>Ga0307436_1001550_pt1 | contig 10111 bp, 11 predicted proteins | sample SalMarWE160440MG_FD_202513 | JGI IMG/M metagenome (GOLD analysis project Ga0307436, IMG submission 202513) | Salt marsh sediment microbial communities from the Plum Island Ecosystem LTER, Massachusetts, United States - WE1604-40 | ecosystem: Environmental > Aquatic > Marine > Intertidal zone >...
TCCCGTGCAGAACTCGGCGACCGTCGCAATGTTCTTGTCCTTGGTCCGGCCGGACAGGATTTCGTCGCCGATGACAACCATCGCGGCGGTGGGGTTTGTGATAGCGTTCATGTGCAACCTGTTGCAGGCCGAGACAATTGCCCCCGCCGTCGATGACGGTCAAGCGGCCGCCGGTCTTGTAGTTGGCCTTCGAGGAACCGTGATGGTGCGGCGCCGGGGTTTTCGCTCACCGGGAGGATGGGCCATGGACGCCGATACGCCAATCTGGCTGCAGCGCGTGCGCGCTGGCGAACCCTTTGAGATGCCGGATTTCGACTTCATTGGCGCGGTGATGGCCGCGGCCGCCAGAACGCAGGCATTTGGATCGACGAATTTCGACTCGCTGGAAGCCGCGCAGGAAGCGCTCACGGGCATTCTGGGCAGCATCGGCACCGAAACCGTCGTGCGGGCACCGCTCACCGTCGACGTCGGCTTCAACATCGAAATCGGCAGCGGTTCATTCCTCAACGCCAACGCAACGCTTCTCGACACCTATCCCATCCGCATCGGGAACGATGTCCAGATCGGCCCCAATTGCGCCCTCTATCCCGTCGCCCATCCGCTCAGGGAATCCGACCGGATCCTGCGCGATGGCGAAGGACACAAAAAAGGTCACATCACCCAGGGTGCGCCGATCGTCATCGAGGACGGCGTCTGGCTGGGCGGCAACGTTGTGGTGTTGGCTGGAGTGACAATCGGAGCCCGGTCCGCGATCGGCGCCGGAAGCGTGGTCACCCGATCTGTCCCGCCGGACGTGTTCGCCGCCGGCAACCCGTGCAGGGTCATTCGCGACCTGTGAATCGGCCGTTTTGGGGTTGATGCGCGGCGCCGGCCCGGTGCATGAACCGGCGCCATGCGCCTGCCCCAGCCTCTCACCCGCGGCCGCCTCGAACGCCGCTACAAGCGCTTTCTCGCCGACGTGACGACCGACGACGGCGAGCGCCTGACCGTGCACGTCGCCAATCCCGGCGCCATGACCGGGCTCGCCATGCCCGGATTGCCAGTGTTCCTGTCCCGATCCGACAATCCCAAGCGCAAGCTGGCGCATTCCTGGGAGCTGGTCAAATTGCCGACCACCCTGGTCGGTATCAACACCGCCCACCCCAACCGCATCGTCCGCGAGGCCTGGGAAGCCGGCTCCATCGCCCCGCTCGCCGGCTACGCCGCCATCCGGCCGGAGGTCGCCTACGGCGAGGCCTCCCGCGTCGATTTCCTGCTCACCGGCGACGGCCGACCCGACTGCTACCTCGAGGTCAAGAACGTCCATCTCAGCCGCGCCCCGGGTCTCGCGGAGTTCCCCGACGCGGTGACCGCCCGCGGCGCCAGGCACATGCGCGAGCTGGCCGCGATGGTCGACGCGGGCAAGCGCGCGGTCACCGTGTTTGTGGTGCAGCGCGGCGACTGCGCGCGCTTTTCGCCGGCCGCCGACATCGACCCCGCCTACGCTCGGGCCTTCGCCGAGGCGCGCGAGGCCGGCGTCGAGATGCTCTGCTACGATTGCGAGGTGAGCACCGAGGCGGTGACGCTCAGGCGCCCACTTCCCATCGCCGGCCCTTGAAGCTACGTTCACCGCACCCAGCCAGGTCGTAGCCCATGGTCACCTACGCGCCCGCACGCGCCGACTCCAAAAGAATCCCCGGTGTGGTCCCGCTGCATGACGCGGCGGCGTTCAAGGCCATGCGCAAGGCGGGCCGCATCGCCGCCTCGGCGCTCGACATGCTCGTCGAACAGGTCCGGCCCGGCGTGCCGACCGAGGAGCTGGACCGGCTGGCCTTCGAGTTTGCCCGTGATCACGGTGCGATACCGGCGACGCTCCTGTTCCGCGGCTACCGACATTCGATTTGCACCTCGGTCAATCACGTCGTCTGCCACGGCATCCCCTCGCCCAAGCCGCTGCGCAACGGCGACGTCGTCAATATCGACATCACCCTGATCGTCGACGGCTGGCATGCCGACACCTCCCGGATGTATCCGGTGGGTGACGTCTCGCGAAAGGCGTCGCGCCTGATCGAGGTCGTCTACGAGGCGCTCGAGCGCGGCATCGCGGCGGCCGTTCCCGGCAACACGACCGGTGACGTCGGCGCCGCGATCCAGACCTATGCCGAATCCCAGCGCACCAGCGTCGTCAGGGATTTCGTCGGCCACGGGGTGGGGCGGCTGTTCCACGACGAGCCGAACATCATGCATTTCGGCACCCCCGGCACCGGCGTGGCGCTGAAGCCGGGCATGATCTTCACAATCGAGCCGATGCTCAATCTGGGCCGACCGCACGTGAAGATTCTCTCGGACGGTTGGACCGCGGTAACCCGCGACCGGACCTTGTCGGCGCAGGCCGAGCACACCATCGGCATCACTGCCCAGGGCAACGAGGTCTTCACCCGCTCACCGGCCGGCCTCGACAGCCCCCTGGCCGCCCGCGGTTAGGCCAGCGATGGCCGAGCGCGGCACATCGGCCGATACCGGCCGCAAGCCCGAGCCCGACTACGCCGGTCACCGCCGCCGGCTGCGCGAGCGCGTCCAAGAGGCCGGCGCCGGGGCGCTGCGGGACTACGAGCTGATGGAGCTGGTCTTGTTCCTGTGCCTGCCGCGCCGCGACACCAAATCGATCGCCAAGGCGCTCATCGGGCGATTCGGCAGCTTCTCGGAAGCGCTCAGCGCGCCCGAGACGCTCCTGCGCGAGATCGACGGCATCGGCCCGCAGGCCGCCGCCGACCTGAAGATCGTCCTCGCCGCCGCCCAGCGTTTCGGCCGCGACAGCGTGCCCGACCGCGTCGTCCTCGATTCCTGGTCGTCGCTGATCGAATACTGCCGCGCGCAGATGGCCTATGAGCCAAGGGAGCAGTTCCGGGTGCTGTTTCTGGACAAGCGCAACAAGCTCATCGCCGATGAAGTGCAGCAGGTCGGCACCGTCGATCACACGCCCGTCTATCCGCGTGAGGTGATCCGGCGGGCATTGGAGCTCAGCGCCACCGCTCTCATCCTCGTGCACAATCACCCCTCGGGCGATCCGGCCCCGTCCGACGCCGACGTCGAGATGACCCGCGCCATCGGCGAGATTGCCAAGCCGCTGGGCATCGCTCTGCACGATCACATCATCGTCGGTCGGGAGGGGCACGCCTCGATGCAGGCACTGAAGCTTCTCTAGGCCCGAAGCGCCCTCGGCTGGCGGCGGCGCAGGCGCTTGTAGAAGTCGAACAGGGCCGGGTGAGACTTCACCGTCAATTTCGCCCGATCGGCGAGGAGCCGGACGACCGTGAAAATGGCGCCGGCGGCGGTGCGCGGGAAATAGTGGTTGTTGAGCCTCACGCGCGTGTTGCACCAGGCGCGCTTTTCGTCCGAGGACCCGGCGCCGATGTCGAGCATCCGGTAGCCGCGCTCGAAGATCGTCTGCACGGTGCGCAGGATTTCCTGCCGGCCGGGGGAACCGGTCTGCATCCTGGGATCCTCGCTCATCGAAGAGATCAGCGCGAACAGCCTGTCGAGGCGGCCAAGCGCGTATCGGACCGCAACGATTTCGCCGTCGACCCTGAGCACGAAGAGCTCGGGCTTCAGGCTCGGCGCGTCGCGCAAGACCTGGCCATAGAACGCCCGTGTCCGGCGATCGGCGAAGGGATCGGCGACGCCCAGCGCCGCGAAGCGAAGCGCCTTCTGCCGAAACATCGTCGCCAGCACCTCGTCGTATTCGTGCGCCGCCGCCGTGCCATAGCTGACCTCGCCGAGCGCATCGAGCTTCTGGCCGTGCTGGCGGTCGCGCTTGCGGTGCTTGCGATTGCGCATGGTTTCGTCGCACTCCGCCCAACTCGAAAACTCCGAGCGGAAAAGCGTTTCGAATTCGGCCCTGGCCCCGACCCCCCCGAACAGCGCATCGACGCCGACACACGGATCGGGCACCGCCGGCAGAAACACCGCGTCGACCCGCGGCACGGCCCGCAACATCCGGCGCCACAGCGCCTTGCGGCCCGGTGCGTCGAGCGAGGCGAAATACGCCGTGTCGATCAGCGGCGCATTGCAGCCCACTTGCGATCCGACGATGAAGGTCAAGACGCGCGCCAACATGCGCCGCGTCACCTTCAGCGCCAGAAGAGCCACCGGCCGCGCCCCGGCGTAAGCGGTCACATAGACCTGATTGTCTCGCGGGATTTGATGGCAGGCGACCCAGGTGCGCACGAACTCGAAGCTCTGGCCCGGCGATTCGATGCCGAATTCCTCCAGCGCCCGCCAGCTGCGTTCGACCTCCGCGATGTCGGACGTCACCGACACCGAGACGGCCCCGGCGGTCGCAGCGGCTCCCGCCCCTGCCGCCCCACCCGATTGCGTGATGTCGGAATCCAACCGCATGCCTGGCTCCACCAACCGTCGCCGCCACCGGGCGATGATAGCGCAAGCCTCGGCACCGGCGGCGGGCCGGGCGTACACATTTGCTGCCACGGTTAATCGCGGTCCGCCGTCAGCCGAATTGCGACAGCCCCGGAAACGTCTCGAGCAGCCAGAACGAAATGCGCGTGAAATTGCCGCTCAGGAACAAGATGCCCGTGATCACCAGCAGCACCCCCATGACCTTCTCGACGGTGCCCATATGCTTCCGGAACCGGGCGAGAAACCCCATGAACGGTCCGATGGCCAGCGCCGCCAGCAGGAACGGCACGCCGAGCCCTGCCGAATAGACGGCCAGCAGCCCCGCGCCCTGCCACACGGTATCGGAGGCCGCCGCCACCGGCAGGATGGCGGCCAGGATCGGCCCGATGCAGGGGGTCCAGCCGAGTGCAAAGGAAAACCCCAACAGGTACCCGCCGCCCGGCCCCGAGGCGACCGAAGGGCCTTCCATGCGCGCCTGGCGATCCAGGAGCGCGATCCGGAAGACCCCGAGAAAATGCAGCCCCATCACGATGATGACGACCCCCGCGAACTGCGCCAGCAGCGGCAGCCACGCGCGCAGGAACTGCCCGAACACCGTCGCGGTCGCGCCCAGCCCCACGAAGACCGTTGAAAAGCCCAGAATGAAAAATATCGAGGTGACCGCGACCCGGCCGCGCACCTTGTGCCCGGCCGCGTCCTCCTGCTTGAGCTGCTCGAAGGTCGTCCCGCCCAGATAGGTCAGATAGGGCGGCACCAGCGGCAACACGCAGGGGCTGAGGAAACTCAGGATCCCGGCGCCAAAAACGATGGGCAGCGAATACTCGAACATCGGCGTCACCTTGCGCCGCGTGGTTAGGCCGAGGGGCCCGGCGGGGCAAGCGTATCCCCCCTTCACTTGCTCGAAAGTGAACGAGCGGTGAGCGCGCTGCGGCCACGATTGGCACGCCCTCACCGATATGCTAACCCGCCCCGGTCGCCGACCATCGCCTTCCCCCGGATCACCGCCGAATGGCCAGTCGACCCGTTCGCATCGTGCCCTCGATCCTGTCGGCGGATTTCTCGCGGCTGGGCGAGGAGGTCGAAGCGGCCGATGCGGCGGGCGGCGACTGGATCCATGTCGACGTCATGGACGGGCATTTCGTCCCCAACCTCACCGTCGGCCCGCTTGTCGTCGAGGCCATCCGGCCGCTGACCGAAAAGCCGCTGGACGTGCACTTGATGATCGCCCCCGCCGATCCGTTCATCGAGGCCTTCGCCAAGGCCGGCGCCGACCACATCACCATCCATCCCGAAGCCGGCCCGCATCTCGACCGCTCGCTCGAAATGATCCGCGGGCTCGGCAAGAAAGCCGGCGTCGCCATCGACCCGGCCTCCCCCGTGTCGCTGATCGCCGATGTCCTCGACCGGCTGGACCTGGTGCTGATCATGAGCGTCAATCCCGGCTTTGGCGGTCAGCAGTTCATTCCGCAGGCGCTTGAGAAGCTGCGCCAGGCCGATCGGCTGATCGGCGAACGGCCCATCGAGCTCGAGGTCGACGGCGGCATTTCCGAGGCCAATGCCGGCCAGATCGCCGCCGCCGGGGGTAACGTGTTCGTGGCCGGCTCCGCGGTGTTCGCGGGCAACGACCCGAAAACCTACGCGGACCGCATCGAGGCGTTGCGCCACGCTGCCTCGGCGGACCAGTGAAGCGCCCCGAACGGTGGGAGCACCGGCCGCACAGATGATCCCGCGCTACACCCGACCCGAAATGGCCGCCATCTGGTCGCCGGAAACCCGGTTCCGGATCTGGTTCGAGATCGAGGCCCATGCCGCCACCGCACAGGCGAAGCTCGGGGTGATCCCCGAGCAAGCCGCCAGGGCGATCCGGGACAAGGGCGACAACGCGGTCTTCGACAGCGCCCGCATCGAGACGATCGAGGCGGAAGTGCACCACGACTTCATCGCCTTCCTGACGCACCTGGCGGAAATCGTCGGCCCCGAGGCGCGCTTCGTGCATCAGGGCATGACGTCGTCGGACGCGCTCGACACCTGCCTGTCGGTGCAGCTGGTGCGCGCCAGCGACCTCTTGCTCGCCGATCTCGACGCGCTGCTCGCGGCACTCGAGAAGCGCGCCTTCGAGCACAAATCGACAATCATGATCGGGCGCAGCCACGGCGTGCATGCCGAACCGACGACCTTCGGGCTGAAGCTGGCTTCCTCCTATGCCGAATTCGACCGCGCCCGGGCCCGGCTGCGCACGGCGCGCACCGAAATCGCGACCTGCGCGATCTCCGGCGCCGTCGGCACGTTCGCCAACATCGATCCGTCGGTAGAGGCGTACGTCGCCGACAAGATGGGTTTGGCGGTCGAGCCGGTCTCCACCCAGATCATCCCCCGCGACCGGCACGCGATGTTCTTCGCCACGCTCGGCGTAATCGGGTCCTCCGTCGAGCGGCTGGCGACCGAAATCCGCCACCTGCAGCGCACCGAAGTGCGCGAGGTGGAGGAGTTTTTCGCGCCGGGCCAGAAGGGCTCCTCGGCGATGCCCCACAAGCGCAACCCGGTCCTTTCGGAGAATATCACCGGCCTCGCGCGGCTGGTGCGTGCAACGGTGATCCCGGCGCTCGAAAACGTCGTCACCTGGCACGAGCGCGACATCTCGCACTCATCGGTCGAGCGCGTCATCGCCCCGGACGCCACCATCGCCCTGGATTTCGCCCTGGCGCGGCTGGCGGGCGTCGTCGAGAAGCTGATCGTCTATCCCGAGGCGATGCGCGCCAATCTCGAACGGCTGGGCGGCCTGCACGCCTCCGAGCGCGTGCTGTTGGCGCTCACCCAGGCGGGCATGAGCCGCGAAGACGCCTACGCCCTCGTGCAGCGCAACGCCATGCGGGTCTGGGAGACCAACGGCGACCGGGCCGGCAGGTTCGCCGACTTGCTCAAGGCCGACCCGGATGTGACGGCACGCCTGGATGAAAGGGCCATCGACGCCGCGTTCGACGACGCCTGGCACCTCAAGAACGTCGACACGATCTTCGAGCGGGTTTTCGGCAGGTCCTGATCCGCCGGGTCAGTGAGGCCGCAGACCCGGCGTGACGGGCTTCGGGACGGGCTAGCCCTCTTCGGCGATCTGCTCGGCGGCGACAGTGAGAAGCCGGTCGAGTTGTTTGCGGATTTCCTCGTCGCTCACCTCGACGCCCTCGGCGTCGAAGTCCCGACGCAGCTTGCGGGCCACGTCGGCGTCACCCGGTTCCTCGAAATCAGCGTCCACGACGGTGCGCGCATACTCCTTGGCCGCTTCGGCGCTCAGTCCCATTTTCTCGGCGGCCCACAGCCCCACCATCTTGTTGCGGCGCGCCTCCGCCTTGAAACGCAACGTTTCGTCGCGGGCGAACTTGGCCTCCTGCGCGCGCTTTCGATCCTCGAAACTGTCCATCAAATGGCCCCTCGACACTGCCGGGCCGTCCCGGCGCTCGTACGCCCTCGGCATAGATTGAACGGCACGGGAAATCAACGCCGCCCGGCGCCCCGGCCGGTGTTGCCGGCGGTCACAAAACCCTTGCATTCGCCCGGCAAAAGTGCGCAAGAGGGGCCGCCACCGAATTCCCCAAAGAGCGCATCGGACACCCGACATGAATCGTCGTCGGCGGATTTACGAGGGCAAGGCGAAGATCCTCTACGAAGGCCCCGAACCGGGCACCCTCGTCCAGCACTTCAAGGACGACACCACCGCCTTCGACGCCACCAAGCACGAGGTCTTCGACGGCAAGGGGGTTCTCAACAACCGGATTTCCGAATTCGTTTTCCTCAAGCTGAATGCCCTGGGGATCCCGACCCACTTCATGCGCCGGCTCAATATGCGCGAGCAGCTCATCCGCGAGGTCGAGATCATCCCGCTCGAGGTGGTTGTGCGCAATATCGCCGCCGGCTCCTTGTGCAAGCGGCTCGGCCTCGAGCCGGGCACGCGCCTGCCGCGCTCGATCATCGAGTTCTACTACAAGGACGACAAGCTCCACGACCCGATGGTCTCCGAGGAGCACATCACCGCCTTCGGTTGGGCAACGCCCCAGGAGCTCGACGACATCATGTCGCTGGCCGTGCGGGTCAACGACTTCCTGTCGGGGCTGTTTACCGGGGTTGGCATCCTGCTTGTCGATTTCAAGATCGAGTGCGGGCGGCTTTTCGAGGGCGACATGATGCGGATCGTGGTCGCCGACGAGATCTCGCCGGACAGCTGCCGGCTGTGGGACGCCAAGACCCACGAAAAGCTGGACAAGGACCGTTTCCGCGAGGACCTTGGCGGGCTCGTCGACGCCTATCGCCAGGTCGCCCAGCGGCTGGGGATTCTGGCGGAAACCGAAAATGTCGCCATGACCGGCCCGCGGCTGGTCAAGTAGTCGCCACCGTGAAGGCCCGCGTCACCGTCACCTTGAAGCGCGGCGTCCTCGACCCGCAGGGTCAGGCCATCGAAGGCTCGCTGCACGGGCTCGGCTTCAAGGAGTTCGGCGCCATCCGCCAGGGCAAGGTCTTCGACATTGATCTCGAAACCGGCGACGCGGAAGCGGCCCGCGCCACCCTTGCCCGCATGTGCGAGGATCTCCTCGCCAACACGGTGATCGAGGACTATGCGATCGAACTCGCCGACTAGCGCGCCAACCGCCCGTCACAATGCTGCCCTATGTGTGATTCGCATGGCCCCGAGGGGCGCGCGTTGGGGTAGTGGCGATGGGTTCGAGACTGGCGATTTCCGTACTGTTCGTGGCCGTGTTGGCGATTTGGGTGTTTGCGTACGGAACGGTCCCCAGCTAGGCGGTCGCCCCGGCCGCCGCGTCGCTTCCCCGCCGGGAATGGCGGACGCTTCCCCGATCGGTTGCTGAGCCGGGCGAGATGGCAAAGTTCGTCTTCGCGAGCGTGCCGGCGTTCGGGCACTTCAATCCGATCCTGCCGATCGTCGCCGAGCTCGTGCGGCGTGGCCACCAGGTGACGGTCATCAACTCGGCCGAGTTCGAGCAGACGGTCACGGCGCTGGGCGCCGATTTCCTTGCGTTCCCGATCGAGTTCACCTCGCGGCAGCTCGCTGACATTCTGGTCAACGGCAATCTCGGCCACGCGATGGTGGTGGCGCGCGAGGCGGCGCTCGCCATCGTTCCCTGGCTCAACGAGCAACTCGGGCGCCTCGCCCCCGATGCCGTCGCCTACGACCCGCAGGCGCTCTACGCGCATATCGCCTGCAAGATGCTTGCGCTTCCATGCGCCTCGATCTTCCCCTACCCGGTCATCGAAGCGACCCGACACATGCTCGACTGGCGGACGTCGCTGGCGGCGATGCGTCAGAACGGGCCGTTCCTCTGGCGGATGCTGGCGACCCGATTTCAGATCCAGCGACGCTTCGGCACGCACACCTTTCCGACAACCCGTCCGCGGTTCCAGTCGCGCGGCGACATCACGATCATGCTCACCATTCCCCAGCTTCAGCGGCCCGACGCCTGGCGCGACGACACCATGATCTATGTCGGTCCCTCGATCGACCAGTCGGTAAGACAGGTGGATTTCCCTTTCGATGCCCTGGACGGTCGCCCGCTGGTCCTGATTTCCCTGGGCACACTGGCGACCGGGGACCTCGCGTTCTTCCGCAGCTGTCTGCGCGCCCTGGCGCCGCTCCCGGCCCAGTTCGTGATGTCGATCGGCCGCACCCACAAGCCGGAAGCGCTGGGCGAAATCCCCGACAATTTCATTG
>Ga0307436_1001558_pt1 | contig 10086 bp, 8 predicted proteins | sample SalMarWE160440MG_FD_202513 | JGI IMG/M metagenome (GOLD analysis project Ga0307436, IMG submission 202513) | Salt marsh sediment microbial communities from the Plum Island Ecosystem LTER, Massachusetts, United States - WE1604-40 | ecosystem: Environmental > Aquatic > Marine > Intertidal zone >...
TCGGGTCAACACCGTTTCACCGGGCCCGCTGAAGACGCGCGCGGCATCGGGAATCGAGCACTTCGACGAACTGATGGACAAGGCCGCCGCAAAGGCGCCGGAGCACCGGCTGGTGACGATCGAGGACGTGGGGGCGCTCGCTGCCTTCCTGGTCAGTGACGAGGCGGCCTCTATCACCGGCGATACCGTCTATGTGGACGCCGGCTATCACGTTGTGGATTGAGGATTTTGTGCCATGGACGCTCGCAATCAGCTCATCGAGAATCGCACCTTCGAGGAAATCAAGGTCGGCGATGCCGCCAGCATCACCCGCAAGCTCACCCAGCGCGACATCGACTTGTTCGCGGTCATGTCGGGCGACGTAAACCCGGCACATGTGGACCCCGATTTCGCCAAATCCGACATGTTCCACAAAGTGATCGCGCACGGCATGTGGGGCTCATCCCTCATCTCCACCGTGCTCGGCACCGAGCTGCCGGGGCCCGGAACCATCTATCTCGACCAGAGCCTGCGCTTCCTCGGCCCCATCGGGCTCGGTGACACGGTGACCGTCAGCGTCACCGCACGCGACAAGGATGAAAAGCGCAACCGCATCACCTTCGACTGCAAGTGTGCCAATCAGGTGGGCAAGATCGTCATCGACGGCACCGCGCTGGTCATCGCCCCGACGGAAAAGATCAGGCGCGCACGGGTGGTGCTGCCCAAGGTGGTGATCGAGGAGCACGGCGCCAAGTTCCGCAACATCATTTCCATGGCGGAGAAACTGGAGCGCATCGTCACCGCCGTGGTGCACCCGGTCGATGCCAACTCGCTGGGCGGCGCCGTGGCGGCGGCCAAGGCCGGCCTCATCGAGCCGGTGCTGGTGGGACCGGAAGCGAAGATCCGCGCAACGGCCGAGGACGCGAACCTCGATCTTGAGCCCTATCGCCTGGTTGCGACCGAGCATTCCGATGCGGCCGCGGAGCTGGCCGTCGCCATGGCGCGCAAGGGCGAGGTGCGCGCGCTGATGAAGGGGAGCCTGCACACCGACGAGTTCATGCACCCGATCGTGGCTTCATCAAGCGGCCTGCGCACCGAGCGCCGCCTCAGCCACGTCTTCGTGCTCGACGTACCCAACTATGACCGGCCGCTGTTCATCACCGACGGTGCCATCAACATCACGCCCAGTCTCGCCGACAAGCGCGACATCGTGCAGAACGCCATCGATCTCGCGCACGCACTGGGCATAGCGGAACCGAAGGTGGCGGTGCTCTCGGCGGTCGAGGTGGTGACGCCGAAGATTCCGGCGACCGTCGATGCCGCCGCACTGTGCAAGATGGCCGACCGCAGGCAGATCACCGGCGGTATCGTCGACGGGCCTTTAGCCTTCGACAACGCCGTCTCGCCGGCCGCGGCCAAGGCCAAGGGCATCGTCTCGCCCGTCGCTGGCCAGGCCGATGTCTTGGTGGTCCCCGACGTCGAGTCCGGCAACATGCTGGCCAAACAGCTCGAATACCTGGCCGATGCCGATGCCGCCGGCGTGGTGGTGGGCGCGCGCGTTCCCATCATCCTGACCAGCCGCGCCGACAGCATCGAGAGCCGCTTCGCCTCATCGGCGGTTGCCGCACTGCTCGAACAACAGCGTCTGAAGGGCCAGCCATGAGCGATGCCGTCCTTGCCCTCAACGCCGGTTCCTCCAGCATCAAGTTCGCCCTTTACGGCGCGCGCCCAGGCAAGCTCGACCTCATCTCCGGCGGCGAGATCGAGAATATCGGCGAGGCGCCCCGGTTCGTCGTTCGCTCAAGCGGGAAGACGGTCACGCAGAGGGAGCTTGGCAGGGGGGCCGGTCATGCTGCCTGCCTGAAGGCAATCCTGGACTGGATCGGCGACCACTCGAAGGGCTTGACGCTCACGGCGGCCGGCCACCGCGTGGTGCATGGCGGCACCGACTTCTCGGCACCGGTCCTCGTGACTGCCGACGTGTTGCAGCGGCTGGAAAAGCTGGTTCCGCTCGCCCCCTTGCATCAGCCTCACAACCTGGCAGCCATAAAAGCGCTGGCGGGGATCGCTCCGAGCCTGCCGCAGGTCGCCTGCTTCGACACCGCCTTTCACTGCAGCAACAAGCCGCTAGCGACGACCTTCGCCCTGCCGCGCGCCCTCACCGATGAGGGTGTGCGCCGCTACGGCTTTCACGGCCTGTCCTACGAATATATCGCCGGGGTGCTGCCGCGCATTGCCGGGTCTCAATCCGGGGGCCGCGTGGTGGTCGCCCATCTCGGGCACGGGGCCAGCATGTGCGCCATGCGCGATGGCGCGAGCGTCGCCACGACCATGGGTTTCACCGCTCTCGACGGCCTGCCCATGGGCCGGCGCTGCGGCGTGCTCGATCCGGGCGTCGTTCTCTACCTCGTGAAGGAAAAGGGCATGGATTACGATGCCCTGAGCGATCTCCTCTACAACCGTTCCGGCCTCTTCGGCGTCTCCGGTATCAGTGATGACATGCGCACGCTTCTGGCAAGCACCGCCCCTGACGCGCAACAGGCGGTCGATCTGTTCGCCTATCGCATCGGGCGCGAGCTCGGCTCGCTCGCCGCCGCCCTCGAGGGGCTCGATGTGCTGGTCTTCACCGGCGGCATCGGCGAGCACGCAGCGCCTGTGCGCGCCCGCGCCTGCCGCCATGCCGAATGGCTAGGGGTGAAGCTCGATCCCGCCGCCAATGACGAGAACGCCGAGCGCATCAGCGCAAGCGGCAGCCGCGTCGCCGTGTTCGTTATCGCAACGGACGAGGATGTTGTGATCGCCCGCCATGCGCTGGCGGTGGCGAAGGGGGGCGGGGGCGCAAACGCCGTCGTCGCCGGCACTGAACCGCAAGGAGAGCTGGCATGACGACGATGAAGGAACGTCTGGGCGAAGTGGGCGTGCTGACGCGCCGCCTGCAAAAGGAGTTTCCGCGCGAGACGGCGGGCTTTCTCAATTTCATCAAGGAAGCCGAGAGCGGCGACGCGCTGCCGCTGAAGCACAAGGAGCTGATCAATGTCGCCCTGTCGGTCGCCGGCCAGTGCGAATGGTGCATCGCCTTCCATGTGAAGAATGCCCTGCGCGTCGGTGCCACCACCAACGAAGTGATCGAGGCAGGCTTCCAGGCCGTCATCATGCATGGTGGGCCGGCCTTCATGTGGATGACGCCGCTGTTGCGCGCCGTCGACGAATTCGCGGGGGGCAAGAAGCCGTAGCAAGCACGAAAGGAGTTGCACATGGCTCAACCGCAAGTGGTGCTCTGCGCACCGACCCGCACCGCCATCGGGACCTATGACGGAACCCTGAAGGACATCCCCGCCCCCGATCTGGGAGCGACAAGCATAAAGGCCGCGCTGGAGCGGGCCCGGCTCGACGGCGCCGATATCGAGACCGTGGTGATGGGGCAGGTGATCCAGGCCGGCGCCAAGATGAATCCCGCACGCCAGGCCGCCATCGCTGCCGGAATCCCGGTGAGCAGCCCGGCGATGACGGTCAACCGCGTGTGCGGTTCCGGCGCCCAGGCCGTCGCCTCGGCGGCGCAGGAGATCTGGCTCGGCAATGTCAAGGCGGCCGTGGCCGGCGGCATGGAGAACATGGATCAGGCGCCCTACCTCATGGGCGGCGGCCGCTGGGGCTACCGCATGGGCGATGCCCAAATCTATGACAGCATGCTGCGCGACGGCCTCAACGATGCCTTTTCCGGCCAGCACTCCGGCTGGCACACGGAAGACCTGGTGACGAAATTCCAGATCACCCGCGCCGAGCAGGACCGCTGGGCGCTGCGCTCGCAGCAGCGTTTCGGTGCCGCCCAGGCTGCCGGCAAGTTCGTGGCCGAGATCGCGCCAGTCGTCGTGAAAACCCGCAAAGGCCCGGTCGAGTTCGCCAAAGACGAGCACAACCGGCCCGACACCACGGCCGAGACACTCGCCAAGCTGAGGCCCGCCTTCCGCAAGGACGGCACCATCACCGCCGGCAATGCTCCCGGCCTCAACAGCGCTGGCGCCGCCATGGTGGTGGCCGAGCGCGGCTGGGCGGAAAAGAAGGGCGCCGAGCCCATGGCGCGGCTCGTTGCCTATGGAGTCGGCGCGGTGGAGCCGGATTTCTTCGGCCTCGGCCCCATCCCTGCCGTGCACCAGGCGCTGGAGCGCGCCGGCTGGAAGCTCGGCGATGTTGAGCGCATCGAGATCAACGAGGCCTTCGCCGCCATCGTGCTGGCCGTGATGCGCGAACTGGGCGTGGCCGAGGATATTGTCAACGTGGAAGGCGGGGCCATCGCCCACGGCCATCCGATCGGGGCGACCGGCGCCGTCCTCACCACCCGCCTGGTCCACTCGATGAAGCGCGACGGGCTCAGTCGCGGCATCGTCACCTTGTGCATCGGCGGCGGTCAGGGCATCGCCCTGGCGCTGGAAGCCGTGCGCTAACCTGACAAGAAGGAGTTAATCTCATGGGACGTGTTGAAGGAAAGGTCGCCCTTGTCACCGGCGGCCGTCAGGGCCTGGGCAAGGCTTCGGCCGTTCTCCTGGCCAAGGAAGGGGCTCGCGTCGTGATCACCGACCGCAAGCCCGATGGCTCAAATGCCGTGCTGGATGAAATCAACAAGGCCGGCGGCGAGGCCATTTTCATCCAGCAGGATGTGTCCAAGGAGGAGGACTGGAAGCACGCCATCGACGAGACGGTCAAGAGGTTCGGCAAGCTCGATGTGCTGGTGAACAATGCCGGCGTCGGAGAAGGCAAGGACATCGAGACCATCACCCTGGAGGAATGGCGCTGGGTGATGAGCATCAATCTCGACGGCGTCTTCCTCGGCACCAAGTATGCCATCGAGGCGATGAAGAAGAACGGCGGTGGCTCGATCATCAACATGTCCTCGATCGAGGGCATGGTCGGCGACAGCCGCATGGTGGCCTATGATGCGAGCAAGGGCGGCCTGAGGACCCTGACCAAGTCGGCGGCCCTGCACTGTGCCAAGCACGGCTACAACATCCGCATCAACACCGTGCATCCCGGCTTCATCGACACGTCCATGGTCGAGGGCTTCCTCAAGAGCCATGCCAAGGGCGGCGATGTGGACGCAGCCCGCAAGGCGCTGGTCAAGATGCACCCCATCGGTCACCTGGGCGAGCCGGACGACGTCGCCTATGCCGTTCTTTACCTCGCATCGGAGGAATCGAAGTTCGCAACCGGCAGCGAGCTGGTGATCGACGGCGGCTATACTGCGCAATGACCGCAGGCGCTACCGCCTCACGTTCACCTGCTTGACGGCGTAGCCGGCAAGGCTGGCATAGCCCCTGACGATAGCTTCGCGCTCCTCGTAGCTGGCCACGTCCTCGATGGCATCGAAGCCGTCGGGCGCGCGCGCCTCGATCACGTCGATCACCCGTTCGGGCCCGCCGGAACGGTTCTGGCGCACGATGTCGGCGGTGGCCGGCCGGCGCTCGGTGTCATAGGCCTCGAGCGTGGCCTCGACCGGCCCTCCGGCACTCAGATGCCGTTCCAGCGCCACCGCGTCGAGCACCGCCTGGCTGGCGCCATTGGAGCCGACCGGATACATCGGGTGCGCCGCATCGCCCAGAAGCGTCACCCGACCATGGCTCCATTGCTTGAGCGGGTCACGGTCGCACATGGGATATTCGTAGAATTTGTCCGTCGAGCGGATGAGGTCTTCGGCATCGAGCACGTCGAGGTGGAACACCCCGCGTATGTGGGCGAGAAGCTCGTCGCGGTCGCCCTCGCGATTCCAGTCCTCGTGCCGCGGCGGCGGCGCCACCCCGTCGGAGAGCTTTTTTGCCACCGCCCAGTTGATGAGCTGGGTGCCCGGCCTCGAGGTTTGGTTGGAGATGGGATAGAGCACGAACTTGGCCGCCATGCCGCCGGCGATGATCATCGAGCGCCCGGTCATGAACGGCTCGTGTTCGACGGCGCCGCGCCACAGCATGATGCCGTTCCACAACGGGCTTCCCTCGTCGGGGTAGAAGCGGTTGCGCACTGAGGAATGGATGCCGTCGGCGGCGATCATCACATCGCCCCTGACCTCCACATCGTCGCCCTCGCGGCGGGTGAAGCTGGCCGTGACACCGTCATCGTCCTGGGTAAAGCCGGTGAGCCGGTGATCGGTATGAACCGCACTTTCGCCGAGCCGTTCCCTGACCGCCTCATAGAGCACGCCCTGCAGGCGCCCTCGGTGAATGGAGAATTGCGGGAAATCATAGCCGGCATCGAGCCCGCGCGGCTCGCGCCAGATGGTCTGGCCGAAACAGTTCTGGTAGAGCAGTTCATGGGTGCGGATGCCGACCCGGTCGAGCGCGTCCAGGAGGCCCAGCCCCGCCAGTTCCTTGATGGCGTGGGGCAGGGTGTTGATGCCGACCCCAAGCTCGTGGATGGCGCGGGATTGTTCGAAAACTTCAGCTTCTACCCCGGCACGATGGAGGCACAGCGCCGTCGCCAGCCCCCCGATGCCGCCGCCGATCACCAATGCCTTCATGCCGCTCTACCTCTTGACGCTACCAGAGCCCGCACGCCAACGTGCGGAATCCGAAAAGGAATTTCAATCCCGACTATCGAACGGGATGAGGGGGTGATGCAAGTCCGGTGCCGTGGCATGAGGGCAGGGTGGCGATTGGTTTTCGTTTTTCCTCACAGCAAATAAATTTTACCGCCATTATTGCAAAGCCGCCACCGAGACGATACCTTTGACAATGCCGGAGCTCGGGCTCAGAGCCCCAGCAACGCGGCAATGGCTCATAGGGAAGGACGTTTCCGTCATGTGCGGCATTGCAGGCATTCTCTACAAGGACACGGTGAACAAGGCCGAGGTCGGCAAGGCGCTGATTTCCATGCTCGACGGCTGCCAGCATCGCGGCCCCGATTCGACCGGCTTTTCGCTCTATTACGAAGCGACCCCCGGCCAGCTTCGCCTGCGCTTCATCGTGGGCGAGGGCAAAGAGGCCGACCAGGCGGTCGAGCGGGTGAAGGAAAAGCTTGAGGCGTATCAGGCCAAGATCGTCGAGGAAGAGCGCACCGGCTCATCCTACCGCGTGGTGGTGACGTTCGACGGGGACTTGCAGAAGTTCGCCTTCGACATGGAACATGCCGCCAAGCTCTCCTCCATCGGGGAAAGCCTCGACATCGTCAAGGACGTGGGGGGGGCCCATCGTGTCGACGATGTCTACCACGTGGCCAAGTTCGAGGGCACGCACGGCATCGGGCATGTGCGCCTGGCGACCGAATCCGACGTGGCGCCGGAGGCCTCGCACCCCTTCTGGGCCACCGGCTTTGCCGATATCTCCATCGTCCACAACGGCCAGATCACCAACTATTACAAGATGCGCCGGCGGCTGGAAAAAAAGGGCTACTTCTTCAACACCGACAACGATTCCGAGTTGATCGCCGTCTATCTGGCCGACAAGCTCAAGCACGGGGTCAGTCTCAAGGACGCGCTCAAATCCTCCATCGAGGACCTGGACGGCACCTTCTCTTTCCTCGTCTCCACCAAGGACGAGATCGGTTATGCCAAGGACCGGCTGGCCGCCAAGCCGATGGTGAAGTACGAGGACGACAAGATCATCGCCATTGCTTCCGAGGAGGTCTCCCTCAACCGGCTCTTCCCGGGCAAGGCGCTTGAGACCACCGAACCTGCACCGGGGACTTTTGAGACATGGCATCGATCGACCTCAGCCTGATTCCGGTCCGCGAGGCAAACGAGCTCATCCGCAAGTACGGCGCCGAGGGCGAGGATATCGACATCCTCAACCCCGATGCGCGCCATCATATCGGCGTCGGCCTCACGCATCCGATCACCGTCACCGTCAAGGGCTCGGCGGGGTATTTCTGCGCCGGGCTCACCGACGGGCCACGCTTCGTCGTCGAGCGCAATGTCGGCTGGGGCCTTGCCGACAACATGCTGCACGGCTCCGTCGTGGTGAACGGCAACGCCTCGGCCATTCCCGGCGTCGCCATCCGCGGCGCCGAGGTGGTAGTCAAGGGCAATATCGGCTCGCGCGCCGGCCAGGTGATGAAGGAGGGAACGCTTCTTGCCTGCGGCAACGCCAGCTTCATGGCCGGCTACATGATGTATGGCGGGCGCCTGGTCATCCTTGGCGATTCCGGCCCGCAGGTGGGCCAGGACATGACCGGCGGGTCGATCTATGTGGCGGGCCGAATCGCCGATCTCGGCACCGACGCCATGCTCACCGATCTGCCGGCGGATGAACTGGACGACATTCTTGCATTCCTCGATCGTTACGAGATTCCCTTCAGGGGCTCCTTCCAGAAGATCGTCAACGCCGGCAAGAAGCTGCGCTATCCGCGTAGCGAGCCGCGGGTGCGGCCGATCCCCTTCTTCGAGGCCTCCGGTGACAGCGCATACTGGAACCCCAAGGTGCAGGAGGACATCCACGTCAAGGCGCAAATCGGCCGCTACCGCATCCGCGGCTATGGCGCCGCGCGGCCCATGCCGCATCTGTCCGATCTCGCCTTCAAGCGCGATCTCTCCGCCATCCCGGCCGATCCGAACGTGGTTTCCGGGGTCGACCTCTATACCGAGGTGGGCGGGCGCAGCGGCGGCACGCCCTTGAAACTTTCCATGCCGGTGATGATCGCGCCCATGTCCTATGGCGCGCTGTCCAAGTCGGCCAAATTGGCTCTCGCCATCGCCTCGCGCCTGTCCGACATCTCCGAGAACACCGGCGAAGGCGGCATGTCGAAAGAACAGCGCGAGGAGGCCAGGCAGATCATCTACCAGTGCCTGGCCGGCCGCCTGGGGTGGAACATCCACGACATGAACAAGGCCAACGGCCTCGAAATCTATATCTCGCAAGGCGCCAAGCCCGGCCTTGGCGGCCAGCTCATGGCCAAGAAGGTGACGCCCGCCATCGCCAAGATCCGCGGCATCCCCGCCGGCATCGATTTGCGCTCCCCCTCGCGCCATCCGGATGTGCTCGGCGCCGACGATCTCGTCATCAAGGTGGAGGAGTTCCGCGAGGCGACCGGCTATCGCATCCCGGTCTCGGTGAAGCTGGGGGCCGGCCGGGTGCGCGACGACATCAAGATCGCCTGGAAGGACGGTTTTGATTTCGTCGAACTCGACGGCATGCAGGGCTCGACCGGTGCAGCCGGCGTGGAGGTTTTGGAGTTCGTCGGCATCCCCACTCTTTCAGCCATCCAGGAAGCCGTCGATGCCCTCAACGAAGTGGGCGGCTACGAGGACATGCCGATCGTGCTCATGGGCGGCATCAAGGACGGCATCGACACCATGAAGGCGCTGGCGCTGGGGGCGAAGGCGATAGCCATGGGCACCTCGGCCATCATCGCAGGCGGCTGTATCTCGTGCCTGCAATGCCATGTGGGCTCTTGCGTCACCGGCATCGCCACCCAGGACCCGGAGCACGAAAAGCGCTACAACATCCCGTATGAGGCGCAGAACATTCACCGCTTCCTCGAAGGGGTGCGCTGGCAGATCGCCTCGATCACCAGGGCGCTGGGGTATTCCAACCCGCACCAGATCGGCCGCGACGACCTTGTGGCACTGACGCCCGAGGCCGCCCAGATCACCCGCCTGCCTTACGCGCCGGAATACCGCGCCAGGCAGGAAGAGCTTTTGCGCAAGGCGAGCTGAGGCGATGAGCAACGCCGTCACCAACGTCTACGACATCAACCGCGTTCGCCCGATCAAGGTCCCGCAGACCTTCAAGGACGACGTGGCGGACCGCCATTTCGTGCCGGCGCCGTGCCAGGTCGCCTGCCCGGTGGGCACCGATGCGCCCTCCTACATCGCCTATATCTGGGAAGAGAAATGGGCCGAAGCCTTCGAGGCCATCACCGCCACCAACCCCTTTTCCTCCATCTGCGGGCGGGTGTGCGATGCGCCGTGCGAGCCGGCCTGCCGGCGCGCCGACAGTGACGGGCCGCTGGCCATCCGCAACCTCAAGCGCTACGTCATGGACAAGCTCGGGCGCGACCATCACCTGCCGCCGGTTCAGGTGACGCGCAAGGAGAGCATCGGTATTATCGGTGCCGGCCCCGCCGGCCTCACCGCGGCGCAGGATCTGGCCGAAGCCGGTTTTGCCGTCGACGTCTACGAGATGATGG
>Ga0307436_1001559_pt1 | contig 10082 bp, 9 predicted proteins | sample SalMarWE160440MG_FD_202513 | JGI IMG/M metagenome (GOLD analysis project Ga0307436, IMG submission 202513) | Salt marsh sediment microbial communities from the Plum Island Ecosystem LTER, Massachusetts, United States - WE1604-40 | ecosystem: Environmental > Aquatic > Marine > Intertidal zone >...
GGCGGAGCCCGGGCTTGTCAGCACGCATTGGCCGACGCGGTTGCGCAGCTGCGTCTGAAGCTTTCCGGCGTCCATGGTGAAGAGCAGCACCGAGACGCCCGGGCGCCCATCCGGGGTCTCTTTGCGAGAGAGCTTGCCTTCGATGCCGGCCTCCGCACCGCAGGCAATCACCGATGTGGCGAAACCGGTCATGGTACGCGCGGCGATATCCGCCCACTCGGCGGTCGGCGCCGTGATGATGATCCGTGTGCCGACCATGGGAAAGGCCTCGGCAAACGTCTCGACGATGGTGATGCCTTTGAGTTTCATATCAGACATATCAGTTCAGACATGGGACGGTCGCGAAGCGATCAGGACGGTGGGTTATAGCCTCAGTCACGCCGAACCAGGACGGGTCGGCGCCATAATAACGGTCATAGAAGGCGCTGACGCGGCGTTTGATCTGCGCATCGAAGCCGGGCTCCACGTGGTAGCAACGGCCCCACGTCACGCGGACGACCTTGCCGTCGCGGACCACGAGCGCACCCGACTTGAACACGAGATCGGCGGCAGCGAACATCGCCGTCTTGTTCTTCTGCTCGGTATAGACCGCGATATCGGCGATGGCGCCAGGGCCCAAATGGCCGCGGTCGTCCAGGCCGAGGAGCCGCGCCGGCGCGCCGCGGGTGATGACGGCCAGCTCCGACAGGGTGAGCTCGCGGGTGATTCCGGCCAGATTCGAGACCTCGCTCACGTCTGCGGGCAGATCGTCGAGACAGCGGGCCCGCTCATCGCGGTCCATGAGCAGATGGAAGATCTCGGGGTAGCGAATGAACAGAGCGCCGTTGGGATGGTCCGTAGAGAACAGCACGCGCCACGGGTCCTCGGCCATCAAGAATATCTCGAGCCCGATCGCCCATTGCAGGGCGTTGACAAAGCTTTTTGAGCGGTAGTTATAGGGCACGACACCCGTACCGTTGCCGTCGCCCTGATTGATCACCCATTTCTTCGGGCCCGCGGCGCCCCGCGCATCGAACTGGCGCAAGATGTCGCCGGAGACAGTGACGGTCTGGCCGAACATCACCTGCCCAACATCGACGGTCGCGTTCTTGTGCCGATTCACCACCTCCATAAGGCGCGGTGCGCCGGAGGAGAATCCTTTCTTACCGGCATCGCCATAGCCATAGAACTGGATGTGGGCGAAGTGGGTGGGGAGGCCTTGCATCGCCTCTATTGTTGCGACTGCCGTCTCCACATTGCCGGCAATGCCGAGATTGTTGCAGTGGACATGCGGCGGATGCGGCACGCGGAGATCGGCCACCGCCTTTTGCAGCGACTCCACGATGGCGCGGGATGAGACGCCGTAATCCGGCACCTCGTCGTCGAGGTCGAAGGTGCGGGCGTTGAACTTGAAGGCTTCGGAGCCGCCGGCATTGATGATCTTGAGGCCGATCGCCTTGGAGTGCTGGAGCGTCCAGGCAACATAATCTTTCAGCTCGTCACCGCCGGCGCGACCACCGCGGAGCAGCTCGAGCGTATAGTCGTCGTTGCCAAGTATGACGAGGCCGGCCGTGTCGATGATCGGGATCGCGGCAAGGTCGGCCTGCGCCTCGATGGCGTGGGTGGGGATCATCGCCGGCTCGACCACCGTGGTGTAGCCCATCTCCGCATAGCGGATGCCGGTGGCGTAGGAGCCCCACGCGGCGGGCGAGGCGAGGATCGGCTGGCCCTCGGCGGCGGCGAGCGCCGGCAACTCAGGCATTAGCTGGCGCCCCAGGGTGACGTTGGTGCCGGCGATATGCGAGTGCACATCGATGGCGCCGGCCATGACGATCTTGCCGCTGACGTCATATATCGCGTCGGGCGTGCGGTCTTCAGGCTTGGCAACGACCCGGTCGTCTTCGACGAAGAGATCGCCGACCTCGTCGCGATCATGCACCGGATCGATGATGCGGCCGCCTCTGATCTGGATGAGCATCAGGCGGCTTCCTTCGCGTCGATCAGCTGCGCGAGCTCGGTCAATACAGCGGCCACACTCGGCTTGTCGTCGTTCCCGCTCTTTGCTTTCACCATACCGATACCCGAGATCGGTGAAAGATAGAGCACCGCATCGTGATCGGCGGCGGCACAGCCCACATGCGGCGGCACAGCCCACATCAATTACGACATCGTCCTTCCCCACCCTGCCCGGCTGGGATGACACCACGATCGTCGGAACTCCTTTCGGACGCGCGGTTTTGGCGCCATCCAGCGCATCGATCCAAACGAGCGCATCGGCCTCGCCGCTTTCGATCAGCCGGTTCGTCTCGTAGAGCCAGGCGCTATTCTCAGGGATCGAACGGGCAAAGCTCGTGCGCACCGGCAGACCGCACGTCCAGGTCGAGCAAAGATTCACGCCGTCGCCGTTCCCCGGCGCCGGTATCGGGAGAATCGCGGCCCGCGTGGTAACGACCAGGTGGCGCACGATGTCGATCACGGTGTGCAGCACCGGCTCTTCGATTTCAGCCGGGTCGTAAACGAATACGGCGAAGGCGGATTCATGTAAGCGTTCCGCTGCCGCTTCGATCTTGGCCCGCAAGCTTTTGTCGTGAAGATCAAATCGTCCGTCGCGCACGGCGGCGGCGAGCAGCGCGACGAGGTCCGGCAACGAGACCTTGCCATCAACCGCCAGGGTGCGGACATGCTTCGGCACCGCGACCTTACCGGTCCCAAGCAGAATCGCTTCGCGCTTGTTGTCGCCGGGGCGCGGCAGGCCGGGCTTTGCCGGAAAGAGTTTTGTCAGGACATCGGGGTCACGCTGGGGTGGCCCGTCGCCGACGATGACGACGGTATCGGCGCGGTTCCGCACCTCACCGAAGCTCGCCGGCGTAGCACCCATCTCGCGCATCACGCGCGAGGCGCGCATCAATCCTGTGCTCGCGGCGTGATCAACGACGCCGCCGAGCTTCTCGGCGAGCGCGAGCGCCGCCGTAGCACCGTGAATGTCCGTGAAAAGACCGCTGAAGACGGGGAAGCGTGCGCGGCCAAGCAGATCTGCTGCCCGTTCGAGCGCGCTCTTCACCTCGGCCTCCTCCCCCGTTCCTTGGTCCAGCGCCGCACAAATAAACAGGTGTGCGGAGGGTGGCAAGCGTGGGAATGCTTCGCGGTGGATTGCCCGCTAATCCTTGGGCTTGTCGTATTTGACGTAGGCGAAGCGCATGTCCTCGGCGGGCGTGCCTTCCAGCGCACCACCTTCCTTGCCCGGCTGCCAGTGCACCACCTCCTCGATCTTCTTGGCGAGCTCGAAATCCTTATCGGTGATGCCTTTGGCCGCGTGATTCATCAGCCGCACCTCGACCCACGCATAGGACGCGGTGATGTCAGGGTGGTGCCACGCCGCCTCGGCGAGATGGCCGATGGCGTTGATGACCATTAGCGTGCCTTTCCAGCTGTGAGTCTTGTACTTGCGCCTAATCCAGCCGCCTTCCAGGTACCAATGGGGCAGCTCCTTCTTGAGCCGCGCCTCGACCTCGTCATCGCTATAGGTGCGCTCTTTCGTTGCCATGGCTGCCTTCTTTTGAAAAAGTGGGACCGATTTCCCGTTAGACAACGAGCATATCGAGGGGCCCGAAACCGATCAATGGCTGGCCTTTTGGGGAGCCACCATGCCAGACCTGGAACACAATACAGAGACGGTCTTGGCCTTCTACGACATGGCCTTCAACCAGTCGCGGCCACGCGAAGCCATGGCGCTATATGCGGGAGCCGTCTATATCCGGCGTGAAGGACGGCAAGGAAGGGGTTCATCGAATATTTCGAAGAGATGGACCGCCGCTTTCCGCATAAGCGCGCGACCCTCAAACGCGTCATCGCCGAGGACAATTACGTGTCCCTCCATTGCCTGCAGGAATGGCCCGATCGCAACTTAGTCGCCATGGACATTTTCCGGTTGGATGATGCGGGAAAGATTGTAGAGCACTGGGGCGTGCTGCAAGCCGCGCCGGGCTCCTCGGCGAATGCAAACGGCATGTTCTAACGTCCACAAGCCCCGCAATCCGTTTTGGCGAAATCCAGTCCCACTCCCGCCTCCTCCACCGTCACCGTCATGACGACGGCGCGGCTTCATTTCGGCTTTCTCGATCCGAGTGGGCGGAGCGCGCATCCTTTCGGCAGCTTCGGTCTGTCGCTCGACGGGCCGTCGACGCGGGTCAGCTTGCAGCGCGCCCAGGTCTTCGCGGTGTCCGGGCCCGAGAGCAAGCGGGCCGCGCGCTATCTCAGAACAATCGCCGAGAGTTGTGGCGTCGCCCACGCCTATCGCCTCCGCGTGACCCGCGCCATTCCACCGCATGCCGGGCTCGGCTCGGGAACGCAGCTCGCGCTCGCGGTCGGCGCCGCGTTCGCCGCGGCGGAAGGCATTGCGCTGTCGCCGCAAGAGATAGCGAAGCGGCTCGGGCGCGGCGCGCGTTCGGGCATCGGCATCGCCACGTTCGAGGCGGGCGGCGCAGTGCTCGATAGTGGCCCGCGCGACGGAGCACTGCCTGAGCTCGTGGCCAGGGTTCCCTTCCCGGAAAGCTGGTGGGTGCTCCTGATCTTCGACGCGCACGCCAAGGGCCTTAACGGGGCGAGCGAGGTGGCGGCGTTCGAGGCACTTCCCACCTTCCCCGATGCCGAAGCCGACGCGCTACGTACGCGCATCATGGAGCGCGCCTTGCCGGCGCTCGAGCACAGCGACTTCGCGGGTTTCTGCACCGAGGTCGGACATTTGCAGGAGGTCATGGGGGCGTATTTCGGGCCGCTCCAGGGCGGCCCTTATACGAGCCCACGCGTGGCGGAGCTCCTGGCCTGGCTGGGGAAGCAAGGCGTCACCGGGCTCGGCCAGAGCTCGTGGGGGCCGACCGGCTTCGCCTTTGCCGCTTCGGCACAAGAGGGCGAGGCGCTCCTTGCCGCCGCGAAGGCGCACGCGCAGGAAGGCACCTTGCGCCTCACACTGGTTCGAGGCCGCAACCAAGGCGCCGAGATCGCGATAAACTGAGGAAATCGGTAACGGTCGGGCGCGTGAGGCGCTTTCCGCCTGCCTGAGTGTGCTAAAGCGGGGGCATTCAAGCCGCCACCTTCGCGCCGCTAGATCAGACTATGGGAGGTCCAAGCGATGGCGTTGCCACGCATTTTGCACATGATCACGCCCCTCAAGCATATGAGCCCTTTCGACGTGAACATGGCGCTTGACGCCGGTTACGACGACGTCATCACCTACTCCAACGCAACAATCGAGGATGTGTACGGCTTGGTGCAGGACGCGATCTTCTCGCGCAGTCCCGAGGGCATCAAGCGCACCGCCATGTTTATCGGCGGAAAAAAGGCCATCGAGGCGCTCGACATGATGGACCGCGCCAAGAAGGCCATGGTGCCGCCGTTCGAGATCTCGGTGTTCGCCGATCCGGCCGGCTCGTTCACCACCGCCGCAGCCATGGTCGCCTGCGCCAAGAAGGCGCTTCAGGACACGTTCAACACCGATCTCAAGGACAAGCGCGTCATGGTCTATGGCGGCACTGGCGTGGTCGCCTTTGCCTCGGCCGTCATCGCCACAACCGACGGCGCCAAGGCGATCCTCGTCGGCTATGACGGGCCGGAGCGCGTGCGCCGGCTGACCATGGAGGCGAACGACAGGTTCGACGTCGATCTCGGCTACGCCGACGGCACCACCGAAGCGCAGAAGGCGGAGCTGGCGCAGAGCGCCGACATCATCTTTTCCGCCGGTCCGGCGGGACGCCAGATCCTGAGCTTCGAACAGCTCAAACCGGCGAAGGACCTGAAAGTAGTCGCCGACGTCAACGCAGTGCCGCCGCTCGGCGTGGAGGGCGTCGGCATCAAGGACAACGGCACGCCGATCGAGGGTACGAGCGCCGTCGGCATCGGCGCGCTCGCCATCGGCGATATCAAGTACAAGACCGAGACGGGTCTCTTCAAAGAAATGATCGAGGCCGAGAAGCCGGTCTATCTCGATTTCCGTGCCGCCTACAGACTCGCCCAAGCGCTCGTCGCCTAGACGCATGCGCCGTGGCCGCGGCTCGCTCCTGATTGCCGCTGTTTCGGGCCGGGCGCTCGCGCGCGCCGCGGTGGATGCCGGCTTCGATGCGCTCGTCGTCGATTTCTTTGCCGATGCCGACACCGAGCGGCTCGCCGCTGCGTGCCGTAAGCAGCCGGGCGACATTGCGCGAGGCTTCCAGTGGCGAAGCCTTGGGCCTGCGCTTCAAGCACTGGCCAAGCAGGCGCCCTCGCCGCTTCTCGGGCTCGCCTATGGCTCGGGCTTCGAGGACCGGCCTCATTTGCTTTCCCGGATCGCGCAACGCTGGTCCCTCCTCGGCAACGAGGCGCACACCGTCGCGCGCATCAAGACTCCCGAGACGTTCTTCGCGACGCTCGATGAACTCGCGATCCCGCACCCGCTTACGGCGATGACGCGGCCCAAGAACGGCGCGGGCTGGGTCGCCAAGCAGCGGGGCGGCGCCGGCGGCAGCCACGTGGTGCCGAGCCGGCTCCAGAAAGATGAAACTAATGTCTACTACCAGGCGCTGGTCGCGGGGCGCGCCGTCTCGGCGCTCTTTGTCGCCAATGGATCTGAGGCTCGCGTGCTCGGCTTCAGCGAACAATGGACCGCACCGGCGCCGCGGCGCCGGTGGCGCTACGGTGGCGCAGTGCAGCCCGCTTCCGTTCTCGAAGACGCCGCCGACGCGATGGCGCGGGCCGTGACATTGCTCGCGGCCGCCTTCGGACTGAAGGGCCTTGGCTCGGCCGATTTCGTGCTCGCTGAGAATCAGCCCCTGCTCATCGAGATCAACCCGCGACCGGGCGCCACGCTCGATATCTTCGCATGCGCCAAAAAACCGCTCCTTAAGCTTCACATCGACGCGCTGCTGGACGGCACGCTTCCCCGAAAATCGCTTGTCTTCGAGGGTGCCGCAGCCGCATCCATTGTGCATGCGCCGATGGGTGCCATTGTGCCGCGCAGCATGATCTGGCCCTCTTGGGCGGCCGATTTGCCAAAGCCCGGCGAGCGGATCGACAAACAGCGCCCGATATGCACTGTACTGGCCCGCGCCGGGACAGAGGCGCGCGCCAAGCGCCTCGCCGAGACCCGCAAAGCCAGCCTGCTGGCCAAGATTGAAGAACTGAGCAAGGGGGATGAGTTTGAACGACAAGAAGAACGAACAACGCGCAACACGTCAGATGAAACAGCCAAGCGTCAACGCACAGGTCGCGCGGCTCATCGCCACGATCATCGATAATGCCGATGCGCTGCGCGTCGCGGTGACGAAAGGCGCGGCGGGCGAGACCCTCATCGATTGCGGCGTCAACGCCGTGGGCGGTCTCGAAGCCGGGCGCCTGCTGTCAGAGGTCTGCCTCGGCGGCCTCGGCAGGGTCACGTTCGAGACCACCAACACCGAGGACCCCTGGCCGTTCATGGTGACCGTGCATACCAGCCAGCCGGTGATCGCCTGCCTCGGCTCGCAATATGCGGGCTGGAGCCTCTCGGTCGATGTGGGCGGCAAGAAATTCAACGTGCTCGGCTCAGGCCCGGCACGCGCCATGGGCTCCTCGGAGAAGCTGTTCGACGAGCTCGGTTACCAGGACAAAGCGGACACGGCAGCGCTCGTCATCGAGGCGGATAAGGCTCCGCCGGCCGAGCTCATCGAGCATGTCGCCAAGGCCTGCGGGATCAAGCCCAAGCAGCTCGCGGTTCTCTACGCGCCGACGTCGAGCCTCGCCGGTACGGTGCAGATCGCCGCGCGCTGCCTCGAGGTGGCGCTACACAAGGCCCATGAGCTGCACTTCCCGCTAGAAGACATCGTCGACGGGATTGCCACCGCGCCGCTGCCGCCGCCCGCGCCCGGCTTCATCGAAGCCATGGGCCGCACGAACGACGCCATCATCTATGCGGGCCGCATCCAGCTCTACGTCTCGGGCGAAACGGACGCGGCGAAAAAGCTCGCCGAGGAGCTGCCGAGCCTCAAGTCGAAGGATTACGGCAAGCCGTTCGCCGAGCTGTTCGCCGCGGTGAAAGGCGATTTCTACGCCATCGATCCGATGCTGTTCAGCCCGGCCAAAGTCACGGTGACATCGCTCAAGACGGGCGAGAGCTTCGAGAATGGTCATATCGACGCCGCCATTCTTCAGCGGTCCTTCTCCTAGACCTCCATGACGCAAGAGATATCCACCAATCCATCCATCGTCCTGTTTGGCGATGGACGGGATTGGCATGGCAAGAGCCTGTTGCGGGCGTTCAAGCGGCGCGGCATCACGCCCCTCGTCGCGCCGCTTCCCTCCTGTGGCTTCTCCACCGAGACGGCGACAGGCCTTGCCATTCCCGGGCTGGGCGATCATCGCCCCCAAGGGGCTTTCGTGCGCTTCATCCCGGGCGGCAGCTTCGAGGAGGTGACGCTCTATCTCGGGGTTCTGCATGCCTTGCGGGAACTTGGCGTCATGGTGTGGAACGACGCCCGCGCCATCGAGCGCTGCGTCGACAAGTCCACGACGACATTCTTTTTGCAAAGGCACGGCTTGCCGACGCCACGGACCTTTGCCGGGGTCAATCGCGGCGAGGCGGAGGAGATCGTCGCGCGCCTTGTCGGTGAAGGGCATCGTCTCGTGCAGAAACCGCTGTTCGGGGCGCAAGGCAAGGGCTTGCGTCTGGTCGGCTCCGTCGCCGATCTGTTGCCGCCGGAAGAGGTGAACGGCGTTTACTATCTGCAAGAGTTCGTGCCGGCCGCGCAAACGCACCATCAAGACTGGCGGCTCTTTGTCTGCGCTGGCCGCGTCATCGCCGCTATGATCCGACATGGCTCGACCTGGATCACCAACATCAAGCAAGGCGCGAAGGCCAAGGCGGCCATCGCCAGCCAGGAACTCATCGACCTTGCGGTGCGTTCCGCTGCCTGCGTCGGCGCCGGCTACGCAGGGGTCGACATCATCCAGGCCTCTGATGGGCGATTCCTGGTGCTCGAGGTGAACTCCATGCCGGCCTGGAACGGATTGCAGCGGGTGAGCCGTCTTCGCATCTCTGACTACGTGGTGGACGCGTTTCTCGATGCGGCCCTGCCGCCTGCCCGCCGCAAAGACCAAGAGGAAGCGTGACCGCGCCGCTGAAGCCCGAGGCTGTTGCGAAGGCCTTTCATGATGCTTGCCTTGCCGAGCTCGACGCGCTGAAGCCGGGCAACGTGCATCGCTTCGCCGACGGTCACCGCATGAGCGTGGCCGATTTCGAAGCGAGCGCGGCGGCAGCCGCACCGCTGATCGGCGCGGCGGACTTTTCGGTCGGTGCACGAATCGAGCGCGCGGTGGCGGCGACGAAAGACGCAGTTGGACAAAACACCAATCTCGGCATCATCCTGCTCGCGAGCCCCCTCGCCCAGGCCGCGCTCGAACCCGGTGCCGGCGATTTGCACGATAGGCTCATGCGGGTTCTCGCGAACCTCAATGTGGACGACGCCCGTGCGGCCTACCGCGCCATCCGAGCAGCGGAGCCGGGCGGATTGGGGCAAGCGCCAGAGCATGACGTGGCCAATGAGCCTGGCGTCACCCTGCTGGAGGCCATGCGCGCGGGGGAGACACGCGACCGTATTGCCTGGAACTACACTCACGGCTTCGTCGATATCTTCGATCTCGGCCTCAAATGGCTGGAGGGCGGCAAGACGCGCTGGCGCGATGTGCCGTGGGTCGCGACCTATGTGTATCTCGGCTTTCTCGCCCACATCCCCGACACGCTCATCGAGCGCAAGTTCGGCGATGACATCGCCAGCGCGGTGCGCGACGAGGCGCGGCCCATCGAAGCGGGACTTTCCCAATGCAGCAGCCCTGAGGCGATGGCCGCACCGCTTGTGGCTTTCGACCGTTTCTTGAAGGAACGAAACCTGAATCCGGGGACTTCCGCCGACCTCACAGTCGCCACTTTGTTCGCCGCAAACCTAGCCGACCGGTAAACGCGGCAATAAGCAACAATTCCGCTTGGCAAAAACCTCCAATAATCGACTTGCCGATCCTTTAGGGCCCGGCTTATGTTCTGCCCCGCGGAGCTCTTACCAGGAGTTGCGGGCGGAGGAGCACACCCATTGCACTTTCGTCGGCTT
>Ga0307436_1001560_pt1 | contig 10077 bp, 8 predicted proteins | sample SalMarWE160440MG_FD_202513 | JGI IMG/M metagenome (GOLD analysis project Ga0307436, IMG submission 202513) | Salt marsh sediment microbial communities from the Plum Island Ecosystem LTER, Massachusetts, United States - WE1604-40 | ecosystem: Environmental > Aquatic > Marine > Intertidal zone >...
CGCGGCCAGGGCGCGGTTGCGCTCCAGCACCGGCTCATCGGCGAAGATGTCGAGCGTCGCCAGCGCTGCCGCGCAGGCCAGCGGGTTACCGGTGTAGCTGTGGGAATGCAGGAACGCCTTCACGGTGGCGTACTCGTCGTAGAAGGCCTGATAAACCTGCTCGCTGGTGAGGACGGCCGACAACGGCAGATAGCCCCCGGTGAGCCCCTTGGACAGACAGAGGAAATCCGGACTGATCCGGGCTTGCTCGCACGCGAAGAGCGTGCCCGTGCGCCCGAATCCGACGGCGATCTCGTCGGCGATCAGATGGACGCCATGGCGGTCGCAGGCGTTGCGCAGCAGGGTCAGGTAGACCGGATGGTACATCCGCATCTGCCCAGCGCACTGGACCAGGGGCTCGACGATCACGGCGCAGACCTCCGCCGCCTGGGTGGCCAGCAGGCGCTCCATGTCGTCGAAACGCCGGCGGGCGTATGCCTCGCAGCTCTCACCGGGCTCGCGCAGGAAGCAATCCGGGGAGGGGGCCGTATAGGCCCGCATCAGCAGTGGCTCGTAGGTCTGCTTGTAGAGCGCCACGTCCCCCACGGCGAGGGCGCCGAGCGTCTCGCCGTGGTAGCTGTTGGCCAAGGTGACGAAGCGGGTCTTGGCGGTTCGGCCGGCGTTGCGCCAGTAATGGAAGCTCATCTTGAGCGCCACCTCCACCGCTGCCGAGCCGCTGTCGGCGAAGAACACGCGCGACAGGCCCGGCGGGGTCAGGGCGATCAGGCGCTCCGCAAGACGTACAGCCGGCTCATGGGAGAACCCTGCCAGGAGCACATGCTCGAGGCTTTGGGCCTGCTCGGCCACCGCAGTACTGATCCTGGGATTGCAGTGGCCGAACAGATTGACCCACCAGGAGCTGATCGCGTCGATGTAGCGGCGGCCGTCAAAATCCTCGAGCCACACGCCTTCGCCTCGCCGAATAGGCACGAGGGGCAGCCACTCGTGGTCCTTCATCTGGGTGCAAGGATGCCAGAGGCTGGCCAGGTCCCGGGTACTCAGGGCCTGATTGTCCAACGCGGCCATGCCGGGGCGGGGGGCAGTCGTCCAGGCGCCGGCCCGCTGGGGCCGACCGACGCGGACCTCAGTATCGACCGTGGGCCTTAGTGATGTAGTTGGTCATCTCCACGTACTGGAAGTTCATGCGCCTGAGCGTCGCGTGCACCCGGCGCACGATGGCGCGCATCACGTCGTAGACCACCTTGGGATGGCTGGCGAGCAGGGACTCGAAGCGGCTGCGCTCCAGGCTCACCACCTGGGCCCGGGTCAGTGCCTTGACGGTGGCTGAGTGTGCGGTGCTGTCGATGAACCCCAGCTCGCCGGCCAGGTCACCCTCGTGCAGCACATGCAGGGTGGCTTCGTCGCCGCCGCCAGTGGACTTAGTGACGGCGAGCTTGCCCGAGACGATGATATGCACGCTGTCGTCGATCTGCCCTTCGCGCACCAGGATCTCCCCTTCGGCCAGCTCGCGGGTGGAGGCGACTTCGCCGAGCACCTCACTGTCCTGGCCCTCGAGCTCTTCTCCGAAGGCGCATTGACGGATCAGGTCGGTTATTTTCGGTTGGACCATCGGGCATTCTCCTCGCGGCAATCTGTCTGCCTGTCGTGAATCGGTGGCGGATCTGTTCATCCACAGGACAAGAGTATCGCCCTTCCGGGGGCGCGAAAAGCGCTGCGTCGGCGGGTCGGATTCCGCGCACCCCAACGGCCATTCACGCCGGGGCGCACGGTGTCTCTAGCGCCTGTCAGGCCCAACGACAGGCAGCTCGGTCACCGCTGCGAGGGGGCGATCGGCGGATCCGAGTCCGAGGCCTTCCCAGATGGCCAGGGTTGGGCTCGCCTGGTTCATCGTATAGAAGTGCAGCCCTGGGGCCCCGCCGTTGAGCAGGCGGCGACAGAGGTCGGTGGCCACCTCCTGCCCGAAGGCCCGCAGGCCTGCCATGTCGTCGCCGAAGCCCTCCAGGCGTTTGCGGATCCAGCGCGGGATCTCCGCCCCGCAGGCGTCGGAAAAGCGGGCGAGCTGGGCGTAGTTGGTGATGGGCATGATGCCGGGCACCACCGGGACTCTCACCCCCATCGCCTCGACGCTGTCGACGAAGCTGAAGTAGGCGTCGGCATTGAAGAAATACTGGGTGATGGCGCCGTCGGCGCCCGCCTCGACCTTGCGCTTGAAGTGGCGCAAGTCGGCCAGAGCGCTGGGCGCCTGGGGGTGAAACTCGGGGTAACAGGCGACCTCGATCCGGAAGTGCTCGCCGGTCTCGGCCCGGATAAAGGCCACCAGCTCGTTGGCGTGGCGCAGCTCTCCGATCTCGCGCATCCCCGAGGGCACGTCCCCGCGCAGGGCGACGATCCGCCGAATGCCGCTCGCGCGGTATCGATCCAGCAGCTGGCGAATGCCCGCCCGGGTGGAGTCGATGCAGGAGAGGTGAGGTGCAGCCTCGAAACCGGCGGCCTGGATCTCCAGCACTGTCTCCAGGGTGCGCTCCCGGGTCGAGCCGCCGGCGCCGAAGGTGACGGAGAAATACTCCGGGTCCAGGCTGGCGAGCCGCTCGCGGGCCCCGCGCAGCTTGAGCACGCCTTCCTCGGTCTTGGGCGGATAGAGCTCGAAGCTGAAGCTGCGGCGGTGTTGGCTTTGGGCGGGCATGGGAGAAGCAGCTTTCAGCTATTAGCAGCGCAGTGTTCTCGAGCGGCTGACCGCCGAGAGCTGTTTGCTAATGGCCTTCCATCAATACCGGTAATAGTCGGGCTTGTAGGGCCCCTCCAGGGGCACGCCGATATAATCGGCCTGGCGCTCGGACAGCCGGGTGAGCTGTGCCCCGATCTTGGCCAGATGCAGTCTGGCCACCTCCTCGTCGAGTTGCTTGGGCAGCACATAGACGCGTTTCTCATACGCGTCGGTGCGGTTGAACAGCTCGATTTGGGCCAGCACCTGGTTGGAGAACGAGGCCGACATCACGAAGCTGGGGTGTCCGGTGGCACAGCCCAGGTTCACCAACCTGCCCTCGGCCAGCAGGATAATCCGCTTGCCGCCAGGGAAGAGGACGTGATCGACCTGGGGCTTGATGTTCTCCCATGGATAGCGGCGCAGGCTTGCCACGTCGATCTCGGAGTCGAAGTGGCCGATGTTGCACACGATGGCCTGGTTTTTCATCGCGGCCATGTGCTGGTGGGTGATCACGTCCAGGTTCCCGGTGGCGGTGACGAAGATATCGGCCAGCGGTGCGGCCTCCTCCATGGTCACCACCCGATAGCCCTCCATGGACGCCTGCAGGGCGCAGATCGGGTCGATCTCGGTCACCCAGACGGTAGCCCCCAGGCCGCGGAATGCCTGGGCGCAGCCTTTGCCGACGTCGCCATAGCCCAGCACCACGCAGAGCTTGCCGGCGATCATCACGTCGGTGGCGCGCTTGATCCCGTCCATCAGCGACTCGCGACAGCCGTAGAGGTTGTCGAACTTGGACTTGGTCACCGAGTCGTTGACGTTCATTGCCGGGCAGGGCAGCTCGCCGGTCTTCTCCATGTGATAGAGACGGTGCACGCCAGTGGTCGTCTCCTCGGTCACGCCGCGGATGTTGGCACGGACCCGGGCATAGTATCCCGGCTGGGTCTCGATGCGGCGGCGGATGGCCCCGAACAGAGCCCGCTCCTCGTCGTTGCCCGGGTTGTCCAGTACCGACGAATCCTGCTCCGCCTTGCACCCGAGGATGACGAGCAGGGTGGCGTCCCCGCCGTCGTCCAGGATCATGTTCGGTGTGCCGCCGTCGCTCCACTCCATGATGCGGTGGGTGAACTCCCAGTATTGTTCGAGGGATTCTCCCTTGTAGGCATAGACAGCTATGCCTTCGGCGGCGATCGCCGCGGCGGCGTGGTCCTGGGTGGAGAAGATGTTGCACGAGGCCCAGCGCACATCGGCCCCGAGCGCTCTCAGGGTCTCGATCAGCACCGCGGTCTGGATCGTCATGTGCAGGCTGCCGGCGATGCGGGCGCCCTTGAGCGGCTGCTCGGCCGCGTATTTCTCGCGCAGCGCCATCAGGCCGGGCATCTCGGTCTCGGCGATGGCGATCTCCTTGCGTCCCCAGTCGGCCAGGGTGGGGTCGGCGACCTTGTGGTCCGGTTTCAGGCTCTCAGCAGGAGCGTTCATGTTGAGGGTCCCTCAGGAGACCGAGCGCCGTTGTGGTCGAAGCCCGATGCGGCGAGCCTGGCGGGGCGCTGGGCCCCCGTTGCAACGCTCCTCACCGACCAGGCGGGTATTGATGGAAACGCTTTAACCTAGAAGCGGCAGTTGAACGGCCGCCAGGGTGCGTGCCCTGGTGGTCGTAGCGGCCATCACCCGACGGGTGAGCATCAAGTCTATCGATAACCATTGTCCAACCAATCACGTGATCGCTACTCGAAGCGGTCAACTGCTGTTTCTAGGTTTAAAGGTGACCTAGTCACTTCTTGCGCGCTGCTATTCGTAAACAGTTGTTGGTTTGTCGGTGCGCCTGTCCTCGGCGATGAAGTATTCCTGGGTGCCGTTCCTATGGAAGATATGGATTTGGTTGTGTCCGTGAGTCTCCGCCGGATTACAGCTGACCCGGCGATCCCGAACATCCGACATGCCCGAGTTAAATCGGAAACGAGGCAATCCCAGTCGGCCTGCTTGCGGTGGACCCAAGGGGATGTCTGTGGGCTGAAATGGATCTGTGCAGGGACATTGAGGTGCAAGTTACGGGAAATAGTGGTTTGTCGCAATTGCTCCGTCGCGGCTCACTGCGTGTTGCGTCTGAAGAAGCGGACCAGCCGTTCGTAGGCCAGCGCTTCGTTCGCGAGGCGGGTGAAGCCGTGTCCCTCGTCGGGGTAGACGAAATACTCGACCCTGCGGCCGAGCCGCCGCAGCCGCTGCACCAGCCAGTCGGATTGCTGGCGCGGAATGCGGCTGTCGTTTGCGCCCTGGTGAACCTGAAGCGGAATCCGGATTCGGTCGACATGATAGATCGGTGAGACCTCGTAGTTGCGCAGCCGATCGATACGAGGGTCGAAGCCGATCGCTGTTGCCTGGTGGCGCTGCAGGTATGCCGGCCAGCTGTCGACCAGGGTCGCGAGCTCGGTGAAACCGAAAAAGTCCACCGCAGCCCGAAATTCTTGGGGAAACTGCGTGATCAGCGACATCACGCTAAAACCACCGAAGCTCAGGCCGGCAACGAACAGGTTATCGTCGTCGACGAAATCCAGAGCCCGCACGGCATCCGCGACGGCGACCGTGTCGCGGATGTGCGCGCCTCCCCAGTCACCGTCATCAAGTGACGCGTAGAATGCGCCGAAACCGGTGCTGCCGCGCACGTTCGGTGCGACGACGATGAACCCGCGGTTGGCGAGGAACTGCACATCGGGGAGGTAGAGTGGGTCAATGTGATCCTCGGGGCCCCCGTGGATGAGCACGATCACCGAGCGCGGGTGGCATTTCGACGTGCCGTTGGGGATGAAGAAATGAACGGGTATCCTCAGCCCATCGAAGCTCGGAATCAGCACGGAGCGCGCCTCAGCAAGCTGCTCCGATGTGATGCCTGACTGGTTGGAATCGTAAATCAGCTTGGGCTTTCCTGCCCCGATACGGTAGTAGCGGCGCGGCATGGTTGCCGTTTCGGTGAACAGCACGCCTTTGTGCGGGTCCCTGTGGGTTAACACCGCACCGACGATCGAAGCGGCGGGCAGGTCGTAGCTTTCGGGTGCCTTGAAGCCATCGATGAACACGGCGGTTCGGCCGGACAGGCCGTCGCGATAGCTGATCACCACAGCCCGCCCGCCGGAGTCGACGGACAGTGATTGCAGGTCGGTGCGAAAGGGTAATTGGACCAGCGACGGCCTTTCGCCACCGATGTGGTACCGCCAGAGCCGAAAGCGGTCGGACCCGAGCGCACTGCGGTAGTAGACGTCGTCGTTCCCGGCAAACGCCGCATCGTTGTTGTTGATGCCCGGCACGCGGCTGATGCTGCGGGTTTCGCCGCTTGCGAGGTCGATGATGCTGAGGTACCGGGTATCGAAGCCGATCAATTCGCCGTAAAGCATGTAGCGGCCGTCAGGGCTGACTTGGTCGCACTCGAACGTGTGCCCGTTGGGGGCCAGCAGCTCGTGGCGGTCCTCACCGTCGCTGGAGACTTCCCAAAGCCCTGCTTCGCTGCGGTGACCTTCCGTCTGCGCGTAATACACCCTCTTGTCGTCGGGCGAGAGGCCGCACAGCATGCTGATGTTCCCAGCAGGAGTCTCGGTCAGACGCATCACCTCCCCTGAGTGCAGATCGTACCGGTACAGGTCATAGCTCTCGTTGCCTTTCACATCCTTGACAATAATCAGGAAGCGGTTCGCGTGGTCGACCATGAACCGCGACACGGCATCCTGGACGTGCGTCACCTGGCGTGGCTCCCGTGTGCCAGGCTCCAGCACGAACACGTTGTCCACGTGGCCGTCGTTGGCAAGAAAGTAAAGCAAGCGGTCGTCGTCGGAGAACTGCAGCTCTCGTAGGTCGCGCGTCTGTGCAAAGCGCTCAAAGGAAAATACCGGCGGTTGCGGCCGCTGGGGGATGTCGCCAAGATCGATGGAAGGTGCCGGCCGAGCTTCGGCGACCGCGCCGACCGGCCATGCCGCGGCCAGGCTCAGAAACAGAAGGCTTTTCAACAGGATCGATATCGGCATGGCTTGGCTTCAGCGCGTCGGCCGGTCCGACGCGTTCTGACCAATACTCAGCGCGGCGACGTTTCCAGCGCAAGTGTTGTAGCGTGCCTCCCGACCCTCGGGCGTCGCTGGCGCTGCATCGCCGGGCCAATCGAGCGGGACATTCGGCCTGTATCCGCTTGTCCGCTGCAGGACATCCAAGCTCCGACAGGCGGCTACGAGGACCGGGGCTGTCAGAAGATGCGGCTGCTCAGCAGCCACACCGCGATCCCCCCGAGCAGGAAGAAGGCCGCGGCCGAGGCGGCTGCCATCAGCCGGTACCGGCGCACCAGGTCGTACTGCTGCAAGGTGGAGATCAGGAAGGGATAGGTCCTGGCCGGTGAGTGGGCGATACGGTGGGGGATGCGCCCCGCGGCCATCTGGCTCTGCTCGGCGGTGGCCTCTCGGGCAGCGGTGCTGCGTGCTCGCTCCCATTCCGCGGGGTCGATCCGGCCGTCGCCGTCGGCGTCGAACCGGCGCAGCAGTCCGGGCTGGTCGCGCTTCCAGAGATGCAGCTTGTCCCGCGCGAGCTGTTGGCGCTCCGCGCCGTGGTGCAGGTCGTCCTCGGAGCGGAAATGACCGATGACGTAGAGCCGGTCGCCCGGGTAAATGCGCTCTTCCGTGTAGCGGTAGCGCCGAGAGCTAAAGTCAGCGGAGATGGCGGCGCTCAGCAGGGTGCGCGCGCCTAGGGGCCAGCCCCAGGCCCAGCGCCGGGGCCGGACGCGGGTGCGCTCGGGGCTCAGGCTCAGCGGGCGCTCGGTGTCGCCGTACCAGACGCTGCGGTCCGTCGGGGTGACTTCCGCCCCCTCGGGATCGACCAGACAGGTGCCGGTCGCGTCGCGCAGCACGAAGACCCCGTCGCTGGTGCCGTGCTCGATCCGGCGCCAGCGGTTCTCGCCCCGGCGGCGCTCCACCTGGTAGTGCCACCAGCAGCAAGAGGCGCTCGTCAAGGGGGCGAGGATCGGCTCCCCCAGCAGCGCCTCGGCGGACCCTTCCAGCTCCACCTGGCCCTGGGCGGCGGAGCGGATGCGCGCGGTGGGCGTGTCCTCGATCAGCCGGGCGCGGCGCAGGTTGCGGAAGGCATAGTAGAAGGCGCCCAGAGCGCCGGCGGCGCACAGCGCCAGCCAGGTCCAGTTTTCGGAAAGCGCTGCACGCATCGGGGGCGTGTGCCCGCGGGCTCAGCCGAACAGCTCCTTGAGATCCACGTCCGCCTTCTCTTCGGCGGAGAACTCCAGCAGCTGCGCCCGCTTGAAGGCGAACATGCGCGCCATGATCACGTCGGGGAACTGCTCGATGCGCACGTTATTGTTGTTCACCGCCTCGTTGTAAAACTCACGCCGGTCGGCGATGCTGTTCTCCAGGCCGGAGATGCGCGACTGCAGGTGCAGGAAGGTCTCGTTGGTCTTGAGGTCCGGATAGGCCTCGGCCACGGCGAACAGGTTGCCCAGGCCCAGGCGCAGGGCGGACTCCGCCTGGCCCAGGGCGGCGACGTCGCCCTGCTCGCGAGCGGCGTGCACGGCCGCGCGGGCGCGCATGACCCGCTCCAGGGTCTCCTGCTCGTAACGCATGTACTGCTTGCAGGTCTCCACCAGCTTCGGCAGCTCATCGTGACGCTGTTTGAGCAGCACGTCGATGTTCGCCCAGGCCTTGCTGACCCCGTGCTTGAGCCCGACCAGGTTGTTGTACATGACGACCGCGTATACGCCGGCCGCGACGATCGCGCCCAGGACGACAAAGGTGGCTACGCCCATCTCGTGTCTCCGTTAGACCAGGGGTCGCGCTGCAGTATAACATTCTGAGTTTCAGAGCCATTTCGCCCCCCATGACCAATATTCGTGCCTTCGACGGCAAGCAGCCGGTGATCGCCCCGGACGCCTGGATCGACGAGACCGCCGTGGTGATCGGCGATGTCCGACTCGGCGCCGGCGCCTCCCTCTGGCCCGGGGTGATCGCGCGCGGCGACATCAACTACATCCGCATCGGCGAGCGCACCAATATCCAGGACGGCTCGGTGCTGCACGTGACCCACGACAGTCGCTTCGCGCCGGGCGGATTCCCCCTCGTCGTCGGTCCGGACGTCACGGTCGGTCACCGGGTCGTGCTCCACGGCTGTGAGGTAGGACAGCATTGCCTGGTGGGCATGGGGGCGGTGGTCATGGACGGCGCGCGCGTGGAGCCTTACGTGGTGATCGGGGCGGGCACCCTGGTGCCCGGCGGCAAGGTGCTGGAGAGCGGGCACCTCTATATGGGATCACCGGCGCGGCGCATCCGCGCTTTGAGCCAGAGAGAGCGCGAATACCTCGAGTACTCGTCACTCAACTACGTCCGTCTCGCGGAGCGCTACCGTAGCGGCTCCGCCCGTCCAGGGCCGCGTATCGCCGGTCTCCCGGGTGTCGAGGACCAACGTGCACCGCGTCCCTGAGCTCGGCTCGAAAGCCCCTGTACCTCGGCATCCGGTCCTGGCGCGTCTACTGGCAGTGGCTCTCTGCTGGCTGAGCCTGACCCTCGCCACGGCGTCCGTGGGCGCCGCGGAGGTCGTCGGCGTCTAGATACCGGATACCCTGAGGCTCGCGGGATCGGGATCGCGCCTGATGCTGAAAGGGGCAGGGGTGCGAGAAAAGCTGTTCTTCGACATCTACGTGGGCGCCCTGTATCTGCCGCAGCCATCGCAGGACCCTGGGGCCATTCTCTCCGGCGCAGGACCCGCCGCGGTGCTCATGCATGTCGTCTACAAGAAAGTCAGCCGCGAGCAGATCATCGAGGCCTGGGAAGAAGGCCTGGCCTCCAATCACAGCCCCGCGGCGATGCACGCGCTGCGGCCCCAGCTGGCAGGGTTCAACGCCCTTTTCGCGACCTGCGCAAGGGCCAGGTCGTGGAGCTCATCCACGAGCCGGGGCAGGCCACAGAGGTGCGCATCGACGGCAAGCTGCGCGGCCGGGTCGAAGGCGATGCCTTCTTCCGTGCCTTGCTGGCTATCTGCCCGGGCGAGCATCCGCTCACCCGCGCCTTGAAGCGGGCTACGCTGGGCGCTCAGCGCTAGGGGATCGAGGGCCTGCGGAAGACTCGGCCGAGGGCATCTTGGTCAAGGAGTCCGCATTGGGGCAAAAGCTGATGTCAGCGCCTTCCCTGCCGGGGGTCTCGATGATCTCGTCGCAGAGATCCGTGCTCTCGCATGCCGCGCAGCGACGCATGTGCTCGTGAATCTGCACCGCAGGCTGCCCATGCAGATAGCGCCTACGGTCGATGCCGAGATATTCGAGCATCTTCGAGAGCCGCAGGCCCCGGACCTGCCTGTCGAGCTCCTCTCTGTACTGCGCGCCGCGGGCCATGTTGCGGACCAGGGCGAAG
>Ga0307436_1001561_pt1 | contig 10069 bp, 7 predicted proteins | sample SalMarWE160440MG_FD_202513 | JGI IMG/M metagenome (GOLD analysis project Ga0307436, IMG submission 202513) | Salt marsh sediment microbial communities from the Plum Island Ecosystem LTER, Massachusetts, United States - WE1604-40 | ecosystem: Environmental > Aquatic > Marine > Intertidal zone >...
CAGCTGGCAGCGGGCAGCGGGCAGCGGGCAGCGGGTAGCGGGTAGCGGGTAGCGGGCCTCGCTACTCGGGGCGGGGGGCTGGGCGGGCCTCGCTACTCGGGGCGGGGGGCTGGGCGGGCCTCGTCCCTCGGTTTCGGCCTCGCCCCTCTATCACTCCCCCGTTCCTGAGTCCTCCTCCCCGGGATCCGCTCCCGCGCCCGCCATCGCCAGAGCTTCCGCCTGCCGGTCGCCCCTGTGTAGCGTGTACTTCAGGATCGGGGGGGTGATCAGGGTGGTCACGATCACCATGATGACCACGGCGGAATAGATCGATGGTGAGATGACGCGTTGCCCGTGCAGCACCAGGGTGGCGCCGATGCCGGCGAAGATCAGACCTACCTCGCCGCGGGGAATCATGCCGACGGCGACCGAGAGCCGATCCAGGCCGCGCTCGAGAATGCCTCCCGCGCAGGCCATCTTGCCGATGATCGCGGCGACGGACAACATCGCCGCCAGACCCAGGACCTCCACGTGGCCGAAAGTCTTGAGCTCGACGCGGATGCCCATGAGAACGAAGAAGACCGGGACGAGGAAGACGTTGATCGGATGCAACAGCTCCTCGAGCTTGTGATCCCCCCGTTCGATGAAGGTGTTGTAGTGCAGCTCGTCGAGGATCATGCCGGCGGCGAAGGCGCCCACGATCGGCGCGAGATGGATGGCGTTGGCCAGCCAGGACAGGGTGAAACAGAAGACCAGCGCCATGGTCAGCAGCATGCCGCGGATGCGCAGCATGCTGGCGAGGCGGAAGATGCGCGGCGACACCCAGCCGCCCACCACGATCGCTCCCACCAGGAAGAGGGCCGCCTTGGCGATGATCCAGACGATGTCCAGCGCCGCCAGCTCACCGCCGGTGTTCGCGGCGGTGATCATGCCGGTGCATACCGCCAGGAGGACGAGCCCGAGAACATCGTCGATCACCGCCGCGCCCAGGATGATGCGGCCCTCTCTCGAGGTCACCTTGCCGAGATCGGTCAGCACTCGCGCCGTGATCCCGACGCTGGTGGCGGCCAGTGTTGCGCCGATGAATAGATGGGCCAGAAAGGCCTCGTCCGGAATCAGCCAGGCGGAGACCGCGAGCCCCAGAATCATCGGCGCAATCACGCCGAAGACCGCGACCAGAAAGCTGGAGGGTCCGACCGAGAGCATCTCGTGGACGTTGGATTCCAGGCCCACTTCGAAGAGCAGCAGAATGACCCCGATCTCGGCCAGGATGCTGATGCCCTGGTTGGTGGCGAGGAAAGCCAGGCCGTTGAAACCGAACAGGGCGAGATTGCCGATGAGCACGCCCGCGACCAGCTCGCCGAGGACGGCGGGTTGGTGGATGCGCTCCGCCACCTCGCCGCCCAGCTTGGCGCCGATGAGAATGACGATCAGCCCGGCGAGGACCGGTGCCACCGGACTGGCGTGCCCCCCGTTTCCACCGTCGTGCGATGCAGCGGCGCCTGTCTGTTCGGCGTGATTTGCCGGCGTGGTGGAGGCGCCGGGCTCATCCCCTAGCAGGCCATGAGGCGAGGCAACCGCGATAGCGGTCAGAAGCGCCAGGCCGAGGAGAGAACGTCGCATATCCGAGGGTTCTGCCGAGCCATTACAAAGGAGTCGAAATCCTACCATCCGAGACTGCGACCAACACGGTGGCGGGCGACAGCCGCCAGCCACCAGCCGCCAGTTCCCCCGCCCACCCGGGGTATCTCCACCATTCGGCCGTAGTACATGCCCCGGAGTGGGGGGACTGGCAGCTGGTAGCTGGAAGCCTCCCCTACTCCTTCCCCTATACACTGCCCACTCGTGGCAGAAGACTTCTTCGCCCCATTCTCGGATCGGCTGCGCGACAGCGCGCCGTATCGCGCGCTGCGTACTCGGCTCGGGGCCGTCACGCGTCTGCCACCGGCGGCTGCGGCATGGGTGATCGACCTGCTGGCCCGCGATCTCGGTCGCTCTGCCCTGGTCGTCTTGCCGCACGAGTCCGATGTCGGTGGTTGGCTCGACGGGGCGAGGCTCATGGCATCCGAGGCGATTCATCTGGCGGCTTCCGGCCTGACTCCGTACCACGCGACGGAGGTCTCGGTGGGCGAGCGCGCGCAGGTGATCACGGCCATGGCCCGGCTGATCGAAGGCGGCGACCGGGTCATCGTGACCACGCCGCGAGGCCTGTTTCGCCGGCTGCCCCGGCCGGAGGCCCTGCGTGGCCGCATCATCCAGATTCGGGTTGGTGACGAGCTGCCGCCTGAGAGCTTCAGCGAGCGGCTCATCGAAGCCGGGTACACACGCGCCGATTTGGTCTCGGACGTCGGCGAATTCGCGACTCGCGGCGGCGTCATCGACGTCTTCCCTCCGGACGAGGACGAGCCTGTTCGCATCGATCTGTTCGGCGACACGATCGAGAGCCTGCGTCGATTCGACCCCACCGATCAGCGCTCGAAGACGCGGCAAGAGCGCGCCGCCATCCTGCCGATGAGCCTCTTCCCGGTCGGTCGTGACGCGGCACTGCGCCTGGCGGAGAAACTGCAAACGAGTGCCTCCGGTCGTGGTTCGCTGGCCTTGGAGGAGCGTCTGGTCGCACTGCGCGAACGTGAGAGCTTCGCCGGCTGGGAGCGCTGGTTGCCATGGGTGAGCCAATCCACCTCCGGTCTTCCCGAGTGGGCGCGGGATCCGCTGACGGTCGTGTTGGAGCCGATGGCTGTGGGGCGTGAGGTCGAGCACCACGCCGCGCTCCTGGAACGGGAACGGGAGGCGCTGGTGGAGGAGGGGGTGCCGGCACCGCCCCCGGAGGCGCTGGAGCAGGCCGCGTCGACCGTCAGCGCGTGGTTGCGCAGTGCCGAGGTAACCCTCGTCGGAGCCGGCGAAGACGAGTCGGCCATTGACTTCGGTGCCCTGCCGACCGACTCGTTTCATCGCCAACTGCCACGTTTTCCGCGTGAGCTGGAGACCGCTCGGGAACGCCAGGAGCGGCTCGTCGTCGTTGCGCCTGCGGGCCATCGAAGTGGTGTCGAGGAGTACTGCCGGAACGCCGACCTGTCGCTGGGGCCGGGCGGAGTCGAAATCGTCGCGGGCGAGCTGTCTCGCGGCTACCGGCTGCCCGTAGCCGGCCTGGTTCTCTACTCCGAGCGCCAGCTCTTCGCGCGTCCCTCGGTCGCGGCAGCCGGCCGCCGCTCGGTGTTGAGCTCGTTTCTCCCCACCATGCGAGACCTCAAGGTGGGAGACTACGTCGTGCATCGGGACCACGGCATCGGCCAACTGGTCGAGCTCCAGGTGGTAGAGAGCGAACGGCGCGGCGCCGGTCCGGTGCCGGAGCGCCTCGCCGACCTGCGGCCGGACTCGGGCGGCGAGATGGAGGCGTTGCGCATCCGCTATGCCGACGGGAAGTCATTGCTGGTGCCGTTGGAGCGGATCGATCTGATCCAGAAGTACAGCGGCATCGAGAGCATCAAGCCGCGGCTCGATCGTCTCGGCGGCACTTCGTGGAATGCGCGCAAGGCGAGAGTGCGCAAGAGCATGCGCAAACTCGCCGGTGACTTGTTGAAGCTGTATGCCGAACGGCGCCTGGCGACCGCCCCGACGATGCCCGGCGGCACCGACTTGCAGGCGCAATTCGCCGCGGCTTTCGAGTTCCAGGAGACGCCGGATCAGCTCGACGCGACGCGTGCCATCCGGTCGGACCTCGAGAGCACCACGCCGATGGATCGGCTGCTCTGCGGCGACGTGGGTTTCGGCAAGACCGAGGTGGCGATGCGGGCCGCCATGCAAGTAGTGGAAGCGGGCTACCAGGTCGTGGTTCTGGCGCCCACGACAATTCTCGCCGACCAACATCTGGAGACCTTCAGGGAACGCTTCGAGGGCTTTCCGGTGAACATCGACATGATCTCCCGCTTCCGCTCCGTCGCCGAGGTGCGGGAGATCAGTGGCCGCGTGGAGGCGAAAGAGGTCGACATCCTGATCGGCACGCACCGTCTGCTCTCGAGGGACATCCGGGTCCCTCAGCTGGGGCTGTTGATCGTCGACGAGGAGCAGCGCTTCGGCGTCGCCCAGAAGGAACGCTTCCGAGAGCTCAAGAAGAACGTTCACGTGCTCGCCATGTCCGCGACACCGGTACCGCGGACGTTGCAGATGTCGCTGGCCGGGGTGCGCGATCTCTCCGTCATCGAGACGCCACCGCGTGACCGGCGCGCCGTGGAGACGGTCGTCGTGCCGATCTCCAGCGATCTGGTGCGCGAGGCGATCGGATTCGAGCTCGATCGTGGCGGGCAGATCTACTACGTCCACAACCGAGTCGAGGACATCGACCAGGTGGCCGCCTGGATTCGCGAGCTGGCGCCGGAGGTGCGCGTCACGGTGGGCCACGGCCAGATGGACGAATCGGAGTTGGCCCGGCGCATGCACGCCTTCAAGCGGGGCGAGTACGATCTCCTGTTGGCCACGACGATCATCGAGAACGGCATTCACATCCCTCGCGTCAACACGATGCTGATCCATCACGCCGAGCGCTTCGGCCTGGCCCAGCTCTATCAGTTGCGCGGACGCGTCGGACGCGGCCATCAGCTGGGGTACTGCTATCTCCTGGTCGCCGACGTCCGTGCCTTGACCGAAGAGGCGCGCCATCGCCTGGAGGCGATTCGCGAGTTCACCGAGCTCGGATCCGGGTTCCGGGTTGCGGCGCGGGATCTGGAGATCCGCGGCGCGGGCAATCTGCTCGGAGCCGAACAGAGCGGTCACATCGCGGCGGTGGGAATCGAGACCTACATGCGCATGCTCGACGAGACGGTGCGTGAACTGCGCGGCGAGGTGGTCGAAGAGGGGCCGTCGGTTGCCCTGGACCTTCCCGTGGAGGCGAAGATCCCGCCGCAATACGTCTCGAGCCCGCAACTGCGCATGGAGCTGTACCAACGCATCGCGGCCAGCGAGGACGAGGCGTCGATTCAGGCCGAGCTGCGAGACCGATTCGGACCGCTTCCCGAGGCGACGCAACGGCTGATTCACCTGGCCAGTTTGAAACGTCTGGCCGAGCGCATGCGAGTGCAGTCGATCTCGGCTTCCGGTAGGACGCTGAATCTGCGCTTGCGCACCGACGCCAGGGTGGACGTGGACCGGCTCATTCAGACGGTCTCGGAGACGCCGGGCGTCAGCTTCTCGCCGGACGGCGTATTGGCGTTGGAAGATCAGGAGCCGGCGGCGATGATCGAAAGCGCGCGGGGAATTCTCGAGAGGATCGAGGCGGCCGGCCGCGAAGTGGCGGGGGAGCCCGCTTGAGGCGCACCGCCTGGGGTGTTTCGCTGGTTCTGCTTGCGGCGTGCAGCCGATGGACCGCGCCGGGCCCGGACACCATCGCCTCGATCGATCATGACGCCGTGCCCTGGTCGGATTTCGAGAGCTACCTGGAGATCACCGGAGGGAGCGGGGCGCTCGGCTTCTCGAGCGCCGTCTCGAGCCAGTTGCTCGATCAGTTCCTGGACGAAGAGCTGGTGCGGCGCGAGGCGGTACGAGTCGGCGCCGCGACGGCGAGCGATTCGCGTCGCGATGCCACCGCGGCACTGGTCGAACGCGTGGTCGGCGACGTTCCAAGCGCTGCAGATGTGCGCCTCTATTACGATCGACACGAGTCGGAGTTCGTGGCTCCGGAGCGCATCCATCTGCGCCAGATCCTGCTCGATGAGCGAGACCAGGCGGCGCGCGCCCAGGCCGAGTTGGCAGCCGGCAAGGATTTCGCGGCGGTGGCGCGGCGGTGGTCGATCGACCCCAGCCGCGAGCAAGGTGGGGATCAAGGCATCCTGTCGCGCGACGACTTGCCGGCCTCCCTGGCGGAACCGATTCTGGCCTTGAAGCCAGGCGAGATCAGTGGCGTGGTGGAGACCGAGTATGGCTTTCACATCTTCCAGGTCGTGGCGCGGTGGCCCGCCGGCCCGATCCCATTCGAGCGAGCCCAGGATTCGATCCGGGAGCGCCTTCGGCACCAGGCCAGCGAGCAGGCGACGCAGCGACTGGTGGCGGCGGCGCGGCGCCGATACAATGTGCGGGTCGTCGGGCGAAACCTGCCTTTTGCCTATTCCGGCGAATACCCCGTGGAGCATGAATGAAGCGAACGGTTTCTTCTCTCTTGCTGTTGTGCCTTGCCATCCCGCCGTCGGCGCATGCGGTCGACGTCAATCGAGTCGTCTTGCGGGTGAATGACCGCATCGCGACACTGCTCGACTATCAGAAGAGGAAGGCCGACCGGCTGAGCATGATCCAGCAAGCGGACATCCCCTCGTCGCGGCGGACACAACTGCTCGCCGATGTCGGCAAGGGCACTCTGCGCGACATGTTCGACGACCTGCTCATGCTGTCGCGGGCCGATCAGCTCGGTTTGCAGGTCTCCGACGCCGAGATCGATCAGGCGATCGAGCAGACCAAACAGTCGGCCGGAATCTCCAGTGACGAACAGTTTCAACAGGCTCTGGCTCAGTCCGGGATGAGCGAAGCGCAATATCGGGCCCAGGTGCGTCGCGGGCTATTGATGAATATGGTCATCAGTCGAGAGATCCGCAGCAAGATCAAGCTCGACGAAGACAGCCTGCGGCACTATTACCACCAGCATCTCAAGGACTTCGAACAGCCCGAGGCGTTGCACCTCGAGGAAGTGATCCTGCTCGACTCGAGCGACAAGAGCATGGCGGAACGGAAGGAAATCGCCCAGCGGATTCGGGCCGAGGTGATGGGTGGAAGAAAGCTGGAAGACGTCGTCAAGCCGTATGTCACTTCCGGCGTGGCCTCCGGCGTCGTGGATCTCGGTTGGGTGCACGAAGGGGACCTGGACCCCGCACTGGCCCACGCGGCCTGGTCGTTGAAGGAGGGCGAGCTGACCGGGGCGCTCGAGGGTCGCGGCGGGCTCCACCTGATCCAGTTGCTGCAGCGCCGCGCCGCTTCGGTGACCCCGTTCGAAGACGTGCGAAGTCAGATCGAGTCGCGCGAGGGCAACCGGCTCTTCCAGGAGGGATTGAATGACTACCTGAAGAAACTCGAGGCGGAGGCCTACGTCGTGGCCGATCCACCCCCGGAGGCAGTGGGATTCCGGGAGTACGGCAATGCCGTGCCGGCGGATCTCGCCGCCGCCGTCGCCTCGGGTCAAGCGCCGGCGACGGACACGGCGCAGGAGACCGAGCGCGCCGCCGAGCCGGAAGAGGCGGGCCCGCAACCGAAGGTCACATCCCCCTCTCCGCCGGATTCACGGTAGAGGGGCCACGGCGGCCTGCAGGGGTCGGCCGAGAGTGACTTCCATCCGTAACTGAGACGCCCTGATCCATCCTTTGTGCGGCGGTGGAATCCGCCCTCGGGAGAGGGGTTGTCCGGTCGTGGACCAAAATGGACAAAAGTGGAGTGCGATGCTAGACTCCCTCCACATCTCCCAACCGAGGTGGAGGACTCATGTTTCGTGGCAGTGCGGCGGCGAAAATTGACGACAAAGGTCGTCTGAAAATACCGACGGAATTCCGTCGTGTATTGGAGGAACGCTACGGCCCCGACCTCTTCATCACCTCGGTGCTCGGTGACTCCACGCTGATCTACCCGCTGCGGGTCTGGGAGGAGATCGAGGAGAAGCTGGCACGCCTGCCGTCCACCGACCGGACGAAACGGAAGTTCCTGGAACGGGTCAGCTACTACGGGCAGCAGAGCCAGATGGACAAGCAGGGCCGGGTGGTCATTCCGATCATCCTGCGAGACAGCGCCGCGATGACCGGCGAGGTGGTGGTCAGCGCCCGGCTGGATCACCTGGAAGTGTGGAATCACGATCGCCTGCAGTCCCGGTTCTCCGAACTGCCATTTACCGATGAGGACTTCGAACGGCTCTCGCAAGCCGACATCTAGGGGGCCGTCGCACCCTTGGACATCGAACATGTACCGGCCCTGCTGCAGGAGACACTCCACTACCTGGCGCCGCAGCGCGGGGGACTCTTCGTCGACTGCACATTGGGACTCGGTGGGCACGCGGAAGCGCTCCTCGAAGCCAGCCCCGAGGTCGAGGTCGTCGGCATCGATCGCGATGCCGAAGCCCTGCGCGTGGCGCGTCGCCGGCTGGAGAGATTCGGCAAGCGGATGCGCACGATCGAAGGACGGTTCAGCCAGCTCGCAGAGCTTCTGGCCGGTGCAGGGATCACGCAAGTCGACGGCATTCTGGCGGATTTCGGAGTCTCGTCTCTACAGCTCGATCAGGCGGAGCGCGGATTCAGCTTTCGACTCAACGGACCTCTGGACATGCGAATGGGGGGAAGCGACATGACCGCAGCCGATGTCATCGCCACCTACTCGGAAGACGAACTGGCCGCGTTGTTTCGAAGGTTCGGCGAGGAGCGAGACGCGCGTCGGGTCGCCCGGGCGATCGTCAAACGGCGGCAGGAGGCGTCGATCGAGACCACCGAAGAGCTGCGGCGCATCATTCGGGCCGCCAAAGGAGGGGGGCGACGCCGCGAGGGCCGGGTCGATCCGGCCACGCGCATCTTTCAGGCCCTGCGCATCGAGGTCAATCAGGAGCTCGCCGAGATCGGGGAGCTGCTGGAGCAGGCCGTCAAGCTGCTGCGCCCGGGCGGCCGCCTGGTGGTGCTCTCGTACCACAGCCTCGAGGACCGGATCGTGAAGAACCGACTGCGCGATCTGGACCGGGGGGAGGTCGACCCGATTACCGGGCGGCCACGTGAGGAGACGCGTTTGATCGAAGTGCTCACCCGGCGGCCGGTCCGGCCACGGCCGGACGAGGTCGCCGCCAATCCCAGGGCGCGCTCGGCGCGGCTACGCGCCGCCAGGAGGCTATAGCCGGTGCACGGCGCCTACGCCATCCACCGTCCGGTGGTCAACCGGCAGTTGACTCGCGACCGGGATCGACGCTGGGCGCGCGACCTGGGACTGATCATGCTCGCGGCCTTGCCGCTGCTGATTGCGCTGCTGGTCTCGATCTGGCTGCGCAGCGAAGTGCTCAACTCGGGCTACCGCACGCATGAGCTCGAGCAGCAGCTCGGCGCCGTGCGGCAGACCGAGCGACGACTCGAGCTCGAATCGGCCTATCTGTCCAGCCCGCAACGGGTCGAACGCCGGGCGACGAGCGAGCTCCACATGACGACGCCCACTGCGGAGCAGCTGATCTATGTCGAGGAGCTCAAGTGAAGGGACGCCTCGTGGTCCTGGTCGGACTGCTGGCTCTCTGGATGGGGGCGATCTCGATACGACTCGCGCAGCTTCAGATCGGCGATCACGACGCCTACCTGCAGCGCGCCAGAAGACAGCAACAGCGGGTCGTCCAGCTCGATCCGCCGCGCGGCACGATCTTCGATCGCAACGGCCGCGAGCTCGCCGTCTCGGTCGAGGTGGAGTCGGCCTACGCGGTGCCGGACCAGGTGAAGGATCCCGTCGCGGAGGCCCGGGCGCTCGCCCCCCTCTTGCACGTCGACCGGCGTCGCTTGGAGGAAACGCTTCGCCGGGATCGTGAGTTCGTCTGGGTCGCACGCAAGCTCGACGACCCGGTGGCTCGCCGGATCAAAGCGCTCGACTTGCCGGGGATCGACTTCTTGCGCGAGAGCAAGCGCTACTACCCGGCGCGGGAGCTGGCGGCGGCCGTGCTCGGCTATGTCGGCACCGACAACAAGGGATTGGGCGGGGTCGAGGCCGCATACGACAAGCTCGTGTCCGGCACCGCGGGCCGCCAGACCGTACTGCGGGACGCTCGCCGCGGCACCGCCGTGGCGCCGAATCTGACCCATGTCGCGCCGCAGCCTGGGGCGGATCTCACTCTCACCCTCGACGCGGCGATTCAGTACGTTGCCGAACGGGAGCTGGAGAAGACGGTGCGGGACGAACGCGCTCGCGACGGCAGCGTCGTCGTCCTGGACACCAGCACCGGCGCCGTGCTGGCGATGGCCAGTGCCCCCGGCTTCGACCCCAATCGATTTTCCGAGTACCCGCAGAGTACCTGGCGCAACCGGGTAGTGATGGACGCCTATGAGCCGGGTTCGACCTTCAAGATGGTCACCGTCGCGGCGGCGCTGGAGAACAATCTGGTCGATCCCAGCGA
>Ga0307436_1001562_pt1 | contig 10067 bp, 10 predicted proteins | sample SalMarWE160440MG_FD_202513 | JGI IMG/M metagenome (GOLD analysis project Ga0307436, IMG submission 202513) | Salt marsh sediment microbial communities from the Plum Island Ecosystem LTER, Massachusetts, United States - WE1604-40 | ecosystem: Environmental > Aquatic > Marine > Intertidal zone >...
TCCGAAGTGCACGATACTGTCGGAAAAACGGATGAAGCCGTTGGCCTGAGCGGGGCGGAGGCGGCGCAGCGTTTCGCCCGCTTCGGCGAGAACGCCATTGTCGAAAAGCAGGCCAGCGTGCTGGCCAAGCTGCTTTCCTATTTCTGGGGGCCGATTCCGTGGATGATCGAGATCGCGGCGGTGCTCTCGGGCGCGGTCGAGCAATGGGATGACTTTTCGATCATCATCGTCATGCTGCTGCTGAATGCCGGTGTCGGTTTCTGGGAGGAGTACAAGGCGGATTATGCCATCCAGGCCCTGAAACAGCGCCTGGCGCCCAACGCGCGGGTGCTGCGCGACGGCAGGTGGCAGACTATTGCCGCGCGCCTGCTGGTGCCGGGCGACATAGTGCTGGTCAAGCTCGGCAACATCGTGCCGGCCGATCTGGAACTCACAAGCGGCGATTATCTGAGCGTCGACCAATCGGCGCTGACGGGTGAGTCCTTACCGGTCGACAAGGAGGTGGGCGATACCGCCTATTCCGGTTCCATTGTGCGCCAGGGCGAGATGCGCGCCCTCGTCACCTCGACCGGCATGAACACCTATTTCGGCAAGACCGCGCGGCTGGTGGAGACTGCCGAGCAGCGCTCGCACTTCCAGCAGGCCGTCCTGAAGATCGGCAACTTCCTCATTCTCGTTACCCTCGGTCTTGTGGCGCTCATCCTGATGGTGGCGCTGTTCCGCCACAGCCCCCTGGTGCAGACGCTGTTGTTTGCCTTGATCCTCACAGTTGCAGCGATCCCGGTGGCGTTACCGGCGGTGTTGTCGGTGACCATGGCCGTCGGCGCCTCGACCCTGGCGGGCATGAAGGCGATCGTCTCGCGTCTCGTCTCCATCGAGGAAATGGCCGGGTTGAACATCTTGTTCTGCGACAAGACGGGTACGCTCACCAAGAACGAACTGACACTGGCCGAACCCGTCGTCATCGGCGCCAAGGACAAGGATGATCTGCTGCTCGCCGCTGCCCTCACGGCGGCGCGCGAGGCGCCCGATGCCATTGACGCGGCCATCCTGGCCGGGCTCAGCGAAGAGTCGCTCAGCGGGTTCGAGGTACTTCATCTCTCGCCCTTCGATCCGGTGCACAAACGCGCCGAGGCTGAAGTGCGTGCAAACGGAAGAACCTTTCGTGTCACCAAGGGGGCGCCGCAGGTGATCCTCGATCTGGCCGGGCCGGATGAGGCAACCGCGAAGAAGATCCTTGCCGAGACCGACGTCCTTGCCGAGCGCGGTCAGCGCACGCTTGGCGTGGCGCGGGCCGAGGCGGACGGTGCCTGGCGCTTCCTCGGGCTCTTGCCGCTGTTCGACCCGCCGCGTGAGGATTCGGCCGAGATCATAGCGACAGCACGGCGCATGGGGCTCGAGGTGCGCATGGTCACCGGCGATCACCGTGCCATCGGACGCGAGATTGCTGCCAAGGTCGGGCTCGGGACCAACATCTTGTCGGCCCGCGATGTCTTTCCCAGCGATAACAGCGATGCCGACTTCGCCCGCGTCAGGGCGGCCGACGGTTTTGCCGAAGTCTTTCCCGAGCACAAGTTCAAGATTGTGCAGGCATTCCAGCACGCCGGAAATATCGTCGGCATGACCGGCGACGGGGTGAACGATGCCCCGGCCCTGAAGCAAGCCGATGTCGGCATCGCGGTGAGCGGGGCAACCGATGCCGCCCGCGCTGCCGCCGACCTGGTGCTGACCGCATCTGGCCTTTCGGTGATTGCACGCGCGGTCGAGGAGGCGCGCCGCATCTTCGAGCGCATGACCGCCTATGCCACCTTCCGCATCGCCGAAACGGTGCGGGTTCTCCTGTTCATGACGCTGTCGATCCTGATCTTCAATTTCTATCCGGTGACCGCGGTGATGATCGTGCTCCTGGCGATCCTCAACGACTTCCCCATCCTGACCATCGCCTACGACAATGTGCGCATCGCCGAGCGACCGGTCAGATGGGACATGCACCGCGTGCTCACCATGAGCACCATCCTCGGTGTCATGGGGGTGGTGGCCTCATTCCTGCTGTTCTGGATTGCGGAGCGTCATTTCGCTCTGTCGCGCCCCACTATCCAGACCCTGATTTTTCTAAAACTCCTGGTCGCCGGGCACCTCACCATCTACCTGACGCGCAACGAAGGATGGTTCTGGCAGCGTCCATGGCCGAACTGGCGCTTGTTCGTGGCAACCGAGACCACACAGGTGCTGGGCACGCTTGCAGCGGTTTATGGCTGGTTCGTCGAGCCCATCGGGTGGGGGTATGCATTGCTGGTGTGGGCCTACGCCCTGGCGTGGATGCTGGTGAACAATATCGCCAAGGTGTGGACCTACCAGGCCATGCGCAACGGAGTGGAACGCTATCGCCGGCATCTGGACCGGGTGCACCAGCCGCTGCACGCCGCTGGCTCATCGCCCTCCAGCCGAACCGAGGGGCCGGCGACAGTCCCGCGTCATCAAAAACAGTCCGGGAGGTGAATGATGAACCGAATCCTTGTTGCCACCGACGGCTCCGAGGGGGCAGACCGCGCCGTCGACTATGCCGCACAATTGGCCAAGAGCCGTGGCGTCGAACTGGTGATTGTCACCGTTGCCGGCGGATTTGGGATGCCGGACGAAATCTCCAGGGCCTTTACCAGAACACAGCATGCCTGGTTCGAAGAACTGGTTTCATCCATGTCGGCACAAACGCTGAAGAAGGCGCGCGAACGCGTGCACGCCCTGGGCGTCACGAACGTTCATCTCGAATCGCGCAGCGGAGAAGCCGCACAGACAATCATCGACATCGCACGCGAGAAGGGAGCCGACACCATTGTCGTGGGCAAGCGCGGCAACGGGCGCGTTGCGGGACTGTTGCTTGGCAGCGTCTCGCAAAAGCTGGTGAGTTTGGCGCCTGTGGCTGTGATCGTGGTTCCGTGATTGATGAGCGCCAGGTTCAATTCGTCTGCCTGCAAAGGGACATTCTTGGCAGGAGCGACACAAGCACGCCAACCAGAATGAGGCCCCACGACATTGCCATTTGCGCAACGCCAGCGGACGGGGAATCTGCCGCCTTTTTGGGCAAGGCCGAAAAACTGATCACAAATCCGGGGTGGCCGCCATTCGGAGAATGCATGCATTGCCGGGCGATGCGCATTTCGTTGTTGTTTATCAATGGTTTAATGTGGGCGCCGTGAATTCGGCAAGTCGGCACGGCACTTGATATGTGCATTGTGATGCAATCAGGTTAGAGGAATGACTGCGGGAATGGATGCGGACGCCATCGGAGCAAAGCCCTCTTTGCGGCTGGTCGATTGTTCCCTGCGCGGTGGGCACGCGCCGGTGGTGCTGCAACGGGCTTTTGGTGCCGCGCGAGTGTCCTTCAAGCACGCAGGCGGCCTTACGCGGCTCGATGACCTCTACCAGCAGGGTTGTCTGCAGGTGCGCCTGCCGCAGACGGCTGACGAGACGTCCGAGGCCATCCTGATCAACACCGCGGGCGGGCTGACCGACGGCGACTGCCTGTCTGTGCAAGTCACCTGGCAGGCCGGGACTTCGGCTGCGCTGACGACGCAGGCCGCAGAGCGCATCTACCGCTCGCGCCACGCCCCCGCGCGGATCGACGCACACCTCGTGGTCGCGGATGGCGCGCGGGCCATGTGGCTGCCGCAGGAGACCATCCTGTTCGACGGCGGCCGCCTAGACCGCCGCAACCATGTCAGTCTGTCCGGATCGGCCAGTCTCATTGCCTGCGAGGCGGCGATCCTCGGCCGCGCCGCCATGGGCGAAGCGGTCCACACCGGAGATCTGCGCGATGGCTGGAGCATCGAGCATGACGGAACGCGTATGTTCATCGACAAATTGAGGCTCAAGGGAGACATCAGCGCGCAACTCGCTCGCCAGGCACGCGGCGGCAGCGCCCAGGCGTTTGCCACCATTATCGTGGCGGGCCCCGAAACGTGCGAGCAGCGCGATGCTCTGCGGCCGCTTCTCGCTGGTCTGCCCATCACCGCTGCCTGCAGCGATCTTGGCGGCGTTCTGGTGGTGCGCTTCCTGGCACCGAGCGGGCACGAGCTTCGTTCGGGTCTGTTGGCAGCACTCGATCTGATTTGCGACGGCGGGCTGCCGCGCGTATGGACATTGTGACCGCTCTCGAAGGACAGCCGGCATGAACCTCACACCACGGGAAAAGGACAAGCTCCTGATCTCCATGGCCGCCATGGTGGCGAGACGGCGGCTGGAGCGCGGCGTCAGGCTGAACTATCCCGAAGCCATTGCCCTCATCTCCGACTTCGTCGTTGAAGGCGCCCGCGACGGCTTGAGCGTTGCAGCGCTCATGGCCGACGGGGCGAAGGTTCTTACCCGTGATCAGGTCATGGAAGGGGTGCCTGAAATGATCCACGACGTGCAGGTCGAAGCGACATTTCCCGACGGCACCAAGCTCGTCACCGTGCATCAGCCCATCCGCTGAAAGATACGAGGGCCATACCATGATCCCCGGCGAAATCATCACATCCGACGGTGAGATCGAGCTCAATGCCGGCCGGGAGGCGATAACACTCACCGTCGGCAACACAGGCGACCGACCGGTGCAGGTCGGATCGCACTATCATTTCTTCGAGACCAACGCCGCGCTCAGCTTCGACCGCGACATGGCGCGCGGGCTTCGCCTCGACATCCCCGCCGGCACGGCGGTGCGCTTCGAGCCGGGCCAGACGCGCGAGGTCCGGCTGGTGCGCTTTGCCGGTGCGCGCCGGGTCTATGGCTTTAACGGCCGCATCATGGGAGATCTCGATTGATGCCTGCCCGCATCCCGCGCACCACCTACGCCGCCATGTACGGCCCCACCACCGGCGACAAGGTGCGCCTCGCCGACACCGAGCTCTTCATCGAGGTGGAAAAGGACCTCACCACCTATGGCGAGGAGGTAAAGTTCGGCGGTGGCAAGGTGATCCGCGACGGTATGGGCCAGTCGCAGATGACGCGCGCCGAGGGTGCCATGGACACGGTCATCACCAATGCGCTCATCGTCGACTCGACCGGCATCTACAAGGCCGACGTGGGCTTGAGGGACGGCCGCATCGCGGCCATCGGCAAGGCCGGCAACCCCGACACCCAGCCTGGCGTCAACATCGTCATCGGCCCGTCGACCGAGGCCATAGCGGGGGAGGGCAAAATCCTCACCGCCGGCGGCTTCGATGCCCATATCCATTTCATCTCACCGCAACAGATCGAGGAGGCGCTCAATTCAGGCATCACCACCATGCTCGGCGGCGGCACGGGGCCGGCCACGGGCACCAACGCCACTACCTGCACGCCCGGCGCCTTCCACATCGCGCGCATGCTGGAGGCGGCGGAGGCTTTTCCCGTCAACCTCGCCTTTGCCGGCAAGGGCAATGCCTCGCTGCCGGCAGGGCTGATCGAGCAGATCGCGGCTGGGGCCTGCGCGCTCAAGCTGCATGAGGACTGGGGCACCACGCCGGCGGCCATCGACTGCTGCCTCGCAGTTGCCGACGAGATGGACGTGCAGGTGATGATCCACACCGACACGCTGAACGAGTCGGGTTTCGTGGAAAACACCATCTCCGCCTTCAAGGCGCGCACCATCCATGCCTTCCACACCGAAGGGGCAGGCGGCGGGCACGCGCCCGACATCATCAAGGTGTGCGGCGAGGCCAACGTCATCCCCTCCTCCACCAACCCGACCCGGCCCTACACGGTGAATACGATTGATGAGCACCTCGACATGCTCATGGTCTGCCACCATCTCGACCCGTCGATCCCTGAGGACATCGCCTTTGCCGAAAGCCGCATCCGCAAGGAGACCATCGCTGCCGAGGACATCCTGCACGATCTCGGCGCCTTTTCCATCATCGCCTCCGACAGCCAGGCCATGGGCCGTGTGGGCGAGGTGCTGATCCGCACCTGGCAGACGGCCGACAAGATGAAACGCCAGCGCGGTCGGCTGCCTGAGGAAACCGGCGACAACGACAATTTCCGCGTGCGCCGCTACATCGCCAAGTACACCATCAATCCCGCCATCGCCCACGGCATGGCCGAGCACATCGGCTCGATCGAGGTGGGCAAGCTCGCCGATCTGGTGCTGTGGTCGCCGGCCTTCTTCGGCGTCAAGCCGGAGCTGGTGCTGAAGATGGGCTCCATCACCGCTGCGCCGATGGGCGATCCCAACGCCTCCATCCCGACGCCGCAGCCGGTGCATTACCGCCCCATGTTCGCCGCCTTCGGCCGCGCCTTGCCGAAGAGCCGTGTCACCTTCGTTTCCGGAGCTGCACTCAATACCGGTATAGCGGACAGGCTCGGCCTCGAAAGTCATGTTTTGCCGGTCAAGGCAACGCGCCGAATCGGCAAGGCGGACATGATGCTGAACAGCGCGCTGCCCGCCATTGAGGTCGACCCGGAAACCTATGAAGTGCGCGCCGACGGTGCGCTTTTGACCTGCGCGCCGGCGGCGGTCCTGCCCATGGCGCAGCGCTATTTCTTGTTTTGACCGCACAGGGGAAGACGATGAGCATTGTGCGTGCTTTGCGGCGAATGGACGCTGGCGAATGGAGCGGTGCGCCGTCGGACACGGTCACGCTGAGCCAGGACCAGCGTTACCGCCGCCGCATTTCATTGACATCCGATGGGGGTATCGATTTTCTGCTCGATCTGCCGGAGGCCGCGCTGTTGCGCCATGGCGATGGGTTGCGGCTCGAAGACGGACGCATGATCGAGGTGAGAGCTGAGCCGGAGGAGCTGTTGGAAGTGCGGGCCAAGGACGCCCACCACTTGCTCCGCCTTGCCTGGCATCTCGGCAACCGCCATCTCGAAGCGCAAATCGAGGCCGAGCGCATCCTCATCCGCCGCGATGCCGTGATCGCCGCCATGCTCGAGGGGCTGGGGGCGCGGCTGGCCGACGTGGTCCAGCCATTCAGCCCTGAAGGCGGTGCCTACGCTCATGCCGGCCACGCACGGCATACCCACACCCACGGTACCCACCATGAACACTGAGCCGGGCTCTGCCCTCTACCGATTGCTGACATGGCTGTCGCCGTCATATCCGGTTGGCGCTTTCGCCTACAGCCAAGGCATCGAAACGGCCGTGGCGCGCGGGAGCGTGACTGACCGCTCATCGGCGCAGGACTGGATCGAGGACAGCCTTGAGGCGGGAACCTTGTGGAGCGATGCGGTCATCTTCGCGCGCAGCCATGATGCAGCGCGCGCCAGCGACCGCCGGGCGCTCAGAGCCATCAACGATTTTGCCCGCGCCTTTCAGCCGACAGCCGAGATCAGAGCGGAGACGCTGGCACAGGGTGCGGCGTTCTATTCCGTAACGTCCGAGGCTTGGCCGTGTCCGGCCCTGGACGTTTTGAGTGAGATCGAGCCCGCGCAGATCGCTTATCCGGTGGCGGTCGCCTGTGCCGCAGCCGGTCACGGGATTTCGCTGGACGTGGCGCTTGAGGCGTGGCTGCATGCCGGGGCATCCAGCCTCGTTTCCGCCCTTGTCCGTCTGGTTCCGCTCGGCCAGACCGACGGCCAGCACGTTCTTGCCGGCCTTGAAGCGCCAATCGCCGCTACGGCTCAGCGTGCCCGGCGGCTTCGGCTCGATGACGTGTTCACCAGCTGCCTCATGGCGGAGATCTGCTCCATGGCGCACGAGACGCAATCGACGAGGCTGTTTCGCTCATGACCTCCCCCAACGGAGCCTTGCGCATCGGCATTGGCGGACCCGTCGGCTCCGGCAAGACCGCGCTGGTGCAGCGGCTGTGCGAGGCGATGCGCAGCCAATTTTCCATCGCCGTCGTCACCAACGACATCTACACCCGCGAGGACGCCATGATGCTGGCGCGTATGCAGGCTCTGCCGGAAGACCGCATCGTCGGCGTCGAGACCGGCGGCTGCCCCCACACGGCCATCCGCGAGGATGCCTCCATCAACCTTGCCGCGATCGCCGAGCTCTCAGGGAGACATCCCGGCGTCGACATCGTTTTCATCGAATCGGGCGGCGACAACCTGGCCGCCACCTTCTCGCCGGAACTGGCCGACCTGACGCTCTATGTCATCAGTGTCGACCAGGGCGAGGAGATCCCGCGCAAGGGCGGTCCGGGGATCACCCGCTCCGATCTCCTGGTGATCAACAAGACTGATCTCGCCCCGCATGTGGGGGTCGATCTCGACACCATGCGGGCTGATGCCGATCGCATGCGCGGCGGCAAGCCCGCCGTCTTCACGGATTTGAGGCGCGGTAAGGGGGTGGGACCCGTTGTCGACTTCCTGACCCGTACCGGCGGTCTGATGACTGCTGCCACCGACGCCAGGCATGCACAATGATGACAGACTGCATCGTCGAACGTGAACAATCAGGTTTTCAGGCTGTGACGAGTCGAGCGACCATGCGGCAGCCCATGACAGCCATGAACTGCCACGGCTGCTGGACAAGACGAATACCGCCTCGACGGTGTGGGCCGACACCGCTCACCGCTCCAAGCGCAACGAAAAGCACATCGCCAGGACCGGGCTGTTCTCAAAAGTTCACTTCAAGAAGCCCCAGGGCATCGTTGAGTTCCCGGCGGAGCAACAAACCGCCATCCGAACTGATGGATGAACCGCGGAAGGCGAGTTTGCCGGATCGGTCAAACTGGAGCCGAAGAGTGCCGGATTCCCATTCCCCCGTCGCATTCGCCCCCAACTCCCCGCTCCGTCGCAGCTAACCTATTGAGCAGCCGATGCTATCACGCCGCAGCAGGACCCGGAACGGCGGTCCATATGAGAAATGCGGGCTAGACTCGACAGCTCACCCGCGCCCTTTCCACGGCACGAAATAGCGCTCGGCCGCGCGCATCAGCATATCGATCGAATAGCCGATGATGCCAATCAGGATGATGCCCATGACCACGATGTCGGTCAGCTGAAACTTCGAGGCGACCATGATCATCATGCCGACACCCTTTTGCGCGGCGACGAGCTCGGCGGCCACCACCGTACCTCAGCATACACCCATCGCCACGCGCGCGCCGGTGAAGATCTCGGGCAGCGAGTTGGGGATGATGACGTGGTAGAGAATCTGCCATTTCGAGGCGCCGAGCGAATAGGCGGCGTGAATCTTGGTGATGTTCACCCCCGACACGCCGGCGCGGGCCGCGATCACCATGATCCACAGCGCGGCCAGGAACAAAAGTACGATCTTGCCCGTCTCCCAGATGCCAAACCAGATGATGACAAGCGGGATCAGCGCCAGCGGTGGCACGGGGCGCATGAATTCGACGATAGGGTCGAACCAGCCGCGGAACCAGCCCGACAGCCCCATCGCATAGCCGAGCGGGATGCCGACGGCCGCGCCGGCGATCATGCCCAGAACGACGCGCATCAGCGACGAGCCGAGATGCCCCAACAGCGACACGCCTCGATAGCCAGTATGGGCGATCACGATCAGGCGATTGATCACCGCCTCGGGCGGAGGCAGCCAGATCGGCTCGATCTGCATGCCCGTGTCGGGGACCAAGACGAAGGCGCCGCTACGCGTCACCTGGCCCCGATCAGGGATCTTGTTGGCTGGCTTGAGGCGGTTGAGCAGATTTCCAATCCTGTTCATCGTCCCGCCTGCAAATTCGCCCTATTCACTGGCCTGCGTTGGTCAGAGCTCGAAGCACTCGAGTGGGATCGCGTCAATGATGCGGTTTATCTGCCGACCACCAAATCGGGCCGGGAATTCTGGTTGCCGTTGACCGATGCACATCATCGCATTCTCGATGAGGTGCGCGGTCTTGACGAGCGCTGGGTGTTTCCGGGACGCAGCGCTTCCGGGCATGCCGTGGCCTGGGACCATTCAGAAGTTCCGGGCACCCTGCATTCGCTGCGCCATACCTTTTCAACGGTTGCCGTTGAAGCCGGCATTCCCGAAGAGCTTGTCGGGTGGTTGCTCAACCATGCATCCAAGACCGTCACAGGCCAGCGATACGTGAAGCCGAAGCTCGACTTCCCGCGTCCCGCCATGCACGTCATCGCTGCCGAGCTGGGGCGCCGGCTGGCTGGGTGAGCTCACGGTGTAGTCGCGTTGGCCAGCGTCA
>Ga0307436_1001563_pt1 | contig 10067 bp, 6 predicted proteins | sample SalMarWE160440MG_FD_202513 | JGI IMG/M metagenome (GOLD analysis project Ga0307436, IMG submission 202513) | Salt marsh sediment microbial communities from the Plum Island Ecosystem LTER, Massachusetts, United States - WE1604-40 | ecosystem: Environmental > Aquatic > Marine > Intertidal zone >...
CATGTCTGAAGTCTCTCCCTTTTTGTATCCCATGATTTTAATCGTATTTGGACTGGGGTACTTGGCGATTATCTTGGAATACAACATCAAAATCAACAAAACGGCCGTTGCGCTTTTGATTGCTGTATTGTGTTGGGTGATTTATTTTGGTTTCAGCATCGTTCCTGTGTCAAATGATCTCATAAACTTAGGCAAGCATGTCAATGATGTCTCACAAATCATCTTCTTTTTGATGGGGGCGATGACACTTGTCGAACTGATTGATTCCCACAAGGGATTCAAAATTGTCACAGATGTGATTCGGACAAGCTCCAAGAGAAAAATGTTGTGGATTATTGCCTTTACGGCCTTTTTCCTCTCCGCAGTTCTCGATAACTTGACCACGACCATCTTGATGGTCTCATTACTCCGAAAAATGATCCCTACGCGGAGTGAGCGCTTTTTGCTCAGTTGCATCGTTGTCTTTGCAGCCAACGCAGGAGGGGCGTGGACCCCGATTGGAGATGTCACAACAACTATGTTGTGGATCAATGGGCAACTCACAACCATCAAAGTGATGAAAGCCCTGTTCTTTCCGAGCCTCATTTCCATGATCATTCCCATGTTTTGGTATTCCGTTTGGCAGAAAGGGGAGTATGAACAACCCGCAGCGGAGGAATTTGACGTCATTCCTGAACCAGGTGCACGGCTCGTCTTTTTCTTGGGAATAGGCGCGCTGATTTTTGTTCCGGTGTTTAAAACGTTGACGGGTCTCCCCCCGTTCATGGGGATTTTAATTGGAGTTGCTGCTCTGTGGTTGATCACGGATATACTCCATCACAAATACGAACACCGGCAGCATCTAAGAGTTCCCACTGTGCTTACAAAGATCGACACATCGGGTATTCTGTTTTTCTTGGGGATACTCTTGGCGATCAATGCACTTGAATCTGCGGGAATCTTGACACAACTCGCCAAGTGGCTCGAAGAGACGATTCACAATCAAGTGGCCATCGCCGGTCTCATCGGGGTCCTCTCGGCAATTGTGGATAACGTCCCCCTTGTTGCGGGAACGATGGGAATGTATCCCCTGAGCCAGTTCCCTCCAGACAACTCTTTGTGGCACATGATTGCCTATACAGCCGGGACGGGGGGGAGTCTTCTCCTCATCGGCTCTTCTGCTGGAGTGGCCCTCATGGGAATGGAGAAAATCGACTTTTTTGCCTATATGAAAAAGATGACTATACCTGTTTTCATAGGATATCTCTGTGGCCTCATCACCTACCTCTTCCAGAACTGGCTCCTGGGAGTTCAATAGGCTCCTCAAAAGAGCGTTTTTTGGGACTTCCCCCTCTCTTCATGAAGATCTTTTGCGATGAGTTGTTCTCTTCCTCAGACCCTTATTTATTTTGGTGAAATTGAGCTCACAACATTCCGTGAGAGCGATTTGCCGATAAAAGAGCTGTGAAGATTTTTTTTATTTTGAGAACTGAGGACAAAATCATTTGCGTAAAAAAACCAGGCTCACGTATATTGGTGTCTTCCTTCAAACGATATACCGAGTGAAAGGAAAGTGCCGCAGATTTTAGCGGTACGCAAGCTCTTTTGACAGCAGTGATGAAGTGATGTGACCATAAACGCTTGTGCAAGTAAAGTCTTTAGACTTTACCTGTCAAATAACTATTTTTAACGAATTGTCAAAGATTCTTTTTTCTTTGAGAATTTGATCTTGGTTCAGATTGAATGCTGACGGCGTGGATGAGGCATGCAAGTCGCACGAAGTAGTAGGTTCGCTTGCTACTTAGTGGCGGAAGGGTTAGTAATACATGAATAACTTGCCTTTTACTTTGGAATAACGGTTGGAAACGACCGCTAATACCGAATGAGGTGCTTTGAGGGATCTTAGAGTATCAAAGCGGGGGACTGGGGAAACCTGGCCTTGCGGTAAGAGAGAGGTTCATGGGATATCAGCTTGTTGGTGTGGTAAAGGCGCACCAAGGCTAAGACGTCTAGGCGAGTTGAGAGGTTGACCGCCAACATTGGGACTGAGACACTGCCCAAACTCCTACGGGAGGCTGCAGTCGAGAATCTTTCGCAATGGACGAAAGTCTGACGAAGCGACGCCGTGTGAACGAAGAAGGCCTTCGGGTTGTAAAGTTCTTTCGCCTGGGAACAAGAGAGAAGGGATAATACCCCTTCGATTTGAGGGTACCAAGTAAAGAAGCACCGGCTAACTCCGTGCCAGCAGCTGCGGTAATACGGAGGGTGCAAGCATTAATCGGAATTATTGGGCGTAAAGGGCGCGTAGGCGGAATTGTAAGTCAGATGTGAAATATCGAGGCTCAACCTCGATGCTGCATTTGAAACTACAAATCTTGAGGGTAGACGGAGAAAACGGAATTCCACGTGTAGCGGTGAAATGCGTGGATATGTGGAAGAACACCTGTGGCGAAAGCGGTTTTCTAGTTTATTCCTGACGCTGAGGCGCGAGAGCAAGGGGAGCAAACAGGATTAGATACCCTGGTAGTCCTTGCCGTAAACGATGTATACTTGATGTAGTTGGACTCAACCCCGACTGTGTCGTAGCTAACGCGATAAGTATACCGCCTGAGGAGTACGCTCGCAAGGGTGAAACTCAAAAGAATTGACGGGGGCCCGCACAAGCAGTGGAGCATGGGGTTTAATTCGATGCAACGCGCAGAACCTTACCCAGGCTCGAAGTGTAGCGGACAGCTCCTGAAAGGGAGTCTCTCGTAAGAGTCGCTATATAGGTGCTGCATGGCTGTCGTCAGCTCGTGCCGTGAGGTGTTGGGTTAAGTCCCGCAACGAGCGCAACCCTTATCATTAGTTGCCAGCAATTCGGTTGGGAACTCTAATGAGACTGCCTAGGTTAACTAGGAGGAAGGCGAGGATGACGTCAAGTCCGCATGGCCTTTATGTCTGGGGCTACACCCGTGCTACAATGGTCGGTACAGAAGGCAGCAAGACCGCAAGGTGGAGCAAATCCGTAAAGCCGATCTCAGTTCGGATTGTAATCTGCAACTCGATTACATGAAGTTGGAATTGCTAGTAATGACGTGTCAGCAATAACGTCGTGAATACGTTCCCGGGCCTTGTACACACCGCCCGTCACATCATGGGAGTTGGTTTTACCCGACGTCGCTGACTTAACCGCAAGGAGAGAGGCGCCTACGGTAAGGCTGATAACTAGGATGAAGTCGTAACAAGGTAGCCCTACCGGAAGGTGGGGCTGGATCACCTCCTTTAAAGGACAATTTTTTGTTCTTAGTGTTGAGACAAGTGTTTATACACATCACTTCTTTACTGCTCGTCAAAAGCAGAATCGCTTTTTGGATATATGTGACATAGGAAACACGTAAGTGTTTCCTGTAAAGGTAATCAACATAACATATGATAAGCATGTTATGTTGTATCAATGCGTCAAACAGAATACGTATCACGTATTCTTCTTTCTTCACTGATAGAAAATGGCGCTTGAGAATGATTACTTCATCTTAATAATTTGGCGATGACTGAATTTTCAGTCATAAAAAACCTAAAATTTAGGTTTGCACCACAAAATTTTGTGGTCAAGTTACTAAGAGCTGTTGGTGGATGCCTTGGTATCAAGAGGCGATGAAGGACGTGCTAACCTGCGATAAGCTACGGGGAGTTGGAAAGAAACATTGATCCGTAGAATTCCGAATGGGGAAACCCGGCGGGCGTAAATTCCCGTCATCCATGCCTGAATACATAGGGTATGGAAGCGATACCTGCCGAAGTGAGACATCTAAGTAGGCAGAGGAGAAGACATCAACCGAGATTCCCATAGTAGCGGCGAGCGAAGTGGGAATAGCCCAAACCCAGTGCTTGCACTGGGGGTTGTAGGGCTAGTCAACAAAGCTAATGAAAGTTCTAGCAGAATCTTCTGGAAAGTTGAGCGACACAGGGTGAAAGCCCCGTACGCGAAAGGATGGACATGGTGAGACTAGTTCCTGAGTAAGGCCGGACACGTGAAACCCGGTCTGAAACTGGGGGGACCACCCTCCAAGGCTAAATACTCCTTGATAACCGATAGCGGACCAGTACCGTGAGGGAAAGGTGAAAAGAACCCCTGTTAGGGGAGTGAAATAGAACCTGAAACCAGCAGCTTACAAACGGTCAGAGGCCTATGTCCCTTTTAGGGAAATGGCTAATGGCGTGCCTTTTGCATGATGAGCCAGCGAGTTAAGTTATACGGCAAGGTTAAGGGGCCTACGCTCTGGAGCCGAAGCGAAAGCGAGTGTGAATAGCGCATATAGTCGTATGACTTAGACACGAAACCAAGTGATCTACCTATGACCAGGATGAAGCAAGGGTAACACCTTGTGGAGGTCCGAACCAGTGTGCGTTGAAAAGTACTTGGATGAGTTGTGGGTAGGGGTGAAAGGCTAATCAAACTTGGAGATATCTTGTTCTCTCCGAAATAACTTTAGGGTTAGCCTCAGTGTAATTCCGTTTAGGGGTAGAGCACTGGATCCACAAGGGAGCCTACCGGCTTACCGAAGGGAACCAAACTCCGAATACTAAACGGTCCACTGGGAGATAGACTGCGGGGGATAAGCTTCGTAGTCAAAAGGGGAACAGCCCAGATCGTCGATTAAGGCCCTTAATTCTATGCTAAGTGGGTAAGGATGTGAAGTTTCAAAGACAGTTGGGATGTTGGCTTAGAGGCAGCCACCATTTAAAGAGTGCGTAACAGCTCACCAATCGAGAGACTTCGCGCCGAAAATATTCGGGACTTAAGTATAGAGCCGAAATCACGGGTGTCTACTTTGTAGACGCGGTAGGAGAGCGTAGTATAGGCGCTGAAGGCGTACCGTAAGGAGCGCTGGAGCGTATACTAGTGAAGATGCATGGCATAAGTAACGATAAAGGAAGTGAAAATCTTCCTCGCCGTAAACCTAAGGTTTCCAGGGTTAGCCGGAGCCTAAGCCGAGGCAGAAATGCGTAGGCGATGGTAAGCAGGTTAAATATTCCTGCGCCGCCTAAAACTATGACAATGGGGTGACGAAGTAAGTTAAGCACGCGGACTGTTGGATGTCCGTATCACTATGAGGCCGGTCGGTAGGCAAATCCGCCGGCGTAAAGCCAGGTAGTGGTCAAGTGGAATCTTCGGAGGAAACGATGGTGTAGCGCGATGCTTCCAAGAAATAACCTCTAGTCGTTGATGGCGTCCGTACCAAAACCGACACAGGTGGGTGGGATGAATATTCTCAGGCGCGCGAGATAACTCTCGTTAAGGAACTCTGCAAATTATCCCTGTAACTTCGGGAGAAGGGGAGCCGCAAGCTGTGACTCACCTGCGTGGGAAGCGGAGTGCGGCCGAAGAGAAATGGCCCAGGCGACTGTTTAACAAAAACACAGCACTATGCAAATTCGTCTAAGAAAAAGTATATGGTGTGATGCCTGCCCAATGCTAGAAGGTCAAAAGGAGGTATTAGCTTCGGCGAAGTACTGAATCTAAGCCCTAGTGAATGGCGGCCGTAACTATAACGGTCCTAAGGTAGCGAAATTCCTTGTCGGGTAAGTTCCGACCTGCACGAATGGCCTAACGATCTGGGCACTGTCTCAACGAGAGACTCGGTGAAATTGTAGTAGCAGTGAAGATGCTGTTTACCCGCAACTAGACGGAAAGACCCCGTGAACCTTTACTGTACTCTGATATTGGCTTTTGATTTTTCATGTGTAGGATAGCCGGAAGACTTTGAAGGCGGTTCGTCAGGATCGCTGGAGTCACCCTTGAAATACCGGTCTTGAAAAGTCGGAAATCTAACGTTACCCCATGAATCTGGGGGACGGACACTGTCAGACGGGCAGTTTGACTGGGGCGGTTTCCTCCTAAAAAGTAACGGAGGAGTCCAAAGCTTACCTCATCGTGGTTGGCAATCACGAGTAGAGCGTAAAGGTATAAGGTAAGTTAACTGCGAGACCTACAAGTCAAGCAGGTACGAAAGTAGGGCTTAGTGATCCGGCGGTGGAAAGTGGAATCGCCGTCGCTTAACGGATAAAAGGTACTCCGGGGATAACAGGCTTATCGCCACCAAGAGTTCATATCGACGTGGCGGTTTGGCACCTCGATGTCGACTCATCGCATCCTGGGGCTGGAGAAGGTCCCAAGGGTTTGGCTGTTCGCCAATTAAAGCGGTACGCGAGTTGGGTTCAGAACGTCGTGAGACAGTTTGGTCCCTATCTGTTGTGGGCGCAGGATACCTGAGAAGAGCTGTTTCTAGTACGAGAGGACCGAAATGGACAAACCAATGGTGTTCCGGTTGTTCTGCCAAGGGCATAGCCGGGTAGCTACGTTTGGAAAGGATAAGCGTTGAAAGCATCTAAACGCCAAGCCTCCTTCAAGATAAGGTATCCCCATGAGACCCCCAGAAGACGACTGGGTTAATAGGTGAGGTGTGTAAGCACAGCAATGTGTTGAGCTAACTCATACTAATTGGTCCATTGACTTGATCATTTTTTTTTCATCATCGGCATGTCTCTTGCCACTCAAGAGACGAGCCCATGATGACCGTGCCAAATTTGGTGAGGTGAAAGTTTTCAAGCGCTTTTTTCTATCAATGAAACGCATCTACCTTGCGTGTCACATATACCATTTTTTCTGGTGGCATTAGAGAAGGGGTCATACCTGATCCCATTCCGAACTCAGAAGTCAAGCCCTTCTTCGCCGATGGTACTGCACTCAAGAGTGTGGAAGAGTAGGACGCCGCCAGTTTTTTCTTCGAGCCTTAGGTCTTTTGGATCTAGGGCTCTTTTTTTTGAGTTTTTTCCTTTTTCGCGAAGAGATCAAAATCTTCGATTTGTTCACTTCACATCACAATCAGGCCTTCGTCCTGAATTTCGCCGATGCTGCTACACTCAAGAGTGTGGAAGAGTTCGAACTCCTCTTCCCCCATCCCCCCCATTCAGCGCTGGCTGCGCTGCCGATCTACTGCGCTTTGCTCGTCGAGAAAGTGACCTCATTTTCTCTTCCTCCCAAATCTTGTATCTCATCAGCTCGCTTGCACCCTGAACGCCGGTCTGGAGAAACAGGAGTTCTACGCCGCCAGTTTTTTCTTCGAGCCTTAGGTCTTTTGGATCTAGGGCTCTTTTTTTGCTCTGAGTGAATAGATCATAATCCTCCAGTTTTTTTGGTCTTTTAGCTAATCTTGCACGATTGGATTTTCCTTGCATTGTGATTCCTTTTTTGGATACAATTTCCGGACAATACTTAAATCTGAAGGTTTTTTATGATAAATCCATTCTTCAAACAATTTATTTACAATACAACAACAAGTGCTGTGGGCACAGCAGGCCTCTCAGCCATCTTTAATCTTTCAAATCCTAGAGCTACAGCTGCAGCTGTTGTAGCAGCAACCCTTGGAAGTGCCCTTTACAGAGGCGCCGTCAGTCACATTATTATAGATTCAGAAGTCTCATTGTTGTTTGCGGTAGCGGCGATTCCAGTTGGATTGCTTGCCGGATATCAAGCAGGTAAAATGGTCGATCCAGAATTTGGGAAGATTGATGCAGGCCTTTCTTGGTTTTTTGCTGCGAATGCTGCGAATCATTTAGCCTCCCTTTTGGATATTCAAGAATAAGATGTTTTTCTGCGGGCGATAAGATCGCTATTTGGAAACACCGAATTTGGGTGTGTCGAGACAGCTCTGGATTGGACTTTTGCGACCTGCAAACTGAAGGGGCTTCTGCTCTGGATTTTCAAAGGAAATGCATTTTGCAACGCGGTAGTTGAGCAGTAGGATGGCACATCTGGAAAGCAGCAGCTATTCAAATGTACTATCGATGATGCCAACGGTTTTGGCAAATTCTTTTTGATCGCAATTCATATCATTTTGGTAGGTCTTACGGCAATCGTAAAATGTTTCTAGGAGCCGCTCGTGAGTATCCCTTATATGATCAATGTCGTCCCAATTTCCGGGACAGGATTGGAGAATGGAGAATTTCTCAGGAAGAGCTTCTGCAGCACATTTCATTCGCTTGAGTTTTGGAATTTCTTGCCGCATTTTGCACAGCCACGCTTGTCCGTCGTTATCGTTGCTTTTTGCAGTAGCCACAAGCTTTTCGAAGTGCTCTAAAATGCTGAGAAAAGGCTCAGAGAATTCACTCTGCATTTTTTTGCAATGCTCAGCTCTTTGTCGTTTGATTTTGCGGTATTCTTTCTCTTTAGATATAAAGTGGTCGCTGACAAGATCCGAGGAGAGGAGGATATTAATGTGGGAGTTTTCAAAGAGCTCTGAAGCTTTGAAATCTGCCATGGCTTGATTCATCGCCACTTCAAAAATCTCCGAGAAGCTCTCGTAATCTTCTCTCAATATTTTAAACTCGTGATAGAGCAGTGCAACTGCTTCTGGATTAAGTGTTGTCAGGTGAGTCTGTAGTTTGTTCTCAAGCTGCGGGCTTTGTAAAATGTTGTACTGGAATAGATTGGGTAGTCCATGGAGTCGGTGGGTTTGTGCAAAGGTTTCTTCTAGGGCTTTTTGCCGATAATGTTCGAGGTTTTTTTCATCGTCATATTTTCCTCTCTGAAAGAAGAAATGGATGTACCTTATAGATAAATAATAGAGAGGGAGCGAGAGAAGGGCGATGATCCCACCGTACCCAAGGAGGGTGGTTGCCACAAAGAAAGAGGCGATTCCAAGGATAGCCTGGGCTACTTTGCGAACTTTGGCATCGGTTATCTCTATTCCAGGGTAAGTAAAAGCTTCTTTACAAGAGTTTGGTGTATAAGCAAGTATGCGCACGGAGCCTCTCTGGGTTATTGTACAAAAATTCTATCAATTGCCGTCATTCCCGCTTCAAAGGTTTTGCGCTCATAGTTTTCCGATTCTTTGAGAACGCCTGTCAATTGGTCGTAGGTTTGCTTGAAATTCCTATGGGCCCAGATGAGCTCAGAAAGTTCAGTCTTACCCTTACCCTTTGCTTTGGGATCTTCCCAAATGGGAAGACGAGCTGTTGCACTGGACGGATAGAGATTGTCCCTCAAATAGCGGATGTCTTTCCGAAGAGCAGCAATCCACTGTTTCCCCTCTTCTGATTCAGCTGATGCATTCTTCAAATAAATATCAAAGTTATCGATGGCTTTGAGGAAATCTATTGAGAATTGTTCACGAGCGAATTTCTCATTCTCCTCGCGAGTCTGTTTTTGATTGCGATAGTCTTGGTAACTATTCGAAAAGGATTTCCCGAGGAGGCCTGAGCGAAGCAGCGTGGTCATGTCTTCTTTTTCGAACATCGTAGAGGGCCTGTCTCTTGTATCGAGATTCAAACTCTCGACAAAAAGTGGTCGGAAATTTTCCATGCTCAAATCCAATTGTTCTGTTGCATTTACGAGTTGCAAGTAGAGCTTTGCAAGAGAAGTGGGATCAATGGTGTCCAAATACTGCCCGAGTCTTTTAGAAAATGTCTCTAGAGGGAAGATTTCGTATTTGAGGATGTTGACAAGCCCATGAGCCCTAAGGACTTCCTCAAATGTCTGTTCTTTTGCCTCATTGCGGAAGGCTTCGAGCTGTTTGATGTTGTCGTAATCCTTCACTTCAAAAAATCGGATCGCAAAGGTCGCAGTCAATAGATAAAAGAGGATGGAAAGGCCTGCGATGGGTCCCCCACAGCTGAGGAAAATATTGGCAATGAAGAAGGACGCGCATCCGAAAAAGGCAAATGCGATTTTTTGCACTTTAGCATTGGTAACTGAGACCTCAGGAAATGAAAATATTTCTCTAAGAGGTGGGCTAGAAGAGAGTGCTGTAACCATAGTATTCTCCTGGTTCAAGGAAATAATCTATACTTTATGCGGATTTTTGACAATGGAAATGGTCTGTGATAAGGGTAGGACATGGAATCGGAATTCCATCTGTGGTCAGATATTATTTCTTCTTCGGTTGTTCCCGTTGTCATCATTTCAGCATGCGGGTTGCTCTGTCTTGCCTTTTACAATCGCCTTTCTGTTGTAGTCACGCGATTGCGATCTCTCCAAAGAGAAAGGCTGGCGGAATACAAGGAGCTCTTCAAAATCGAAAATGAAAACAAGAATCCTCTCTTGC
>Ga0307436_1001565_pt1 | contig 10061 bp, 13 predicted proteins | sample SalMarWE160440MG_FD_202513 | JGI IMG/M metagenome (GOLD analysis project Ga0307436, IMG submission 202513) | Salt marsh sediment microbial communities from the Plum Island Ecosystem LTER, Massachusetts, United States - WE1604-40 | ecosystem: Environmental > Aquatic > Marine > Intertidal zone >...
GGTCCGCACGGCATGCGCGGACCGCACGGCCCGGATTTTCTCGCCGAGAAGCTGAGCGTCATGGAGACCGAGATCGGTATCCGTGCCGATCAGCTTGATGCCTGGCGCGATTTTACCGACGCGCTGCAAGCCACCATGAAGCGTCCAATGGGCCCGGGCATGGGACCTGCCATGATGGCGCCCGACGCTAAGGCCAAACCGTTCTCGCTTGCCGAGCAACTCGCCGACAACACCATCGCTCGCGCCAAGAGCGCCGAGGATCTGAAGAAGGCGATTGCCACGCTCCGCACCACACTGACGCCCGAGCAACTCGACAAGGTCAAGGCGATCGAGGCGCGCATCGGTGCCCATTTCGGACCGCACGGTCCTGGTCCTCACGGGCCTGGCCCCCACGGCATGGGCCCGAGCATGGGTCCGCAAGGTGGCCCCCCTGCTCCTCCCCCCGCCGACACGCCCGACAGCCCGGGTGACAACGGCGGCGACCAATAATTGCCTCCTCCAGGCGCTAGCCGGACTCTGCTCCGGCTAGGAACTAAAAGGCGGAAGCCGCCTGCTCCCGCCTTTTTTTCATATCAGCCGCCCTGCCTTTTGTGAACGTCGTCTCAGGAATCCGGATAGCCGAGACGGATTTCCGCGCGTTCGAACGAGCGGTCCATCGCGTAGGAGCGGAGAAACACGAACGGGAGGTGCCCGAAGAATGGTGTCAGTTGGAACTCGGCAAAGAACTCCGAGCCATGGGCAATGGCCGCGACATAGAGCGCCGAGACTAGGCCTGACCGGTCCGCTCCGCTACGGCAGTGCACGAGAATGGGCCGCTGCGCCGTCGAAAGGATCTTGAGGATCTGGTCCACCTCGGGTGCCTGCACATCGCGCTGGGCCGACATCTGGTGGTTGATCAACGTGATGCCCGAGGCTTCAGCCGCCGCTTTCTCCTTTCGATACCACTCGGCATAAGGGTGCGGCCCTTCCAGGTTGATGATGGTCTTGATCCCGTAACGCTTGTGCCACGCGGCGATCTCTTCCGGCGACGGCTGCCCCGACCGGTAGAGCTCGCCCGCGACAACCGTGTGGAAGTTGTCCGTGTAGGCCAGGTATGCCGCGTAGGCGCCGATCACGACAAGCACCGCCAGCAAGGGGCGGACAATTCGCTTGCGGATTTTGGGATTCATGCGGCCCCCGACCGACTTTCACAAAAACATTATAATGGGGATTACGGCCTTTTGGCGACCCAAGGGATCGGAGCATCAACCGCCAGCCACCTGATCTAAATCCCCTTTCGGGCGCCCCAAGCGGGTCAGGTTCCCATGGGGACGGCGTTGGCGAACAGCACCTCGCCCCAGGCATAGAGCGGGCGCCCGAAATCAGATTGCGTGTGGATCGCCTTCCCCTTCCGCGCCTCCCATTTCGCACCGTAAGTCTCGTAGGGGAAATGGCGGATGTAGTAGTCGCAGGTCTCCTCCCAATGGTCCACCGACAGCGACTTGCCGTAATGCTGGCAATAGAGCGCCGTCGCGACGGACGTCATGCCGCGCGGGGTGCGGCCGTCCCCTTCGGCGAAGCCGATCTCGGGGCGGTTGCGCCATAGCATGAGAATGTCCCGTTGCTCTGGCCCGTAGAACTTGCGGAAATGAAGGAGCGGCTGATCGGACGTGTAAGACGCCTGATCCTCAGGCGTCATGTAGGCGTCGAACAGCCGGACCCGTACCGCGTCCGTCTCGTCAGAGAGGCCCGCAACGAAGCCGCGCACATCGCTGATCACCCGTTCGTCAGGATCGAAGCACAGCATCCAATCATGCGGCAGCTCTGCGCGCGCCATGTCAAGCAAGAGGCCGCGATGCCGGCCCTCCGCGCGCTTCCGCGCGTCCACGTCTTGTTCCCACGCTTTGTTGGCGACGATCAGCGCGACCTTGGGATGCGCGCGTAGGATCTCCACCGTCTCGTCCGTGCTCGCGTCGTCATAGGCGATGATGGCGTCAACCTGGCGTGAAAGATAATCGAGCGTGTCGGGCAGGATCAGCGCCTCGTTACGCATGCGCGTCATGGCCACAAGCAAATGCCTTTGCCCGAACAACGCCTCGTTGCCAATGATAATGTGCTCCTGTTCGCGGAGCGGCCAGCCTTCGACCAGGTCGGTCACATCCAAAACCGGGCGACGACCGCGGCAATCCAGACGAGTGCGGTGAGCGCGATGACGCAGAACACGCCGGCCGAGGCAAGGTCCTTGGTCACCTTGATGGCCACGTGTTTCTCCGGATGCAGGTGATTGCACAAACGCTCTATCGCCGTGTTGAGGAACTCGACAGCGAGAAGCAGGATCAAGCTGCCGATGAGTGCGACCCAGGTCCACACATTGGTGGCAATGAAGAACGAGACGGGCAACGCAACGACGAGGAGCGCCGCTTCCTGCTTGATGGCCGCCTCGGTCGAGAGTCCCTCGCGGAACCCGCCCATCGTGTTCCAGAATGCACGCCCGATGCGCGTCAGCCCGCCCTTCCCCGGCAGCGCCGACTGCGCGCGCAGATGCTTGTACTCAACACTTTCCGTCGGTCGCGGCGCGTCCATTTGAAAGCCTTTCCGGCTTACGCGGCGGTCAGCTTTTGCAGCACGTCCTCAGCCATGTCGAAATTGGCGTAGACCTGCTGCACATCGTCCAAGTCTTCGAGACCGTCGATCATACGCAACAGCTTCTGGCCACTCTCCTCGTCGATCGGCACTTCCGACTTGGGACGCCACAAGATCTGCGCGGCACGCGGCTCCCCGAAGCACTCCTCGAGCGCCTTGGCCACCTGGTGCAGTTCGTCGGGATTGCAGTACACGTAATGTCCGTCCGCGCCAGACTCGACATCGTCGGCGCCGGCCTCAATGGCGGCCTCCAGCATCTGGTCGGCCGTCGCCTTATCGGCGTCGAACTCGATCGCCCCGAGCCTGTCGAAATTGAACGACACCGCGCCCGTCTCACCCAGATTGCCACCATGCTTGGAGAAGAGGGAGCGGACCTCGCTCGCCGTACGGTTGCGGTTGTCGGTCAGCGCCTCGACGATGACGCCGACGCCGCCAGCGCCGAAGCCCTCGTAGCGCACCTCTTCGTAGTTGTCGCCGCCCGCCTCCTGGCTCTTCTTAATGGCCCGGTCGATATTGTCGTTAGGCATGTTCTGGGCGCGCGCCGCCTGGATCGCCGTCCTGAGCCGCGGATTCATGGCCGGATCGGGCAGCCCCATCTTCGCCGCCGTGGTGATCTCGCGGGCGAGCTTGGAGAAGAGCTTGGAGCGCTTCTTGTCCTGCGCCCCCTTGCGGAACTGGATGTTCTTGAATTTCGAATGGCCTGCCATGGCCTGTTTCCCTAGTCGCTCCCGCCCTTCGCGGTCAAGACCACCCCAAACCCAGCAAACGCCGCCGGAGGGGGCGGCTTAGCGAAGCCTTAACCCTAGTGCCCTGACAACTAAAGGCTTGGGGCCCAAAAAACCGGGCGCCCCGCGTGAGAGGGAAGGGAGCATCATGACGCCGAAACGGAAAGCCGCCACTCATGAGACCGAGGCAGCGCCCAATCTCCCACAGCTCTGCTCCGAGGCCGCCGACCACGTCGCACGCGCCCGCCTTGCCCTGTTCGACGAAAGCTACGACACCGACCAGGCGCTTGCCCATCTCGACGAGGCGATCTTCTGCCTGAGGCGCCTGTTGGCCCACGGCCGCACCACCCATGCGGGCGGCGGGGCCCCCGGCCTGCGCTCGGTCTAAGCGTCCGCCAGCCAGAACGCTGGCTCGGTCTGCGACAGCCTACCCCCAAGCCGCACCGGCGCTATGGCGCACGCCAAACCCGTCGCGTCGTCCACCTCGATACCGACACCGCAGATCGTCGCTTCCCCGAGCGAAGGCGCGAAACGCCGCGACGCAATCTTGGTGAGGAAGCGACTGATCGGCTCCTCCTTGTCCATGCCGAGCACCGAATTGAAATCGCCGCACATGCCGGCGTCGCTGATATAGGCGGTGCCGCTGTTCAAGATCTGCTCGTCGGCGGTCGGCACATGGGTGTGTGTGCCGATCACTGCAGTGACGCGCCCGTCGACGAAATGGGCCATGACTTCTTTCTCGGACGTGGCCTCGGCGTGGAAGTCGAGCAGGATGGCGTCAGCGCCCGACTTCAGCCCGCATGCTTCCAACTCACGCTCGACCGCAGGGAACGGATCGTCGAGATCCGCCATGAACACGCGGCCTTGTGCATTGATCACGAGCACCTCCATGCCGTTCGCCGCCTTGAAAAGCCCAGCACCTTTGCCGGGCGTGCCTTGCGGGAAGTTGATGGGGCGCAACAGGCGGTCATGCCGTTCGATGAACACGAGCGCCTCGCGCTGGTCCCACACGTGATTGCCCGTGGTGATGACGTCGGCGCCGGCGTCGAGCAGCTCGGTCAGGATCGCTTCCGAGATGCCGAAGCCGCCGGCCGCATTCTCGCCGTTCACCACGACGAAGTCGGCACGGTAACGCTCGCGCAATTTGGGCAGGGTCTCGAGCACGGCCATGCGGCCCGAGCGCCCGACCACGTCGCCTAGAAAAAGAATGCGCATGGGTTACCGGAGATCGGATGCCGAAAGTTCGTCATTTGGGGGTCAATATAGAATAGCGGCGAAGACCGCCAGCTTCACGGCAAGAGGCGGTGAACAATCTCATACGCGCGAAAGGAGGTTGGTAGGGCCGCGATGGCCGTCGGAGCGAAGATCCCGGGTGTCCCTACATAAGTAGGTGGGCGCCGAGTAACAGAGACCACGGTCCCCGTCAGGGTCAGCTCCCATAGGATCTTATAGGGCCCTGGAATAAATGCTCCTAACGCACCTCGCAGCCCGCCAAGGGCAGACTATAGCGAAAGAAATTGACTTGGACGACTAGCGGCGGTTGGCCGCATCGTTTGCCGCCCCGCCTTGGAAGAACTGCGCATTGAGCAACTCCAGGCGATCGGCGGCGGCGCTCACCCGCGCGGCAAGGTCGGACTGTGCCGTCCTGGCGGTTTCGTCGGCGGCCGTTTTGTCGCGCCGTGCCGCGGCGAGCGTGTTCTTCATCTCCTCGAGCTCGCGGCGAAGCTCCCACAGCTCGTCGGCCACCACCAGGGACGCCATCAGGATCAGCCGGTCGTCGCCTACCTGGCCGAATTTCTGCCGCATCGTGTCGACATGAGACCCGAGATATTCCGCGAGCTCGATGAGGTGAGCCTCTTCGCCCTCGCTGCACTCCAGCCGATAGGTACGTCCGTTCAGAGTGACACTGACCTGACCCATGACAATCCCCCGTTCACAGCCCCTAGCCTGGCACCGCCGGCATCATATCCTTGAGCGTTCCCATCACGGCCTCGAGCCGGTCGGAGACCTCCTCGTTGGCGGCTTTCAAGCGCCTCACCCGGCCACGCTCGGCCTCCAGGTCGTCAAGAAGCTGGTCCCGCTCTTCGGTCAGAAAACGAATTTGCTCTTTGAGGGCCGCCAGCGAAACGTCGCCATCGCTCTCGGCAAAAACCTGTTGCAGATGACTCTCAAGCTCATCAAGCGCCGCATCGAGCCGCTGCAGAGCATCTGGTTGGTTCATTGCGTTTCGCCCCTCCCCGCTCAGGCACCGCCAATTCTCCCCGTGGCTGTCTTGCCGTGAACCGGCAGCCTGGCGAGAAATGTGGTGACCCTTTGTTCGATTTTCAACGACGTCTTCACAACCCTCTTCTCGCTCCAGTCGTTCCGTAGATTTGACAGGGCCGCGAGGCATGTGATTTGAGACGGACGCCATTAACGACTGGTCAATGCGAAAACGCCGTGGGAATTCCCTGATCATGGCTGACGCCAAGCCAAGTTGCCGGCTCTACTTACAAGTCCCGGCACTCCTGACCGCGAAGCTGGAAGCTCAACTCACCCAAGCCCCTGCGGACACCTCGGCGGCTTGCGTGTTGCTCTGCAACATCGATCAGCAGGCGGATGAACTACATTTAGACCGTTTGCTCGACCGTGTTCAAGCGGCCGGCATCGCCTGCCTCATCGAAAACGACATCCTGTGCGCCGAGCGGCTCGGCGCCGACGGGGTTCATATTCCAGCCGACGCGGAAGTCTATCGCCGCGCCCGCGCCACGCTGGGCGAAAGCGCCAATATTGGCGTTGGCTGCGGCCTGAACCGGCATGATGCCATGACCCTAGCCGAGATGGGCGCCGACTACGTCGCCTTTGGGCCGGCGCCCGCCGGCGATATCGACGCCATCAATCTGTGCGCGGAGCTCATCGCTTGGTGGTCGGAGATCTTCATCGTGCCCTGCGTGGCTTGGAACATCGATGACACGGAGCATGCGGCACGATTCGCGCGTCTCGGCGCAGACTTCGTGGCGCCGTCGCGGACCATTTGGCAGGACGACGATGCCGCAAGCCGCATCGCCGCCATCGATGATGCGATCCGCCGCGTCAGGAGGGCTGCATGAGGCGGCTCCTCGCCGCGCTCGCGATCTCTGTCGGCGCCTGCCTAGCGGCCGCGTCGGCCCACGCCAAGGAGAACGACTCCTACATCGCCTTTTCCGAAGGCAAATATCTGACGGCGTTGAAGTACGCCAAGAAGGAGGCCGCGAACGGCTCCAAAGAGGCCTATACCCTCATGGGCGAGATCTACTCGGAAGGCCTCGGGGTGGCCCGAGATTATAAGAAGGCGGCGGACGCCTACGCCAAGGCCGCTGATATGGGTGATCATAACGCTCAGCTTTCCTTGGGACTTCTCGCCGCCGAAGGTCTGGGCGTGAAGAAGAACCTCCGCATTGCCGCCGATCTCTTCGAGCACGCCGCCGAGGCCGGTAATCCCGCAGCGCAATATAACCTTGCCCTCATCTATCTGAACGGGAAGGGCCGGCCCGTGGACGACGTCAAAGCGGCGGAGTGGATGACGAAGTCGGCCGAGGCGGGCAACCCCCAAGCGCAATACGATCTCGGCGCCTTCTACCAGTTCGGCCGCGGCGTGCCCCTCGACAAGGAGAAGGCCGCCGAATGGACCGGCAAGGCGGCGGATGCCGGGCTGCCGGCAGCCGAGGTCGACTATGGCGTAATGCTGTTCAAGGGCCGCGGCGTGGCGAAGGATGAGAAGAAGGCGGCGAAGCTCTTCCGCATGGCGGCTGAGGCAGGCAACCCAGTGGCGCAGAACCGTCTTGCGCGTCTTTATGCCCATGGTGTCGTGGTCAAAGCCGATCCGGTTGAAGCCGCCAAATGGCACCTCCTTGCCCGCCAGGCCGGCGTCAGCGACTTCTCCCTCGACATCATGCTGTCCAAGCTCACCAAGAAGCAGCGCGTCACCGCGGAGCGCGAGGCGGATGCCTGGGAGGCGGGAAGCCTCACCCAATAGGCTGAGCTTGGCGCATTCTTAAAGCGGCCCCTCCCCTTGACAGGGGCAAGGCCCCACGCCTTAAAGGCTGCCAATCCATCTGAACTCAGAATTTCGCTCATAAAGGATTCCATGAAGATCAACGGCAACGAGATTCGGCCTGGCAATGTGATTCAGCACAAGAACGGCCTCTGGGTCGCGGTGAAGACGCAAGCCGTGAAGCCGGGCAAGGGACCGGCTTACGCGCAAGTCGAGCTCAAGAACCTCATCGACGGGACCAAGCTCAACGAACGCTTCCGTGCCTCGGAGACTGTTGAGCGCGTGCGCCTCGAGCAGAAGGACTATCAGTACCTCTACGCCGAAGGCGACATGCTCACCTTCATGGACACCGACACCTACGATCAGATTCAGCTGCCGCGCGACTTCTTGGAGGACCGCGCCGCCTTTCTGCAAGACGGCATGACCGTCACCGTGGAGAGCCACGAGGGCAAGCCCATCGGCGTCACGCTGCCGGATCAAGTCACGCTGGAGGTCGTCGAGGCCGATCCCGTGGTGAAGGGGCAGACCGCGGCGTCGTCCTACAAGCCGGCCGTGCTCGAGAACGGCGTTCGTGTGCAGGTGCCGCCGTTCATCGAAGCGGGCGAGCGCATCGTGGTCGATACCAACGAGCTCACTTACGTCAGGCGCGCCGAGTAAGGAACCAGCGCCATCCCGGCGATTAGGTCAGACCGATGCCTGCATCAGCGCTGATGAATGTCATGCTCGCCGCGGCTCGCAAAGCGGGCCGCAGCCTTGCGCGCGATTTCGGCGAGGTCGAGCAGCTTCAGGTGTCGCTCAAGGGTCCGGCGAATTTCGTCAGCGCCGCCGATCATCGTGCCGAGGAGATCCTTTTCGCCGAACTCTCCCGGGCCCGCCCGGGCTATGGCTTCCTCATGGAGGAGCGCGGCGAGGTCAAGGGCGCCGACGCCACCCATCGCTGGATCGTCGATCCTCTGGACGGCACCACCAACTTCCTCCACGGCATTCCCGTCTTCGCCATCTCTGTCGCACTCGAGCGCGATGGCGAGCTGGTCGCCGGACTCGTCTACAACCCCGCGGACCGCGAGACCTTCACGGCGGAGAAGGGCAAGGGCGCTTTCCTCAACGACAAGCGCATCCGCGTCGCGGCCCGCGCCGAGCTGGCGGCCGCAGTGATCGGCACCGGCATCCCTCATTCAGGGCGCCCGAAGCACGAACTGTTCCTTAAAGAACTGCGCGCGGTGATGGCGGCCTCTGCCGGTGTGCGCCGCATGGGCGCGGCGGCACTCGATCTCGCCTGGACGGCCGCCGGCCGCTTCGACGGCTTCTGGGAGCATGGTCTTCGCCCCTGGGACGTCGCGGCCGGCATCGTCATATTGCGCGAGGCGGGCGCGTACGTGAGCGACAGCACCGGCAAGGATCGTATGCTTGAAGACGGCGGAATCGTTGCCGGCAACGAGACCATTCACGCCAAGCTATTGAAACTTTTGAAGGCTGCTGGCGCGGGCGGTGCCCCTCCCGGCCCTAAGGTCAAGGCTGCTGCGACCAAATAGACCTGTATCCGTGCACAACTCTGCCGGAAACTGCAACGGGCAATCAAGGAGTTGTCCGCCCTGAGGTTGCCGTTTTGCCCGTCAAACTATTCCGCTACTCTCACGCACGAGGTCGCATCACTCGGTAACGACACGACATGGCACCCAAGCAGTACAAGACGAAGCTCAACAGCCCCCAGGTCTTTCTCTGGAGGATGTCCCTCTTCCTGATCCTCGCCGTTTTGCTTGCCATCATCCTCGACGGCCAGACCGGGCAGCTCCGGCACAGCTTCATGGCCAATCCAGGTCTCAACGGGCTTATCATTGGCGTGCTCGTGGTCGGCGTCGTCTATGCCTTCCGCCAAGTCTTGCGGCTCTACCCGGAGATCCAGTGGGTCAACAATTTCCGCATCTCAGATCCCGGTCTCGCCGTCGACAAGAAGCCGGTTCTGCTCGGGCCCATGGCCACCATGCTGCGCGACCGCACTGGTCATTTGTCGCTCGCCACGGGCTCCACGCGCACCCTGCTCGATTCCGTCGCCTCGCGCCTCGACGAGCAGCGCGAGACCACGCGCTATCTCGTTGGGCTCCTCGTGTTTCTCGGCCTGCTCGGCACGTTCTGGGGCTTGCTGGAGACAGTGAGCTCCGTGGGCGCCACGATCGGCGCGCTCGACACGTCCGGCAGCGAGAACGTGATGATATTCGATCAGCTGAAAGAAGGACTCGAAGGTCCGCTGGGCGGCATGGGCGTCGCGTTCTCCAGCTCGCTGTTCGGTCTGTCGGGCTCGCTGATCCTCGGCTTCCTCGATCTGCAAGCGGGTCACGCCCAAAGCCGTTTCTATAACGAGCTGGAAGACTGGCTCTCCAACATCACCGAGCTTCAGTCGGCCGACGAAGGCGCCAGGGAGGTATCACCGCAACTGCGCTTCGCGCTCCTCGATATGCAGCGCTCGTTGTCCGATCTGAGCGAGAAGGTCGAGATGCGCATCCTCAACGACAACACAGGCGATGCGGTGAAGGATCTCGCCCAAGGCGTCGACAAGCTCATCCGCCAGATGCGCGCGGAGCAAAAGGTCGTGCGCGAATGGGCCGACGAGCAGGCCCAGCAGCAGCATGAGCTCGCCGCCGTACTCCAGCAGATCACCGGCAAGCCCAAGGTGCCGGCCCGCGAAGGAAGCTAGTCATGGCTCT
>Ga0307436_1001567_pt1 | contig 10050 bp, 10 predicted proteins | sample SalMarWE160440MG_FD_202513 | JGI IMG/M metagenome (GOLD analysis project Ga0307436, IMG submission 202513) | Salt marsh sediment microbial communities from the Plum Island Ecosystem LTER, Massachusetts, United States - WE1604-40 | ecosystem: Environmental > Aquatic > Marine > Intertidal zone >...
TTATCGTGTGGATCTGCTTGTCAGGTTTGCCCTTTTGCGCCAGCGAACGGCTGGTGATGTAGCCTTCTTCCCGCAGCTTATGCAGCGTGTTGTAGATTTGCGGACCGGTTGCATTCCAGATGAAATATGTCGAGCGCGTGATTGCTCGCTTCAGGTCATATCCCGACGATGGTTGGATCGTGAGCAAACCAAGAAGGGCGAATCGAAGCGACATGTTATCTACGATCTACCTGATTCATTGCGCGGCGTTTTGCCCCGAAATACCTGCATCCCACTCGATTCCAGCGGGGCGAGACATATTTAATCATAGACATCGGGTCCCTTGCGCAGGCCGGCCCATTGCCGGGCATCGTGGCTGCAAATGATCGTAGCGCCCGAGGATTCGATACGCCGGACCTCCGCCAACGATTTCGCCAACGCATCGGCATTCCAGGTGTTGCGCGGAAGGATGCCGGTGTCGAGCGTCTCGCGCAGACTGACGGTGTCGCCGGCGAGCAGAAACACGCCGCTTCGGTCGAGTTGTGCCAGCGCGCCTATGGAGCCCGGCGTGTGGCCGGGCAGCGGCAGGAGCACGATACGACCGTCGCCGAACACGTCGCGTTCGCCCTCAATCTCGTCAAACGGCATCGGCTGATCCCAATCGGCGGCGAGATAGCCGCTGGCCTCGCTGTCGGGTGCACGGGCAGCCGCCACCTCGTCAGCGTGAACGAGGAAGGTCGCCTTGCGGAAAAACGCGTTGCAACCGCAGTGGTCGGGATGCAGGTGGGAGTTGATGACCACGTCGATGTCGTCGGGACCAAGGCCGAGTCCGGCAAGACCCGTCAGCACGTGCTCGCCGGGCTGCATGATCGGAACCATGAGCTTGGCAAGCCCGCCCCAGCGGCCCTCCGGATCCTCCGGCACGGCAGGATGACAGCCTGTGTCGAACAGCACGTTGGCCTGGCTGTGCTGCAGAAGCGCGCTCGCAACGGGAAGCTCGATCGTTTCGCCACGCTCGGCAGCCGGCAGAAAAATATTCTTGCGCATCCTGACGCGGCCGCAGGGCAGAAAGTGCATCTTCATGGCGTCTGATCCTTGGCCCTCATGTTTGGTTTGCCGGCACCAATCTACGCCAATGGCGTCTTTAGCATGCCAAGCGTCTTGTTCGATCCACCCTTGAAGCGCGGCCTGTCGGGCTGCGCCGCGCTCAGCGGTTCGACTGGGCGTTGGCTTTTCAGGCTGCGAATGGTCAGATTTTGATATCCAAGCGTGGCGGTTCTCTTCCAGGCGATTTCCTCTTCCGTCAATTGCCTGACGACTTGGGCCGGAATGCCGACGGCAAGTGATCGCGGCGGGATGATGGTGCCTTCACGGACAAAAGACATCGCTGCAACAAAGGCCGATTCGCCGATTTCCGTGCGATCCATCACCACGGCATTCATCCCCACCAAAGCATTCTGTCCGATGTGCGCTCCATGCAGCACGGCACCATGTCCTATGTGCCCGTCGATTTCGATGATCGTATCGCTGTCAGGGAAACCGTGAATCACGCAAGTGTCCTGAACATTTACACCCTCTCGCAACTTTATGCGTCCGAAATCGCCGCGCAAGCAGGCGGCAGGCCCGACATAACAGCGCGGCCCGACGATCACGTCGCCGATGAGGACGGCCGTGGGATGCACATAAGCCGTCGGATCGACAACCGGGATAAGATCTTCAATCGCATAGCAGTTGGGCATCATTGGAGTTCCACGATGGGGGCAATCGCCTCGGGGAGAGTGTCCGGCGTTGGCAATGCGACCGCTGCCTGATGGCGTCGATTTCGCGCCAGCACGCCGTCATTTATCTTCTCGCATAGCTCCACGCCACACGTTCATACCATGGAATAGCCGCCACTAATACTGATGACCTGCCCGGTAATCCAACCGCTGAGAGGCGACGCAAGCAGCGTTACAGCCGGTGCTATATCTTCGGGCTGGCCAAGTCGCCGCACCGGATACATTTTGATGAGCATCTCACGATTGGCATTCAGCCAGACCGGATCGTGCTGGGTCTCAACCAGGCCAAGCGCGACCGCGTTCGCGGTAATGCCGACGCGCCCCCATTCTCGCGCAAGCGATTTCATCAACGCGATCACACCGGCGCGTGCAGCGCCTACGACCGATAATCCGGCTTCGCCGACGCGTGATGAATCACCGACGATCGCGATGATCCGTCCCTGTCCGCCTTTTGCAAGATGCGGGCCAGCCTCGTGGCAAAGATGAATGGCGCCAAAAAGATTTACGTCGACTTGGCTGCGCCAATCTTCCGGCGTCGTGTCTTTGAACGGCTTTCGGATTGCCAGCCCCGCATTGTTCACCACGACATTGAGTTTTCCGAAATCTGCGACGATGCTTTGAACCATGCCGCGCACCGCAGCGAGATCCGTGACATTGGCTTGATAGGAATTCGCCTTTCCGCCTTTGGCACGGATCTCGGATACGACAGCCTCGGCCTCATCGGGCGAATTATTATGGTGAATAGCGACGCCCGCGCCTTCCGCGGCGAGTGACAGGGCAATCTGCCGCCCCACATCCCGAGTGCTGCCCGTCACCAGAGCCACACGTTCCTTTAGCTGCATTTCCATTGTTGCCGCCTTCTCGCTTGTTGGACGGGCATTTTTGTCCACCGCGCTGAAAATTTGCTCTGCTTAGATGGATACCATATCCCACCGAACGGCATGGTCTTATCTGTTGACAGCATTGCTCCGGCACCATCATTATAGTAAACATCTTTTATAATAAAGAGCTAACATATGGGCCGGGGTCCGGCGAACGGCACCCTCCGAATTGGAGTAAGTTGGCGGCCGCGGACTGGAATAAGGATCGGGCCGCGCGCTGGGCGAGCGGCGAGGATGGAATTGGCGCTCGAATTAGGGGGCCATCGAAAAAGGTTGAGAAGCTCGTGAAGCCGGCAGGGTTCGACTACTACGCTCCGCACAGCCTGGAAGATGCCCTGCGTATTCTGGGTGATGGCGGGAGGGATGGCAGAGTATTGGCGGGCGGCCAGAGCCTGGTGCCCATGCTCAACTGTCGCATCCTCAGCCCCGCTGTACTCGTCGACATCAATCGCATCGATACGCTGAATCGCCTGCATGTTGGAACGGACAGCCTGACCGTTGGCGCGCTGGTTCGGCACGCTGACCTGTTGCGCAATGCCCATGTGTGCGATGGCTGGCCATTGCTGGCCGAGGCAACCGCGCAGGTCGCGCACCCGGCGATCAGGAATCGCGGAACTGTCTGCGGTAGCGTCTCTCATAACGATCCGTCGGCGGAACATCCCAGCGTGCTGGTGACGCTGGATGGCACGATAGTGATTGCCGGGAGCGCAGGCCGCCGCGAGTTGCCCGCGGAAGAGTTCTTCACGGGCATGCTGTCGACGGCTCTGGAGCCGGGCGAGATGGTGGTGGAGCTGCGATACCCGCGTCCGCCTGCCGGCACGGGTGCGGCGTTTGTGGAGTTTGCCCGCCGCCGCGGGGATTTCGCCATTGCCGGCGCGGCCGCCATGCTGACGATGCGAGACGGAGTGTGCGAAAAGGCGCGGCTGACCATCGTTGGCATGGGCGAAGGCCCGTTTCGCGCGCGGGCAGCGGAAGAAGTTCTCACCGCACGCCGCATCGGCCGCAAGGAAGCCAAGGACGCTTTCGCTGAGGCGGCAGCAAGGGTGACAGCTACGGTCGATCCGGTCGACGACGTGCACGCGTCATCATCCTACCGCCGCCATCTGGCGGGCGTCATGACAGTGCGGGCTTTGGAGACCGCGCTGGCGCGCACGAGAGGAGAGCAAGTTGGCTAGGGAGCAACGCATCCAGCTAACCGTGAATGGCAAGTCCTACGAGAAGACTGTGCCGGTGCGCCTATCTCTCGCGGATTTCATCCGGGAACATTTGCATCTCACCGGCACGCACCTTGGGTGCGAACACGGCGTGTGCGGCGCCTGCACGATCCTGATGAACGGACGCAGCGCTCGCTCGTGCCTGACGCTGGCGGTGCAGGCCGATGGCGCCGACATCGTCACCATAGAAGGTCTGCGCGCCGAAGACGGCACGCGGCATCCGATGCAGGAGGCCTTCCACGAGAATTTCGGCTTGCAGTGCGGCTATTGCACGCCGGGCATGCTCATCACCGCGATCGAGCTGCTGCAGGACAATCCCAACCCCGATGAGCAGGAAGTCCGTGAAGCATTATCGGGCAATCTCTGCCGCTGTACCGGCTACCAGGCCATCATCAACGCCGTGCTGGCCGCGGCGCGCAAGGCGCAGCCGGTTGAAAATGAGACCGGCAGAACACAGAAAACCGGTTCGCGCGGGAAGCCCTAGGGAGTTGGTTTGATGTCGGATACGCGCTTCGTCAATCTGAGGATCGTTGGCACGTCGGTGTTGCCAGACGAAGCAATCCCGCTGGTTGAGGGCGAAGGCCGCTTTGTCAACGACATCCGGCTGCCGGGCATGTATCACGTAGCCTTTCTGCGCAGTCAGCACGCCCACGCCCGCATCGGTTCTGTCGACACCAGCAGGGCGCAGGAACTGCCCGGAGTCGTCAAAATATTGACGGGCAAGGAGTTGCTGGGAAAGGTCGATCCCTTCCGCAGCATGCCCAACCGTTTTTCCGGGGGCGAGTCGATCCAGCACTGGCTCGCAGTCGATAAGGTCCGGTTTTGTGGCGAGGCGATCTGCGCCGTCGTGGCCGAGGATCGCGCGACTGCCGAAGATGCCGCGGAACTCATCGAAGTAGACTACGAACCATTACCGGCGGTGACGGATCCGCGCCTAGGCGAGAGGGACGACGCGTCGCTTGTGCACGACACCTGCCCGAACAACTACCTCATCAAGCGGGAGTACGAACGCGGCAATGTGGATGAGGCGTTTCGGAGCGCCCACCTCGTAGTCAAGCGGAAGTTCCGGATTGGCCGCAAGCAAGCGCTATGTCTGGAAGGTCGGGGCTGTGTCGCCGCCTATCGGGACAGCACCTTTGTGCTGACCATGTGGATGAGCCACCAGCTTCCCTATGTCGTGCGCCATTACATCGCCAAGCATCTCCGCCTGCCCGAGAGCGACGTTCGCGTCGTCGCTGCGCACACCGGCGGCGGCTTCGGCCAGAAGGCCTCGATTTATCCCGAGGAGTTCGTCTGCGCCTATCTCGCGCTGGGCCTGCGCCGTCCGGTGAAGTGGGTCGAGGACCGGCTCGAGAACATGGTTGCCTCCACCCATGCCCGTGACCAGTACATCGAAATCGAGATCGCGGCGGACCGGGACGGCCATATCCTCGCGCTCAGCTCCGATGTCTGGGTGGATGTCGGCGCGTACTCCACGTATCTCTGGTCGGCGGGTATGGAGCCGCTGCAAACCGCCGGCCTGATGCCCGGACCTTACCAGGTCCCGGCCATGCGTTACCGGACCCGCGGCGTGGCCACCAACAAGACGCCCGTTGGTCCTTATCGGGCGGTGGGCCGCCCATCGGCGGCGGCGTCGCTGGAACTGCTGCTGGACGAGGTGGCGCGCCGGCTCAAGCTCGACCCGGCGGAATTTCGCCGCCGCAACCTGATCCCTATCGAGTCGATGCCCTATCGCAACGCCAATAACCTCGTGCATGACAATGTGAACTATTTGCCATGCCTGAAGCTCTCTACCGCGAAGATCGACTATGAGCGATTACGCGCCGAGCAGCGCGAGCTCTCGGCGAACGGCAAGCTCCGCGGCATCGGAGTGGCCTGCTTCGCGGAACTCACCGGGCTTGGCACGACCACGGCAGTCGGTCCCGGCACCCTGCTGCAGCCCGGTCGCGATGCCGTGACCCTGCGCCTGGAAACGACAGGCGTCCTGACGATCGCGGCAGCGCTCCCCTCGCAAGGCCAGCGGATCATGACGGCGATGCGGCAGGTTGCGGCTGACGAGCTCGGCATCAGTCTTTCCGACACCAACTGCCTGACCAACGACACGGCCATGGCGCCTTACGGTTTCGGTACCTTCGCCTCGCGGACCGCCGTGTTCGGCAGCGGAGCCGTCATTCAAGCCGCCAAGGAATTGCGCCGGCGTATTCTCGCCTTGGGCGCATACCTCTTGAAGGTCTCTGCCGACGACCTCACCATCGTCAACAGCGTCATTCAGACGGTTGATCGCTCCAAGAGCATGCCCCTGCGCGAGATGGCGGAGAAAAGTTATTTCTCAGCCAAGGAGATTCCACAAGAGCTCAACCCCGGCTTCGAGGTCACCTCTTTCTACGATCCCAAACACGGCAGCTTTGCCGCCGGCGCTCATATCGCCGTGGTGGACGTCGATCCGCAGACGGGCGACGTAAAGATCATCCGCTATGTGGCTACGGAAGATGTCGGCACCATGATCAACCCCGCGGTGGTCGAGGGACAGATCATCGGCGGCATCGCGCAGGGCATCGGAGAGGCACTGCTCGAAGAGCTCGTGTATGACGAGAACGGCCAGCCGCGCACGGTGACTTTAGCGGACTATCTGATCCCCTCCGCCTTGGAGATTCCCCGAATTGAACTGCATCACGCCAACACGCCCTCCGCGGCACTGGGCGGCTTCAAGGGATGCGGAGAGGGCTCGACCACCGGCGCCGTCGCGGCGGTGGCCTGTGCGGTTGCCGATGCGCTGAACCAGCGCGGCGGCGACATCCATGAATTCCCGGCCACGCCGGAGCGGGTGTTGAAGGGATTAGGCGTGCTGCCATGATCCGCCCTCGTTGAACTGGTCCGACGGGATGTAGGTCAGCCGCGTGCTACCCGAACGAACTTCAAAGCCGCAGCCGAAGAGCTAGCGATCGCCCACGCGCTTTGCCGCGAGAGCGCGCTCGGCTGCCTCGCCGATCGCGAGTAGCTCGTGATCGGCACCGTCGAACCGTGCCAGCATCAAACCAACCGGGGCCTCTCCGTCACCATGGCAGGGGAGACTCAAGGCGCAGCCATCGAGGAAATTGATCAAGGTTGGGTTTCGCAGTACCAGCAGATTGATTCGATGGTATAGATCGTCGTCGCGATCAAGGCTGCTGATCGGTGGTGCAATAATCGGCACGGTTGGCATGGCTAAGACATCAAAACCGCCGACGCGAGATCGGACCGCCCGCATCAATTCGCTTCGCCGTTGCCGCAGCCACAAATAGTCCGCTGCGTTGACACTGTGGCCTCTTTCAAGGCGCACCGCCACGCGTGGATCGTAGCGGTCGCGGGCGCGCCCGAGCAGATCGCGGTGCCAGCTATACCCTTCAACCGCCGGGAAGGTCGCAACCTCCGCCGTCTGACCGACGCCGGCAAATTCGGAAACTGGAATTTGTGAAACCTTCGCGCCGGCGCCGACGAGAAGGGCCAGAGCGGATTCGACGGTTCGGCTCACATGGTCATCGATATCATCGAATACGCGGGTCGTGGGCACTGCGATCCGGAGGTCCTGCAACCTAACCGCCTGCGCGTCTTCACGGGGCCGATCGCTCAAAATCGCATCGAGGATTCGGCAACATTTCACGCTGTGGCCAAGCGGACCAATTGAATCGAGTGACATCGACAACGGCAGCGTGCCCGCAAGTGGAATGCGCGCGGCGGTTGGCTTGAAACCAACAAGCCCGCACAGGGCCGCCGGTATTCGTACCGACCCGCCGGTGTCGGTGCCGATCGCAGCAGCAGCCATACCATCGCAAACGGAAATTGCCGCACCGGCCGACGATCCGCCCGGAATACGACGCGATGAGCGATCGTAAGGATTCGCTGGGGTTCCGAAGTGAGGATTGAGTCCGAGACCGGAAAAGGCGAACTCGGTCATATTTGTTCGCCCGACAATCACCGCTCCAGCGGCACGCAAGCGCGCGACGGCAACCGCATCAGCTGAGGCCGGGGCGGCGTCGGCAAGTACTATCGATCCTGCGGTCGTCGGAATGCCGCGAATGTCGAATAGATCCTTGACAGAAATCGGAATGCCGCCGAGCGGCCCCGTCCATATTCCCGCTTGCCGACGTCGGTCGATCGCCTCGGCTTCGGCAATTGCCGATTCGGCGAACACGCGCACAAAGGTGCGCGCGCCCTCGCCTGATGCCGCCGTCGCGCGATCGAGACAGGTCTGGACCAGCGCCCGGCTGGTGGTTGCACCGGATTCCAAATCCGCATGAACCGCCGCGATTGTCGCGTTCATCGTTTCCCCGGGCGCCGACGCCAAAACGGCTATTTTGCCGCGTCACACGTAATAATGCATTTCGAACAGCAGACAGCCGCCGACGGACTTGAAGGGGCCATGCGGCACACCCGGCGGCCGGCAGGCATACGTCAGCGGGTTGAACGACTCGCCGCCGTTGCCTTGCGCGTCATTTCCGACGATCAAATCGCCCGACACCAGGAACACCTCTTCCCAATATTCGTGCACGAACGGCTTGGTCGTATAGACCCCCGGCGCAAACCGCAGAAGCCGCGACCGATTGCCGGTTCCGCCGGCTTCATCAAGCGATCCAGCGAGGATCTTCTGCTGGATGCCCTCGGGATAGCCCGCCGGGGTGACCCAGCCGGTCGTCATATCGATCGTTTTAAATTCGTCGTGCAGCTTCGGGTTCTTCATTGGCTGAGTTTCCCTGTTTGGCGCGCGGCCCCTTCATACCTGCCGGGTTACGTTGCGCTGGAAGGCAAGGATATGCTCGCGCATGGCATTCTCCGCAGCATCCGGCCGCCGGCTTCGCAGGGCGGCGAGGATCGCGCGGTGCTGTTCCAATACGTTGCGGTGATGGTCCGGATCGCGCAGCGAAATAAACCAGAAACGGAGCGACCGCTCGTGCAGGCTGCGCAGGATGTCCGCCAATACGGTGTTACGCGCCGCGTTCGCCAAAGTGTCATGGAATTCCCGATCGAACAACATCATTTTCTCGATGTTGCGTTGAATCGTCACCTTTTCCGACGCGTCGAGAATTCTTTGCAGATGTTGCAATTCGGAGTCGTCAGCTCGGTCGGCAGCAAGGCGCGCGCAATAGCATTCTATCACGAGCCGCACATCGATGATTTCCATCACCTCATCGACGCCGACCGGCGTCACCATGACGCCCTTGCGCGGCATGATGGCTATAAGGCCATCCATCATTAGCCGATGGATAGCCTGATGGACGGGAGTTCGGCCGATCTTCAGTTCATCCGAGATCGCGGCCTCACTGAGGACTTCGCCCGGCCGATAGCTGCAGGTAATGACGCGCAGCTTAATTTCATTATAAGCTTGATCGAGCAATGACTTGGCGGGCCGCGATCCTGCCTGTGCGCGAACAGACCGTACCGTCGCGTGCGCGGAGGCTGACTGCTTCCTCATCGATTGCCCCTCATCCTTCCACCGGGAGAACGACAATATCGTAGGCGTGCATGATCCGCCGGGCGCGGACAGGATCGAATAGCTCGAATGAGAACCTCTTTGATGGGCGAATGCCCCCTTTGACCGCGAAGGTCCCGCAAAACATGGCCGTCCCCTCGGACAGCGAGCCGCTCGACGCAAAATCGCGAATGATTGCGTCAGGTGGCAGCATGTTCGCAGCGGATCCCTCCTGATACAGGCGCTGCTCCCCGCCCTCGGCAATCCACGAACGCAGCATCAGCGAATCCCAATGGTCGCGTACCTCGTCGAAGTCCCACAGTTCGGGGGCTATCGGCTTGTCGCACATCTGTTTCGAAACGGTGACGCCGTAAGTCTCAACCTTTCGGTCGGTATGATCGGAGCCAACACCGATCCAAAGCCGCTCCAGGTCGCGGATCAGCACCGGTTCCACCTCGCCACTGGAGTTCTCGCCGGTAGCCTCGATCTGTGGTGACGTCGTCAGGCGCGCGGCCGAGACGCGATAGTAGATCGGCGTTGTTTTTGGCCGGGCCACGCCCAATGCCTCAAGCTCGACAATGTGCTTTTCGCGCGCAACCGGATCGCGCCCCGTCCAACCAGCGATGACGGCGGATCGCAGAGCGATCGGTCGGCTCTCACTTTCGCCATCTCGGTGTGTGCGAAACGATAGTGTCTGCACGGATTTCGATGCTTTCTTTTCTCACGGCACCGCGGCCGACGCTCTCTTCTGA
>Ga0307436_1001568_pt1 | contig 10041 bp, 11 predicted proteins | sample SalMarWE160440MG_FD_202513 | JGI IMG/M metagenome (GOLD analysis project Ga0307436, IMG submission 202513) | Salt marsh sediment microbial communities from the Plum Island Ecosystem LTER, Massachusetts, United States - WE1604-40 | ecosystem: Environmental > Aquatic > Marine > Intertidal zone >...
GCGCTGGCGTTCGCGAACGCCTAGGGGCCGCCCGACCCGATCCGCCTATCCCACGCGGTGGAGCCACTGGACGGGGGCCCCTTGACCGGACTACTCTGCCGGCCACCAAAGCCTTTCCAGCTCGACGCTGAGGCCGAGGAGAACGTCCGCAGCCAGATCCTCGGAGTTGCAGGAGATGGCGAGGGTGGTCGAATGGTCGGGACTCATGCTCGCATTGGTGAGGTGGCCCGCCCATTCCCCGCTGTGAGTGATCCTGCCGTTGGGAAAGACCATGATCCCCGCCCCATAGGCTCCACCGTATGCATCTGGCATCTCAACGGCATTCGCAACCATCTCATCCTGAATGGTGGGGTGTCCCGGCAAACCCGTCCTGAACACGTCAAACCAGGCGGCCAGCTCGCTCGGGGTGGCCACAATCCCGCCATCCCCGACCACGTCGATATTCACCTCGATCTCGCCATCGGCACCGGCGATGTCGGAGTACCGGGCGGCGATCTCGGGGAACTTGGCAAGGGGGTCGACACGAAGATTCGAGCCCGCGGGTGTGAATATCCGTTCCTCCACGAAGTCCGGGAACGGCTGACCGGAGACGACCTCAACGAGGTGCGCCAGAACCAAGTAATTCGAATTCGAGTACACCCAAGGCGCTGGCGTGTCCGTACTCGGGATATCACTCAACACGGCCAAGGCCATGTCCATGGTGGCGTGGTCGGCGTAGGACGCACCAGCCTCCTCGAAGAGGTCAATGTAGTCCGGCAGCCCTGAGGTGTGGGTCAGCAACTGAGAGATGGTGGTTGTCTCGACCCAAGGGCCGATGTCCGGAAGATAGGTTGCCACCACAGCGTCAAGGTCGATCAGCCCATCCTCGACGAGGAGGAGGATCGCCATCCCGGTGACGTGCTTGGAGACGGAAGCGATTTCGAATGCCGTCTCCGGTGTGATCGGGGTCGCGGATGAGACCTGAGCGGATCCCGCCACTCCAGCCCACACCACCTCGCCATACCTGGCGACAGCCGCCGAACACCCTGGCCCTTCGGCATTCGATACCAACCTCTCGATGACCTGATCGGAAGCGGCTGCTCGTTCAGCGTCAATGCTGGGGGATGGTTCGGGATCGGTACCCGCTGTGCAGGCGCAAAGGGTGAGCGCGATGCACGACGCAAGGGCGATCTGGGTCCATGGCGTTCGGTGGAGCGGTGTGGTTGCTGACGCCGTGACGGCGGAAGTCGAGGTATCCATACTGTGACCGTAACAACGGTGAATCGGGACCCACTATTGGGGAGGCCCCTGGTCTTCGTCGGGGATTCCCCTGACCATTCGGTCATCAATACGAACTGGGGTTCGACCCCTACCCCACGCGGTGGAGCCACCGGACGGGCGCGCCGTGGCCGGCGTATCGGAACGGCTCCAGCTCCTCGTCCCACGCCGTCCCCAAGGCTAGATCCAGAGTCCGCTTGAGGTCGGCGGCGTTCCCCCCGGAGTCCAGCGCCGCCCTCAGGCGGTCCTCCGGAACGACGACGTTGCCCGCCACGTCCGTGACCGCGTAGAAGATTCCGAGGGCCGGGGTATGCGACCAGCGCCCACCGTCGGAGCCATACGAGGCGTCCTCGGTCACCTCGTAGCGGACGTGCTCCCAGCCCCGCAGGGCGGACGCCAACTGGGCCCCGGTCCCCTGAAGCCCCTGCCAGGGCATCTCGCATCTGAGGAGGTTCGGCCCGGCGGGTTGCTCGGTCCAGTCGAGGGATATGCGAGACCCCAGCACGTTGCCGACGGCCCACTCGATGTGGGGGCACATGGCACGCGTGGCAGAGTGCACGAAGAGAACGCCGCGAGTGATGGCAGCCATGGCCTCTCCTTCCTGTCTAGGTGCGTCTTCCCCAACGACCTCGACAGGCGGAGCCGGCGCGTCTCGCGCGCACCTCTAATCGTGCCTCAATCGGGCAAATTACGCCAGTGTGATCCGTTTCGGGTGTGTCGGGGTGTGATCCAGGTCACTCCTCCATCGACCCTCCATACGAGCGGATTTACCATGGTGGAATGATCCTCCACACTGATCGCTTGATCCTGCGCGCCTGTACCCCCAAAGACCTCGACCCCATCCATTCGTACATGTCCGACCCCGAGGTCTGCCGCCTGACCTCCGCCGGCCCCTTCAAGAAACGCGACACCGTCACGTTCCTCGAGGGGCTGTGTCTCCGGGACGAGGGTCGACGCGGATACACGATCATCGAACGCGACACCGGGGAATTGATCGGGCACGTGCGGTGCCAACCCTACGAGGAGGAGACGTCAGAGATCGGATGGATCCTCCGCCGCGACCGCTGGGGACGCGGCTTCGGAACCGAGGCCGGCCGCACCATGTCCGCCGTCGCCGCCCGCTTGCCCGGCATCGCCCGCATCGCCGCCCGCTGCCGCCCGGAGAACGCCGCCTCGAAGCGAATCATGGAGAAGCTCGGCATGGAATACGTCAAGACAATCGACGACGACGTGCTCATGGACGGACAGGCGGCTCCGTCGCTGTTGTACACGATTCCCGCCTCGCGGGTATTGCCGAAGGAGTTGGTCGGGGCGGACGCCTGACCCGCTACATTAACTTCTCGCGCATCTCCTTCATCGCCTTCTTGCGCACGTCCTTCGTCAGCCGGTCGATGAACAGCTTCCCCTCCAGGTGGTCGGTCTCGTGCTGGACGAGCCTGGCCCAGATCTCCTCGCCCTCGACGACGACGGGGTTGCCGTCGAGATCCGTTCCCTCGCATTTGGCGTAGGCGGGCCTCTCGCACGGGTACCACAGGTCGGGGATCGACAGGCAGCCTTCCTCGCCCAGCTCCTGAAACTCCTCGCTCATCTCGACCACGACCGGATTGAGCACATACCCGGCGTTATCGTCGATGTTCCAGGAGAAGGCGCGGAGGCTGACGCCGATCTGGTTGGCCGAAAGCCCGGCCCGGCCCTCCGCGTCCACGGTGTCGAGGAGGTCCTGGACGAGGGAGCGGACGCGATCGTCGATCTCGGTGATCGGCTCGCAGGGGGTGCGAAGCACGGGGTCGCCGCTGATCCGGATCTCTCGCATAGGCATGGCGGTATTCTTCCACGCCCAACGCCGGGTGCCGCCCCATCCGCGCCGATCCCCCTACGATGGTCGGATGACTGTGGAAACCGACCGCCTCATCCTCCGCCCCTACGCGATGTCCGACGCCGACGACGTCCACGCCTACGGCTCGGATCCGGAGGTTTGCCGCTACACCGATTTCGGACCCAACTCCCGGGAGGATACGATCGCGTTCCTGACCGCCGTGACCGATCCCGACCACCCCGCGATCGACTTCGCCATCGTGCTACGCGAGACGGGCCGGGTCGTCGGGGGTGTCGGCGCGCGCCCCAAGGAAGACGGACGATACGAGTTCGGTTGGGTGCTCAGGCGGGACCAATGGGGGCAAGGCCTCGTCTTCGAGGCGGCCCAGGCCCTCGTGGCCCACGTCCTCACCCTCGACGGGGTCACGACCCTATGTGCCCGATGCCGCCCGGAGAACCTCGCATCGGCCCGGATCATGGAGAAGCTCGGCATGGAGTTCGTCCGGCGAATCGAGAGGGATCAGGAGGTCCGGGGCGAGTGGAAGGACTCCCTCCTCTATGAGATGGCTGCCGACGGGGCGGGACCTGTGCCAGCCTAGGGGCATGGAGGAAACTAGGGACGATACGGTCGCGTGGGTGGCGGCCACGGCCGAACAGACCCGGGTCGCCGAGGAACCCGTGCTCGATCGGGTCGGCGAAGACCCCCTCATGGACCGGGCGGCCGACGCCGTGGCGGCCGAGGCGCGGACGATGCTGGGAGGCGCGGTCGAAGGTCGGACCATCGTGATCCTTGCGGGGACCGGCAACAACGGGGGCGACGCCCTCCTCGCCGGGGCATTGCTCGCCCGCGACGGCGCGACCGTCACGGCGGTCCTGACCGGCAGCGCCGCGCATTTGAGGGGGCTCGAACGGCTGACGGCGGCCGGGGGCTCGACTCTCGCGGCCGAGGGGTTTACGGAAAAGGCTTCGGCCCAGGCGCTTGCCGGCGCCGACTTGGTGATCGACGGCATCGTGGGAATCGGCGCCAAGCCGGGCCTGAGGGAACCCGCCACCTCCCTCGTGACCTCGATTCCCGACCGCACCCCGGTCCTCTCCGTCGACCTGCCCAGCGGGCTCGACCCGGATTCGGCCCAGGCCAACCTCCCCCACGTCCGGGCGGCCGCGACCGTCACCTTCACCACCCCCAAGCCGTGCCTCCTCCTACCCCCCGCCGCCCTCGACGTCGGCCGGGTCGTCGTGGCGCAGGTGGGCATACCGGAACCGGAGACGGACGAGGACGCGCCCCGTCGCCTCACCCCCCGAGGGGCCGCGCGCCTCTGGCCCGTCCCGGGGCCGACCGACCACAAATACTCCCGGGGCGTCGTCGGAATCGTGGCGGGGTCCGAACGATACCCGGGGGCCGCGGTGCTCGCCTGCTCGGCGGCCGTACGGGCCGGGGCGGGGATGGTGCGGTACCTCGGCCCCTCTCGGGTTCGGGACCTCGTCGTCGCCGCCCGGCCGGAGGTCGTCGCGGACGACCCCCCCTCGACGTCGGGCGGTCTCCCGGACGCCGACGCCTGGGTGATCGGTCCCGGGGTCGGGGACGACCCCGGACAGGTGTCGGCGATGGAGAAGGCCGTGAAGGCGGGAAGTCCGCTGGTCGTCGACGCCGACGCCGTCGCATGGTTCGTGAGAAGGGGCCAGAATCATCCCACGTCCGACCCCGACGCCGTGCTCCTCACCCCGCACGCCGGGGAGCTCACCCGGGCCCTCAAGGCCATCGGGGTCGGCGTCATCGGAGGGCGGGACGAACCCCTCAAGGGTGCGGGGGCCCTCGCGGCCGCCACCAACACGACCGTGCTCCTCAAGGGGGCGGTCACCCTCATCGTGAGGCCAACGGGTTCGCCATGGAGCCAGGCGGAGGCCCCCGCGTGGTTGGCGACGGCCGGGGCCGGGGACGTGCTCGCGGGCGTGGCCGGGACCCTCATGGCGGCGGGGCTCCCGGCGGACAAGGCGGGCGCGCTCGCCGCGCTCGTCCACGGACGGGCCGCGGCCTTGGCCTCCGGTGGCGGGCCCGTCGCCGCCCTGGACGTGGCCGACGCGCTGCCCCGCACCGTCGAGGCCCTTCGCGAGGCCATCACCGCACTCCTGACCGACCCCGCTTCGTCCCCCGAGAGCCCCTAGGCGGGGATCGCGAGGCTGCGCCGGCGAAATCCCCAAAAGGCCACCCCTCCCAGGGCGACCGCCACAACGGTGAGGACCACGAGGGGCAGGGCCTCGAAGGGCTCGGCCGGGACCTTGGGTGCGTGCGTGAAAGGGGAGACGTTCAGCAGCGCCTGGGGGAATTTCAGGAGCTCTCCCAACTGGCCCATGACGAGGGCCACGACCAGCGCCCCCCAGGCGACCAGCGACGCCCACCGGGGAACGAAGGCGAAGGCCACGAGCACGAAGGCGCCGAGGGCGAGGACCGAGGGAATGAAGACGACCGAGGCCTGGAACTGACTCCACCCCCCCGCGAGGTCACCCCCGCCCGTGAGGTATCCGAGCATTCCGGCCACCCCCATTCCCGTGAGGACGGCCACGGTCCCGATGCCCGCCACGATCGCGTGGCTTCCGAGCCACGTCCGTCGTCCGACTGCCGTCGCCAAAACCGGCTCGGCCCGTCCGGACGCCTCCTCCGCCCGCATGCGCAGGATGGATTGGATGGTAAACCCAGCCGCGGCGATCGCCAGCATCGCCATGAGGAAGGCCGCGAAGATGTCGATCAACTCGGCCCCCGGGTATAGGCCCTCCAGGAACTCGACGAACTGCGGGCTCACCTCCTCGAAATCGTCGACGCTATCGCCCACGACGCCGAAGGCGTAGGCCATCACGGCCATGCCGACCCCCCAGCCGAGGAGCGTCCCGCGGTGGAGGCGGAAGGCGAGACCCAGGGGACTGAGAAGCCCGGGCGCCGCCCGGACCGGCCCCGGCTTGTCGCGGAGCAGGCCCGCCCCGAGGTCGCGGCGGGTCGACAGACGGAAGGCGAGGCCGACGAGCGCGGCGCACAGGGCGAGGTACAGCAGCCCCACCTCCCAGTTGTTCTGGTGAAATGGACGAACCTGGTGCCCCCACCCGAGGGGAGACAGCCACGACGGCCACGCCACGATCACCTCGACCTTGCTGGGCGCGACGGTGCCGAGGGCGTCGCCGACGCTCCGCAGGAAGAAGGCGATCCCGATGGCGAGGACCGCAAGTCCGTTGGCGCTCCTCTGGGTCGTCGAGACCTGCGAGGTCAGAGCCGCGACACTCGCGAAGGTCATCCCCACCCCGGCCATGGCCATGCTCGCCGCGAGCGATCCGGAGAGATCGAGCCCGGAGCCGACCATCACGAGGGTGGTGGCGAGGGCGACGACGGCGTTGGCGACGCCTGCGACGATGAGGGCGGCGGTCAGGCGGGCGTGCCTGCCGACGACGCTCGACTCGATCATCTCTGCTCGACCGGTCTCCTCGTCGAGCCGGGTATGCCGGACGACCGCCTGGCTGCTCATGATCGCGACGAGCACCCCGAGGACGAGGAAGGACTCGACCCAGCTCATGGCCCCAAGGCTCGTCCCGGAGGCCGGGCCGTCGAAGATCCGCGACATGACGTTCTCCGCCCCGAAGCTGGCGCCCGCGTACCGTTGGGCCTCGTCCACGTAGAGGGCGACCTCGGCGGAGATGACCCCATAGATGAGGCCCGCGATGGCGACAAGCCACACGCTCAGGAGGATCCGGTCCCGACGCAGGGCGAGACGGACGAGGCGGGCGGTACCGGTCCATGCGGTCACGGCCGCCCCCCGCCCCGCTTCGATTGACCGTCTCTTTTGCCTTTTCCGTTGCCGTTCCCGCCCAGGGTTGCGAGTTCGTCGCCGTAGTGCCGGAGGAACAGGTCCTCCAGGGTCGGGGGCGTGGAGGTGAGGCTCAGGATGCCGAATCCCGCCAGGCGCTCCATGACGGGGCCCAAGCGGTCGCCGTCCACCTCGAACTCGGCGCCTTCGGCGTCGGTGACGAGGTCGTGCACCCCGGCCATGCGGCCGAGTCCCGTGATCGGGCGGGCCGTGTGGACGTGGACGGAGGTACGGGTCAGGTGACGCATCTCGTCGAGCGACCCCGTCTCCACGATGCGCCCCAGCCGAATGATGCTCACCCGGTCGCACAGGGCCTCCGCCTCGGCGAGTATGTGGCTGGAGAGGAGGACGGTACGACCATCGGCGGTTCGCTCACGCACGACCTCCTGGAAGACGGTCTCCATGAGGGGGTCGAGGCCGGAGGTCGGCTCGTCCAGCAGGTAGAGCTCGACGTCGGAGGCGAAGGCGGCGACGATCGCGACCTTCTGCCGGTTGCCCTTGGAGTAGCTGGAGCAGCGCTTGCTGGGGTCCAGTTGGAAACGCTCGAGGAGCTCGTCGCGGAGCCGGATATCGAGACCACCGCGCAGGCTCGCGAGGAGGTCGATGGCCTCCCCGCCGCTGAGGCTCGGCCAGAGGTTGACGTCGCCGGGGACGTAGGCGAGCCTCCGGTGGAGGGCGACGGCGTCGTGCCAGGGGTCGCCGTCGAGCAGGCGCACCTCACCGGCGTCCTTGCGGAGCAGGCCTAAAAGAACTCGGATGGTCGTGGACTTCCCCGACCCGTTCGGGCCGAGGAAGCCGTGAATCTCGCCCGTCTTCACCGACAGGTCCAAGCCGTCCAGGGCCAGCGTCGTCCCATAGTGCTTGACCAGGCCCATGGTGGTGATCGCCTCTGCCATCGCCTTCTCCATCCTTCGTACGACCTCCCCGACCTCCGCCACCACAGCAAAGCCGGTCGTGACTGACAGTCACTATCAACTGACGGTAACTTCTTTGAGAGTAACTGTCAAGTGCGCGTGACTGTCACTTATGTTAACCTGGGTCCATGAGTGAGGGCAGCCGTACCGAACCCGCCCCAGGCCTCCGGGAGCGGAAGCGGCTTACCGCCATGCGCCGGATCCAGGAGGTCGCCCTAGACCTGTTCGAGCAGGACGGATTCGGGAAGGTGACCATCGAACGGATCGCCCAGGCGGCCGACGTATCCCCCAGTTCGGTGTACCGGTACTTCGGGACCAAGGAACAGATTGTCCTGTGGGACGAATACGATCCCATGTGGATCGACCAGCTCTTCGAGGAGATCAAGACCCAACCCCCATTCGTCGCCCTTCGGCACGCAGCCGAAGTCCTCATCATCGGCCCCCTGTCCACCGACGAGGAGTACGTTCGGCGCCTCACCCGGCTCATTATGGAGGAGCCCTCCATCGAGGCGGCGTCCGCCCTCGCATATTACGAGGCGGCCGAACTCATCGGGAACACCCTGAGCGAGGCCCTCGGCCGTGAGCACGGGGATCTCGACATCCAGTTGCTTTCCCATGCTCTCGTCGGGGCGGTGACCGGCGCGATCCACCACTGGTACGAGAGCGGGTTCGCCACCCCGATCGCATCGGTACTCCAGCGGGCTCTCGACGGACTCGAGCGGGGATTCGCCATCCCCGACTGAGGACCTCCGGCTTCGTCTGGCCTCATCGGAAGTCCGGAACCTCCAGGGCGACGTCGAAGGGGACCCCCTCGTCCAGACCTTCCGCCTCCCGGACGCTCCGTTTGACCGGCAGGACGTATGACTCCAGCCGGCGGTCGGGGAAGATCGACGTCTCCCATCGGCTCCGACCGACCGTCACCACCACCCGCACGGCATGAAAACCCCGCTGGGGCCCCGTTTGACATACCGAACGTTCGTGCTATCTTGATAACCGATCGTTCGTGCTATTTAAGTAGTGGCACGTAAGACCCGTGAACGACGAAAGGAAACCACATGTCCGACGCCTCGATCGCAGGGAGGCGCCCCCGTGCCCTTGACCTCCGCGGTCAAGTTGCCCCACCTCGACAAGCATCGCCAGCCAAGCCCGGTTTCCTCTGCCGTTTGCGTACGATGGGGAGAGTCAACCTCCGCGGCATGGCGATCGACATCACCCCCGTGGAGATCCAGGAGGACCTCGACTACGGGCGGGACTGATGCCGGAAGCCGGGCAGGCGACTCACAAGGGCCAGCAGACGCGGGAGGAGATCCTGCGGGCGGCCCTCGGTTTCGCGTGCACCGTCGGCCTTGACGGGATGTCCATCGGAGCCCTGGCAGAGAAGACCGGCCTGTCCAAGAGCGGGCTCTACGCCCACTTCGAATCCAAGGAAGCTCTCCAGTGCGCCGTCCTCGATACGGCGGCGGACATGTTCACCGACTTGGTCCTCCGTCCCGCGATCCAGGAACCCCGTGGGCTGCCGAGGATCGAGAGGCTCTTCGACCTCTGGGTCGACTGGAAAGATGAGACCTTCGGCGGGGGGTGTCCCATCATCGCCGCGGCTACGGACTTCGACGACCGCCCAGGCGCCATACACGACAAGGTCAAGTACTACATCGACGAGATGATAGGCGTCATCGCCCGGGCCGCGGAGATCGCGGTCGAGGAGGGACATTTCGACAAGGGCTTGGACATCCGGCAATTCGCCTACGAGTTCTGGGGGCTGCTGCTGGCCCAGCAGCACTACCACCGCCTCCTACAACACGGCGACGCGAACCTGCTGGCCAAGCGGGCGTTCGACAGCCTGGTCGAGCGGGCCGCTCACCCAAGCAGTCTGAGCTAGAGGTATCTGAGATTGGCCGACTACGGCGCGGCAAGTGGGCCAGGTGGGACTCGAACCCACGACCGGCGGATTATGAGTCCGCTGCTCTAACCGGCTGAGCTACTGGCCCTGCGCGAGCCAGCGTACGCGATCGACGGGAGCGGCTGCCAGCGCGGTCGACCGGCGCCCCCATGCGGCCGATCCCCACCGCTTCATCCCAGCGCCTTCGAGCCGCACGATCCTGTAACATGAGGGGTCGCGATCCCGCGTAGCTCAATTGGCAGAGCATCTGACTGTTAATCAGAGGGTTACTGGTTCGAGTCCAGTCGCGGGAGCCACCTCCGCCCCA
>Ga0307436_1001569_pt1 | contig 10040 bp, 8 predicted proteins | sample SalMarWE160440MG_FD_202513 | JGI IMG/M metagenome (GOLD analysis project Ga0307436, IMG submission 202513) | Salt marsh sediment microbial communities from the Plum Island Ecosystem LTER, Massachusetts, United States - WE1604-40 | ecosystem: Environmental > Aquatic > Marine > Intertidal zone >...
AATTCCTCGATCAGGCGAAAATTTTCGTCAAAAGCGGCGACGGCGGCGCGGGGTGCGTCGGATTCCGAAGGGAGAAATTCATCGAATTCGGCGGACCCGACGGCGGCGACGGCGGCAAGGGCGGCGATGTCGTGGCCGAGGCCAGGGCCGATCTGAACACTTTGATCGATTTCCGCTATCAGCAGCATTTCAAGGCCGAGCGCGGCCACCACGGCGAAGGCGCGCAAAGAACGGGCGCGGCCGGAAAGGACCTGGTGATCCGCGTGCCGGTCGGGACCGAGATCATCGACGCCGAGACCGACGAAGTGGCCGCCGACATGACGGTGCCGGGGGAGCGCGTGGTGCTGGCCAAGGGCGGCGACGGGGGATTCGGCAACACCCACTACAAGTCTTCGACCAACCGGGCGCCGCGCCGGGCCGATCCCGGATTCCCGGGCGAGGAGTGCTGGTTCTGGCTGCGCCTCAAGCTGATCGCCGATGCGGGACTGATCGGATTGCCCAACGCCGGGAAATCCACCTTCCTCGCGGCGGTCTCGCGCGCCAAGCCGAAGATCGCCGATTATCCGTTCACGACTCTCAATCCGCAGCTCGGCGTCGTCGGCGTGGACGGATCGGAATTCGTCCTGGCCGATTTGCCCGGCTTGATCGAGGGCGCCCACGAGGGCACGGGGCTCGGCGACCGCTTCCTCGGCCATGCGGAGCGCTGCGCCGTGTTGCTGCATCTCGTGGACGGGACGCTGGACGACATCGCCGTGGCCTATGAGACGATTCGCGGCGAGCTCATTGCGTACGGACAAGGGCTCGCCGACAAGCCGGAGATCGTGGCGTTGTCGAAATGCGACGCGCTCGACCGGGACAGCATCGCCGCCAAGCGCAAGGAACTGAGCAAAGCCGCCGGCAAGCCGGCGGTGGCGCTCTCCGCCCAATCGGGCGCCGGCGTGCAAGAGGCGTTGCGCGCGCTATGGGCGCAAATCCGCGCGCACCGCGAAGAGGAAGAAGAGTCGCGCGCCGCCGGAGGCGTGTCACGATGACGCCGAAGGATTCGGGCGAGGCCGGCCGCGCGCGCTGGGAGTCCTGCCGCCGTCTCGTCGTCAAGGTCGGCTCGACGCTGATCGTGGATCAGCAGGCGGGCACAATGCGCCGCGAGTGGATGGCCGCGCTCGCCAAAGACATCGCGGCGATGCAAGCCAAGGGGCGCGAGATTTTGATCGTGTCGTCCGGCGCGGTGGCGCTCGGCCGCGCCCATGTCGCCTCCGTTTCCAAAACCATGCGGCTGGAGGAAAAGCAGGCGGCGGCGGCCGCGGGCCAGCCGCTTTTGATGCAGGCGTGGCAGGCGGCGCTCGAGGCGCACGGCGTCAAGGTCGCGCAGGTGCTGCTCACCACGTCGGATACCGAGGAGCGGCGGCGGCATTTGAACGCGCGCGGCACGCTGGAGACGCTGCTGCGCCTCAAGCTCGTTCCGGTCATCAACGAGAACGACACGGTGGCGACCGAGGAAATCCGTTTCGGCGACAACGACCGGCTGGCGGCGCGGGTCGCCCAGATGGCCGGCGCCGACACGCTGGTGCTCTTGTCCGACATCGACGGGCTTTACACCGCCGACCCGAAACGCGACACCGGTGCCAAGCTCATTCCGGAAGTGCGCGAGATCACGCCCGCCATCGAGAAGGCGGCCGGCAAGGCCGCGCCCGGCTACGGCTCGGGCGGCATGGTGACGAAGCTGATGGCGGGGCGCATCGCGCTCAACTCCGGCTGCCGCATGCTGATTGCGCTCGGGACCGGATTGCATCCGCTGGCGGCGGCGGAAAAAGAGGGCGGCGGAACCTGGTTCCTGCCCTCCTCCTCCCCGCGCTCGGCGCACAAACGCTGGATCGCCAGCACCCTCAATCCGCTCGGGAGCATCAGTGTGGATGCCGGCGCCTGCAGAGCGCTGATGAAAGGCAACAGCCTGCTGCCGGCGGGCGTAACGGGCGTGGACGGGCGCTTCGAGCGCGGCGACGCGGTCACCGTGAAGGACCCCGACGGCCGCGAGCTTGCCCGCGGGCTTTCCGCCTATTCCGCCGAGGACGCGCGCCGCATCATGGGCCATAAGAGCGGTGAAATCGAACAGCTTCTGGGCTATCGTGGCCGCGAGGAATTGATCCACCGCGACGATCTTGTGCTTTCGGGAAGCCGCGGCGCGGAAACCGAATCCGCATCGTCCGAACCCGCTTAAACCGGCAGCAAAACGATGGCGCTCGCCAGCCAGCAATCGCAAACGGAAGACCTGCGGCTCGTCATGCGCCGCCTGGGCGAGGCGGCGCGCGCCGCGGCCGCCCGGCTTGCGCTCGCCTCGAACGAGACGAAAAACCGCGCGCTCACTGCCGCGGCAAAGGCAATCCGCGCCAACGCCGGCAAGATTCTGGCCGCCAATGCGGCGGACATGGAAGGCGCCGGGAAACGCGGGCTGTCGGCGGCCATGCTCGACCGCCTCATGCTCGATTCGAAACGCATCGAGGCGATGGCGGCCGGATTGGAAGCGGTGGCGGAGCTCCCCGATCCCATCGGCACCGTGCTCAAGGAATGGACGCGGCCCAACGGATTGAAGATCGCGCGGGTGCGCGTACCTCTCGGCGTTATCGGCATTATTTATGAATCCCGGCCCAATGTGACGGCGGACGCCGCGGGCTTGTGCCTGAAATCCGGCAACGCCGCGATTTTGCGCGGCGGATCGGAGAGCTTCGAATCCTCGAACGCGATTGCGGAGTGCATGCTGGAGGGCCTGCGCGCGGGCGGTCTTCCCGAAGCGTGCGTGCAGATGGTGCCCACCCGGGCGCGCGAGGCGGTCGGGATCATGCTGCAGATGTCGGACGTCATCGACGTCATCATTCCGCGTGGCGGCCGCTCGCTCATCGAGCGGGTGACGGCGGAGAGCAAGATTCCCGTCATCAAGCATCTCGAGGGAATCTGCCACGTTTACGTGAGCAACACGGCCGACCCCGAGATGGCGCGCAAGATCGTCTTCAATTCGAAGATGCGGCGCACCGGCGTGTGCGGCGCCGCCGAGACCTTGCTGGTCGCCGATGCCGCCGCGAAAACGATCCTGCCGCTCATCATCGACGATCTGGCCAAGGCCGGTTGCGAGGTGCGCGGCGACGCGGCGACGCAAAAATTGGACAAGCGCGTCGTGCCCGCGACCGAGGCCGATTGGGATACCGAATATCTCGACGCGATCATTTCCGTCAAAGTCGTGAAGGACGTGGACGAAGCGATCGCCCATATCAACAAGCACGGATCGCATCACACCGAATCGATCGTGACGTCGGATGCGGCAGAAGCCGAGAAATTCCTGACGAACATCGACAGCGGCATTCTGCTGCACAATGCCTCGACCCAATTCGCCGACGGCGGCGAGTTCGGCATGGGGGCGGAGATCGGCATTTCCACCGGCAAGCTGCACGCGCGGGGGCCCGTCGGCGCCGAGCAGCTGACGAGCTATAAATACGTCGTGCGCGGATCGGGACAGGTCCGGCCCTGACCGGAGTCGCCAAAGCCGCGGCGCGCGATGCCGGCCGGCCGAAACCGGCGCGCAAGGCATTGCGCCGGCCCATGCGCCGCGTCGGACTTCTCGGCGGCTCGTTCAATCCCGCCCACGCCGGTCATCTCCATATTTCCGAAGAGGCGTTGAAGCGGCTCGATCTCGACGAGATCTGGTGGCTGGTGTCGCCGCAAAATCCGCTCAAGCCCGAGCGCGGCATGGCGCCGTTTGCGGCGCGGCTCGAGTCGGCGCGCAAGATGTCACGCAACCGCCATATAAGAGTGACGGGAATCGAACGGACGCTCGGCACCCGATATACCGCCGACACGCTCAGGGCCTTGAAGCGGCGCTTTCCGCACACGCGATTCGTATGGCTGATGGGCGCCGACAATCTGATCGAGATCCCGCGCTGGGAGGAATGGGAGACGATTTTCAAATCCGCCCCCATTGCGGTTTTCAACCGGCCTACCTATTCTTTAAGGGCGCTTGCGGGCCGGGCGGCGCAGCGATTCCGCCGGGCCCGAGTCGGTGAGCGCGCGGCGCGGCGGCTGGCGACGATGGCCCCGCCGGGCTGGGCGTTCATCAACACCAGGCCCAATCCGGCCTCCGCCACCTCGATCCGGGCGGCGCGCCGGACGGGCAAAGCGCATGGAGCGGCAAAGACGAAGGGTGCAAGCATGGCGAAAGGAAAGTCCGCACGTAGCGGCCAACCCAAGAGGACAGCATCATAGGCGCAAAAAAGAAGTCGCCCGCACGGCCCAAGACGCAGCTCAAGAAAAGCCGGGCCAAGACGCGGGCAAAACCGCCGCGCAAAGCGCCGCAAAAGAAAAGCCGGGCCAGGAAGCCCGCCCCACGGCCGCAGAAGACGCCCCTTCTCGGCCTCATCGAAAAATCCCTCGATTCCGACAAAGCCCGGGACGTGGCCGTTCTCGACCTCGCCGGGAAAACGACGCTGACCGATTTCATGGTCATCGCCTCCGGCACGTCGGCGCGCCACATCGCCGCCATGGCGGAAAACTTGCGCGAGCGCATCAAAGGCGACGGCTTCGTTTCGCCGCCGATCGAAGGGCTCACCCAGGGCGATTGGGTTTTGATCGACGCCGGCGACGTCATCGTCCACCTGTTCCGGCCCGAGGTGCGGCGGTTCTACAACCTGGAAAAGATGTGGGCTTTTCCGGCGCCGGACTCCCAGCTCGCGCTTTAGCGCGGCGTGGCCAAACGCCCGCCATCCGGATTGCAGTTCATCATCGCCGCGGTGGGGCGCTTCGGGTCCGACCCCTCCCGCCTCCTCTTCGACCATTACGCCAAACGGCTCCGCCCGCCGCTCAAATTGCGCGAACTCGTGCCGCGGAAAAACCTGTCCGGCGAACGCCTCAAGGACGAAGAAGGGCGGCTGTTGATGGCGGCGGCGCCCAAGGGCGCGGTGCTGGCCGCCCTCGATGCCCGCGGCAAGCCGCTCTCGAGCGAGGATCTGGCGCGGCAAATGGCCGCCTGGCGGGAGGGCGGCTGCGGACAGGTGGTGTTCGCCGTCGGCGGGGCCGGCGGGCTGGCGCCTGAGGTGCGCAAGGCGGCGGGCCTGACGCTGTCGCTCGGCGCCATGACCTGGCCGCATCTTTTGGTGCGGGTTCTGCTGGCGGAACAGCTCTACCGGGCCCAAATGATCTTGGCCGGACATCCCTATCACCGGGGTTGAAAACCAGGTGATTGGGGTCGAATCCGGCGTTTTTTAACTTATCGGGACCCCCGAATTCCCATATATTGCGTGGCACCCAGTCCGATGAGCGACATACGTCCACGACGGCCATTGGTTCTTTGCATCCTCGACGGCTGGGGTCACCGCGTCGAGCCCGAATACAATGCCATCGCCCAGGCGCGCAAACCGGTCTGGGACCGGTTGATGGCGAGCTGTCCCCACGGCCTGTTGGAAGCCTCCTCGGCCGATGTCGGGCTTCCCGGCGGCCAGTTCGGCAATTCGGAAGTCGGCCACATGAACATCGGCGCCGGGCGCATCGTCCACCAGACCCTGCCGCGGGTGGACCGGGCGATCGAAGAAGGCAAGATCGCCACCCTGCCGCCGCTGGTCGAGTTCATCGAGTCCTTACGCGCTAGCAAGGGCACCTGCCATCTGGTCGGCCTCATTTCGCCGGCCGGCGTCCACGCGCATCAGAACCACATGGTGGCCTTTGCCCGCATCTTCGCGCGCGAAGAAATTCCGGTGCGCATCCACGGGTTTTTGGACGGGCGCGACACGCCGCCGGAATCGGCGGAGTTCCATTTCGTCCGTTTCCAGCGCCGCATCAAAGGGCTTGCGGGCCTCAGGCTCGCCACCATCAGCGGGCGCTATTACGGCATGGACCGCGACCGCCGCTGGGAGCGCACGAAACTCGTTTACGACGCCATCGTCAAAGGCTGGGGCCAGACGGCCTCCGATCCCATCGCCGCGATTCTCGAAAACCACCAGATCGGGATTTCCGACGAATTCGTGAAGCCGACGGTGCTCGGCGATTACGACGGCATGAAGGACGGCGACGGCGTGCTGTTCACCAATTACCGCGCCGACCGCATCCGCCAGATCGTGCAGGCGATGATTGATCCGGAGTTCGACGGGTTCGACCGCGGCAAGGTCGTCAATTTCGCCGCGGCCCTGGGCCTGGCGGAGTATTCCGACCGCCTGAACAATTTCATGGGCGCGCTGTTTCCCTCCATCGAGATCGCCAACACCATTGGCCAGGTGGTGGCCGAAGCCGGCATCCCGCAACTGCGCATCGCTGAGACCGAGAAATACGCGCACGTCACCTTTTTCTTCAATGGCGGCGAGGAGCGGAAATTCCCCGGCGAAGAGCGGATTTTGGTGCCCTCGCCCAAGGTCGCGACCTACGACCTGCAGCCGGAGATGTCGGCGCGCGAGATGACCGACAAGCTGGTCGCGGCGGTCGAGTCGAACAAATTCGGATTTATCGTCGTCAATTACGCCAATCCCGACATGGTCGGCCATACCGGCGATTTGAACGCGGCGGTGAAAGCCATCGAGGTGACGGACGAGTGCCTGGGCCGCCTCGAGGAGGCGGTGAAGAAGGTGAACGGAATTCTGTTCATCACCGCCGATCACGGCAACGCCGAGTTCATGCGTGACGCGAAAACACGTCAGCCGCACACCTCGCACACCCACAGCCTGGTGCCGACCCTGCTGGTCAACGGACCGGCGGATGCCGGGGGGCTGAAGAACGGGCGGCTTGCCGATATCGCGCCCACGCTTGTCAGCCTGATGGGCCTGAAAAAGCCCATCGAAATGACGGGCGCCAACCTGCTCGTCAGCAAAGCGGCAAGCGCCCAGGCCCAGCAGCGTGCTTCGGCCTGAGCGGACGTTCGCCGTTCTCGTTTTTACCGCCTTTTGCTCGACGGCGGCGCTTTCGCCCGCATGGGGCGAAGACGCCGATCCGGCCCGCCGGCTGCACGACGTCGAGAGCGAGCTCAAGACCGGCGCCGAACATCAGGCGGAAGTCAGCCACGAGATCGAGGCGCTGGCGGCCGACATCGCCGCCTTGCGCGGACAGATGATTTCCACCGCCGCCGCCATCCAGACCTATGAGGAAGGCTTGTCCGCCATCGAATTGCAATTGGCCGAACTCGACGCCGAACGGGCGGCCGTCGAGCAGCGCCTCGAGCGCCGTGACGCCGAGCACGCCGCCATGCTGAGCGCGATGGTGCGATTCGCATCCAATCCGCCCGAGGCGGCCCTGCTGCTGCCGGCCGCACCCATCGATACCATTCGCGGCGCCATCGTCATGCGCGCGGCCCTGCCGCCGCTGGAGGCCGGGATCAAGCGCGACGCCGAGGATTTGGCGCGGCTGGCCGCAATCCGGGACAAGACGGCCGAGGACCAGGACGAGAAACGGGCCCAGACCGTCAGCATGAAGTCGGAGAGCAGCCGCTTGGACCAGCTGTTCAAGCGCATGGTCGCCTTGCAGAAAAAGGCCGAGGACGACAGCACTGAAACCGCCAAGCGCGTGGCCAAATTGTCCGCTCAAGCCAAGGATCTGAAGGATTTGCTGGCCCGCCTCGAGGCCCATGAGCCGGACAAGACGGCGGCGCCCAAAACGGGCCAAGAGGCCAAAACGACCGCCATGCTGAAACCGCCCGGAGCGATGAAACCGTTTTCGGGCGCCCGTGGTAGGTTAGCGATGCCCGCCCGCGGTAAGGTCATGCGGAGCTTCGGCCAGCCGACGGGAGCCGGCCTTTCCAGCAAGGGGCTCGTCCTGGCGACGAGGCCCGAGGCCCGCGTGGTGGCGCCCTATGACGGCCAGGTGGTTTTCGCCGGGCCCTTCCGGGGTTACGGGCAACTCTTGATCATCTCGCAAGGCGAGGGCTATCATATTCTTTTATCAGGATTATCCCGTATCGACTGTACCGTTGGGCAATGGCTCCTCGCGGGGGAGCCCGTGGGTATCATGGGGCCCGTAGACGGCGGCGATCCGCAACTCTATATCGAACTGCGTCACGACGGCGAACCGATCAATCCGTTGCCGTGGCTCGCGGCTCATGATGAAAAGGTAAAGGGATGACTCGCAAGTTTGGACTGATCGTGGTCGCGGTTTCGGCCCTGTTGTTGACGCCGCTCACCCTCATGGGCGAAGAGGGAGACTCCGACACCTACCGCCAGCTCAATCTGTTCGGCGAAGTGTTCGAGCGGGTGCGCGCCGATTACGTCGAGGAGCCGACCGACAAGCAGCTGATCGAATCCGCGATCAACGGCATGCTGACGTCGCTCGATCCCCATTCGAGCTATTTGAACCCCGACAATTTCCGCGACATGCAGGTGCAGACGCGCGGCGAATTCGGCGGACTCGGCATCGAAGTGACGATGGAAAACGGTTTCGTCAAAGTTGTTTCGCCCATCGACGACACGCCGGCGGCGCGGGCGGGAATCAAGCCCGGCGACGTCATCACCCATCTCGACGGCGAATCGGTGCTCGGCATGACGCTGCAGGACGCCGTGGACAAGATGCGCGGGCCGGTGGACACGGACATCAAGCTGACCGTCGCCCGCGAAGGCGTGGAGCCATTCGACCTGACGCTGACCCGCGCCATCGTCAAGATTCAGTCCGTGCGGTACGAGGTCATGGACGACGTCGGATATATCCGCATCACCACCTTCAACGAGCAGACGGACACCGGACTCGATTCGGCGATTTCCGACATCAAGTCAAAGGTCGGCAGCAAGCTCAAAGGCTATGTTGTGGATTTGCGCAACAACCCGGGCGGGTTGCTCGACCAGGCGGTGGCCGTGTCGGATGCGTTCCTGGACAAGGGCGAAATCGTTTCGACGCGCGGGCGCAAACAGGAAATGGCCCAGCGGTTCAACGCGCGCGCCGGCGATTTGGCCGACGGGATGCCGATCGTGGTTCTGATCAACGGCGGCTCCGCTTCGGCCTCGGAAATCGTGGCCGGCGCGCTGCAGGACCATCATCGCGCCATCCTCATGGGCACGCCGTCGTTCGGAAAGGGGTCGGTGCAGACCATCATCCCGCTTTCGAACAAGGGCGCCATGCGGCTGACCACCGCCCGCTATTACACGCCTTCGGGCCATTCGATCCAAAATCTCGGCATCAATCCGGACATCGAGGTGGCGCAGGCCAAGATCGAAGTGGTGGAAACGCCGCTGCGCCGCCGCGAAGCCGATTTGCCCGGCGCCTTGTCGAATCCGGAAACCGACGGCAAGACGCCGGAAGCCGAAACGAAACCGGCGCCCGAAAGCAAGGCGCCGGCGGACAAGAGCAAGCCGGTCAGCAACGCCAAGCCGGGCGAAACGCCGAAAGAAAACGGCGAAGGCGCGGAAGAAGCGGCGCTGCAGATGGGCGGACCCAACGATTATCAATTGTCGCGCGCGGTGGATTTGTTGCGCGGCCTTGCCCTCATGAAACAACGGGCGGCGAATTAAGCCCGCCCGCCGGCGGGGGGCCGCGGCGAGCGTTCGAGTGCAAAAGGATTATAGAGACGACCCCGAACACGGACATGGGGCGGGCGCATTAGCCATCGCCTGGCTGCTGCTGTTCGCCCTGGCGGCGGGCGTCATCGGCTGGCTCTATATCACCGGAAACCAGAAGGGCGTGGTGGCGGGCATTCCCGGCGTCACGGCGCCCATCCCGCCCATGCTCGCCGCCGTTCCCGAGCCCGAGCCGCAGCCTTACGCCGCGCAAGCCATGCCCGAACCGGCGCCGGAACCGGAAATGGCGGCGCCCGAACCGGCGCCCGCGCAAACGGCCGAAGAACCGGCGCCCGAACCCGCCCCGGCCATGGAGCCCGAACCCGCACCGGCGCAAGCGGAGGCGGAAACCGCTCTGCCGCCCGCAGCCGAAGCCGCGGCTGAGCCGCCGCCCGAACCCGAACCGGCGGTAACGCCGGAACCGGAAAAGGCCGCCGAGCCCGCGCCGCCGCCCGAGCCCGCGAAGGAAGAGCCGAAAAAGGCCGAACCGGCAAAGAGCGAAAGCGCGAAAGCCGAAGCGCCCGCCAAGCCGGCGCCGAA
>Ga0307436_1001570_pt1 | contig 10037 bp, 8 predicted proteins | sample SalMarWE160440MG_FD_202513 | JGI IMG/M metagenome (GOLD analysis project Ga0307436, IMG submission 202513) | Salt marsh sediment microbial communities from the Plum Island Ecosystem LTER, Massachusetts, United States - WE1604-40 | ecosystem: Environmental > Aquatic > Marine > Intertidal zone >...
CAAGCTGACCAACGACTTCTTCGTCAACCTGCTCGACATGGGCACCGAGTGGAAGGCGACCTCGGATGAAAACGTGTTCGAGGGCCACGACCGCAAGAGCGGCGAAGTGAAGTGGACTGGCACCCGTGTCGACCTCGTTTTCGGTTCGAACGCACAGTTGCGGGCGCTTGCCGAGGTCTACGGGCAGTCCGATGCGCAAGCGAAGTTCGTCAACGACTTCGTGGCGGCCTGGACCAAGGTGATGAACGCGGATCGCTTCGATTTGGCCTGATCCACGCCGGATAGACCGGGCGGCGTTTCAGAACGCACTGAAACGCCGCCCTGATTTTCTCGTCGCGGCATCACAAGAAGCCTAATCCAGCGCGCTTGAGAGATGCTCGGCGCGGGCGAGCCAGTCCTCGTCCACCTCCACGCCCCAGCCCGGCTCAGCAGGAATGGTGACCTTGCCGCCGTCCACCCGATAGGGATCGTTGCGGAAGAGACCGTATTGCCAGGGATAGTAGTCGGCCTCCTCGATGGACAGTTCGAGATATTTGCCGGCATTGGGGATGGCGCCGAGCAAGTGCATGGTGAACAGCGTCACCATTGACAGGTTGGCGCAATGCGGTGTGCAGGCGAGACCCGCGGCCGCGCCCAATTCAGCCACCTTGAGGCTGCGCACCATGCCGCCCAGGTAGCACACATCGGGCTGGATGATGTCGACGGCGCGCATGTCGATCATGCGGCGCCAGATGGTGAGGTCGCAGTCCTGCTCGCCGCCGGTCACGGCGACATCGAGGGCATCGGCGACCTCTTTGGTCTGCTCCAGCTCCCAGTAAGGGCACGGCTCCTCGAAATGCTCGATGCCGTTGTCTTCCAGCATGCGCCCGACCTCGATGGCGCGCGGAGCGGAAAAGCCGCTGTTGGCATCGACCAGTAGCGCCGCGGTGTCACCGAGCGCCTTGCGGATGGCGGGCACGATGGCCTCGGTGCGGCCCGGCCATTCATCGATGTCATGCCCGCATTCGGCACCGATGCGGAACTTGAAGGCATTAAAGCCGTACCCATCGCGCAAGCGCAGGAAGCGCTCGGCCTCATCGGCCGGGGTGATGTCGCGCTTCATGGACGAGGCATAGGCGCGCAAGGGCCCCGGCGTTCCCCCCAACAGCTCGCACACGCTCTTGCCCTCGACCTTGCCGCGCAGATCCCAAAGCGCCGTATCGAGCCCGGCCATGGCGCGGCGCAGGTAGGAGCCGGGGAACTTGTGCTCGCGCTCGGGGATGATTTGCATGAGCCGGGCGATATCGAAGGTATCGGCGCCGAGCGCATAGGGCGCCACCTGGCGATGCAGGACGAGCGCGGTGATGTCGGCATTGTAGGTGGAGACTTGCCCCCAGCCTTGCGCGCCGTCCTCGGCGGTGACGCGCACGAAGCCGACGAACTGGTTGGAAAACGTCTCGATCTGTTTGATCTTCATGGCGAGCATCCCGCAGATGGGTGTGCGCCAGCGTACACGTGGCGGGCCGCATGATGAGGCCGAATCCGATTCGCGTTAAGGCCCCTTACCAATCATTTCCGGTGAACGCGCGGGGCATGGATCGAAAGGTGGTAGTGGCGGGTTGCGCCGGCCGTCAAGTTGTCAAATCCTGCCCTGAGTGATGCTTGTGCCCCCTCACGCCCGGTGGTAAATTTCGCCGCTTGCCCACTGACTGCTCCCGGAGGCGACCGCCGAGCAGGCGCTGGCAACGCCGGCAAGCGCGAAATTGGTCAAGTCGGGATCGGGCGTTGCCCGGCCCCTCTAAGGAGGGGGACATGGCGAATTTTCAAAAGGCTGCAGGCGACAAAACCACCCGACTCGACAGGAACGCCCAGACGCTCCTGCTTGTCCTTGAAGAACACACCAAGATCGATCTTCAGGGCAGCGGCCCGGGCGACATGCCCCTCGTCGTGGATGCCGATGATCGCGGTGTCGCAACGGTCAGCAACGAGCCCGTAGGGGCCGACGGCGCGGCGCTCACCACCTACGGGGTCACGGGGATGCGGAGCGGATCGACCAAGATCACCGCCCGCCTCATGAACCAGAGCTACGCCGACCCCGCCCAGCGCCGCAGGACATGGATGACCGCCCAGGTCATGGCAAGCCTGGACGTGACCGTATTCGGCGCCGAGTACCGGCAGGCTGGAGGGACCTGGGGAAACCTGACCTATGGCTCCACCAACCCCAGATGGAAAAACGTTCATTGGACGACCATGGCCGAGGCCGGCTGCGGTCCGACCAGTCTCGCCATCGTGCTCGACTTTCTCGACCGACTGTCGCCCAATGCGCCGCACGGGTTGGTGTCCTTCGAGGGGATTACGCCCAGGGACACCATGACCTATGCGTCCCGCTACGGCCGTGCCGCCAACAGCAAGGGCGAACCGCAGGGCACCAGTGGCGAGGTCATGATGGACAACATCAGCGTTGATTGGCCGGATTACACGAGCCGACGCGTGGTCGGCCTCGACGACGCCAAGGCCCTGTTGCGCCGGCACCGGCCCATTGTCTTCCTCGCCAAGCACAATGTCGTGACGTGGAAATACGACAGGCGGGGCCACCGTGTGCAAAGGGCCTGGCCCGGCCATTTCATGGTGGTGCTCGGCTATGAAGGCGCAGGGGACCCCTTCTGGATCGCCGATCCCTCGCACTTCAAAAGCACGTTCATCAGCGCCAGCGAGCTGAGCAAGTGCCAGATGTGGGTGGTGGTGCCCGTGAAGGAAGCCGTTTGCGAGGGAACCAGCTGACGCCGGGGGCGCATCTCCGATCTTTCAAAGATGACACGAGCGAAACGGCCCGTGTCGTCGTGGCCACCAGGCTTGGGATCGGCGTACGCCTCCGTCTTGCCGGCATGGACGCGGCGGGCCAGAATGGCGCTGATTCACATCTGCCGGGCGCGCCGGTCGGCCGTCCCTGCCCCGACCACGACGAGCAAAGGACGGCGCTGCACATGCGCGATTCCCGCTATGATATCCTGTTCGAACCGGTTGCCATCGGCCCGGTGACGGCGCCCAACCGCTTCTACCAGGCGCCGCACTGCAACGGCATGGGCCGGATGTTCCCCAATGGCATGATCGCCATGAGGGCCATGAAGGCCGAAGGCGGCTGGGGCGTGGTGTGCACCGAGCAGTGCGATTTCCATGTGACCGGAGATACCCAACCCTATACCGAGACCAATCTGTGGGACGAGGGCGATGAGACCTACCTCGGGCGCATGGCCGAAGCCGTCCACCGCCACGGCAGCCTCGCCGGCCTCGAGCTGGTGCACAACGGCCAGGACAGCGGCAATCTCTACAGCCGTGAAATCCCCATCGGCCCGGCCCACCGGCCCGTCACCTGGTTGCGCCATCCCATCCAGGCGCGCGCCATGGACATCGCCGACATCCGTGCCTATCGCCGCTGGCACCGCACCGCCGCGCTCAGGGCGCGCGACATGGGCTTCGATGTGGTCATCGTCTATGCCGGCCACAACGGCACCATGCCCAGCCACTTTCTCGCCCGCCGCCACAATGACAGATCAGATGAATATGGCGGTAGCCTGGAGAACCGCCTGCGCCTTTTCCGCGAGCTGATCGAGGAGACGAAGGAGACGGTCGGCGCCAGCATGGGGGTGATCGTGCGCTTCGCGGTGGACGAGATGATGGGCCCGGACGGGCTCGAATGGCACGCCGAGGGGCGCGAGGCGGTGGAGATGCTGGCGGAACTCCCCGATTTGTGGGACGTCAACGTCTCCGACTGGCCCAATGATTCCAGGACCTCGCGCTTTGCGCCGGAGGGCTATCAGGAGGACTATGTCGCCTTCGTGAAAAAGGTGACGACGAAGCCGGTCGCCATCGTCGGGCGTTACACCTCGCCCGATGCCATGGTTTCCGCCATCAGGCGCGGCATCACCGATCTCATCGGGGCGGCGCGCCCCTCCATCGCCGATCCCTTCCTGCCAGCAAAGATCAGGGACGGGCGCGACGATATCCGCGAGTGTATCGGCTGCAATATCTGCGTGGCGTGGAACATTCTGTCCGCGCCCTCGCGCTGCACCCAGAACCCCACCTTCGGGGAGGAATGGCGAAAGGGCTGGCATCCCGAGCACGTGGCGGCGTGCGGCAAGGCGCATGTGCTGATCGTGGGGGCCGGACCCGCGGGGCTGGAAGCGGCACGAGCGCTGGGGCTCGCCGGCCACCGGGTGACGCTGGCCGAGGCCTCGGAGACGCTCGGCGGGCGGGTTGCCCGTGAGAGCGCCCTGCCCGGCCTTGCCGCTTGGGGACGCGTGCGCGACTACCGCACCGGCCTGATCGCACAGATGTCCAACGTCGAGGTGTTTCCTGCGAGCCGGCTTGAGCCCCAGCACGTGCTCGACTTCGGCGCCGAGCACGTGGCCATCGCCACCGGCGCCAATTGGCGGCGCGACGGTATCGGCTACACCCTGCGCAAGGCCGTGCCGCTGGCCGAGGGCATGGCGTTCTTCACCCCCGACGACATCATCGACGGGCGCCGTCCACCCGACGGGCCGGTCGTGATCTTCGATGACGACGGCTACTACATGGCGAGCGTGATGGCGGAACTCATGGCATCGGAAGGCCGCGAGGTGTGGCTGGCGACCCCCTCGCCGCTCATTGCCCAGTGGACGCAATACACTCTGGAGCAGCCCGCCATCGAGGCGCGGCTGGCGCAAGCGAGTGTCAAGATGCGGACGCGCCATACGCTGGTGAGCATCGGCAAGGCTGAGGCCGAGCTGCACGACGATCTCGGGCGAAGGGAAAAGCGCATCGCCTGCGCCGGGGTCATCAGCGTCACGGCACGTTTGCCGGTGGATGATCTGTGGCGTGCGCTCGCGGCTCGCGGCGATGTCCAGGAGGCCGGCATCAGATCGCTCAGGCGGATCGGAGATTGCTATGCGCCCGGCCTCATCGTAGCGGCGGTCTATCAGGGGCACCGCTATGCGCGTGAGCTGGAGAACCCGGTCGATCCCGACGGCGTCCCGTTCAGGCGCGAGCGCCACCTGATCGAGGCATCGTGACAGGGCCCGCCGATTGTATGGCGGTCGCGGCGGGTCTATACCGAGGCCCGTTGTCAGCCGTGCACCCGCATGACCCATACCATCGACCTGCCGCCCGAGCGCATAGATGAGCCCGCCGCCTGGATCGGCGAGGACATGGCGCGGCATCCCGAGCGCTGGCTTCATCGCTTGAGCGATGCCGATATCGGCGAGCTGGAATCCGCCGCGGCCGCCTTCCTCACGCAGGGCAAGGAGATCGGCGCGCTCACCAGGGACGAATTTCCCTTGCCGCGCTTTGGCGAGCACCTGAAGGCGCTGCGCCAGACGCTCATTTCAGGTATCGGCTTTGAGCTTTTGCGCGGACTGCCGGTGGAGCGCTATTCGCAAGAAACGGCGGCCACCATCTTCTGCGGCATCGGTGCCCATATCGGCAGTGCCCGCTCGCAGAACGCTTCCGGCCACATCCTCGGGCATGTGCGCGATATGGGCGCCGATGCAAAAGACCCCAATACCCGCATCTATCTGACGGCTGAGCGCCAGACTTTTCACACCGACTCGGCCGATGTCGTCGCGCTGTTGTGCCTCAACCAGGCCAAGGAAGGCGGCGATTCGCTGCTGGTGAGCACGGTGACGATCTACAATGAAATGCGCAAGGCGCGGCCTGACCTGGTGCGGCTCCTGTTCGACCCCATCGCCACCGACCGGCGCGGCGAGGTGCCGGAAGGCCAACAACCCTATTTCGAGATCCCGGTGTTCAACTGGCATGCCGGCCGCCTCACCGGCATGTACCAGCGGCAATATATCGACAGCGCCCAGCGCTTTGCCGACGCCATGCGCCTGACACTCGCCCATATCGAGGCGCTCGATCTCTTCGATGCACTGGCCAACGATGAGCGCCTCAATTTTTCCATGCGGCTCGAGCCCGGCGACATGCAGTTCGTCTACAACCATGCGCTCTTGCACGACCGCACCGGCTTTTCCGACTGGCCCGAGCCGAGGCGGCGCCGGCACCTGTTGCGGCTGTGGCTGTCGGTGCCGGGCGACCGGGAGCTGCCTGAGTGTTTCCGCCAGCGCTACGGTTCGATCCAGATCGGCCACCGCGGCGGCATCATTACCAGGGGCACGCGACTGAACGCGCCGCTCGATTAGAGCATTTTCCGACGGCAAGTTCACTGCGCTGGCGGGTGCCGTTTGTCCTCCAGCCAGCGGGGAAACCGGGCAAGGGCAATCTCGTCGGGCGCATGGCCGGGTCGCCAGCGATAAGGATTGCCGCTGGGGTGGATCGAGGGCGGCAGGACGATGGTGCCGCCGTCGCCGCGCAGATCGAGGCCCGGCTCGATGCCGACGCGATTCCGGGTCTCGCGCCCGGGATGGGCGAAATAGAGATGGCGGCCGCCGCCGCCCGTCACCGCTTCGACCGTTGGCGGCAATGCCCCGTTCAGGGTCTCCAGCTTGGTGAGCGATTCATCACCGCCATGACGCGGGTCGACGTCGAGCACCACCACGCCGGACAGGGCGCCGGTGACGACCGAGAGGTTGGCGTCGGGCCAGCGGCGGAACCAGCCCCTCACCTCGTCCTCGGAAGCCGTGCGGTGTTGAAAAACCTCCCAACGGATGATCGGTCGCTTGGCCCGCGGCATGACAGGCACCACCGACCAGCCACGTTTCAGGCAGGCAAGAGCGGCAGTGAGGACGGCGCTTTGCGTCGGTGGGGTGACGTCGGCAGACATGGCCATGCTTATAGCCTCATAGCCGAGGGCCCGCGACCGGCGCGGTGCGACGGGGGCGAGCGTGCTGGTCTCGCGACGACACATCCGCGCACGATGCGATATCGCTATTGGCGTTGACCCCGAACGGCCACACGAACCGGTTTATGCGCTTGCTAAATACTTACTCTAACGTCAAGATCAAAATCGGCGTCTGCCATCCGGAAGCCGCCGGTGGCGTTAAGCCCCAATAGACACTCCAGCATACCGAAAAGGGAACGATACCATGAAGACGATTTTTTTGGCCTGCTATGCACCACACGCCGTAAAGGGCCTGATTGCCGGATCGGACCGCGTGGCAGCAGTCACGGCGTTGCTGGAAACCGTCGGTGGGAAACTTGAGAGTTTGATGTTCACGCGCGGCGAATATGACGTTGCCGTAATTTCCGACATACCGGATCGCGATTCCGCCATGGGGCTGACCATGGCGATCCAGGCCAGCGGAGCGTTCAGCAGGATAAGCATTCTGGAAGAACTGGACATGTCAGCAGTCATCCCGGCGGCGCAGAAGGCCTCGGGAGTCTACAAACCGGCGGGCTAGCCCGCATTTCCCACACAGGCATGGCCGCAAGACGCGCTGCTGCCAGCAGCCGGCTTTCAGTTGCAGGGTGATCCTTGCTTTCCTTTGCCTCACCCTCTCGCCAGCCCCGCGAGCCTTTTCTCCATACGGCTGGTGTGGCTGCCGCGCCAATAGAGCCGGTGGCAGAGCGGGCACACCATGGCCGCTGTTCCATCGCAACCTTCCGGCACCCGCTGCACCTCCTCGGGCGTCGCCGATCGCAGCACCGTGTTGTCGCACAGGCAGCGGGTAAATGCGCGATGTTCCCAGTCGAGGCCGAGCCGCCGGGTCAACTCGGCGGCTGCTTCGTCGATGCGATTGGAGGCGAGCACCACAACGGCTTGGCGCAGGGGCGGGCGCTCCTTCTCGATGTGACGGTCGCAGGTAATGAGGATGCGCCCCTCGCGCGTTGCCCGCTCCAGAAGGTGCGTGTCGCCGGCGCCGTGATCGGCCACCACGGTATCATAGCCCGCCGCGCGCAGCCATTTGCCGAGGCCAGCGAGCATGCGGTCGCACAGAAAGCGCAATCCCTCAGGGCCGATCGTCGCTTGTGGCGTCAAGGCGTTGATGTGTTCGCGATCAGGCATGATAAGTTGCAAGGACTTCGTCATGCAAAGATAGGCGGCAGGGGCGGCGAATGCCAACGGGAACCATTCTTGTCACCGGCGCTCTGGGCCAGATCGGCTCGGAACTGGTGCCTGAACTGAAGAAACACAAAGGCGGCGACGCGGTGGTGATGTCAGACATCAAGGCACCGCCGGCACGCGCCGGCCTCGAAGGCCAATTCGAGCATGTCGACTGCACCGACCTCAACCGGCTCATCGAAGTGGTGCGCCGGCATGGCGCGCGCACCATCTACCACATGGCGGCGCTGCTCTCGGCGGTGGCCGAGGAGCGTCCGCAGGTCGCCTGGCAGATCAACATGACGAGCCTCTACAACGTGCTGGAGACGGCACGGCAATGCGGCGCGGCGGTGTTCTTTCCCTCCTCCATCGGCGCCTTCGGGCCGACGACACCGCGCGATAAGACCCCACAGGTCACCATCCAGCGGCCCAACACCATTTACGGCGTGACCAAGGTGGCGGGCGAACTCCTTTGCGATTATTACGCCCATCGTTTCGGCGTCGACACGCGGGGTTTGCGGCTGCCCGGGCTCATCTCCTATGTGACACCGCCCGGCGGCGGAACGACGGATTACGCAGTGGAGATCTTTTATCACGCCATTCGCTATCACCGTTACAACTGCTTCCTTGAGCCCGACACGCGGCTCGACATGATGTACATGCCCGATGCCACCCGAGCGATGGTGGAGCTCATGGATGCCGACGCGGGGGCGCTTTCGGTGCGCAATGCCTATAACGTGACCGCAATGAGCATCACGCCGGAAGACCTCGCCGCCGAGATCAGGAAGCATATCCCCGATTTTTCCATCAGCTACGACGTCGACCCGGTGCGCCAGGCCATCGCCAACAGCTGGCCGCGCTCGCTGGACGATTCAGCGGCGCGGCAGGACTGGGGCTGGCAGCCGCGCTATGACCTCGCCGCCATGACCGAGGACATGATCGCCAAGCTCAAGCGCCGCTTTGCCGGATAAGCGCCACTTTTCACAAGGAACAAGAACCCCATGCCCCACGACCGTCTGTCGAAACTGCTCGAGAAGGAGCTGAAAGATCTCGCCGCCAGCGGCCGCGCCAAGGGGGCGGAAAGTGTGGTCAGCGGCGTGATCCCGGCCAAGGGCGGCCACGGGCCCCGCTTCCTCATGGAGGGTGAAGGCGACAAACCCTTCCTGCGCATGAACTCCAACAGTTATCTGGGCCTGTCGCTGGCGGCCGGCATGGTGGAGACGGAAGAGCGCGCGGTCGCCGACATGGGCACCGGGCCGGGCGCGGTGCGCTTCATCTCCGGCACCTGGGCGCCGCACGTGGCGCTGGAGGAGCGCCTGGCCGCCTTCCACGGGCGCGAGGCGGCGATGATTTTTTCCTCCGCCTATGCCACCGTGATGGGGACTCTCCCCGCGCTCATCAGCGAGGAAACCTGCGTCATTTCCGATGCCCTCAACCACAACTGCATCATCAACGCCATCCGACTGGCGCGGCCGGGCGAGAAGAAAGTCTATGCCCACCTCGATCTTGGCGAACTGGAAGAGCTGTTACGGGCTGAACGCGGGCGCTCGCAGCGGGTGATCGTGGTGACCGACGGTATCTTTTCCATGCGCGGCGACCATGCCCCGCTGGATAAGATCATGGCGCTGGCGGTAAAATACGACGCCGACTTCCCCGAGAATGTGCTGGTGGTGGTGGACGATTCGCACGGCGTCGGCGCCTTCGGCGCCAGCGGGCGCGGCACGGAAGAATTTTGCGGCTCCCCGCCGGTCGATCTGCTGGTGGGCACGCTGGGCAAGGCTTTCGGCGTCAACGGCGGCTATGTGACGGGCGCGGCAAGCTTCATCTCCTATTTGCGCGAGACCTCGCCCTTCTACATCTACTCCAACCCGATCACCCCGGGTGAAGCCGCGGCTGCGATCATGGCCGTCGACACCGTCGACAGTCCGGCGGGGCAAAAACTGCTCGACCACCTCAGAGGCATGACGGCGCTGTTCGAGAAAGGCCTCATCGATCTCGGCCTCGAAACCATCCCCGGCGAGCATCCGGTGGTGCCGCTGATGGTGCGCGATACGGCGAAAACCTCGGCGCTGGTCAAGCATCT
>Ga0307436_1001571_pt1 | contig 10031 bp, 10 predicted proteins | sample SalMarWE160440MG_FD_202513 | JGI IMG/M metagenome (GOLD analysis project Ga0307436, IMG submission 202513) | Salt marsh sediment microbial communities from the Plum Island Ecosystem LTER, Massachusetts, United States - WE1604-40 | ecosystem: Environmental > Aquatic > Marine > Intertidal zone >...
CCGCAACGTCTTCGCTATACAGTGTTCGGAGAGTGCATTGGTGAGGACCGCGGCGAGATCCGCATCCGGGGGAAGCGACCATTCCGGTTGGAGGGTCACGGGATTAACGCATCCTGCGGAGAGATGGCGTGCCAGTGTGAAAAATGAGTCGCTGAGAAGCAGATCGAGGTCCGCCAGCGCTTCCGGGTTGACAGAAGACGCCTTCTCGCCGGGGTTGTAAGCCCTCCCGAGAAGGCCTTCTATAATCCCGAGGTGGTAATACTCCGGGGTGAGGCCGTCATTACGGGATTCCCTGATAGCCCTTGTCAATGCTTCCGCGTCGGCAAAGCCGTTCCTCCCGGTCCACGCCGGCTCATAGTTTCTCTCCTTATAAAAGACTTCCAGGGTTTCCAGGGAAAAGATCTTTTCGCTATCATGCGCCCCGGGAGGATGACTCCGGCAACCGACAAGGCGCCCCCTTATCAGACTTGCCACAAGTGCATGCCGATGGTCTGCGGGCGGCCTGTCCAGAGCAGGAATGGCAGTACCGGAAAGGGAAAAAAAAAGACAGAATATAACGGCCTGCCCGTATCTGGAGATGTTCCTTAAAGCCGGCATTCCTTACTCTCATTGTAGCAGGGAATCGGCAAAAAGTAAGGTTACGATGAATTTTTCCGGGGCAGCGGATGAAGAGCAAATAAGTCCTGGGAGCGAAGAAGTCGTAGTCTTTCAGATTATCACTCCGCTATGAAAAAAAGGCCCGGAAGCACTAAAATATGTCATTGAAATCTGACGGTATAGCTTTGTGGATTTGTTTCCCGTAGACGACATACTCCCTCAACTGAAGCAGGCTGTGGCAAGGAATTCATCGGCAGTTCTCCATGCCCCTCCCGGCGCAGGAAAGACAACCCGCGTACCCCTGGCCCTTCTTGACGTAATACCGCCTGAGCAAGGCCGCATCGTCATGCTCGAACCGCGAAGGATAGCGGCAGTGTCGGCGGCCCGCTGGATGGCCGGTACGCTGGGGGAAAAGGTGGGCGAGACGGTCGGATACAGGATCCGTTTCGACAGCCGCGTTGCGAAGTCGACAAGGATAGAGGTTGTAACCGAGGGCATTCTTACCCGGCGCATCCAGTCCGATCAGGGTCTTGACGGGGTAGCGATGGTCATATTCGATGAATTCCACGAGAGGAGCCTGCACGCAGATCTTGCGCTGGCCCTCTGCCTCGATATCCGGGAGGCCCTCAGGGAGGATCTCAGGATCCTTGTAATGTCTGCGACGCTTGATTGCGGCCCGGTTGCTTCCCTGCTCGGAGATGCCCCTGTCATAACTGCCGGGGGCAAATCGTTTCCGGTCGAGGAACGCTATCTTGTCGGCGGCCGTGACAAACGCCTTCCGGAAAGAGTAGTTGATGCGGTAAGAACCGCAGTGAAGAATACGGAGGGGGACATCCTCGTCTTTCTGCCGGGATCAGGGGAGATCAGGTCCTGCGCCGAAAGGCTCCGACCATTGCAGGACGGGGCGGACGGCGGAATTTCCATTCATCTTCTTTACGGGGACCTGCCATTCAGGGAGCAGGAACGGGCGATTCTTCCGTCGAACAAACGAAAGATCGTTCTGGCGACCAACATCGCGGAGACGAGCCTCACCATCGAAGGGGTGAAAATCGTCATCGACAGCGGTCTGACCCGCCGTCTCCTGTACGACGCTTCAACGGGAATGAACCGCCTTGTGACCGTCTCCGTTTCGCAGGCGTCGGCAGCGCAGCGCAAGGGAAGGGCGGGGAGGCTGGGAGCCGGCATCTGCTACCGCCTTTACAGCCGACAGGCTTATCAGGGGATGATCCCTTTCGCGCCGCCTGAGATTCTCATATCGGATCTCTCTTCAACGGCACTCGAACTTTCGCTGTGGGGCGTTAAGGACCCTTCGGTCCTTTCCTGGCTTGATCCCCCGCCTGCTGCGGCGTGGGAATCGGCACGGCGGTTGCTGACGGACCTTGGAGCTCTAGATGACGAGTCGTCGGTCACGCCTGCGGGGAGGAGCATGGCCCGGCTGCCTCTTCACCCCAGGCTTGCGAGACTGATGCTGAAGGCTGCCGGTCTCCGGTGCCTCCATCCTGGTGCGGACCTTGCCGCTCTGCTTTCGGAGAGGGATGTAATGAAAAGGGATGGACTGGTCAGATTACAAGGAGGCGAACCGGACATCACGGAGAGGATCGAAATGCTGCAGAGGGTGAGGAACGGAAAAGAGATAAAAGGCGCGGACCCGTGGGCTCTTCGTGCTGTGGAGAAGACCTCTTCGCAGCTTCTGCGCCTCATGCCCGATAGACCGGGAGATGCTTGTCAGCAGAATGCGGATGATGACACAGTAGCCCGGCTTCTCATTTCCGGCTTTCCCGACAAGCTTGCAAAAAGGCGCGATGAAGGCGGAGGCCGTTTCCTGCTCGCCAATGGAAGGGGGGTGAGGCTCTCGCCCTCAAGCAGCTTGACAGGGAGCGCATTTATTGTGGCGCCTGCCCTCGATGCCGGTGACAAAGCGGAAGGGACCGTCCATATCGCGGCTCCGGTTAGCGAGGAAGTCGTACGAGGGGAGTGCGCGGGACAGATAAGGACCGTCCGGAGGGTCGAATGGGACAAGAGCAGGAAGAGGATTGTATCGGCCGCCGAGGAGAGGATCGGAGCGATTCTCCTGTCCGCACGGCCGTTCAACGCCTCCGATGATGAGTGTCTCCCTCTTCTCTGCGAGGCCGTCAGGTCGGATTACCGAATGCTCTGCTTCAGCAGGGCGGCCCGTGAATTTCAGGCGCGCGTTGCCTTCATGCACAGGGTCTTTGGCGAAGAAGAATGGCCGGACATTTCCGATGAGTGCCTGGCTTCGTCACCCGAAGAATGGCTCCTGCCGTGGCTGACCGGCATTCGCAGTGAACAGGAACTTTCCTCTCTTGATCTCCTGCCGGCGCTGCGGGCGCAGCTCTCATGGGATATGCTGCGGCTTCTCGACGAACGGGCGCCTGTCTCGATCACCGTACCCAGCGGTCACCGTGTGCGTCTCGATTATACCGGCGATACGCCGGTGCTCGCCGTGAAGCTCCAGGAGATGTTCGGCCTGGCCGAAACTCCCGAAATTGGCGGCGGAAGGGTGAAGGTCCTCCTCCATCTCCTCTCACCGGCACGAAGGCCGGTCCAGATTACCCGGGACCTGAAGGGCTTCTGGAACGGCGGTTATCAGGAGGTGAAGAAGGAACTGAAGGGCCGCTACCCCAAACATCCATGGCCCGATGATCCGTGGAACGCCGTCCCCACAGGAAAAACAAAAGGGAAAGGCGGGTAATGCCGGCCAACTCCGGGTAGAGGCTGCTCCTTAAAAGTATGGGCTCATCATGTTACGAACGCCCATAGCGCCGGATCGCCGGCCGGCTGCATCTCGCACTTGTCTCCAGGTTCCGGGGCTCCCACACTTTCATATCTGCGCCAGGGAAAAGGAAGAAATGTGATCCGGGAAGGCGTTAAATTTGAACGGATTTTCCTGAGGTTTAAGAAAACCGATCATGAAGGTGTTATTATAAAAAAATGGAAACTATATTCTTGAATCTTCCTGAAGAGAAATCCGCATTTTACAGATGGGCAACAGTCCTCGCCATGGTTACTGTTTTCTACAATATCTTTGAGGGTTTGATCTCGGTTTATTTGGGTGTCGAGGGCGGCACTGTCTCTCTTTTCGGTTTCGGCGTGGATTCCTTTGTCGAAGTTGTTTCGGGCATCGGCATATGGCACATGGTCTGGCGTATGAGACGGAATGGCAATGAAAATCCGGACAGCTTTGAAAAGACCGCTCTGAAGGTTACCGGAACCTCTTTCTATATTCTGACCGCCGGCCTGGCAATAACCTCTGTGCTAAATCTCTACAACGGATACAAACCAAGAACCACTTTCTGGGGAATTATCGTAGCGGCCGTCTCAATTCTATCGATGTGGGCGCTTATCCATTACAAGGAAAAGGCAGGCAAAATGTTCAACTCCCGGGCATTACTCGCCGATGCGGCTTGCAGCAAGACATGCCTGTATCTTTCCGTAATCCTTCTTGTGGCGAGCGTAGGCTATGAAGTAACGGGCATCGGCCTGGTGGACTCTCTCGGCGCGCTCGGCATTGCCGTCTTCTCCTTCAGGGAAGGGCGTGAGGCGTTTGAAAAAGCTAAGGGTAAGTCATGCAGCTGCGGTACCGGATGCAACAAGAGCAGCGGATAATCGCCTCTGTTACAGATAGCACAATGAAAAGATAATGCGTCGATGAGAACCCTGGATGAGTTGTGCGGCCCCGCTTTGGGAGACCTGTGCGTCTTTGTAACAATTTCTCTTGCACAAGCATATGTGGCCATGATATGCTAAAAGCAGAATTTTAGAAGTTTTTGCCAGCTGAGGCCACAAAGACTTTTGACTTTGTGGCTTTTGTTATTGCCGAGGCCTTCTGAGATTTGAGTCTATAGATAAGGAGGTAACAGGTAATGGAAGGAACTGTAAAATGGTTTAACGACAGCAAGGGTTTTGGATTCATCACGAGTGATGACGGAACTGAAGCTTTCGTCCATCATTCTTCGATCCAGGGCAATGGTTTTAAGAGCCTTGCCGAGGGTGACAGGGTCAGCTTTGATGTCGAAAAAGGCCCGAAAGGCCCCAAGGCGATCAACGTCGTTAAGCTTTAATAAACAACAAGCAATAAACAAGCGAGGGCCTCTCCAGTGTGGAGGGGCCTTCTCATAAGAGGGGAAGATGAACAACAGCATATACACCAGAAAGAATACGGCAAGGAATGAAAGGCAGCAACGGAAACTAGATGCAGGTTTCGTAGCTGCACAATTCCCCGAGGTCACTAGCATCGTCGTCAACATGACATATAATCAAAGGGGGATACAGAAATCATTGCCCCGGGTCGTCAATTTCTTTCCGGACAGTTACGCATTGTTCATGATAGACTGCCTGAACAAGGACTGTGTCGATGGGGGCTTTGATCTTACTCAGGTTATCACCTGGATGATCAGAAACCGCAGAGGATCCACAAAAGGGGATCTCTGCTGCGAAGGGGAGGGAACTTCTGCGAACCACTCGAACATTACCTACGAAGTTGCCATTCAATACGCATAGCCGTTTCCAGGACTCTTAGGTTCTATGGTATACCGGAAATAAGCCTGATATGCGTGTGGTGATGACTCTCTTCAGATTGACATCGTCTTTGTTCAATTAGAAACACAAGTAACCATTACTTTTCAGGAGAAATTATGAAGATAAAAAAACAGGACAGAGAAAATACGACAGAAGAAAGCGGAGCACGAAAGGGAATAATGACTCGGGGAAATAAGACTGTCGGGAAAAAACCTTCAAAGACCGCGAAACCGCTGACAAAGAAAACCATTACGGAGAAAGCCGTAACGTCGAAGGCGACCGTAGTCACCAGGACACCCAAAGCCGCCGCTGCAATCCCTGCGAGTCGGGATGAGGTGAAGACAGAGCACCGCGGGATCAGGAAAGAGTATATGAAGACTCGAAATGTCTGCAAGGCGACCTTCGTGCTGCCGGGTGAAGCTGCCCTCACGGCGGGGACAGTAACCATAGTCGGAGACTTCAACGGCTGGAACAAGAGTTCTACTCCCCTAAAGAAACTGGAGAACGGGAGCTTTTCGGTGACGGTCGAACTCCATGCCGGGCAGGAATACCGCTTCCGCTATCTCATTGACGGCCAGCGGTGGGAAAATGACTGGTGTGCGGACAAATATGTCAAGAGTCCTTACGGCGAGGAAGATTCTGTAATATGTGCGTGAGAGGCCGGCGAGAATAAAGAAACTTTCATGGTGCTCTGTTGACGGGGCACCAAATGAGTTTTCGGAATACTTCATCCGTGTTTTATGATTATTGAAAAGACTTTACTGTTCTTTAAGCAACACGCAGAGGCTAAGGATTGTAACTGATTGAGAAGTGCGCTTTCGGTAATCGGGTTGCGCATGGCTGTGGGCGCCACCACGCGGGCTGTACAGATTCAGTTCCCGGGCGAGGCCGTCATGTTGAGCATGCTGGGCGCCTTTTTGGAGTCTTTATCGGTGTGGCCGGCTCTTTAATTAAGGGATGCGCACTGGGATGGACCGTATCAATTCCTGTGGAGGCCGTTATCGTCGCTCCGGTATTCGCCTTCGGAGTGGGTATATTCTTCGGCTTCTATCCGGCCTGGAAGGCAACACGGCCGGACCCGATTGCCGCCCTGCGCCATGAGTGAGAAGGCTGGGCCGTTTCTTCTTATATGCGCCGTAATCGAACCGGCGGAAACAGATTCCTTGAAGCAGCCTGACATCACTTCTGCCTGCTTCATCTGGTCTGAAAAACCAATCCCTCCCGGTCATTCCCCTGCCGGAGAAGTTCCCTTGCTGATTTCGCAACTGAAAAAGGGATTCAGGTTATAATTTAGCCGTCAGATGTATGAGAAACCGGGGGGGCGTGTGGTTTATGCGTAAGAGACATTATTATCTGCTAGTGACCGTCGCTATAATGGCCGTGATGTTTTTCATCAACCTTGCGACACCCCTGGGATTTGTTGACTGGGTAGGCTACCTGTTTTGCCTGCTCTTGGCATATCAATGGCTCTCAAGAAGAGGTATCGGGATAATGACGATTTTCTGCGCACTGCTCGTCCTCCTGGACTTTGTTTTCTCGCCTGCCAGTTTGCTGCACACGGATATAGACACGGCCAACCGGCTTATCGGTATCAGCGTCCTGTGCTTATCAGCCTATCTGCTTATCAGACGAAAAAGTGCGGAGGAGGACAGGGAAAGACTGATCGTCGAATTGAGACAGGCGTTGGAAAACGTAAAGAAGCTCAGTGGCATGCTGCCTATCTGCGCTTCATGTAAGAAGATAAGGGATGACAAGGGGTACTGGGAAGACGTGGCGGATTATATTACCGGGCATTCAGAGGTATTGTTCAGTCATGGTCTCTGTCCCGATTGCGCGGAGAAGACATATGAGGAAATTGATAGACTCAAGAGGGATGGTTGATTAAGTCAAGACTTGCGTAATCGAGTTGGTGGACATGCATAAATAGCCTGTACGTGGCGGTGTGATATATTCCTTGCCTCTTGACCGGGAGGCGCAGGGAGGCAATAATATCTGTTAAATGCGTGAAAAAAGGGAGGTTCTTCATGACCAGTATCGCAAGAGTACTCAAGCAGGCCATCGAGCGTGCGGCCAGAAAGCAGGTGCGCTCGGAAACAGAGTCGCTGAGGAAGGCATCGGCCCGATATCGGAAGACTGTCGCAAATCTCGGCATCCGCATGCAAGAGATCGAAAGGGAACTCACGGCGATCAGGAGACAGTTGTCATCGGCGTCTGCGGGCGGCGGCCAACACGTGCCGGGCAATCACAGGTTTTCCGCCAAGGGTCTGCAGTCACTGCGAAAGAAGTTGGCGCTTTCCAAAACGGAATGCGGTAAGCTCCTCGGCGTCTCCGGCCGTGCAGTAGGGCAATGGGAGAGCGGTTTGGCGCGTCCGACGGAGGAACAGATCAGAGATATCGCCGCCATCAGGAAGATCGGGAAGCGTGAGGTAAGGATGCGCCTGGAAGATAAGGGACGCAAGAAGAAGTGAGTTATGTGTTGATTACGAGAAGGGAGAGATAAAGGTTATCGATCCTATCGGTAATATGACGATTTTCAGGTTGCCTGTTGATGTAACAAAGAAGCCCCGCACGATGGCGGGGCTTCTTTGGGTGTCCGGGGAGTTCCCTACTGGATCTCGTATTTATTCAGCGATCCATCGTTCAAATTGAAAATATAGAGGTAGCTCTTTGCGGCAGACGTACTGAAATCGTAGTTAAACATGCTGAATGTCCCGCTTCCCATCATGGCGTTTCCGAAGTCCGTTGTGGTGACATAAACCATGTTGTTCTGTATGACCGGTACTGATGCGAATTCACCGTCCAGGGCCACTGCTACGGGAGCTGAAGTGTCCGCCAGAGGAAGCTGAACGGCGTATAGCACAGACTGGTTGTTGTTACCGGCTACGTCAAACTGCGAGAAATCTGGGAGAGACGCAGTAGATACCAGAAAACCGCCTTCCACGACCGGCCTGGACACTATCCCCTTGAGGGTCAGGGTGACAGGCGTGCCGCCACTGGGGCTGAATGCCATAAGGTTCGACTGAAAGGAGGCGCTGGTGGGTGCCGTCCCCGCAGTAGGTGTTGTTGTAGGCGAATAACTTACCAGATAGGCCGTGCCGTCGCTTCCCACCACCGGTGCGCCAGCCATGCCGTTCATCATCCCGAAGCCGCCGTTGTTCGTCATTGCGAAGCCGCCGCCCATCATGCCGCCGACGGCCGAAACGGCACTGCCTGTCGTTCCATTATAATTCCCCATCATCGCTCCCGAAGGTGCGGCAAATGCCATTACCGATACTGCCACGAAAGCTAAGACCTTGATAACTATGGACTTCTTCATTCTATACCTCTCCTTGTGATGGTAAACCTGTTACGTGATGAGATCGAAGATCTCAGTTGCATAATTGATATACCCTGTTATATATGAAGAAATGGTGAACGCAATCATTAAAAAATATTAATCATGAAGCGTGGGAACAGACCTTCTCCTGCTTCAGGAGATACTGCCTGGCAGTTATTATTCTTTCTTTTCTCCCGTCCTTATCTTTATCATGTAGTCCATGGGATAGACCCCGATAAGTCCGTCTCCGGCAAATCCCGTCTTCCCGTGCTGGAGGATGATGCCGATGACCTCGTCCACCTTTTCGTCCGGGACTATAATCTCGATTCTGTTGTGTATCGTGTAAGGCTTGTACAAACGGACCTCCCGCCCTGTGCCCTTGATTTCAGTGATTGTCATGCCGCGGACACCATTTTCTTCCAGGGATTTGACTATCTCTTCGACACTGTCGGTCCTGACGATTGCTGTGACTGTCTTCATGCAGGCTGCTTGCCTTCAGGCGCTTTTCTTGCCGACGAAAGCCTCGGGGTCTTTGTCGAAGGCTTCCTTGCATCCCTTCGAGCAGAAATAATAGGTCTTGCCCTTGTATGTTGATTTGCCGGCTGCCTCGCTGTCCTCAATTGTCATGTTACACACCGGGTCTTTGACTTTCATACTTGCCTCCCTGTTTGTTTCTACACGGCTGCGGCACTCCCGGCCGCTTTCCGTATTTTCTTTCTATCCGTTTCTTTTATGTTCGCACACTTCTCCCCTTCTGACAAGGGCGGCAGTCACTGCGAAGAGTGGCCGGCTTTGCGGCTCAGAGTTGAACTCTTCTCAGTCTTAAGGCATTTCCGACAACTGAAACAGAACTGAAGCTCATCGCTGCGGCGGCTATCATGGGGCTCAGCAGTATCCCGAAGAAGGGGTAGAGGACCCCGGCTGCCAGCGGCAGTCCCACCGAGTTGTAGCCAAAGGCCCAGAAGAGGTTCTGTTTTATGTTCCGCATTGTGGCCCTGCTCAATTTCCTTGCCCGGACTATGCCCCGCAGATCACCTTTCACGAGCGTCACCCCTGCGCTCTCCATGGCCACATCAGTGCCAGTTCCCATTGCTATGCCCACCTGAGCCTGGGCGAGGGCGGGGGCGTCATTGATCCCGTCTCCGGCCATTGCTACGATCCTGCCCTCAGACTGGAGGCGTTTGACTATGTCGGCCTTCTGGTCGGGCAATACTTCGGCAATAACCTCATCGATACCGAGTTTTTTTGAAACCGCCTCGGCTGTTGTCCTGCTATCACCCGTAAGCATTACTATCCGCATCCCTTCTTCATGAAGTGCCTTAATAGCCTCCTGTGTCGTCGCTTTTACAGGATCGGCAACACCCAGGAGACCCGCTGCCTTTCCGTCGACCGCGACAAACATGACTGTTTGACCGTCGCGCCTCATCGACTCCGCCTTTGCAGAGAGGTCACCCGGATCGATTCCCAGCTCATCGAGAAGTGCAAGGTTGCCCAGTCCCACCTTCTTCCCGTTGATCATGCCTGTTACTCCGCGCCCCGTGAGGGACTGAAACGACTCAACTTTCGAAGGTGTTATGTC
>Ga0307436_1001572_pt1 | contig 10024 bp, 9 predicted proteins | sample SalMarWE160440MG_FD_202513 | JGI IMG/M metagenome (GOLD analysis project Ga0307436, IMG submission 202513) | Salt marsh sediment microbial communities from the Plum Island Ecosystem LTER, Massachusetts, United States - WE1604-40 | ecosystem: Environmental > Aquatic > Marine > Intertidal zone >...
TGCGCTTGTTCGCCGGCACGATGACGTCGAGGTAGCGCGGATCGGCGGCGACGCCATCGACCGGGCCTCGTCTGCCCCAGAACTCGCCACAGACCACGCGCACGCGGCTGCCGTCGTCGTCGATGACCTCCGGAATCTCGGCAGCCTGGACGTCCTGGTAGCGCGGCGCCGTCATCTTCAGCGAGGAGGGCAGGTTGGCCCAAAGCTGGAAGCCGTGCATGCGCCCCTGGGCGTCGCCCTGCGGCATCTCCTGGTGCATGATGCCGCGGCCGGCGGTCATCCATTGCACGTCGCCGGAGCCGAGCGTTCCGCGATTGCCCAGGCTGTCGCCGTGCTCGACGGTGCCGGAGAGCACATAGGTGATGGTCTCGATACCGCGATGGGGATGCCAGGGAAAGCCGGCGAGGTAATCCTGCGGACGGTTATTGCGGAAATCGTCGAGCAGCAGGAAGGGGTCGGTTTCGCCAGTTTCGCCGAAGCCGAAGGCGCGGCGCAGCTTGACGCCGGCGCCCTCGATGGTGGGCTTCGACTGCACGACCCGCTTAACGGGGCGGATGGACATTGTCGTTCTCCCTCTTTGTTATGCAGCGGCGGCGGCCGTTCGTTGGGCGAAGCGGCCGGCGAAACCTGCGAACTGGTCGATGTAAGCCTTGAGGAACTTGCGCACGCTGTCGTCGGCCACGGTTCCCTCGGCAGACACCAGGTCGGGCGTGAAGTTAATATAGGCTTCGCCGCCGAGCAGGTGCAGGCCTTGATTTCCGAGCACAGCGCGCAGGTGCTGCTGGGCGACGGCGGTCGAGATGGCGCCGGCGGAGGCGCCGATGATGGCGGCCGGCTTGTCCGGCCAGGATGTCTTGCCCCAGGGCCGCGCGCCCCAGTCGATGGCGTTCTTCAGCACGGCGGGGATCGAGCGGCTGTGCTCCGGGGTAACGAACAGCAGCGCGTCGCATGCCTCGACGTCCGCCTTGAAGCGGGCGACCTTCTCCGGCACCGGCTGCTCGTTGTCCTGGTTGTACATCGGCAGATCGTCGATCTGGATGAACTTGGTCTCGAAATCCTGCGCGCCGAGCCGAGCAAGCGCCTGCGCCAGCTTGCGGTTGATGGAATCGCGGCGGTTGCTGCCGACGATGACGCCGAGCTTGAGTTTTGCCATGGGAGCCTCTATCTCTGGTTATGGTTTGATACCGAGGCTAGATAGATGACCGCTCAGCACGCGCAAGAAGGCACAAGGTTGTTACCGGGTAACCTGCATGAGCCCGAGGACTGCCGGGCGGTGAGCGAGGTGCTCGCCCGCGTCGGCGACAAATGGACCGTGCTGGTGGTCTCCACGCTTGGCGACGGGCCCAAGCGCTTCAACGAATTGCGCCGGGCGCTCGGCTCGATCTCGCAGCGCATGCTGACGCTGACCTTGCGCGCGCTCGAGCGCGATGGCCTGGTGACGCGCACGGTGTTTCCGAGCATTCCGCCGCGGGTGGATTACGAGCTCACCCGGCTCGGCCGCTCGCTGCTGGAGCCGGTAAGCGCGCTCGGCGCCTGGGCGCGGCGCAACCGCCCCGCGATCAGCGAGGCGCGGCGGCGCTTCGATGCGGGCGCGACGCGGCGCTGAAAACGGTCGATCCTCAGAGCCACACCTCGAGTCGGCTGATGACCCGCAGGCGGCGATCGAGCGCCACCAATGGTAGCCCGAGGCTGACTCACCTAAGACAAGCCGCTGAAGTCCGATCAAGCCTCATACTTGAACGAGAGTGCGACGCGTGTACGAAATGCCGTGACCTTTCCGCCCTCCACCTTCATGTCCATCTTGGTGACCTCGGCCACGCGTAGATCACGTAGCGAACCAGCGGCCGTTTCCACCGCCCGTCGACCGGCGTCTTCCCATGATTGCTTGCTGATGCCTACAACATCAACAATCCGATAGACGGCGTCCGATTGCTTCTTCGCCATTGGATCGATCCTTTCGAGGCTGAACTGAACTTGCGCGATCAATACCGGCACGTGACTTCATCTTAGCCTCTATCAAGGTAGACCAATTGGCCATCTATGAGGAAGCGGGGGCGATATCTCCCGGTGGCCCAACTTAACCGTTCGCCGCATTGCATCAATTCGACCCGACTCGGAGGCGGCGGGCGGGCCGCCTCGCTGCGCAAGATTGAAGTCCTCCCATTCTGGCCGCGTGCGGCACGCCGGCTCGATCGATCGGCGCGCGCGAACCGGCTCTTCCTGTCCATGCCTGACCGTCGGAGCCTGCGGTCGACGCGGGTCTTTCGCTCGTTCGATCACACATCGTTTTGCCGGTGGCAGGCCGAGCAATTCTAGCGCAATACGCGCATCTGTGGCGCTGGCAACCTTCGGGCGATAGCGGTTCGCGGCGCAATCCGGTTATTTGCGCCGTGGGGATAGGTGGGGGAGTTGCCCCGGGGTTCGCGTGCCGCGTTATTTCTTCCATTTTTCGGACGGCAAGCGCCGGTTCAGCGACATCGTCGGCCGTGAGCTGCACGGACTGGCGGCGGCGCGCAAGCACGCCGTGGAGCAGGTGCGCGAACTGAAGCTGGCGATGTGCGATCCGCACATCCAGGACCTGTCGGGCTGGAGCATGACGGTGGCCGATGCCCGCGGCGGGACGGTCTTCGAAATCGGCTTCGATCTCAACCTGGGCGGCCAGGCCTGACGCCGCTCAGCCGAGCACGGCCGCTGCCATCGTGGCGAGACAGGTGACAAGGCCGGCGGCCGGGACCTGGACGAAGCGCTCTCTTTTTCATTCGTTTCCCAAAGCCGGCGGTGATGTCGCCAAGGGAATGGGAAATCTGATTCGGGCAACGCGACGACAACGTTCGCTTCGGACTACCGGAGAAAAAAGGAAGCAATGAAGTTTTCGTCAGACTTTCTGATCCCACCGGGCGCGAGCAACTCGGTAAGTTCAACGTCCTGGGCTGCACGACCGCAGCAGATGACAATGGACTCGTGGGACCCTGCGCCGAAAAGCCATCAATGCCATGGGGCATTTCGACATGCAGCCCGTTCGGGGTTATTTCTCGACAGCCCTGATGAAGGGGATCGGGGCAGGCAGCGAAGCATGCTCCTGGCCCAGTGCGACATGTTACGTCGCCGCACGACTTCGATCGCAATCGGGGCATAGCGGAAGTTGACGGGCAGCCGCCGTTGCCGAGGGCGACGCTCGTGACCCAGGCTGTGTGAAAACTCCGAAAACGCGTCGGCGATGAGAATCGTATTTCTCGTGGCGATTAAAAACGGCCGCCCTTGAGAAGTTTACTCACGTCAATCGCGATCTGATGAAAATCCATTCTATAGGTTTTGCGCGGCGCCACGTTTTCACACAGCCTAGGCCCACAGCTGAAGTGGGGCCCTACGCACCGGCTATGACATGCTCGTCTAGAGCATCAACGTCTTGGTGGCCAAAGGCAGGCCGCGTTGGCGACGCCGGCAGCGGCCTATATCTTCTGCCTGCCCGGCTCACCCGGCGCCTGCAAGGACCCCTGGGACGAAATCTTAGTGTACCAGCTCAACTACCGCTACCGGCCCTGCAATTTCGTGGAGATATTGCCCCGCCTGGACGAGTACCTACGGCGGCCCAAGGCGAAGGGAGCTACCGCCTTGCGAAACGGCAAGGTAGAATTGCCCGTGGCAGGCCCCTGAGGGGTGGTGATGTCGCTGCGGGAGCCATCCGTGACAAGCGAAGGCTCGTTGACCGAGCTGAAGGCGGTGCTGGCGCAGGCCGTGCGCGAGCGCGACGAGGCCCTCGAGGAGCAGGCCGCCGCCGCCGAAGTGCTGAAGGTCATCAGCCGTTCGACTTTCGATCTGCCGGCCGCGCTCGATCGGCTGCTCGAAACGGCGTGCCGCCTGTGCGAAGCCGATATCGGCACCATCCGCTATGAGGACGGCGCGGCCTACCGTCTTGCCGCAACTTTCGGCTGCCGGCCGGAATGGCGCGCGCACTTTGCCGGCTATTCGACCAAGCCGGATCGCACTTCGGTTTTCGGACAAACGATCCTCAAGGGCGGCACCGTCCACATCCCGGATGTCCTCGAAGATCGCGACTATGCGCGCCCGCAAGCGCAAAAGCTCATGGGCTTGCGTGCGGCGCTTGGGGTGCCGTTGACGCGGGATGGGCGCGTGTTCGGTGTGGTCAATTTGTTCCGCACGACACCAAGAGCGTTCACGCAGAAGCAGATTGCGCTGGTCGAAACCTTTGCCGACCAAGCGGTCATCGCTATCGAGAATGCGCGGCTCCTGAGCGAGTTGCGGGAATCGCTCCAGCAGCAGACGGCAACTGCCGATGTTCTCAAGGTTATAAGCAGTTCAATAGGCGATCTCGGGCCTGTCTTCAAAGTCATGCTGGCGAACGCTGTCCGCCTCTGTGAAGCCAAATTCGGTACAGTGTTTCGCTACGAAGATAATCTTTTCCATCGCGTCGCCAGCACCGGCACACTGCCAAAGCTTGCCGAATTTCATGAGCAACTCGTCCCGTTTAGCCCGCCAGAAGGCGACGACCTGCTTGGCGCCATGTTTCGACAGAAGGCGGTCGTTCGCGTTGTTGACGAGCAGCAAAGTCCAATGCCAAGCCCGCCTGCCAAGTATGGCGGAGCGCGGTCCATCGTTGCTGTTCCAATGCTCAAGGATGACGCACCAGTCGGCGCATTCGTTATTTATCGCCAGGAAGTGCGCCCCTTTACCGACAAACAAATTGAACTTGTCCAGAACTTCGCAGCCCAAGCGGTTATTGCAATCGAGAACACTCGGCTGCTCAACGAGCTCCGCCAGCGTACCGACGATCTTACCGACTCATTGGAGCAGCAGACCGCAACATCAGAAGTCCTCCGAGTCATTTCAAGTTCGCCCGGCGAACTTCAACCAGTGTTCGACGCGATATTGGAAAATGCAGTGCGGATTTGCGAGGCGCGATTCGGGACACTGACGTTATTTGATGGAAATCAAATCGGGTATGCAGCCTCCTACAACGTCCCCGCCGCTTTTAAAGAGCTGCGGCAACGTGAACCGGTCGTTCCCTTGGAAGGAACGGTGGTTGGCCGCGTGGTCAAGGCCAAGGAGTTTGTCAATTTGGCGGATGTCGCGGCTGAAGAAAGACATAAAGACACAGCCCTGGTCAAGGTCGCTGGCGCCCGAAGCGTCTTAGGGGTCCCGATGCTCAAAGAGGAAGAGGTAATAGGGGCCATTACCATATATCGCACCGAGGTTCGCCCGTTTTCCGACAAGCAAGTTAAGCTGCTAACGAATTTCGCCGCACAGGCCGTCATCGCCATTGAGAATGCACGGCTGCTAAACGAGCTTCGCCAGCGCACCGACGATCTTACCGAGTCACTGGAGCAGCAGACCGCAACCTCCGAGGTGTTGAAAGTTATCTCCAGCTCGTCTGGCGAATTGGAGCCGGTCTTTAAGGCAATGTTGGCGAACGCAACGCGACTTTGCGAAGCGAGTTACGGAACATTGTGGCTGCGCGAAGGAGACGGCTTTCGCACAGCCGCGATCCATGGGGCGTTACCATCAGCCTGGATAGAGCAATGGCGCAGCAGAACGCTGTTCCGGCCAACAAGCCCGGATACTGCACTGGTGCGGGTCAGCAAGACACGCAGGTCAATCCAGGTTCCGGACCTGAGTAAAGACCCGTCTTACCTTGCTGGCGATCCACTGCCGGTCAGCGGGGTCGAAGTCGCGGGTATCCGCACTCTGCTCGTTGTTCCGATGGTCAAGGAGAGCGAGTTTGTCGGCGCTATCGCCATCTACCGCCGAGAAATGAAGCCGTTCACCGAACAGCAGATCGAGTTGGTCAGCAATTTTGCGAAACAGGCCGTCATTGCCATCGAGAACGCGCGGTTGCTGAGCGAGCTTCGGCAATCCCTCCAGCAACAGACAGCCACGGCAGACGTGCTAAAGGCCATCAGTCGGTCAACCTTTGATTTGCATGCTGTATTGCAAACGCTGATCGAGTCAGCCGCACGGCTTTGCGATGCCGAAAAGGGCAATATCACACGCGAGAAGGATGGAGGTTTTTACCGTGCCGGCGAGTCCTATGGTTACTCACGAGAGTTCCTGGAACTTGTCAAAGATATGCCGATCGAGGCCGACCGCGGTTCGGCAACCGGACGCGCGCTACTTGATGGTCATGTAGTTCATATCCTGGACGTTAAAGCTGACCCGGAATACACGCTCGCAGAGGCACAGAAATTGGGCGATTACCGCACGGTACTTGCTGTACCGATGCTGCGCGAAGGAGCGCCGATCGGTGTCTTGACATTGACCCGCTCGAAGGTGCGCCCCTTTACTGACAAGCAGATTGAGTTGGTAACGACGTTCGCCGACCAGGCGGCAATCGCGATCGAGAACGTTCGTCTGTTTGAAAGTGTAGAAGCGCGCACCCGCGAATTGACGAAGTCGCTGGAAGACCTGCGGACGGCGCAGGACCGGTTGGTACAAACGGAGAAGCTTGCCTCGCTCGGTCAGTTGACCGCCGGCATCGCGCACGAGATCAAGAATCCCCTTAATTTCGTCAACAATTTCTCGGGTGTTTCGATCGAGCTGATCGATGAACTAAAAGAAACGCTACGGCACATAAAAGCAAATGATAAGACACTTGCTGAAATAAACGAGCTGACCAACACACTGCGGGGCAATCTCGACAAGATCGTGCAACATGGCAGTCGCGCCGACTCGATTGTCAAGAACATGTTGCAGCATTCACGTCAGGGCTCAGGAGAGCACCGGCCCGTCGATATCAATGTTTTGGTCGAGGAGAGCCTCAATCTCGCCTATCACGGGGCGCGCGCCGAGAGACAGGGTTTCAATATCACGTTGGAGAGGTCGCTCGATCCGGCCGCCGGCGAGGTTGACGTCTTCCCGCAGGACATCACCCGGGTTCTATTGAACTTGATCTCAAACGGCTTTTACGCGGCGACCAAGCGGAGGGGAACCGCCCAGGATGGCTACGAGCCCACCCTCGCTGCCGCGACCAAGAACCTCGGCGATCGCGTCGAGATCAGGATTCGGGACAACGGGACCGGTATTCCGCCCGGGGTCAAGGACCAGATATTCAATCCCTTCTTCACCACCAAGCCGGCCGGGGAAGGGACCGGGCTTGGCCTGTCCATCAGTCACGATATCATCGTCAAGCAGCATGCCGGATCAATCGAGATCGATACTCGGCCCGGCGAATTCACGGAATTCAGGATTATTCTGCCGCGTGCGGCGGCGTCTCTTGCCAAATCCGGGGGCGAGCGTGAGCCTTCTAATTCTCGTGGTTGATGACGAACCCGATGTTGAAATGCTGTTTCGCCAGCAATTCCGGCGCGACCTGCGTGCCTGTCGGTTCACCATGGAGTTTGCCCAGTCTGCTCCGTCGGCGCTTCAGCGCATCACGGACGCGGCGGGAGCGTCGATCATCCTGATCCTGTCCGACATCAACATGCCGGGGATGAGCGGTCTTGAAATGCTGCCCAAGGCCAAGGCGGCCCGACCGGATGTACCGATTATCATGATCACGGCCTATGGGGACGCGGAGACCAAGCGCAAGGCGCTGGAGGGAGGTGCTGAGGCGCTTTTTACCAAGCCCATCGATTTCGGGGCGCTGCGCACTGAGATCGACATGCGGGTCCAACGCGCCGCATGACCGGCTGGGGTGCCTCGCCCGAATGCCCGCGTCTGGGCCATCGCGCCGACTCGCGGCAAGGCGGCAATTCGGTCGTTTTCGGAGCAAAGCGGAAGTCGGCCAGGGAGCACACCCGGCGGCCTCGGTCGAAATTGAGCCGTCGCGACGTTTGCTGTGCGGCTAGGAAGTCTGCGGGCGAATGGTAGCCATAGAGAGTTTCTCTATTAAGATTACGCCTTAACTAATAGTTAATTATGCGTTGGCGGGTACGAAAGGCTCGGCCTAATGTGCGTTGGGATGCAAGCTCCGTAACCTGCGAATTGGTGAGCGTGCCATGATGCGCAATAAAATGTACGCGGCGTTGATCATGTCTTTCAGTCTAGCGTTTACCCTTGCCTCCAACCAAGCATTCGGCGGGTCGGGCGCATCCGATGGTGGAAGATCTGGTTGGACGCGTTCGACTATCCATCCATCAGTCGATGTTACGAAACCTATATCGGGTGATGTCCATTACACATGCACACTTGATCTTCCTTGGGATTGGGTACATCGATGTCCGAGTCCTTCTGAACCGCCTTCTGAACCAGTTGTCATACCATCTGTGCCGGGCTGCCCCGAGCAGCACGTAACGGTTTCTAGGGGTGACGGCAAAGAGCAATCCGTAACGATCGTTCGGTGCCCGTAACTATCGTTCGTTGCCAAGAGAAAGCGGGCCGTTTCGATAGCCCCTGAACTCAATTCTTATTCGACTACGCCTCGACTTCCACTGCAACACTGCGTGTGGCTCAGGCCCGGGCGTATTCGGTGTACTCGGCTGGCGGAAGAAAAGAGAAGGCGGGCCGCGCTCGCAGTCACCTGATCAAAACATCAAGATGAGTCTCGGGTAGGCCGCCGCGAGGCGGTCTACCTGTTTGTTGCGGTGCATGAGTCCGCAGTTGGCTGATTCTGTTGAAAAAGTCGAAAACTCAGCCGCGCTGCAAAACTGGCGAATTGGGTCGACATCTTCGATCGACTTAAATTGCCTCTGTAAATCTATTTAGAGCTCGCCACGTTTGTTGGGCTGCCAAAAATGCGGTCCCCCGCGTCGGCATTTTAGAAACGCGCCTACGACGCTAAAATATTTTGTTCGCATCGACGCTCGGACTTTTTCAACAGAATCGGCTCACAGCGGACATCGGGTCTCGGCATGAGATAGACCGGTCATAACGGGGAATGCCGGTTGAGATAGCAACGCCGCATTGCCGCTTGCGGTCCGCTCGGCAATACTGCAACGTGCGCACCCGCCCAGCAGGAAGACTCGCATGGCCGCCCCCGAAGAGATCAACGCCGACATGCTTGCCTTCTGGAACGGGAAGGGCGGCGACATTTGGGTGGCTCGACAGGAGCATACCGACATCACGCTCACACCGGTGACGGACGCCTTGCTCGCCTTTGCCGCGCCGCGCGCCGGCGAGCGGGTGGTGGATATCGGCTGTGGCTGTGGAGCGCCCACCCTGGAATTTGCGCGCGCCGTCGGTCCCTCCGGCCGCGTAGCGGGGGTGGACATCTCCGGGCCGATGCTGGCTGAGGGTGAGAGGCGCGCGAGCGCTGCCGGCATCGCCAACGTCGATTGGCAAGAGGCCGATCCCGCGACGATGGCGCTGGACGAATATGATTTGCTGACCTCGGCCTTCGGCGTGATGTTCTTCGGCGATAGGGTGGCGGCCTTCACCAATATGCGCCGCGCCGCCGCCCCGGACTCGCGCATGGCGCTTGTGTGCTGGCGCACGCTGGCCGAAAACCCGTGGATGGAGGTGCCGATGGCTGCCGCCGCGCAGCACCTGCCGCCGCGGCCGAAGCCCGCGCCGAACGCTCCCGGAATGTTCGCCTTCGCCGATCCAGAGCACGTCACCGAGGTTCTCACCGCGGCCGGCTGGACGCCGCCGCGCTTCGAGAAGCTCGACATGGAGCTCGACATCGCTGCCGGCCGCGGGCTGGAGGAGGCTGTGGTTCAGTCAACCGAGATCGGCGCCGTGAACAGTTGGCTGCGCAACCAGCCGGCAGAGGTCGTCTCGGCCGCCGTCGCCTCCCTCCGCGAGGCGCTGGCGCCCTATGCGGACGGTGCCAGCGTGCGTTTGCCCGGTGCGATGTGGTTGATCAGCAGCGCGCCGGCCTGAACGAGCGCCGCCGCAACCAGCTTTTTGCCGCGCATGAATCCGCCTTAGCGACATGTTGCGTCGCCGCACAACTTGGGTCGGTTTCGCGGCGAAGCGGACATTCAAGGACTGCGGCCCTTCGCTGCCCATGTAGCGAATGACCTACCGCGACATTAGAGCGGATTCCGATCAGGTTGCACCGTATCCCGCGTGGCGGAAGTAGTTTCTGCATTCCTGTGGCGTGAAGGTCCGGGTCGCAGTGCCGATCCGA
>Ga0307436_1001573_pt1 | contig 10024 bp, 8 predicted proteins | sample SalMarWE160440MG_FD_202513 | JGI IMG/M metagenome (GOLD analysis project Ga0307436, IMG submission 202513) | Salt marsh sediment microbial communities from the Plum Island Ecosystem LTER, Massachusetts, United States - WE1604-40 | ecosystem: Environmental > Aquatic > Marine > Intertidal zone >...
AAGGCGAGGGACGACTTCAACCGCAAAATCCCAGCCCAATATGCCGGTTCATGGCCTGTCCGCCACCGAAGGCAAACCCAGCAAAGAAATTGAACCGTTTCCGGAGGCGTCCACTTGTGATTCCCTGAGTACCCGGTTGGCGGAGGGATTTGGATGCATGGTCAGTGCAGGTTCGAAGTGGGCAACACAGCCCCTTCATTGCGCCAACCAGCGCCAGGGCGCCTCACGGAAGCGCCAGATCGTCGTCTCGTCGGGAACCGCGTCCCCGTCATCAAGGCCAAGAAAGCGCCCGAAGGTGCGCCGGGCTATGACCCGGTAGGTGAGAGCACACAGCATCGTCAGCACCGCATAGGTGACTGCGACAAGGCTCATGAGCTCGGCTGCGCGCGGCGCAAAGGTGTCGCTGCGGCGGGCACTTTCGCTCTGAGGGCGGTGGCAAATCCGCAGCCATCGCCTATACCCTGATCGAAACGCCGAAGCTCAACGGCGTCGATCCGCAAGCATGCCCCACCGACATTCTGAGCCACATCGCCGACCACAAGATCACCCGTATCGACGAACTTCTCCTCTGGCGTTACGCTGCCTCCGCAGCGTAACCAGAAACCGCCTCGCCGAGCCAGAGCGCCTTCACCGGACGGTCACGCTCTATCGCGGCCGCAACGCCATCGAACGTATGTTCGGCCGGCTCAAGGACTTCCGCCGCATCGCCACCAGATATGACTGGCTGGCTCGCAACTATCTCGCGGCCGTCCACATCGCCGCTGTCGTCAGTTATTGGTTATGAGTCTGGAGCCTAGAACCTGGGTGTGCCCAGCTATTCGGGAATTGCTTCGATGCCCCCTGCTTTGTTGAGCAAGTCCTCTGCAGAGGCGATGATCTGCTCGGGAGCGACACCGAGCGCCTCTGCCCGTGCCATCTCCGTTTCGTTCACACAATAAACGCCGGTGAACACCTTGAAGCAGTGCAAGAGGTCCTCGTGGAGCTGGGTTGCGCCAGTCGAACGCTCGGGCAGGACGCCAAGCACAACCCGGCCATAGCGCCGCAACTGGTTGAGGTCGGGCGCGATCGAAGCGCAGGCGATCGAGATCACGGTACCGAAGGGCAGAAGCAGTCCGAGCAACGCCTTGTCGCCTGCCTCGATGACGATCTTGCCATGCCTTTGTACTTGGCGCAGCAGCAGCAGTCGAACAAAGTGGCCGGCAAGATGCTTGTCGATTCGCGATCCAAGGACCAGGAGGGAACATTTCCTACCGCTTTCTGCCGCCCCGTCTGCAAGTGACAGAACGATGTCGGCAATGCGAGGGCGCGCCAGGTCCTCTTCCTGTGCCACCAGCAGAATCTCATGCTTGGCCTCCAGCGCAGCAAGGATCGGTGCAGAACCGAAGAAATGCTTGCCCATATCGTAGCGTTCGACGCCGAAAGGCTTCCAGGCCGTTGTTCGATGGCGCGAGAAGTTCGCCACATAGGGCTTGAAGATCCGTTTGAAATGATCGCGGAAGCGTTCGAACTCCAAGGCGACATTAGAGGTTGGGATGTTGCGCAACCAGAAATTAGTCTGCCTGACATGCCTTTGCTGCCTCAGTCCATCCCAGCTAATCGCGCCACGCGCATAGTTCAACAACAGTTTACTGGAAATGCAGACGACTTCCGCAAAGTCGGTCTCTGTGGTGAAGGAGCTGTCCGACGTGATCGCGATCGCTTGATCACGGTCACCAGGGGCGAAGATGCGGGCATTGATGACCGACTCTGTCCCCGCTAGCATTTCAAGGCGCCACAACACCCAGTCCAGCACTCCGGTGCGACGCAGTTCGGCAAGCGTTCTGGGTGGCAGCATGAACAAGTGCTGGGGGAGGGGGGTGGTGGGAGCCCGGCTATAGCGTTCCAGTCGGCGAGCCAGATCATGCACAGAGATGACTGTGATGTTGGGACCCAGATTAGCGCACGGATCGTGGTCATCGTGACCTACGAGCGCATACCGAGGCGCCTCTTGAGCCTCGGCGGCAAGATAAAAATCCGGGTGAAAGATTTCCGGGTGCGTCAGGCGGATTTCAGCCCGGTTGCGGTCGGCGCGCTTGAAAGCGAAAAAGGCCATGCTTCCCGCCTTTCGCCGATACCGGAAGCCGATCTTGGGGACATACTTGCCGCGAAATCCCTTCTTCAGCGCGTGAAGCCAGAACTGCCAATCTTCGCTGCCAGCCTTCATCTGCTCACGGAACCGGATGCCTGCGCGGAAAATATCTGCGAGCATCGGCGACGTTGGCGTATTCGAACATCCCGCCATACTGAAGAGAGAGGAGTAACCGTGCGTTCTTAGCATAACGCCATCGACACCGAAGTGATCGGGGTCTTCAAACACCCAACCATAGCGGAAGCCCTGCGTGGGCTCCTCCTGCGCCGCCTTTAGGGCCGAGATGCTGCGCTCAACGAACAACGGGTGCAATCGGTCATCGCCATCAAGCGAGGTTACTGCAAAGATGTCGGGCCACAATTCGAGCGCGAGACGGATGCCCTCGTTGCGCATGGCTGCGAGCCCACGGTTCCGTGGGCTGCGCCAATAGAGAATGCGATCCGGATAGCACCGCGCAAAGCGGTGGCAGTTGTCCACCGTCTCTTGCTGCGGACAATTGTCGTCGACAAGGACAATGCGATACTCGTAGTCGGTTTCCTGATCGAGTGCCGACGTTATCGACTCGCAAAGTAGCGGCCCCTGCCCGAACACCGGCATGATGATGGCTGCATCCACAACTTGCGTCCTTATTGGGGTGAACGCTTTCCGGTCAGATCTCGATCAGAAGCAAAACATAAGCATAGCATCAAACGCACCTTGTCGCCAAAGAGACGCGGCGATCCTTTGTTCCATGAGCTTCCGTCGGTTGCTCCCTCTTTGCAGGATGACAACCACCTAGATCGCCGTACGCCATTGTGCTGCGGAATTGCCCCATCCGCAGGACCAGTTTTCTCCGGGCCCCTTGTCATCCCATGGAAAGGATCCGTTCCACACATACTCGTTTTTCTCGATGCTGTTGTTCGCCATCAACAAGTCTCTTTGGTTACGCCGGATACAAATTTCGTCGATCGGGCTTCTTCGCGGGGTTCCGTAATCAGGCCTGCCAGCGCGGCATCCATGCCCAATTCGACCATCGCTTTAGGTACGCCGACCGCTTCAAGTTTGATTGCTGCGGCGCCGTCCGGTACAATAATTCGCTTATACGCCCCCGTATACGCTAGCACCGCCATTGGGTCGCAATAGAGGCGTTCCATGCCGGCTTGTGCGTATAGCTGCGCAAAGGGCGCGGCAGGTTCGTCCGGATCAAAGGCCAAAATTGTCTCCACCCCGACCGTCTTGAGCATGAGCATAGGGCCCGACACGACGGGGCCGGCGAAGTTCATGACGGCGTCCATGCCGGTGATGAAACTGTCCCACGCTGTCGTAGAGTGGCACACCGAAATAGTTGACCGAACCTCTTGGAGTCCATACATGCGCGTCAAGATCTAGAGCGTGACGCGATCTGACGAACGGTTCGATCTCGCCGAGGTAAGCGGCCACTTCGCGCCCGAGGCTGACGATATGGAGGCGGAATTCACACTCGTCCTTGAGCAGCAGCAACTCGCGGCAGCATCGCGCGAAATCGGTCGTTGGTTCGTCGGCGAGCACCAGAGCTATGTCTTTTGCTGTCGCGGTCCTGACCAGCGGCATGATAGGCCAATGTCCGAACAACTCGGTGCCCAGGCCGCCATGATTGGCCTTGTCGCACCCGCAATGTGTATGATGCGGCCGGAGGAGTTTGCTGGGTGCCAGCGGCAGGAAAGTGACCTCTAGAAAGGATCGCGTGAAATCGCACACGCGTTCGAAACAATTATTGCCACTTGCTTCCAGGCGATGCCTACGCAGGATCTCGCCCGGTACGGCGACGATGATACGCCTGATTTGGCGCCGTAACCCCAGTCGATCTGCGACCAGCTCAGCCGGCGAGGGGATGTCTTCCTTGCCGCGTTCTGCATTTGCCGCCTTAATCTCGCCTTCGAACAAGTTCGCGAGGTTTCGTAGGCAGAGCAGGAAACTGGCCGTGTCGTAGTCCTCGCCGGTCTGCTCGATGTTGACTGTCTCGACGCGCATGCCTGGCCGCGGTGCTTCGTCGCTATCCACTTCCGCCCTGACGTCTACCAAGCAGATCGGGTGATGTCGAAGGGCAAATTCGGCCTCAAAGAGCACGCCCGCAAGCAGCCCGGTCGCTTTAAGCACGGCCTCATCGGCCGGATCGATCGACGCCACCAGATCCGGAAAGTACGGATCAAAGATATAGGCCCGGTGATCGGGTTGGGCAAAGCGGTAGCTGATGGCGTCCACAAACCGCGCCCAACCGACAATCTCTCCCTCGATCTCAGGGTCGCTCGTCAGTCTCCAATCGCTCCCCGGCAACGCGAAGGCCCAGCGCGGGAAATGGCGCTGTTCGTTGTGGAAAAACTGCCGCACGGTCATCATGTCCGCATGCTTGCGGCGCATGTAGTCCTTGGTCAGGCCGTCCTTGGAGCGATTAAGCGAGGAGCGGTTTCCCGTCAGCCGTCGATACTTCAGATATGCGTTCGGATTATTGATACCGGCGAAGCCTTGATGTATGGCGGAATACCAGTATTCCCAATCCTCGACACCCTGACGCATGTCTTCATCCCAGAAGATGCCAGCCTCAAACATGTCGCGGGAAATCAGGCAACTCGGCTGGGTGAGATTGGAGCCAAGCCAGCGGGTCGGGTAGAACTTGCGCGGATAGCGGAGGGCAGCCGCGTTGTGGCCAAATTGGACCTGGTCCATGTAGATCCACCCAGGGTGCCGGCCGTCCGGGTCGGTGCCGGCGTGTATGAGATACTCGAGCGAGGTCGAAGCGCTGTTCGGCGTGAGCAGGTCGTCGCCATCAAGCATGAACACGCCTTCGATGTCCGGGAAGCGTTCCATGAGCCACTTGACGCCACGGTTCCGGGCCCGGGAAACGCCCCCATTGTCGAGCCATATATAGTGGAACAGTCCCTCGAACGCTCTGGCATAACGCCGACAGATCGCCAGCGTCGACTCGACATAAGGGCAGCCGTCGATCACCAGAGCCAGCCCAGCAATGTCGACGTCTTGTTGGTCGAGCATGCTGTGGATTGTGTCTGTGAGCACCGGGCCGATCTTGAAGGTCGTGATGACCATTCCCACTCTGCCGGATCGGCTTGCTGCAAATGACGCGCTGTTGGCACCCATGCCTACCGCAGTTCCATCTTCAGATTACGGAACCAAAAGTGGGCATAGCTCACGTTGTCACCGGTCACCCGCGTGAGGAAATAGGCGTAAAGCATCCCGTCGACGGACTGCATCGGCACCGCGATGGGCACGCTGGTTCCCGGCATCACGGTGGTCCAGCCAGCACGGCCAACCACAGCGTCTGTACCAGCATCGCCGTACGCAATCTGTTCGAGTTCGTCCTCCGACAAGTCATCCGATGCAATGATTATGCTAAAATCTATTGATGGTGCATTTCGATTGGCGTTGCAGGCCAGCGTCGACAAACTAGTCGTCTGCATACTCGTCTTCAGATCAATCCGGACGATTGATGAGCCGCCTAGCGTAGGATGAAGAAACAGATTATTGCTCTCGCAGCTGTACCAGTTCCACTGGAACTCACGCTTAACTACGGGCTGCATCGATTGGAGGCGATGTTCCGGCACCCGCACGGCAAAGCGCCGCATAGTGCTGGCATCGACCTCGTGGGGAAAATTGATAAATGAAGACTGCGCTTCCTTGTCGAAATCGCCGCCCGACCAAACCCTGAGCGCAAGCATGTTATGCAAGCCAGGACCATCATCCGTTACAAGGGACGCCTCGGGATCGCCAAAGGCATCGCCTAACCTCACTTGCGGTGCGTTGTGATGATCACCGTACCACTGCAATTCCAAATCGACGTATCTGTATTTGTATGAGATCGGTTCTTCGATGGCAAGCACGATCCAACCGTCATGGGCCGTCTCGTCAACATGCCAGGACGCCAGAATAGAGTCGTCTTCCTGGGCCCTGAGGGACGCGATCAATTCGCCGCTCTCGAGAAACGATAAATCTTCAACCTGAATAGCAAGCCCGCGCAACAGGTTGCCCGCATAGGGCAAGAGTTGCCGCCCAACCGGCGCCGAACCCATGTCCCATACAGCGCCGTTCGATTGCCGATCGAAGGACATGACCGGCAGGCCTCCTGCAAGCCGGTCCTGAGCGTTGACTTCACAAAGGCGCATGCGGGTGTTCTCGAGTTCCTCACGAAGAGCGGCAATCTGACGATCCAGCCGGACGGCATCACTGGCTGTTTGTCTCAACTCGACATGCAAGGCCTTAATAATGGTTTCGATCGCACGGGTACGCAGTTCAGCGTCGCTAATCCTTTCGGCAGGGATCACCTCGGGAGGTGTAAGCTTCGCTTGCTCCCAGATGGAGAGCAGAGAGTTAATTGCCTCTCGATCGCTTTTCCGTCCGCTAACAAACAATACTACCCCGCTCGCCGGTGCATTAAAGCGGTGAGCCGATCCGGACCTGTCATATGCCCGAAATTCTTCGTTCATTTTCACATTATATATTTCGATTTCTTCATGATCATTACCAAAAATAGATATTAGTCTAGAATATTGTTTTTCATTGAAGGAAAAAAGCTTCGTTTTACAATCAAATAGCGACATAGTGTAATTTATCCTTCGTAGTTTTGGCCATATTTCGCAACAGCAAACATCATTGTTTCAGTGGGAACGCGTGATCAACTCCGCAGGTAAATTGCAGCTTTTGTGCCTGCGCATGTAGTGTGCTTTATTCATAATTATGCAATTCCCAATTGTGATGGTTTATTACAAATTCTAACCGCTTAAGGGTCACGGGCCACTGATTTGCTCGGCGATTCGAGATGGTTGGTTTTGAAACCACCCATTTTCATCCATCTAGCATACACCCAAGCTCTCCAAAAGACCTTCAGTCGCAGGTGTGGCGGCAAGCGCCGGCAAACTGGCGATCGGATCTCACCGCCTTGACGATCATGTTCAGAAGTCATGCAAAGGTATACAACTGTTGGTTTCTAACGCGCTGATTTATCGCATCTTCAAGTGGTGCAAATCTGACATTTGACTCCTCAGGGAGATTCCCTTGGGCGGTTGCGCGTGCGAGTCTGGCCCATGCGCACCGGTATTTTCTTCAAAGTCTCGCCGTCTGAGCGCCGCCGCCTCTTGGCGCTGGTCTCCAGTCGCAATGCAGCCCAGCACGTGTGGCGGGCCAGGATTGTCCTGCTCAGTTGCGGCGGCATCGGCACCAACGAGATCATGCCGTGGAAGGCTCCTTCGCCAAGCTCTCCAGACGGCGGCTCAAACGTGGCGTCTTTCGATCCATTGTCGATCTCCGGACCGCCATCAACCGTTTCGTCGCAGACACCAACCACAACCCCAGGCCCTTCTCATGGACCGCCGATCCAGACAAAATCATCGCCGCCGTCAATCGAGGGCACCAAGTGTTAGATTCTATCCACAAGCTATTTGGCGGTCGTTGACAAGACTTTGGTAGTTGCAGAACCAGCTCCAGGTAGCCGCCAAACCGTTGCGAAGCGTGGTCTCGGGCGCGAAGCCGAAGTCATTTTTCGCCTTGGTGATGTCACACCACGTGGTGTGAATCTCGCCGGCGCGGAAGTCCTCGTATTGGACCTCGAAGTCGCGGGCCGTCACTTCGCGCATGGTGTCGAGGAGTTCATTGAGCGTGCGCGGCTGGCCGCTGCCGAGCTGGAAAACACCGGTCGCATCGCTCTCCATGGCGCGGCGGATGCCCTCCACCAGGTCCTCGACATAGAGGTAATCGCGCACCTGGCTGCCGTCGCCATAGACCACCAGCGGCTCGCCGGCGAGGATGCGCTTGAAGAAATGCGCCACTACGCTACCCTTGTGGAACGAGCGGGGCCCGTAAATATTGGAAAAGCGCAGGGCCGAACTGGTTATGCCATAAGCCCCAGAGAAGGCCGAGAGATAGCCTTCCATCGCCAGTTTCGACGCACCATAGGGTGCCATCGGCTTGGCCACCATCTCTTCGTGCACTGGTGCCGGCACCTCGCCAAGGATCGCACCGCCGGTCGATGCAGCGACCACCCGTTTCACGCCGTGCCGGCGGCAACCCTGCAAGAGCCGGAAGCTGCCCACCACGTTGTTCTGGAAATTATGCTCGGGATCGGCGATCGAATCCATGACCCGGGTATCGGCTGCCAGATGGACGACGAAGTCCTGGCCTGGGAGCGCGGCATCGAGATCGTCGTCGTTGCAGATGTCGCCCTTGATGTAGCGGCTGGCATAGGGGGCCACATGCTCGCGGCTGCCAAGGGATTCATTGTCGAGAACGGTGACCTCGTAGCCGCCCAGGCGGTGCATGTAGGCGGTGAGATTGACGCCGACGAAACCGGCGCCTCCGGTGATCAGGACCTTCTTCATGAGAACATTTGGCACTTTGGATTATGTGAGCAGACAGGCGGCTTCAGGTTTTCAATGGCCGAATAATGCCCACTCACCGGCGATGTGGTCGCGCGTCATTCCATTTTGTCCCAAACCATATCGGCTCCAGAACGCTTTCAGGTCCTTGCGTCATGCGCGCCGCGGCATCTTTGAGGTCTTCGGGTCATCGGGTCTGGCGCGTGGCCGTCTCGGGCTGACGGCCAGCTTTGATCGCTGACCGAGGGAAGCTATTCTGTCGATCGCGGTAGAGTCAATGGCCCGAATGCAAGCGCCGCGTCCCTTGGCTTCGTGGGTCTGGGATTGGTCGCGGCGACGCTTGAAGATGATCGTGTCCTTGGCGACGACATGTTTCCAGCCGCTCGACATGCTCTCGATCCCCCACTGCCAGTCCTCAAAGGCGAAGCCGTCGGGAATGGCCCGGCCGGGAAAAGGGTGCTCAAGCCACGCCTCGCGCCTAGCCGCGCACAACGCCTCGTAATAGTTGGCCTGGACGAAATAGTAGGGCGAGAAGAACGGATCGTCCTGGGCCGGCCGGTTGAGAACGCTTGCGGCTGCATCGAACTGCCACATGAGTTCGGGGTGCACGATGGTTCTTTCGCCGCGCGTTTCGGCGGCTTCCAGCATGCGCACTGCTTCAATCAGCCAGTTCTCGCTGAACAGGTCGTCGCCGTCGAGAAAGGCAATCCAATGCCCCTTCGCCCGCTCGGCCAAGGCATTGCGGGTCTTGCCTTGGTCGGCGAATTCGAACTCAGTCTTGGTCCACTGATCGAAGCGCAGCTGTTGGAGATAGGCGCGGCAAGCGTCCGAGGGGGTGTCGAGGCCGATCAGCCGCTCGACCCGGTAGCCGGCCCCCTTGAGTGGGGCGAGGGCGGCCTCGGCGCTAAGAATCGTCGGGCCGGCGACCACGGTCTCGGCATGCGCCGTCATGGCCAGGGTCAGGTCAAACACGGACATCGGCAGCCTCCTTCGCCGCTGACAGGATCGCGCGCAGCCTATCGCGGAACGCCGCAAAGGTGCGTTGGGTCAGCAGGACCTCGCGCAGCTTGCGGGCTCTGGCGCGGGCATCGTCAGGATCGGTCAGAACCGCCTCGACTGCGACCCTGTAGGCGTCGACGTCCTCAATCTCGGCCACTGGCCACGACAGACCTTCGCGGAGAATCTCTCCAGTGCCGCCGACGGACGAGCCGACGATTGGCACCCCGGTCATCGACAGCTCCAACAGGATGCTCGGCACGCCGTCCCATTCCGAAGTGTAGAGCCACAGGTCACATTTACCGAGCGGCAAATCGGCGAAGGCGGAGTACACTCCTTCATGCACCACGTTGTCGGGTTTCGACAACCCTTGGGAACTGTTGTCGGGGACCGGCTCACCCCACATACGGAAGATGCAGTGCGGCATTGCTTCGGCCAGCGCATGGACAATGTCGATCCGCTTCTGACGGTCAAACCGGCCCGACCAGAAGACCTGGGGCCGCCGGTCCGAGGCTCGCTTCGCGAAGGTGACAGGCGCAATCGACCGATCGACGGGCTGTTC
>Ga0307436_1001574_pt1 | contig 10017 bp, 7 predicted proteins | sample SalMarWE160440MG_FD_202513 | JGI IMG/M metagenome (GOLD analysis project Ga0307436, IMG submission 202513) | Salt marsh sediment microbial communities from the Plum Island Ecosystem LTER, Massachusetts, United States - WE1604-40 | ecosystem: Environmental > Aquatic > Marine > Intertidal zone >...
ACGCCCAGTTCGGCAGTGGCATAGCATTGCAGCACCGTAACGCCGCGCTTGCCGAGTTCTTCGCGCAGCGAAGCCGGCAGCGCCGCCCCGGACACCAGCGCGCGCTTGATCGAGGAAGCGTCCTTGCCGCTCTTCTCGGCGGTATCGAGCAGGATTTTCAGGAAATCCGGCGTGCCGATATAGCCCACGGGCTGGTAATGCGCGATGGCGTCGAGCTGCTGCTCGGTATTGCCGACGCCGCCGGGAATGACCGCGCAGGACAGCGCATGCGCGCCCGATTCGAGCATGAAGCCGCCGGGAGTGAGGTGATAGGCAAACGAATTGTGCACCAGGTCGCCGGGACGCAAGCCCGCGGCGTAAAGCGCGCGCGCGGCGCCCCACCAGTCCTTGCCCTCGCCTTCCGGCTCGAAGATCGGCCCCGGCGACATCAGCAGGCGCTTGATGCGCCCCGGCGGCGTGACGTTGAGACCGCCGAAGGGCGGGTTTTCTTTTTGCAAGGCCGCGATGTCGGACTTGCGCAGCACCGGAAGTTTGGCGAGCGCTTCGCGCGAGGTGATCGATTGCGCATCGATGCCGGCAAGGTGCTTGGCCCAGCCCGGCGCGCGCATGGCGCCGGCGACGATCTTGGGCAGTACCGCGCATTCCTCGCGCTCGCGCAGGATCGGGGGCCGGGTTTCCAGGGAGTCGTAGTGGTCGGACATTCGTTACGCCAGCCACCGCTTGCGCCGCCGGTAGTGCTTGCCCTCGCGGAAGCTCTTGCGGCGGCCTTCGGAAATGCCGAGGTAGAATTCCTTCACGTCCTCGTTGGCGGTAAGCGCGCTGGCCTCGCCGTCCATCACCACGCGGCCGTTCTCCAGGATGTAGCCGTAGCGGGCGAAGCGCAGCGCCATATGGGTGTTCTGCTCGGCGAGCAGGAAGGAGACACCCTCCTTCTCGTTCAGGTCTTTGACGATCTCGAAAATCTCCTCGACGATCTGCGGCGCCAATCCCATCGACGGCTCGTCGAGCAGGATCATCTTCGGCCGCGACATCAGCGCGCGGCCGATGGCGCACATCTGCTGCTCGCCGCCCGAGGTATAGCCGGCGAGCGAGCCCTTGCGCTCGGCGAGCTTGGAGAAATAGCCATAGACCATATCGATGTCGCGCCGGATCGCCGCCTTGCCGTCGCGGCGGGTAAAGGCGCCGGTGAGCAGGTTCTCCTCGATGGTGAGATGGCCGAAGCAGTGGCGGCCTTCCATCACCTGAATGCAGCCGCGGCGCACCAATTCGTTAGGCGACAGGTCCTGCACCTCGTCGCCGTCGAAGCTGATCGAGCCCTTGGTGACGTCGCCGCGCTCGGCATGCAGCAGGTTGGAAATCGCCTTCAGCGTGGTCGTCTTGCCGGCGCCGTTGGCGCCGAGCAGCGCCACGATGCCGCCCTTGGGTACCTCGAGCGAGACGCCCTTGAGCACCAGGATGACGTGATCGTAGATCACCTCGATATTGTTTACCGAGAGGATGGTCGCGGGTGCGGGCGCGGCGTTTGTTTGTTCGATCGCGGACATCAATGGACTCCTTTTTCCCTCGCCCCGTGAAGCGGGGAGAGGATGGCGAGGCGCGAGCCGGGTGAGGGGCATTCGATTGCACGGCCCCTCACCCGACTTCCTCGCTTCGCTCGGAAGTCACCCTCTCCCCGCAAGCGGGGAGAGGGAAAGCCACCTTACGACGACTTGTCGCAAGCCTCGGTGCGCTTGGGCCAGCCGGCGTTCTTCTTGACGTAGTCGGCGGCCGCCGCATTCAAGAGCGGCATCACCTTGTTCTTCATCGGCTCGATCCAGTCGGAGATGCGGTGCCACATCTTGCCGTCCCACTGCTGCATGTAGGCCGGGCTGTGGCCGTTGTGGTCGGTACAGGTCACGTGCACCGGCGTGCCGAAGTTCGGGAAACCGAGCGCCTTCCAGCGCGCCGCGGTGATGTTGAGCGTCTCCAGGCCGCGGCGGACATCCGGGCCGGTCACCACCTTCTTGCCGGTGAGCTTCTGCGCGTTACGGATCGCTTCGGCGACCAGCGCGGTGTTGAAGACGCCGCGGTTGTAGAAGGTGTCGGCGAACTTGTCCTTCTCGACCTGGCTCTTGCCCTTGTCCACGACGTATTTCTTGATGTCCTGGATGGCGGGATAATCCTCGCCGAGGCCGCTGAAGTTGAGCGCCAGATAGCCCTTGGCCTGCATGCCGCCGCCGCGGGCGTCGTCATCTGAGCCCGACCACCAGATGCCGATGAAATGGTCCATCGGATAGCCGTTCTCGGAGGCGCGCTTCACCGCGGTCGGGTTCATGGCGCCCCAGCCCCACATGATCATCCAGTTCGGACGGTCGCGGCGCACGGCGAGCCATTGCGAGGACTGGTCCTGCATCTCCTTGCCCGCCACCGGGTAGAGCTTGACGCTGAAGCCGTAGTCCTTGGCCAGATCCTTCAGTAGCGGGATCGGCTCGCGGCCATAACCGGCGTCGAGATAGATGAAGCCGATCTTCTTGCCCTTGAGCTTGGCTAAGCCGCCTTCCTTGCCGGCGATGTAGCGGATGATCATCGACATGCCGTCCCAATAGGTGGCCGGCGGGTTGAAGACCCAGGGGAAGTCGTTGCCGATCGCCGAGGCCGACAGGCCGTAGGCCATCGACAGGACCGGGATCTTGTCGACCGCCGCCTTGGGAATGAGCTGCAGCGTGATACCGGTCGAGAACGGATTGACGACCGTCGGGTGCTTGTCCTTGATCGATTCCCAGCACTCCACGCCCTTCTTGGTGACGTAGCCGGTCTCGCACTCCTGGACGTCGAGCTTGACGCCGCCGATGCCGCCGTCGCGCTCGTTGAGCATGGTGAGGTAGTCGTGCATGCCGTTGGCGATCGGGATGCCGGAATTGGCGAACGGCCCGGTGCGATAGGTGAACAGCGGCACGAAAATCTTGTCCTGCGCCTGCGCTTTGCCGGTGAGCGCTGCCGCTCCCAGCAAGATCGTGCAGGCAATTCCGACGATGAGCTGTCTTGCCTTCATCTTCATCCTCCCTTTGCTGCGCGCCGGGCTGCGGCGTGCGGGTCTTTTTGACTTCGCCCCATTTGCGGGGCGATTTCGCATCCGCGGCCATCATCCCGCCGCGGTCGGAAATTGGGTTCTATCTTGCACTATCAATACGGAAACGGCCACACCCTCAGTTTCTGCTTGCCGACCTGCCAGAGTCGGGCAAGCCCGGCCGGTTCGGCGATCAGGAAGAAGATGATCAACGCGCCCACGGTCATGAAGGTGACGTGCTCGGCGGTCGCCGCATGCACATGCAGGCCGACCGCCTCCGGCGCGAAGCGCAGCACGATCGGCAGGATGTAGATCAGCGCCGCCCCCAGGTAGGCACCGAGCAGGCTGCCCAGCCCGCCGATGATGATCATGAACAGGATGGTGAAGCTCTGGTTGATGTTGAACACCGCCGGCTCCGCACCGCCGTACCAGAGGAACACCATCAATGCGCCGGCCACCCCGCAGTAGAATGAGGACACCGCAAAGGCCAACAGCTTGGTCGGCAGCAGCCGGATACCCATCAACTCGGCGGCGATGTCCATGTCGCGCACGGCCATCCAACTGCGGCCGATGCGCCCGTGCACCAGATTGGAGGCGATCCAGGTCATCGCTACCAGGAAAATGAGCACGATATAGTAGCGCGTCTCCGCGGTGGCGCGCGGCCCGGTGACGATGATGCCGAACAAGGTGCGCTGCGGTACCTCGATGGCGCCGGAAATATTGTAGTTGTAGAGCCAGGACACGCGGATGAAGCACCATTCCAGGAAGAACTGCGCCGCGAGCGTGGCGATCGCCAGATAAAAGCCCTTGATGCGCAGCGACGGCAGGCCGAACACGGCGCCGACCGCCGCCGAGAAGAAGCCGGAGACGACGACCCAGATCAGGATGTTGACGTTGGGAAAGATCGAGGTGAGCTTGTAGCAGGCATAGGCACCCACCCCCATGAAGGCGCCGGTGCCGAGCGACAAGAGGCCGGTATAGCCGGTGAGCAGATTGAGGCCGATCGCCGCCAGCACGAAGATCATGAAGGGAATCATCATCGCGTTGGTCAGGAAGTCGTTGTTGGCGAGCGGAATCGCGAAGGCGACGACCAGAATGACGGCGAGACCGATGCGGTCCTGCAATATCGGGAAGATCGCCTGGTCGCTGGCGTAATCGGTCTTGAACTGGCCGGCCTCGCGGTAAAGCATCGGTCCTCACACCCGCTCGATGATCCGCTCGCCGAACAGGCCCTGCGGACGGAACATCAGGAACACCAGCGCGATCACATAGGCGAACCAGGCATCGGTACCGCCGCCGAACAGCGAGCCCCAGTAGAACTCGAAGAGCTTCTCGCCGACGCCGATAATCAGCCCGCCGACGATGGCGCCGGGAACCGAGGTTAGGCCGCCGAGGATGAGCACCGGCAGCGCCTTGAGCGCGATCACTTCCAGCGCGAATGAGACATCGGAACGCGCGCCCCAGAAGATGCCGGTGACCAGCGCCACCAGGCCGGCGGCGAACCAGACGATCACCCAGATCTGCTCGAGCGAGATGCCGACCGAGAGCGCCGCCTCGTGGCTGTCGGCGACCGCGCGCAGCGCGCGGCCGATGCGGGTCTTGGAGAAGAACACGGCCAGCCCCGCCACCATGATCGAGGCGATGACGGCGGCGGCGATGTCAAGCTTCTGCAACTGCACCATGCCGCCGAGCGTGTGGTAGGTGACCGCGCCGTTCGGCAGATAGAGGTCGCCGGTCGGCATGACCTTGGGGTCGCCGCCGAAGATATATTCGCCGAAGCCGATGAGGAAATAGGTGATGCCGAAGGTCGCCATGAATAAAATGATGTCGGGCTGGTTGACCAGCGGCCGCAACACCGCGCGCTCGATGGCGAAGGCGAGGACGAACATCACACCGATGGTCAAGGCCAGCGCGATGAAGGCGGGCACGTGCAGATCGTGATGCAGGCCGACCAGCGTCAGCGCGGCGAACACCACCATGATGCCTTGCGCGAAATTGAACACGCCGGAGGCCTTGAAGATGAGCACGAAGCCGAGCGCGATCAGCGCGTAGAGCATGCCGGCGACCAGGCCCTCCCACAACGTCTGCGCCAGCAGATCGGGCGCCTGCGCCATCTGCACGAAGGGGTCGATGAAGATGAGGTAGAGGAAGTGCATTAGTTCGCCAATCCTCAATGCGCCACGCCGAGATAGGCGTCGATCACCGCTTGGTTGCTCTTGACCTCGTCGGGCGTTCCGTCGGCGATCTTGATGCCGTGGTCGAGCACCACCACGCGGTCGGACAGGTCCATCACCACGCCCATGTCGTGCTCGATAAGCGCGATGGTGGTGCCGTAGTGGTCGTTGACGTCGAGCACGAAGCGCGACATGTCCTCCTTCTCCTCGATGTTCATGCCGGCCATCGGCTCGTCGAGCAGCAGCAGCTCGGGCTCCATGGCGAGCGCGCGGCCGAGCTCGACGCGCTTCTGCAGGCCGTAGGGCAGCCGGCCGACCGGCGTGCGACGGATTTCCTGGATGCGCAGGAAGTCGATGATCTCCTCGACCCGTGCCCGGTGCTCGACTTCCTCGTGCATCGCCGGCCCGTAGCGCAGCAATTGCCAGAAGAAGTTCTTGCTCATCTTCAGCGAGCGGCCGGCCATGATGTTGTCGAGCGCGGTCATGCCGCGGAACAGCGCGACGTTCTGGAAGGTGCGGGCGATGCCGCCCTCGGCGGCCTCGTAGGGGCGCATCTTGGTGCGCGTTTGCCCCTTGAAGGTGATGCGGCCCTCCTGCGGCTGGTAGAAGCCGTTGATGACATTGAGCATCGAGGTCTTGCCGGCGCCGTTCGGGCCAATGATGGCGCGGATTTCCCCCCTGCGGATGTCGAAGGACACGTCGCTCACCGCCCGCACGCCGCCGAACGAGAGCGAGACGTTCTGCACCGAGAGCAGCACGTCGCCGACGGCGACATCGGGTCCGCCGGGGGCTCTCATGGCCCCAACCCTTCAGCCATCATTCCCGGGCGCGGTCGAAGGCCGCGAGCCCGGAACCCATACTCCGCGGCGCTGGGGTTATGGATTCCGGGTTCGCCGCTTCGCGGCGCCCCGGAATGACAGAGGATAATCATGCCGCCTTCTCCATCGGCGGCGAGGCCGGCACCGTCTGCATGTCGCGGATCTTCACCCTCGCCTTGATCACGCCCTTGCGGCCGTCCTCGAAGGTCACCTCGGTGGCGATGTCGGCCTCCGTGGAGCCGTCATAGAGCGCGGCGATCAGCGGCGCATAGCGCTCGGCGATGAAGCCGCGGCGTACCTTCTGCGTGCGCGTCAGCTCGCCGTCGTCGGCGTCGAGTTCCTTGTGCAGGATGAGGAAGCGCTTGATCTGCGCGCCGGCCATCACCTTGTCGGCGGCGAGCGAGCGGTTCACCTCGGCCACGTGTTTTTCGATCATATCGTAGATTTGGGGGTGGCCGGCGAGCTCCTGATAGGAGCCGTAGACCACGTTGTTGCGCTCGGCCCAGCTACCGACCGCGGCGAGATCGATATTGATCATCACCGCGACGAAATCGCGCCCGTCGCCATAAGCCACCGCTTCGCGGATATTGGGATAGAACTTGAGTTTGTTCTCGATGTATTTCGGCGGGAACAGGGTACCGTCCGAGAGCCGACCCACGTCCTTGGCGCGGTCGATGATCTTCAGGTGGCCGGTCTTTTCGTCGAAGTAGCCGGCGTCGCCGGTCTTCACGTAGCCGTCAGGAGTAAGCACCTCCTTGGTCTTGGCCTCGTCGTGGAAATAGCCGGCGAACATGCCCGGCGACTTGAACTGCACCTCGCCATTCTCCGCGATGCGCAGGTCGACGTGCGGACAGGCGGGGCCGACGGTATCGGAATAGATTTCGCCGTCCGGCTGCGCGGTGAGGTAGAGGAAGGCCTCGGTCTGGCCGTAGAGCTGCTTCAGGTTCAGCCCGATCGAGCGGTAGAAGGCGAACAGATCGGGGCCGATCGCCTCGCCCGCGGTATAGGCGGCGCGCACGCGCGAGAAGCCGAGCACGTTCTTGAGCGGGCCGTAGATCAGCACATTGCCGAGCGCATAGAGCAGCCGGCCGGAAAGCGGCACCGGCTGGCCGTTGAGGATGCGCTCGCCGTATTTGCGCGCCACGCCGATGAAATAGTGGAACAGCTTGCGCTTGAGAAAGCCGGCGTCTTCCATGCGGATGGTCACGCGCGTGAGCAGCAGCTCGAGCGTGCGCGGCGGTGCGAAAAAGAAGGTCGGGCCGATCTCGCGCAGGTCCACCATCGCCGTGTCGGTGTTTTCCGGGCAGGCGATGCAGAAGCCTGCCACCATGCCCTGCGCATAATTGAGATAGTGGTCGCCGACCCAGGCGAGCGGCAGATAGGCGAGCGAGACGTCCTTCTCGGTCAGATGGTCGAAGGCCACCGTGTCGGCGGCGGCGGCGATCGAGCGTTCGCCGGTCAGGACCACGCCTTTGGAGGCGCCGGTGGTGCCGGAGGTATAGAGGATGATGGAAGGATCGGAACCCTTGGTGGCGGCGATCTCGGCGTCAAGCCAAACGCCGAGGGCAGGATCGGCGGCAAGCGCCGCCCGCCCGTCCTCGATCACCTCCTCGATCGCCCGCAGGCGGCTGTGGTCGTAATCGCGCAGGCCCCGCGGCTCGTCGTAGACAATGTGCCCGAGCCTGGGCAGGCGCTCCAGCACCGACATGATCTTGTCGACCTGCTCCTGGTCCTCGACCGCGGCAAAATGCACTTTGGCGTGCGAGAGCACGAAGCAAAGCTCGTCGGCCACCGCGTCGGCATAGACCGGCACCGGCACGGCGCCGAGCGTCTGCGCCGCCATCACCGACCAGTAGAGCTTGGGCCGGTTGGCCCCGACGATGGCGATGGTGTCGCCGCGCTTGAGGCCCAGCCGGGAAAGGCCGACCGCATAGGCGCGTACGATTTCGAGCTGGTCGCCCCAGGTCCAGGTCTGCCAGATGCCGAGGTCCTTGTGCCGCATGGCGGGCCGGCGGCCGAACAATTCAGCGTTACGAATCAATAGCTTGGGAAACGTATCCGCTCGCGCGGCGACTTGCGACGCCACAGCTTCACCCTCCCATCGCTCTAATCCGCGTGTTGTCCACGCATTATCCTAAAGTCCAACGGCATCCCCACGCCGGCGGACCTCCCCTGGCATCCTTATCTTATAACAGATTGCCGCAAAACGGGCGTTCGGCAAACCGTTCACTTGACAGACGAACTGGGGTTCGGTTCGGTATCCGAGGCGGACTGCTTGTGCCGCCCCCAGGCGGGTCTTCCCGCGACGCCGCCTGTTTCCGCTCCTTTTGGGCTTCAAGACGGCGTTGGCTGCTGCCGCGGCGCGCCCCTTGTGGGGCTAATCACCGAAGCGCCCGAGAGCCGCCAGATTCAGTACCGAAATTCCGCCGCGTTCGAGCCGCAACAGTCCCCTGTCCTCCAGCATCTTCAAGCTTTTGTTGGCGACCGGCCGCGACACGCCGGAGAGCAGGCCGATTTCCTCCTGCGAGATTTCGAGATGCCTTTCATGGTCGTGATAAAGTGTCGGATTGAACAACCAGGCAATGTTGCGGGCGACGCGCGCCGGCGCATCGAGCATCCGGTCATACTCAACCAGCGCGATGAACTGCCCGAGGCGCTCGTTGAATTGACTGATCAAAAAACGGTTGAAGGCAACGCTGTTTTCGAACAGCCAGAGAAACGTCGCGCGGTCCATCAAGGCCATACGCGTATCGCGTAACGTCACGAGATCGTATTGGCGCGGCTCGTTCTTCAGAACCGTCCCTTCGCCGAACCAACCGCCCGCCCGGATGCCTGCGAGACTTATGGCCTTGCCGCTCCGCGACACGGTGCTGAGCTTGATCAGTCCCGACACCACGCCGGTCCATGAATCCAAGCGGTCGCCGCGGTGACAGATATAGGCGCCCTTGGCATAGGCCTTTTCGACCATGCCGCGGCGCGCCTGCTCTATTTCCTGATCGCTCAGGTCAGATGACCAGAATGCAACCTGTTGTAAGCGCTCACGTGAGATCACGAGCCCGCTCCGCGCCGGGTTGACCCGCCGCCACTATGACCGCTCTCGACCCCGCCGCTCTAGGGATCGGCCGGCGCGGCGACCGGCAACAAGGCTCGCGGGCGCGCAAGCCCTGCGAAATCACTCGGCCGCCTTGAGAAACGGCTGGGCGCCGGAGCGGAATTGCTCGCGCAAGGCGGCTTCCTCCGCCTTGGCGGCGGCGACATCGCGCGCCTTGACCGGGCCGAAGCCGCGGATTTTCTCCGGCAGCGCGGCGAGCGCCACCGCGGTATGGTGATTGAGCGGGGTTAGTTCGGCCGCAATCGCGGCCAGCAGCGCCTGGTAATCGGCGATGAGCTTGCGCTCCATGCGGCGCTCAGCGCTATAGCCGAAGGGATCGAGCGGCGTGCCGCGCAGGAACTTGAACTTCTTGAGCACGGCGAAGAACTTCAGCATCCAGGGCCCGAAAGACATCTTCTTCGGCTCGCTGGTCAGCGGATTACGCCGCGCCAACCAGGGCGGCGCCAGATGGAATTCGAGGTGCAGATCGTCGCCGTCGAAGGACGACCGCACCCGCTCGACGAAACCGGTGTCGCTATAGAGACGCGCCACCTCGTATTCGTCCTTGTAGGCCATCAGCTTGAACAGATAGCGCGCCACCGCCTCGGCAAGACCGCATTGGCCGGGTGCCTTCTCCGCCTCCGCCGCGCGCAGCTTCTCGACCAGCCGGCGGTAGCGCTTGGCATAGCGCGCGCTCTGATAGGCGGAGAGGAAGGCGACGCGGCGCTCGACCGTCTCGGCGAAGGACTGCGAGATCTTCTGCGAGTCGTTGGCTTCCTGCTGCTGCGGCGCCACCAGCGCCTCCACCGCCGCCGGATCGACCGCGGCGCGGCGCCCATAGCGGAAGGCGGCGATGTTCATCGGCACCGCCTCGCCGTTCATCTCGAT
>Ga0307436_1001575_pt1 | contig 10017 bp, 5 predicted proteins | sample SalMarWE160440MG_FD_202513 | JGI IMG/M metagenome (GOLD analysis project Ga0307436, IMG submission 202513) | Salt marsh sediment microbial communities from the Plum Island Ecosystem LTER, Massachusetts, United States - WE1604-40 | ecosystem: Environmental > Aquatic > Marine > Intertidal zone >...
ACATCTCCTGGATCTGGACCGGCGCGTGGATTTCGGAATGACCGGCGATCTTCTCCAGCGCACCGATCATGGCGTCGGGGTTCTTGGTCAACTCGACGGCGCCGGCATCGGCCAGGTACTCGCGCTGGCGCGACATGGCGAAGTCGAGAACGAGGGCGAGCAGCCGGGCGATGAGAAAGACGGCGACCGCAATCAGGATGAGGATGAGGGCGCCACCGCCGCCACGACCGCGGCCCGCCGAGCGCATGCGGCCGCGGCCGCCGGTCGACCACAGCAGCAGGCGCGGGCCGCGGATCAGGATGTCGCCGACCAGGCTGATGATGCCGACGAACACTGCCGCGATGACCATCAGCTGCACGTCGCGGTTCTCGATGTGGGTGAGCTCATGAGCGAGCACCGCCTCGAGTTCGGCATCGTTGAGGGTGTCCATCAGGCCGCGGGTGACGGTGATCGAGTACTGACCCTTGTGGACCCCGCTGGCGAAGGCGTTGCGGGCGTCGGTCTCGATGATGCGCAGCCTGGGCACGGTGATGCCGCGGCTGATGCACAAGGTTTCCAGGATGTTCCACAGGCGCGGCTCGCTGCGGCGGTCGACGAGGCCGGAGCCGGTGGCGGCGGCGACGATGCCCTGATTGGCGAACCAGGCGATGACGAACCAGACGAGGGCGCCGCCGATGGCGACCGGCACCAGGGAGGGCAGCAAGGCGACGGCGTCGGTGATGCCCTGGCCGACGTCGGGATTGGCCAACGCCGAAATGACCAGTGCGAAACCGAAGCAGATGAGCAGCAGGAGGACCGGGAAGCCGGCAAGCAGAACCAGCGACTTCAGCCGGTTGTTCCAGATGTAGGTCTTGAGGCCGTAGCTGGCGAACATGCGGTGGTGGACTCCGTCATGCGCCCCCGCTCCCCGGTGTCTTCCCCGGAACTAGAACTTGACGGTCGGCGGCGCCTCGACGGCGGCGCGCTCGCCCTCGTCGAGGTCGAAGAAGGTACGCGGGGTGAAGCCCATCGAGGCAGCGAACAGCACCATCGGGAACTGCTGGATGGCGCTGTTGAACTCCTGCACGGCGTTGTTGAAGAAACGGCGGGCGGCGGCGATCTTGTTCTCGAGGTCGGACAGGTCAGACTGAAGCTGGAGAAAATTCTGGTTGGCCTTGAGGTTGGGGTAGGCCTCGGCGAGGGCGAAAAGCTGGCGCAGCGCCCCGGTCAGCATGTTCTCGGCCTTGGCCTGCGCCTCGGGGTCGGTGGCGGCGACGGCGGCGTTGCGCGCCTTGACCACCTCGTCGAGGGTGCCGCGCTCGTGGGCGGCGTAGCCCTTGACCGTCTCGACCAGGTTGGGGACGAGATCGTGGCGCTGCTTCAACTGCACGCTGATGTCGGACCAGGCCTGGTTGACCGTCTGGCGCAGGCTGACCATGCGGTTGTAGGCGACGATGCCGTAGAGCGCGATCACGACGATCACGCCGAGAATGATCCAGCCGCCGGTGCTCATGAGGTTTGGCCTTTCTTTGTCTCGCGCGGGCAATCTACAGTGCGACCGGATCGGTGCCAACGTGGCGGTCGAAGGAGCGATCCGGCAGGGACCGATGTGGGGCGGCGCGGGGTCGAGGTCCAGTGCCGCCGAAGACCGGACTTGTCAATGAAAATTGCGGCCCTTGGGCATGGCCCGGCTGGTTCTGGCCGAAATGTCGACGAGGTCGCGAGCAACGCCCGGCTCCTCGCGAGCGAGACGGACGAGACGCGAGCGCGGGCCGATCTTGTCGCGGTTGTCGGCGCCTGGACGCTTGACCTCGTCGGCGCGGGCGAGCGAGGAGAGGTCGCCGGCGTCCTCCGACAGGGCGGCAAGCATCGGCGTCAGGTCCTCGATCCTGTCGGCGACGACGTGGATGACGCCGCTCTCGCTCTGCAGCTTGCCGGCGACGGCGACGAGGCGGGCGCCGAGGACGACCGGGCGGAAGACCTCGAAGGTCTTCGGCCAGACGATGACGTTGGCGATGTCGGTCTCGTCCTCCAGCGTCATGAAGATGACGCCCTTGGCGGTGCCCGGGCGCTGGCGGATGATGACGAGACCGGCGACCGTTACACGGTCGCCATTTTTTGTTTCCCTGTCGGACCTGCGGTCCTCCTCGCCTCTTGTTGTTGCGCGGCGGTCGTTGGGGAGTTGGCGCAACGATGCGTTGGTGACGACGCGGCGGGCGGCGAGCCGGTCGCGCAGGAACGAGACCGGGTGCGCCTTCAGCGACAGACTGAGATAACGGTAGTCGTTGACCACGTGCTCGCCGATCGGCATCGGCGGCAGATGAAAATCGGGCTCCTTGCGGATGTCGCCGTGGGCGGCGACGTCGAACAGCGGCAGCTTGTCGGCGGATTTCATGGCGCCGATGCCGCGCGCCGCCCACAGCGCGTCGCGGCGGTCAAGACCGAGGGAGCGGAAGGCGTCGGCGTCGGCGAGACGTTCGAGCGCGGCGCGGGAGAGACCCGAGCGCAGCCAGAGATCGCGGACGGAATCGTAGCCGTGCTCTCGCGCTGCCGTCAGCCGCTTGGCGTCGTCCTCGGAGAAGCCCTTGATCTGGCGCAGCCCGAGGCGGACGGCGCAACGGGTGCGGATGTCACTTGTTGACGTCCTTGTCGGGCCTTCGGCCCTCCTCGCTTCTTGCGGATCGCCCCCTCTCCCCGGTGGGGAGAGGTCGGATCGAGCCGCGTCAGCGGGTCGATCCGGGTGAGGGGGTTCCGCCCTGTCGTGAGAAGTCTCAGCCCCCTCACCCCACTCGTCTAGTTCGCCATCATTCATCCCTGTCCGGCCTTTGGCCGTCCTCGCCTCTTGATGGCTCACAAGGCTCGCGGCCCTCTCCCCACTGGGGAGAGGGGGTGTCTCTTTCTGTTTCATCGGGTCCTTCAGTTCCGCCGTGTCTGCCAGCGGCTCCAGGGTCGAATCCCAGTCGGAGAAGTTGACGTCGGGGGCGAGCACGGTGACGCCGTGGCGGCGGGCGTCGCGCACGATCTGGGCGGGGGCGTAGAAGCCCATCGGCTGGGCGTTGAGCAGCGCCGCGCAGAAGACATCCGGGTAGTGGCACTTGATCCAGGCGGAGGCGTAGACCAGCAGCGCGAAGCTTGCCGCGTGGCTCTCGGGAAAGCCATACTCGCCGAAGCCCTCGATCTGGCGGAAGCAGCGCTCGGCGAAATCGCGGTCATAGCCGCGCGCGACCATGCCTTCCACCATCTTCGCCTGGAAGGTGCCGATGGTGCCGACCCGCTTGAAGGTCGCCATGGCGCGACGGAGCCTGTCGGCCTCGCCGGGGGTGAAGCCGGCGGCGACGATGGCGATCTTCATCGCCTGCTCCTGGAAGAGAGGCACGCCGAGGGTCTTGCCGAGCACTTGCTCCAGCTCGTCGGGCGGGCCGTGCTCCGGCGACGGGGCCGGATAGACCACCGTCTCGGTGCCTGAGCGCCGCCGCAGGTACGGATGGACCATGTCGCCCTGGATGGGGCCGGGGCGCACGATCGCCACCTCGATGACGAGATCGTAGAATTTTTCGGGCTTCAGCCGCGGCAGCATCGACATCTGGGCGCGGCTTTCCACCTGGAAGACGCCGACCGAGTCGGCGCGGCCAAGCATCTGGTAGACGGCCGGATCCTCCGCCGGGATCGTCGCCAGCGTCGGGGCGTCGCCGTAATGTTTATCCATGAACTCGAAGGCGCGACGGATGCACGACAGCATGCCGAGCGCCAGCACGTCGATCTTGAGGATGCCGAGGGCGTCGAGATCGTCCTTGTCCCATTCGACGGTGGTGCGATCTTCCATCGCCGCGTTCATGATCGGACAAACCTCGTCGAGGCGGTCTCTGGTGATGACGAAGCCGCCGACGTGCTGGGAGAGATGGCGGGGGAAGCCGCCGATCTCGCGGGCGAGTTCCATCACCCGCGCCATGGTCTTCTCTTGCGGGTCCATGCCGACGCGGCGGACGTCGGCTTCGCGCACGCCGCCCGCCGACCAGCCCCACACCGTGCCCGACAGGGCGCCGACGGCGTCCTCCGACAGGCCGAAGACCTTGCCGACCTCGCGCACGGCCGAGCGCGAGCGGTAGGTGATGACGGTGGCGGCGAGGCCGGCGCGCTCGCGGCCGTACTTGTCGTAGACGTACTGCATCACCTCCTCGCGGCGCTCGTGCTCGAAATCGACGTCGATGTCGGGCGGCTCGTTGCGCTCGGCGGAGATGAAGCGCTCGAAGAGAAGGTCGCTGCGGTCGGGGTCGACCTCGGTGATGCCGAGGACGAAGCAGACGGCGGAGTTGGCGGCCGAGCCGCGGCCCTGGCAGAGGATGCCCCGGAGCCTCGCGAAGCGGACGATGTCGTGGACGGTGAGGAAATAAGGGGCGAAGCGGAGCTCGGCGATCAGCTTCAGCTCGTGGGCGAGGGCGGCGCGCACCTTCGGTGGAATCCCGTCGGGGTAGCGGCGGCGGGCGCCGTCCGCGGTCAGCCGCTCCAGCGCTTCCTGCGGACTGGCGGCGTCGCCCACCGGCTCGTCGGGATACTGGTAGCTGAGTTCGTCGAGCGAGAAGGTCAGTTGTTCGAGGACGGCGGGCGACTCGACGATCGCCTCGGGGTAGTCGCGGAAGAGACGGGCCATCTCGGCGGGCGGCTTCAGGTGGCGTTCGGCGTTGGCGGCGAGCAGGCGGCCGGCATCGGCGAGCGTCGTCTTCTCGCGGATGCAGGTGAGCACGTCCTGGAGCATGCGCCGCTCCGGCACGTGATAGAGCACGTCGTTGGTGGCCATCAGCGGCACGGCGAAGCGGCGGGCGACGCGGTCGAGAAGGGCGAGACGGCGACGGTCGTCACCGCCGTAGACAAAGCTGGCCATCAGGCGGACACGGCCGGGGAAGGCGTCGACGAGGGCGGCGAGGGTGGCGGGGAGAGGGGATCTTGCTTGCAGGGATTGATCCGGCATCACACCCAGCACCATCCCCTCGCCCCATTTCAAGAGATCGGCAAGATCGAGGTGGCATTGGCCCTTGTCGGCGCGGCGGTTGCCGAGCGTGAGCAGGCGGCAGAGGCGGCCGTAAGCGGCGCGATCGGTCGGCCAGGCGAGGATGTCGGGCGCGGCTCCTCTTGTGTCCCGGTCGCTCGCTGTTGCTCGCTCCTCGCCTCTTGCGCGAAAGACAAGGCGGCAGCCGACGGCGTAGCGGAGCCCGGCCTCCTTTGCCGCGATATGGCCGCGCACCACCCCGGCGAGGGTGTTGGTGTCGGTGACGGCGAGCCCGGCGAGTCCCAGCTTGGCGGCGGCGAAGACCAGTTCTTCCGGATGCGAGCCGCCGGTGAGGAAGGAGAAGTTGGTGGTGACGGCAAGCTCGGCGAATCTTTGCTTCCCGGTCGCGGCTTCGCCGCTCCTCGCCGGGATTGTTTGCTTCCCGGTCGCGGCTTCGCCGCTCCTCGCCGGGATTGTTTGCTTCCCGGTCGCGGCTTCGCCGCTCCTCGCCTCTTGTTTGGTCCCGGCCGGTACTCCGCGCCCTTTTGTCACTTGTTCGGCGTTCACGCTGACACCACCTTGCCGACGACAGGCACGTTTCGTGAGTGCCATACTTTCGCCGTGCTGACAGGCAAGGGATCGTTAACTTTTCCCGTTACGCCGATGTTCAGCCCTTTGAAGGAAGAATCGCGGACATCATGCTCTCGAAAGCTCGTATCCTCGCCGCAATCGGCTTGGCCGGCGTCGTCGCGGTTGCCGCAAGCGCCCCCGCCAGCGCCGGGGAAAGCAGCTTCCTCAATCGTTTCAAGGGGAGCTGGACCGGTGCCGGCACCGTGACCAAGGATGCCCTTTCCGTGCGCGTGAACTGCAAGGCGGTCGGCCAGCCTGGCGACAACCACATCGTCGTCCAGGGCAATTGCGGGATCGCGATCATCAGCCGTCCGATGGTCGCCGACCTGACATACAATCCGGCGTCGGGCCGTTACAGCGGCACCTATGTCGGCGCCAAGGTCGGCCCGGCGCACCTTTCCGGCGAGCGCAGGGGCAACGTCGTCGAACTCACCATCACGTGGCCGAAGCCGGTCAACGGCGATACCAAGGCGACGCTGGTCATCGAGAATGCCGGTTCGGGCAGCCTCAGGATCATGATCAACGACCGTCCCGCTCCGGGTGCTCCCATGGTGCGGACCTCGGACCTGGTCCTGTCGCAGCTGTAAGCCGCGGCCCTTTTCCGACCGGAGAGTAGAAATACTCATCCGAACACCCCGTGCAGATACCAGCGCGGGGCGGTGCGTTCGCTGCCATAGAGACCCTCGCGGTATAGCCAGAAGCGGCGGCCGGCCGGATCCTCGACGCGGAAATAATCGCGGGTGAAGTCGTCGTCGCACCACCATTCGGGCGCGATCCTCTCCGGTCCCTCGGCGCGGACGACCTGGTAAAGGGCACGCCGCCAGCGAAAGCGCACCGGCGGTCCGTCCGGCACCTCGGCGATCGCCTCGACCGGTTCGGGCCTGGCGAACAGGCGCAGCGGACGGGAGATGGTGTCGCCCTCGTCCTCCTCGCCTCTTGTTTGGTTCCGGTCGGACCTTCGGTCCTCCTCGTTGATTTCTTCGAAAATTGCCGCGCGTTCGGGAATGTGGCTGTCGTGAGCGCGGATGCGGGCGACGTGCCTGCTGCCGAGGCGGGCGCCGATGCGGTCGATGAGACCGTCGAGATCGGAGGCGGCGACGGCATTGCCGGCAAGATCGATCTGGGCGGGGTCGACTGGGTCCACGGCAGCGGCGGCCAGGCGGACCATGTCGAAACCGAAGCCGGCATCGATCGCCTCGCCGAGGCCGGCGAACTTTTCGCGAAAGATGGCGAGGACGGGCCGCGGAGCGTTGAGCGGCCGGCCGGCGCCGACGGCGATGCGCTTCATGGCGCCGTCGACGCGGAAGAGGGCGAGCTCGAGGCGACGGGCGCCGAGTCCGCGCGCCTCCAGTTGCCGCGACAGCGTCGTGGCGAGGGAGGCGAGCACGGCGACGATGTCCTCCTCGCGAGTGATCGGCTCGGCCAAACAGCGCTCGGCGATCATCGCCGGCACCGGACGGCGTGGGTTGATCGCTTCCTCTTCCCGGCCAAGTGCCTGGTCGAGACGGCGCAGGAGAACCGCGCCGAAGCGGGCGGCCAGAGGCGCGCGGGGAGCCTCGACGATCTGGCCGATCCGTTTGAGACCGGTGCGATCAAGCGCTGCCACGGTCTCATGGTCGAGGCGAAGGGCGGCGAGCGGCAGGGGCCGCAAGACATCGGTTGCCCCGCCTTCAGGGACGATGGACGGTCCGCCGAAACGGGCGGCGGCGGAGGCCGCACCCGGCGTATCGGCGATCGCAGCAGCGGCGTGCAGACCACGGGCGGCGAGACGGGCAAGGAGATCGGCAAGAAGCGCCTCCTCTCCGCCGAAGAGATGGGACGATCCGGTGATGTCGAGCATCAGACCATGTTGTCTTTTCCCGGTCGCGGCTTCGCCGCTCCGCGCCGGGATTGTTTGCTTCCCGGTCGCGGCTTCGCCGCTCCGCGCCGGGATTGTTTGCTTCCCGGTCGCGGCTTCGCCGCTCCGCGCCTCTTGTTGTTGCGAAGTGTCGAGTGCAACGAGCGGGGTGTAGCGCTCGGCCCAGTCGGCGACGGTAGCGAGAAGGGCACGATCGGCGGCGGGGTCGTCGTCGGCGACGGCGAGGGCGGGAATCATGGCGCGGGCGTCGGCGAGCGTCTGTCCCGCTCGCAGCCCGAGCCTCTCGGCGGTTTCGTCGAGGGCGACCAGACGGAGCGCGCTCTTCACCTTGGCGACAACCGCAAGAGGCGCCTCATGAGGCGCGGGCGAGCGGCCCTGCCCGCCCGCGCGCTGGATGCGATCGGTCGGCAGGTACGGCAGCGACAGGCAGAGAATGCGGCGGGTCGGTTGCGACCGGGACGAAACAACATCTGCCATGATCCCACTCCAGGTCGAAAGTACCGGTGGCGCCGAGACGATTGCGTTCGAGAGTGAGGCGCCAGGCAGGCCCGCCGAGCACGACCGGGCAATCGTCGAGGGTCGCCGTCGGTCGTGGCGCCACCAGCCAGCGGGTCGCCGCCGCGCCGGGCTGGATGCGATCGCTGTGGCGGAGCAGCAGGCCCATCACACCGCCGGCTTGGGCGCGCAGCGCCAGGCGGCGCGAGGCGGTCAAATCGAACCGGCGCGGCTCTCCCCTGAGCTCGCCCAGCACCGCGGCGAGGCCCCGGCAGGAAAGGCCTTCCTCGAACACCCACAGGGCATCGCCGGCCTTGCGCACACGCACGACGATCAGTCGCCGCGAATCGAGACCGAAACGGTCGAGCCCGGCGCCATAAGGAAGTCCGGCTTCGCGGCCGGCAGCGGCCTCGACGATCCATAAAACCGGCCGGTCGTCCCGGCGCGTCAAACGGGCGAGGATGGCAGAAGCGAAGCCGGTCGCGGCGGCGATATCGCGGGCGAACGCGCCACGAATCTCGTGGCAGGCATCGCGGCGAAGCCCGCCAGCGAGCACGCGATCGAGCCGGGGAATCGCGAAGGGCAGCAGTGCTCCAGCCCGAAGAGGGGTGAGGGCGGGAACCCCATCCTTGCCGCCGCTGTCATCGATCCCCGCCTGGCAAGCGTGTTGCGCTTCGCCGAACCCCGACCCGCGTCCCTCTATCTCGGCGATGCGGCGACGCAGCCGGGCAAATCCGGCCTCCGCCCTGAACGCATTGGCATGCATGGCTTTTTGCCCTGGCCTCGAAGCATGTTCCTGTTTTGTTCTAGATTGATTCCGGAGAACAAAGCGAGAGTCAAGAGGATGTCGTGCCTTCCTACCCCGCAGTCAGACCGACGAGGCGACCGCGCTATCGATGTTTCGGCGAAGCTCGGCTAGTTTGCCGGGCCGTATGAATCAAAACCGAATCCTGCCACGAGAAGCCACCCAGCAGCAGGCGCTCACCAACGCGCTCACCGGCGCGGTCGCGCACATCCAGGCCGGCCGACTCGACGAAGCGATCAAGGTCCTTCAAGCGAGCGGCGTGGCGCTGAAAAACCCGGTCGGGCGCAACATCCTCGGCGATATCCGTCTGCGCCAGGGCAATCCCCGCGACGCGTTGAAGGCGTTCGACTCGGCGATCAAGCTGGCGCCGACATTTCCCGAAGCCCACTGCAATCGCGGCGTCGCTCTTCAGGAGCTGGGCCGATTCGAGGAGGCGCTGGCGGCGGAGGAGCGGGCGCTGCGCTACCGACCCGACTACGCCAACGCTCATTACAATCGCGGCAACATCCTCATGCGGCTTGACCGGCGCAACGAGGCGATTGCCGCCTACGACCGGGCGCTCAAACAAAATCCGGCGCATGCCGAAGCCTACCTCAACCGCGGCATGACGCTTGACCGGGAGGGGCGCGCGGTCGAGGCGCTTGCGGACTTTCGCCGGGCGTTGGGGCTGAAGCCCGACCTGCTCGGCGCCCACATCGGTCAGGCCTCCGCGTACCGCCAGCTCAGGCAGATGCGCGAAGCCTTCGCCGCCGTCAACGCGGCGCTCGCCATCCATCCCGGCAATGCCGAGGCTCTGATTCTCAAGGCCCATCTCCTGACCGCCGTGGACAAGTTCGAAGCCGCGCTCGAGGCCGTCGACACGGTCATCGCCGCGGAACCCGACAACGCCACGGCTCATGCGGAGCGGGCGAGTGTGTTGCGTCGGATGAAGCGCCCTGAAGAGGCGCTGGCAGCAGCCGACGAGGCCGTTCGCTTGGGGCCGAACCAGGCGGAAGGCTATTCGGCGCGCGCCATGGCGCTCAGCGACCTGGGGCGGCTTGAGGAACAGTTGGAGACGCTCAAGATCGCCCGGCGCCACGGCGCCTCGGGCGTCGACTATTACCATGCGCAGGCGATAGCCCTCGCTGAGTTTGGCGATCTGGCAGAGGCGGCGGCGTGCTATGAACGGGCGATCGCGCTCGAGCCGGAAGCGGCGTACCTGCGACACAACTACGGCCTGCTGTCGCTCTATCGCGGCGATTTTTCCCGCGGCTGGGCTGAGCACGA
>Ga0307436_1001577_pt1 | contig 10011 bp, 12 predicted proteins | sample SalMarWE160440MG_FD_202513 | JGI IMG/M metagenome (GOLD analysis project Ga0307436, IMG submission 202513) | Salt marsh sediment microbial communities from the Plum Island Ecosystem LTER, Massachusetts, United States - WE1604-40 | ecosystem: Environmental > Aquatic > Marine > Intertidal zone >...
ATCACTCCCGACGAGGTCGCCGCCTATAGGAACGCGGGCGTTGTGCTCTTGCGCGGGGTTCTCTCGCTCGCCGCGGTCAACCGGCTGCGCCGCTCGATCGACGAAGCCGTGGGCATGATCAAGGACAGCCCGAGCGGCTACGACTTGACCTACATGACGCGCGCGATCGAGGCGGAGGACCAGCATGCGCTCGAGGAAATCAGCGACGGCCAGTACGATATCGCCGCCATGATGGATTACGTCAAGCAGAGCGGCAAACCGCTGCTGCTCGACAAGACGCCGAACGCCAAGGGCAGCTTCCTGCTCGACACCGGCATCGCGGCGAAGTTGCGCGACTTCCGGCAGTTCAGCCTCAAGGGACCGGCGGTGGAGATCGCGGCGTCGCTGCTCAACTCCGAGCAGGTCAACTTCTTCGGCGACCAGATCTTCGTGAAGGAGCCGGGCACGCGCGAGCGCACCGCCTTCCACCAGGACGCCACCTATTTCGAGATCGACGGCGACCAGTGCTGCGTGCTGTGGATCCCGGTCGACCCGGTCACGCTCGAAGGCGGCACGATGCAGTATTGGCGCGGTTCGCACAAGGACGGCAAGCTGTACGAGCCCAACGTGTTCATCACGCAGACGCCGATGCCGGGTTCCGCGGGCAAGCTGGCGCCGTTGCCCGACATCGAAGGCAACCTCGACAAATACGACATCGTCCATTTCGACGTGGAGCCGGGCGACGTGGTCGTGCACCACTACCGCACCATCCACGGCGCCGGCGGCAATCATACCCGCTACCAGGTGCGCCGCGCCGCCTCGCTGCGCTATTGCGGCGACGACATCCACTTCCAGACGCGGCCCTGGGCGCCGCGCCAGCTGCATCACACCACCCGCCTCAACGACGGCGACCCGCTCAGCGGCCCCGACTTCCCGGTGGTGTGGCGCCGCCGGCAGGATCAACAGGCGGCGTGATGACAAACATGGAAAGCTTCCTGGAGCGATTCGCAGTGAAACACACGAACGGCGACATGAGACAAGCACCGACCGTCAATCGCGATGTCACCGCCCTTGAGGCCATGCTCGACTACGCCATCGTGGAGGGCGCGCAAATGCGCCTTCCGCTCTTCGTCTGCCTGTTGCGGCTCGCGCGCATGGCGCTCAAGGAAGAGTGCGAGGAAACGCGCGAAAGCACCCGGGAAACCCAATCCTGAGTTCAAATGCCGCAGACCTCGGACTGCGAATATTTCATCGCAGGCCGAGCAATGCTTCCGTCGAGCGCAACATGTGCGCCGCAAACACTCCAATTCGGAGGTCGCTGCGGAGCTGGACGCCATCGCCAATGCGTTCCTGGCACGCGCGAACGGCGCCGTCAGTGGAAATCAGCTCTTCGGCATGAGTTGCGCCGGCAACGCCTGCGGCGAATAGCGACCGGGCCGGTTGCGGTGGAAGAAATTGCCGCCCTGCCAGAGGAACAACGCCAGGAACCCAGCCACGACGACGGCGCCGCCGAGCGCATGCGTCTGCAGCGCGCGCGCCACAGCCGCGGCGAGCCCGAGTCCGACTACGACGAAGAGCGCAAGCCCGGGCCAGTAACTGAGCGGATTGCGGCCCTGCACATAGTCAACCGGCGCGCCGGCATCACGCAAGCGCCGGTGCAGCTCGCGCACGAAAGCCGCATAGGGCGCATCGAGCCGCTCCTGTTCCACCAGGCTTTTCCACGAACTGGAGACGATCACCAACCGCGGGACGCCCGGCGCCCAAATTTCGGTCACGAAGCGATGCGTTTGCATGCTCGCCGGCTTGTAGGCCATGCGCACGCGGCGCACCGCGCGATAGGGAACGCGGCCGGATTTGGCGCCGGCCTCCCAGGCGATACCGTCGGCGGTGAGCCGGAACGCCCAGCCTGCGCCCAGAAGCGAAGGCCGATAGGCATAGGCGGGCTCGGGCGGCTCGCCGGCAGCCGCCGGATCGGCGGAGCCTTCGTTGTTCCATGTCACGATGATGCCGATCCCGGACCAGCGCCGGCTCTTCTGCCATTAACCATGCTGCAGGTAGAGCCGCAAGGGAAGCGCGAAGGTCCATCGCGCCTGTTCCCAAGGTGGGTCGTATATAATATCCTTACCAATCCGTTACCGTGCCAGGGTTCCGTTGGTGGCGTGAGAGGACGTCGGTCATGGCGAAGCTGTCGGAACTTTTCGGGCGCCGGGGCGATGAGCCCGGTCCCGTAGAGGCCGTCACGCCCATAGACGTGAAGCCCGGCAATGGCGACGAAACCGTAGAGCCCCATACTGGCGCCGCCCAGGCGATCGAGACTCTCACCGATGTCGGCTCGCGCATCGGCGAGGAAAACGAGGCGCTGCGCAATCTGCTGAGCGACACCGGCCGCAAGATCAGCGAATTGGAAGGTCTCAAACAGGCCTTCGATAAGCTGGTCACTCCGTTTAACGCGACGCTGAGCGCACTCGAGCAGGAAAAATCGAAGACGCTGAGCCTCTCCGGCATGCTGGAGGAATCGCGCGCCGGCTATGAGCGCCTGCGCGTCGAATTCTATGAGCTCGAGAGGCGGGCGGCCGCGGCGGAATCCGAGGCCGAGCAGGTGCGCGAGGAACTGGAGCGTGCGCGCGAAACCAGCCGCACCCTCGAGAGCTTGCAGCTCGGGCTCAGCGACGAGGTCAAGCAACGCCAGGCCCAGGTCGCCGAGCTCGAGCGTGAGCTCGCGCAGGAGGGCGCCCAGCGCCGCAGCCTGAGCGATGGCCGCCGTGCCTTGCAGGAACAGGTCGACGACGCCGAAAAGCGCATCATGGAACTCGAAGGCGACCTCGCCGCCACGCGCGAGAAGCTCGCGATGATCGAGGACGAGAAGGCCTCGGCGCAGTTCGCCGTCGACCAGAGCCTCGCCGAGAGTTCCCGTCTCGCCCGCCGCTTGACCGATAGCGAGAACACGCTGAGCGTGACGCGAGCCCAGCTCGCCAAGGTCGAGGCGAGCTACGCTGAAGCCTTCAGCGAACGCAGCCAGTTCGCCGCCGCGTTCGACGAGCTCAAGGAGCAGTACCAGACCGAGCGCAACGCCACCAACATGCGACTCGAAGCCCTCGCCTCGCGCGCCGCCACCACCGAGCGGCTGCTCGCCGACGCGCGGCAGAGCCTGCTCGCCCGTACCGAGGAAGTACGCGCCTTCGACCGCAAGTCGGTGGATGCCACCATTGCACGCAACAGCGCCGAGAAGCGGCTGGCGCAGATCGAGAGCACGCACGAGGCGCGCGAGCGCCATATCAAGGACATCGAACAGGCGCGTGCCGCGCTCAGCGAGCGCAACAACATGCTCACCAAGACACTGAAGGCGCGCGAGACCGCGCTCACCCGCGCCGAGGAGAAGATCGCCCTGCTCAGTGAACGCAACGCGCGGCTGGAAGCCGACGTGCAGATCCATCGCACCAGTATCGAGAAGCGGGTCGAGGACCTCAACGTCGCGCTGCAGCGCGAACGCATGGAGCGCGCGGTGGTTGAAGGCGCGCTGGAGGCCGCGCGCAAGGATAATGAGCGGCTGCAGGACGAAATCGCCGCGCTGCGCTTGTCGTTCCGGCGCGGGCTGCCGCCCGAAGAAGCGCCGATGGCACCGAGCGAGCCGGCGAACGAAGACGCCGTGCCCACGGGCAGGAAGGCGTAGAGCGCGCAAACCGCGCCGGTCGAATCCGAGCATAAGGCGGAGGCAGCCAGAGCTCCGCTCGCTCCCGCCCATGCAGGAATGCGGTCTCTTGTTCGAAGTCATGAATTTCATTCCCCTGCGTCGCCGCTTGCGCGGGGCCGAGTGAACAACGTCACCGCGCCCGAGGGGCCTGACAACCGCCTCGCCCCTGCTTATATGAGCCCAATGCGTAAATGGCTCTGGACCCTGCCTTTGTTCGCGCTGCTGCTGGCGGCGTTCTGGTTTGCCGGCACCACCTGGGTGAAGCTCCCAGGCGACATCCCGCCCTACGGCTATGCCGCCATCCTCGGCGGCGTCTTCTTCTCGCTGCTGGTGGGCGGCGGGCTGATGTCGCTGCTGTTTTATTCGCACCGCCACGGTTATGACGATCTGAGCGGCGGCGACGGCGAGAGCCGCTGATTTCCGCATGTTGGGGAAAAACGCTCCGGCGCGGGCCCGGTATCTCGCGCGGTGCCCAGGCGCTATCAATGCCCTCGCGCCGGCGCTCGGATCGTGGAACAGAACAAGAGAGCGCTCAAAGAGAACGTCCATGCGCAAGACCCTCGTCCAGGAACAATTCGGCAAGACTGCCGCCCACTACCTGACCAGCAAGCCGCATGCGCTTGGCAAGAGCTCGGAGCGCCTGGTCGCGCTCACCGCCCCGCAGGGCGACTGGCGCGTGCTCGACGTCGCCACCGGCGGCGGCCATGTCGCCTACACTTTCGCGCCGCTGGTCGCGCGCGTGTGGGCGAGCGACGTCACCCAGGAAATACTCGACATGGTGAAGGCGGAGGCGGCCAAACGCGGCCTCGCCAATCTGCTCACCATCTACGCCAAGGCCGAGGCGCTGCCGTTCGAGGACTTGAGCTTCGATCTCGTCACCTGCCGCATCGCGCCGCACCACTTCGATTCGATTCCCCTCTTCCTCGACGAGGTCCATCGCGTGCTCAAGCCCGGCGGCCGGCTGGGGCTGGTGGATAATGTGGTGCCGGAAGGCGGCGTCGGCGACTATGTCAACGCTTTCGAGCGCCTGCGCGACCCGAGCCACCTGCGCGCCTGGACCATGGCCGAATGGCGCGCCGCCCTGCCGCAGCACGGGTTCGCCATCGCCCACGAGGAGCAGCTCTATAAGATCATGGAATTCAACAGCTGGGCCGCGCGCCATGACGCCGTCATGCGGGCGATGCTGCGCGCGATGCTGACCCAGGCGACGCCGGCGGTGAACGCGGTGCTGGAGCCCAAAGAGCGCGCCGGCGACATGACCTTCCGCCTGTGCGAGGGACTGTTCATCGCCAAGCGGACATGACGGTGCGGCGACAAGCGCCGACGCGCCATCACATCTTCCGCGCATCCGGAATGGGATTCGGCCTCCAAGCCGCCGCACAGGACTTCAACCGCGTCATGCACGAACTGATGACGCTGCAGCGCCAGCGGGAGACTGCCGAACCCGCCCCGCACCCGATCGCCGCCAACGCGGCCTCGCGGTCAGGGATATCGGGTCGGGATCAGCGCCCGGAACTCTGGGGCCACTATTGATTTATCGCAAGGAAAGCCCCGGGCGCGCGAGCTAGGTCTTGCCGACGCCATCCCGGCGGGGGCCTGATACCGAGCTGCAAGTTGCATGAGCGCGCATGCCATATCGTCTGAATGCCGACCTGCCGCCCTCGGTGCGTAACCACCTTCCCGAGCATGCCCAAGACATCTACCGCGAGGCCTTCAATCACGCTCATGCGGCCCATGCCGGCGAGGCCGACCGCGAGCGGCGCTCGCATATGATCGCGTGGGCGGCGGTCAAGCGCTCTTACGTCAAGGCCGACGACGAATGGATTCCGCGCGAGCGCGCGTGATCCCTTGCGCCGCGGCAATTGGTTTGCGAAAAGCCATGTGCGTCAAAGAAATGGAACCATGAGCAGCACTCTCGCCATCGCCGAACGTAACGTGCCGCGCTACACGTCCTATCCGACGGCGCCGCATTTTTCCGCCAGCGTCGGCGCCGGCCGCTATGCCGAATGGCTGGCCGCGCTGCCGGCCTCGGCGACGCTCTCACTCTATATCCACGTGCCGTTCTGCACGGAGATGTGCTTCTATTGCGGCTGCCACACCCGCGCGGTGCGCAAGCGCGAACCGGTCGACGCCTACGCCGAGCGGCTGATCGACGAGATCAAGCTGCTCGACGGCCTCAAGGGCCGCAAGCTCATGCATCTGCACTGGGGCGGCGGCACGCCCTCGATCCTCGGCCCGGCCTGGCTGGAGGCCATTTCCGCGCGGCTCGGCTCGCTGCTCGATCTATCCGAGCTGAGGGAGCACGCCATCGAGCTCGACCCGCGCCGGGTCGACCACGCGCTCACCCGCTCGCTCGCCGCCATCGGCGTCAACCGCGCCAGCCTCGGCGTGCAGGATGTGTCGCCCGCGGTGCAGAAGCTGATCGGCCGCGTGCAGCCCTTCGACCTGGTCGAGCGCGCCGCCGATGAATTGCGCGCCGCCGGCATCGGCAAGCTCAATATCGACCTGATGTACGGCCTGCCCGGCCAGTCCACCCGCGAGGTGGCCAAGAGCGCCAAGCTTGCCGCCTCGCTCGCGCCGCAGCGCATGGCGCTGTTCGGCTATGCGCATGTGCCCTGGTTCAAAACGCATCAGCGGCTGATCAAGCCGGAGAGGCTGCCGGGCCTCTCCGAGCGCCTGGAACAGGCGCAGGTCGCCTCCGCCACCCTGCAGCGCCTCGGCTACAAGGCGATCGGGCTTGACCATTTCGCCCTGCCCGACGACGAGCTTGCGGTTGCCGCGCGCGAGCGCCGGCTGCACCGCAATTTCCAGGGCTACACCACCGACGAAGCCGATGCCCTGATCGGGCTCGGCGCCAGTTCCATCGGCAAGCTACCGCAGGGCTTCGTGCAGAACGCGCCCGACGTCGGCGGCCATGCGCGCGCCGTGCAGGCCGGCCGCTTCGCCACCGTGAAGGGTCTCGAACTCACCGACGACGACCGGCTGCGCGCCGGCATCATCGAGCGACTGATGTGCGACCTCGAAGTCGATCTCGATACATTCGATGGCGCCGGTGCCGGCAAGGCGCGTTTCGCCGGCGAGCTGGAGACGCTCAGCCCGCTCGCCGAGGAGGGCCTCATCATTATCGACGGCGCCCGCATCGCGGTGACCGACCGTGGTCGCCCCTATGTGCGCATCGCCGCGGCCGCCTTCGACGCCTATCTGCCGGCGACGCAGAAGCGGCATTCCGTCGCGGTATGACCGCCGCGTGTCCCGGGCGCGGCGCAAAGCGATGCGTCGCAACCCGGGACTTGGCACCCTACCCCCGCAGGAATTTTCAGGATCGGGAGATACGCGCTTCGCCGCAGCGATTTTCGTCACCCCTTCGACTGCTTGGCGCTGGTGAACTCCGCCGCATAGGGGCAGAAGGAAGGCGGCTGCATGATCGGGTCGGGCTGCACGTGGCCCAGCAGGATGCCGCAGACCGCGCGCGCCTCGCAGGTCTGGCAGGCCGCAGCGGCGATCGCGAGCTGCGAGGCGCCGGTCGGCCAGGCCGCCGCCACCGTGTCAAGCCCGTTGCGCGCGCTCGTTGCGGGCGGCTGGCGCGGCGTCTCTGGCGCGGCGGCATCCGTCGGCGGTTTGCGGTTCCAGATCATCATGCCAAGGCTTGAAGCAAGCATGCCGCCACGGCCTTGATTCAAAGCAAGATTCCCGCAGCCGCAGCCTCCGCAATTGTACGTAGCGAATGGTTGGATGCCGCACCAATTCCCGCCTCGCCCGCGCGCGCCCGGTTAGCGGCGGGCTCGCCGTCGGCGCCGTGACGGGGCGCAATCCGGATGCTAGGACTGGGCATCGGAAAGCCCGCGAGACCCGCCATGCCGCGCTACTATTTCCATCTCACCGATGGCAAAGCCGTTCTGAACAATCACCAGGGCATCGACCTGCCCGGCAACGCCGCCGCGCGCGCCGACGCCGTGACGCTCGCGCGCGACCTCAAGCATGGCGCGGCCCTGCCCGGCTGGAACTGGAGCGGCTGGTTCGTCACCATCCTCGACGAGCACGGACACAAGGTCGACGAGGTGCCGATCGCGGACACGCTGGAGCAACAGTAGCCGGCGGATTGCGATGCAACGCGCAAGATTTCCACGCATAAGACAAAGAAGGGCCGCCCTTGCGGACGACCCTTGCATTGTCAGGCCGTGGCCCGGTTGCGCGAGGCGTTGCCGCCCAAGCGCTGCGTGAGCCGGTGACGTTTCAAGTCACCCGGCAGGAGCCTCGGCAGAGGCGAGAATCCAGTTCACGAATGCCGGCGACCGCGGCGATAGACAATGAGACACTGGATCACCTCCTTTCGGTTGTTGCGAACGAAGGCTCCAATATAGAGGCGCGGCAGGGATTGGGAAAGGTGAATTGCTTGGTTGTGCCATTTTTGGCACTCTCGAAATCATGAAAGGGCCAAGCAGCAAGCGGAAAAGAGAACGATCGATCGCAGCGGGAGCTTCGACTATTTCCTAGCCAAGGATGACCTGCTCGCCGAAACCGAGGACGCCGCGATCAAGGAAATCATCGCCGATCAGATCAAGGTGGCGATGGACAAAAAAGGTCTGAGCAAGACCGCCATGGTTGCGCGCATGAAGACCAGCCGGCGGCAGTTGGATCGGCTGCTCGATCCGGAGAATACGTCGGTGACGCTGGCGACGCTGCGAAGGGCGGTGAACGCGATCGGGCGGAATTTAGGAGTGTACTTGGAGTGAGAGTATCATTGAAAAGAATCAATCTTTGAACACAAAGATTACGATGTGCTTGGGGTCGTTAGACCATTCGCCCAGCGAACAATTGGGAAATCCCGATCAATGGCACACCACTGTATTAATATTGTCGCAGTCAAACGAGCATTGGAAACTAGCAGAATGTATTGCCACCTTTCTCCGAAGCGAAAGCGGCTCCCTCCGACGATGGTCGGCTAGACATTCGAGGTATTACAAAACTAATTTTGATCGTATCTTGACAGAGAATGTGACCAAATTTCCAGTACATATTCGCGCCATCAGCGCTCAGAGCGAAACTATTAGGCTATGCCTTGATCACATGCTTGCCGAACTGGGCCTAGCTGGGTTGGTCAAATCATCCACTAAGAAAGAAAAGCCCTATCTAGAATTTGGACCGTTTTCGAGAATTAGAATTACTGATGTACGCAACGGTGTCGCGCAGGAAGATCACCAACCGGTTCAATTCACTTTGCCTGAACGGCAAGCGATCCCACTCGTATTTATCTGCCACTTCCTTCTGCGAGCGCATCAACAAATCTTTCCATTGGTACGAGATGAACAACCAACAATTGAATGGGTCGATTGGCAGTTAATGCCAAATAAGTTTCCAGGAGGAATTGACGGCAGAATGGCTTCGCTCTTCCATGCCATCATGTCGGGCTCTGCAAGGGCGGGGCTCGTAATGGGCAACATACGAATTATGACGTTCGTAAATACTGGTGACGATCATGGAAGCATTTTTGCGGATAATCTCGCTGGCCTGCTCGCTGACAAGCTTAGCAATGGAGATCAAAAGCTAATGCTTCCACCTTCTCTCAAAATAGGGTCATCAATGTTTTGGGAAATTTGGAGGCGCGAAGGAGCTTGCTGAGAGAGTTGCCTACCTCACCAACTCCCGCATCGCCCGATCCAGCCCCTCCAGCGTCAGCGGATACATCCGCCCGCCCATCAATTGCCGCACCATCTGAATCGAATAGGTGAAGTCCCATTCCCTCTCCGGCACCGGGTTGAGCCACACCGCCGCCGGATAGGTCCGCGTCACGCGTTCCAGCCACAGCGCGCCGGGTTCCTCGTTGTAATGCTCCACCGAGCCGCCCGGTGCGGTCACCTCATAAGGCGACATCGAGGCGTCGCCGACGAGTACCACCTTGTAGTCGTGCGGATAGGTGTGCAGCACGTCCCAGGTCGCCGTGTGCTCCTGAAATCTCCTGCGGTTCTGCTTCCACACCTTCTCGTACAGGCAATTGTGGAAGTAGAAATGCTCCATGTGCTTGAATTCGGCGCGCGCCGCCGAGAACAATTCCTCGGTCGCCTTGACGTGCCAGTCCATCGAGCCGCCGACGTCGAAGAACAGCAGCACCTTCACCGCATTGTGCCGTTCCGGGCGCATCAGGATATCGAGATAGCCCTTGTGCGCGGTGCCCTTGATGGTGCCGTCGAGATCGAGCTCCTCCGGCGCGCCGGTACGCGCGAACTTGCGCAGGCGGCGCAGCGCGATCTTGATGTTGCGGGTGCCGAGCTCGACCTCATCGTCCAGGTCCTTGAACTCGCGCTTGTCCCACACCTTCACCGCGCGGAAACTGCGGTTGCCCT
>Ga0307436_1001578_pt1 | contig 10008 bp, 13 predicted proteins | sample SalMarWE160440MG_FD_202513 | JGI IMG/M metagenome (GOLD analysis project Ga0307436, IMG submission 202513) | Salt marsh sediment microbial communities from the Plum Island Ecosystem LTER, Massachusetts, United States - WE1604-40 | ecosystem: Environmental > Aquatic > Marine > Intertidal zone >...
ACCTGAAAATGAGAGATAAATCTCAAATTTTTGTAATACTCAAAAAATAGGAGAAATTAAATGCAAACGGTAACAAATTTTGACCAAAAATTCAAACTTTTAATTGCTCAGTATAATGAAATGACAAAAGGCATTCCGGAAGGAGAGTCTTGGGGCATTACGAAAGCTAATTATAAGGTGGCAGATTTAATAAAGTTGGCAAAAAAAGCTTCTGCACTTGTTGATCGATATCTAATAGACCATGATGAACAAGAAACAAGAAAATATTTGCGTAGTTTTAGCCAAGATAACGAAATACCGGAAGCTTTTTCGAATATGTTAGTTTTTCATCGAGTAATGAAAGTTGAAAAGGAATTTGATGCAGAAATTAGGGATTTCCATGCAGAATTTGATAAATTGGTTTTCAAACAGATAAAGCTGTCAGAAAAAGCTTCTGCTCTTGTTAATCGTCACCTGGAAAAACACACTAAGTCAGAAACGAGAAAGTTTCTAAATACCTATGACGACTCTGAGATGAAGAGACCTTTTCGCTGTATATTGTCTTCCAGACATCCCGTATGGAAAGACTAACTCTTTAGAACAGCGCGAAGCTGAAACAACTGGTCTAAGATACTGGGCTCCAAATCTTGAAGAAATGATTAACTTGAGATACTGCCTCCGAGAAATTGATCAAGGACCTTGAAAAAATCTAGGAAATAAAAGATTTTGCGGATGACTAATCGAGATTCGATCAAACAAAGCAAAAGGATTTACATCATTCTCTGGTTGCTGTGTATCCTCGGGGCCTGGCTCTTATTGCCTTATGTGCAACATTTCGGAGTCGTTCCCGAGGAAGTTTTCACTTCGAAATTATTTTGGCTATCGACGATTCAGGCAGGCCTATTCTTTGGAATCGTTTTGTGGTTGAACCATTTTCTCGTCCCAAAGACCGATTTATCTCCTTGTTTAGCAGATAATCCCTTCAAGAGAATTGTCCTTTTCGTTTGAAGTCAGCCGCATCTTACTGCTAAATGGGATTCCGGGGATTGTATTTTGATGGCTCTATTGGTCCAGGGGACTATGGACGGCAATGGTAGCTCATTTTGTTGCAGATCTCATGGTGCATATGGTGGCAGTCTAATTTTAATGAAGGCAAGATGATACCAATGGAACTCAAAGACCTTAAAAATGTGGGTAAAGCCACTCTTGAAGATCTGCACCTTTTGGGAATTCACCATGTAGAGGAGCTCGCTGATCGCGATCCTACAGATCTATTTCATCGGTTGGAAAGGCTTTCAAATAAGCGCCACGATCCATGCGTATGGGATGTATTTGCTGCAATCATTCACGAGGCGCAGACAGGCGAGAGGTCAGCTTGGTGGATCTGGACAAAGAAGCGCAAAGCTCTTGAGCAATTGGGAAAATGGACTCATGCTATTTAACGCGAATTCGGGATTACCTTCCTATGAAACGCCTATCTTTTTGCAACTTTTCCATGAAAAACTCATTGAAGATAGCGATTTTGCTATCTTCTGCGTCGGTTTTTCTGGAAAATTTATCAAAAATCTATGCCTTTTCATTGAGAAATCTAATCCCGAATTCGCATTATTTAGAAGCTCGCGCCTATTCCCACTCGGAAGTAGGGACCGGGAAGGATCAGGTTGCTGTTGATTTGCCCCAGTCCCGTGAGAAAAGTGGGATATAAGAGACGGACACCTCTATAATACGCTGAATATTGATAGCCTCCTTCCAGATCAAAGAGAAAGCATCCACAAGATCCATTGTATCGGAGGCCGATCTGCCCATCGAAAATGGGCACAATATAGGGGCTCTTTGGCGTGCGAAGGTCGTTAGAAGTGTTTGCAACTGTGCCCATATTGACCTGATCCAGGGTCGATTTCAGATCTCCAATGAGAAGAGCCAAACTCGCTTTTCCGACAATGGAAAACCCCCAAAAGATGTTCCAGTCGGGCTCAAAGGTGTAGATCGGACCGATCCCGCGGTAGCGACTTTTGAGAACGTTCGTTTTCGTTTCAAAGTTTTGAGGAGGCTCGCCCCCGAAGTAGCCGTTGTTTTGCTGACGATCGAGGCGCAAGTAACGCAGTCCGACTCCGTGATGAAAGGTTAAGCAGCTGGCTACTTGGAGATATTTTCCAAAGAGTCCATCAAATTGGTCGAGCCGATACTTCACTCTCGATGTAGCACTTGAATAGAGAACATTTACATTGCCGCTGGCATTCACGCTGGTGAGGGTCTCAGAGCTGCTCGTAGTGACTTTGGTTCGATCGGTCTGTTCAAGTCCAAAATAGGAAACCCATGCATCGTAACTTGGGCAAAAGCGATAGCCGAGCTCATAGGTCCCAGTCCAGCGCATGTCGGGATCCACTTCTTTATCCTTTTGGCCTCCTCCTGATTCGTTCAAGATGGCAAAGACGAGATCTTTATTCGTGGGCGTTGGCTCGAGAAAGGCGCTTGTGAAATTGAAGTAGGGGCCACATTCGCTATAGGGGCAAGCTAGAGGGAAGCAGGAAAAGAGATTGCACGTGCAAGGGATGATTGACTGGTCAAGAGAGATGAGTACATAGGGGCCTCCGAGCCCCAAGTTGCTCGATTGTCTGACCGGAAATGTATTTGTGTTTCTGGTAAAGCCGTTAAATGGATTGATCCGATCAATCGCCTTGAAGTAGTAGTCAATCTCATAACCCGCTTGAATTTTCAGGCCCCAATCTCCACAAAATACCCAAGTATATTGAAGGTTCAAGTCAGAAGAGAGGGTTGTGACAGCGCGGTGATCTGATTGCTTGTCGAAAAAGGGTGTTGTCGTATTGCTCTCGAACTCTTCGGCATCGACTTTTGATTTGACATCCCCAAAAAGAACTCCTGCTGTCAACTTTCCGGCGATGCTAAAGTTACAGAATAGGGGAAGGTCAAAGCTAGCTCCTGCATAGGGCCCCACTCCCCAAAAATCGCTTTTTTCTGTTCCCATCAAGAAGGAGGGAGAAGGAGGAATGGTTGGGGGGATAATATCTGTGTAGTTCACCTCGAGCTTGCGGTCGATCTTGGCAAATTCGACTCCCAAGAAAGGCTGGAGTGAGAGGCACTGGTCAAAGAAATATTCTAGGCTGTATTCAAGACCAAAGTGATCGATCTTTTGCTTGGAGTGTGCCAGGGCTTTCGAGTAGCTGCTTCCGAGAAAATTTTGGATAATCTCTTGCTGCTCAAGGGTGAATGGTATTGTTTGCTTGCTGTCGTTGTCTTTTGCATGAAGGGAAAGATAGTGAAAATCGAGGCTCTGATTGCCGCAGAAGCGGTAACCTAAGTTCAGTCGATAGCCACTTTGATAATCGGGCTTTACCTCGAGGAGAAGAGCATTTAAATTGGGTGGTGTTGTGAGTGTGATGAAAGATCCATATTCGAGGTCGGCATCAGTGGGAATAGGCCTCAAATAGATCCAAGCTCCGCTTGCATGGAAACCGCTGGGATACCAGGGAGAGCTGATTTCTGTTACTGGGCAAAAACAGTCGAATTCATCTGCAACGAGGGAAAGAGTTCTTAAAAGGAATAAAAAACCGATGAACTTTTTCATGATTCCCTTATGACACAGGAAATTTTTATTGACAGCTTTTTTCTTCAATAATAATCACTCAAAATCCTAGTTCTCAAAGAAGAAAATGAAAAAACCTATCAGAGAGATGAAGAGGAACCCTGCAAGTTCATGAGCCCATTGGAAATCTTTTGTAGTTACTGACACCATGAATAGATGAACTGCGACCGAAAGAATGAAGCGTGTGATCGCTGACTTTTATTTCGACACCCTTTAAACTCAAGCCATGACTAAGCGCTCTCTATTGATTCTATTTCTGATCGTAGCTCTCTTTCTCATCATTCAAACGGTTTTTGCCCAGTTTCTCGCTTCGAGTATCTGGCTCAATCAGCTGTTTTCTATGTTCTATGTGTGGAGTCCGGGTTTGATCGGACTCTACTTCGCGAGAAAGGAGGGTATTGCCCTCCCCATTTTTTCAAAATTGAACAAGTGGTTCTATCTCATTCCTCTCATTGCTCTTTTGGTGGGAGGCTTTGGCCTTCTCGCGTCTATTCTCTTTAATGGAGCTCAAACCGTCAATCCCGAATTTTCCAGCGGCTCAATTGGATGGATTATCGGAAATACCCTCCTCTTTCTCTTCATTGGATTCGGCTTTATTTTGATTTTGCTCTGCTTTATTTTCTTGGGAGGAGAGCTTTACTGGCGTGGGTATTTTTGGGAAAAGGTGAAAAGTCGCCGTCCTTTGAACATGATTTTTCTCACGGCCCTGATCTGGAGCCTTTGGCAACTGCCCCCGAGTCTCTATTTTAATCGGCTGAACGGAATCCCACTCGGAATTTCCTTTCTAGGTGTATTTGTTTTGAACTTTGTCTTGTCGCCAGTACTGACCTTTTTTCGCCTCAAAACAAAAAGTATTTTCGGAGCAGCCTATGCGTACAGTGCCTTAATTGCTAGTTTCATATTTTTTCTGATTCTCTTTCCAACGACCGATTTGCGAATCGTCGCCACGACTGGAGGATTTTTCCTACTAGGCCTGATTCTCTTTTCTCTGGTATTCAAGCTCTATCAGCCATCTACTTGGAAAAAACTTGTTTAAAAAAATCTCTATAGTTAGTAGAAAGGGGAAAGAAGCAACACCTCTGGAGGAGATATTCTATGAGAATACTTGATGTGATCGTTGCAGTATTGCTCGTTATTGGTGGTCTAAACTGGGGATTGATCGGGTTTTTCAACTTCGACCTCATTGCGGCTATTTTCGGGCACATGTCTGCGCTAACGCGATTGATCTATTGTATTATAGGTCTTAGTGCGCTTTACCAAATTTTCCAATGGAAAGCGATACAGAAGCGCTGGAAAGCTAAGTGAGAAAAGGCACCCATTGGGGTGCCTTCTTAAAAAAACATCCCCACACTACGCAGTACAGCCTTGAAAATAGGAGGCACAATTCTGCCCTGTATAGCGTGGGAGATGAAAACTTGTTTTTTCCAAACTTTAATTTTCAATCAATTGCTGATTTTTTGTAAAGGAAAATTAATCTGAGGATTTGTTATCTTTGTGCTATTCCAAGGAGTAGCTCATGCAAGTCATCCCAATTCTTCTTTTGTTCTTTGCCTGTCCGCTACGAAGTGTAGATTTTAAAAGCGAATCTTTCCAGAGAAAGCGTCTGGATGAAGGAAGGGCTATGTATCTGGTTTGTGAAGAAATTGCCAAGATTTACGAAAGAGAGAAAATTCTTCAAGAATGGCTCGGCCAATGAAAAAGGAGATTTTTATCTTCCTTTTCCTCCTTATCGCAACGAGCATAGAGGCGGGCCTTTACAAAACCCTGAAGCGAGGGCTCGAGACATGCAAAGTGTACAAGAGTGTGCATCGGAAAGAGCTCGTCGAAATCACACAAGAGCTCTTAGCCTCCGATCGCGTTCATCTAGATGTCAAAGAAGCGATTCAGAACAAAGGGAGAAGGGTTTTTCTCTTCGAGTACCCCTCAGATGGGATGCACATTAAGGGATACATCAGCTTTGTCCCGAGTGCGGCTGAACAAAATCTCCTCGTATTTATTCGCGGCGGATCGGGAATCTATGAAATCAAATCTCCAGGAGACCGTTCCAACTTTTGGGGAGAACATACCATCATCTCCTCGACCTATCGAGGTGGACCGAGCCCGGGTAGGGATGAATTTGGTGGTAGGGATGTCATCGATGTCAAACATCTCGTCGATCACATTCCCAAAATCGAAGAGCAACTCGGGCTCTGTTTTACTCAAAGGGAAAAAATCGCTGTCGGGTTCAGTCGAGGAGGAATGCAGCTCTTTTTGGCGCTTACGCGATTCCCCGAGCTCGCCACCTATTTCAATCGAGCGGTGAGTGTTTGTGGAGTGCTAGATCTCGAACAATTTTTGGAAAAAAATCCCTTGATTTCGTGCCTGATCCGGTTTTGTCTGTTCCAAAAAATCGATCAAAATTGGAAGGACATGCGGAATCCTTTAAAGCTATGTCACGCCTATCCGAAAGAGCTTCCCCTGCTCATCATTCAGAGCACAAATGACCCACTCATCGATCCCAGTGTAGGGAAAGAGATGGTGGGTCGCCTCAAAGCGCAAAATATCTCTGTCACCTACAGGGAAAAGGAAGGAGCAGCTCACTGTCATCACTCCCTATGCGAGTTTATCGACCAGTGGCTCCTCTCTTCTGAAGAAGCTGATTGCTCATGAGGCTGACTCCTAGGCCGAGAAGCAAAGATGCCATCACAAAATAGCCCAAAGAATCACTGGAAAGGCTCATTGTTTTACTCAGCCCACCTCCAAGGGAAAATCCAAGGGCATAGCAAAGGGGAATCAAGCTCATGACTTTCGAATCTCGATACTCAAGAGTCGCCAGGGAGACACGGCTGTAAACAAGAGGACGAAACCCAACCGATGAAATCTGGAAACACCCGATGAGTGATCTTTTAAGACGCTCTTAAAAGAAAATCAGGGATGTTAAGAAATGTTTTAAGCACAAGGCCAAGGGATACTGTGGAAGAAGAACGGAGAATGTGTGATTTTTTCATATTCATCCTCGTGAGGTTTCCACGTTTGAATACGCCCCATTTATAATGAAACTTTATCGAGATTGCAAGAGAAAGGAAAGAGCTTGGTCGATCACGTGATTGGGGATTTCCCAGGGAAAGAGGTGTCCCATCTCGGGAAATGTGTGGATGCGGGCATTTTGTGCCTTATCTGCGATCTCTTTGGCACAATAGGATGGGGTAGCGATGTCTTTGCCCCCGACGAGGAGCAAAAGCTCATGGGGAATCTGATGAATTTCTCTGCGTAAATCACAAGAAAAGAGAGCATCCGCCTGACCCAACAATCCCTCCATAGATTGGGGAAAGGGATCATGCAACATCGAGTTTACAAATCTCTCTTCGTTTCCATTTTCCTCAATATAGGCATTGCTCAGCATCCACGAGGCATTTAGCTTATAGAGCATTCTCATATCGGTTCCCATTTCGAGGAGTTTAAGGAGGGTTTTGCCTCTATGAGTCGCAATGGGGGGTAGTTTCGCAAATGGAGCACATAAGATTGCCTTGCGTACTTTTTCTGGATGATTCAAACAGAGCTTTAAGATAATGGCAGATCCCATGGATTGGCCCATGAAGTGGGCATTTTCGATCTCGAGATTTTCCATCAGGGCTGCCGTATCTCGGGCAAACATCCTGATGCTATAGGGTTCATTGGGAGCGTCTGATTGCCCTGAACCTCGATTATCAATGGCGATGACTCGAAATTTTTTAGAGAGGGGAATGAAGTAGTCCTGCCATACACCTTTGTGTTGGTTGTATCCTCCAATTAAAATGAGAGGAGGTCCTTTTCCAAACGTTTCGTAATGGATGCGAATTCCATTCGCTTTGATGTGGGGCATACTCCCTTAGATAGTCGGGAGAAACATTTAAGAAAAGAGGCTTTTGACTTTATCGAAAAAGGTCCGTTTCCGAGGAGAGTTGTGATCTCCCTCAAGCTTTTGGAAGTCTTGGAGAAGTTTCTTTTGCTTTTCGTTGAGTCCAACAGGGGTTTCCACAACGACTCTCACGAGCAGATCCCCTTTGCTGCCTCCATGAACATTAGGAGCGCCCTCTCCGCGAATGCGGAACGTCTTTTCATTTTGTGTTCCTTCTGGGATATTGATTCTCGCATTTCCGCCCGTTGGGGTTGGCATTTCTTTTTTTGTGCCGAGAGCTGCCTCTGAGAAAGTGACGGGGAGCTCGATGAGAACATCATCCCCTTCTCTCTTAAAAATTTCGTGAGGGCGGACTGTGATGTAGACATAGAGATCTCCAGGGGGCCCGCCTCCTTCACCTGCATCACCATAGCCTGCCATGCGCAGGCGCATGCCAGTATCGACACCTGGTGGGACGTTGATCTTGACCGTCTGCTTTTTTTTCTCCCGTCCACTTCCACGGCATGATTTACACGGGTCGGTAATGGTCTTTCCCTCGCCGTGACAGGAAGGACAGATGGTGGTCATACTGAAAAAGCCACGCGTTTGGTGGACCTGGCCTGCACCGCCACACTGTGAGCAGGTCTTGACGCCTCCTGCCGAGGCGGCTCCTGAGCCATTACATGTCGAACAGATGTCGTAATTGGTGACGGTAGCTTCTTTTTCCAACCCCCTCATCGCTTCTCCAAAGGAGATCGTGAGGTTCATTTTTTTGGAGGCGCCTTGACGGACTCCCGCCGTGCTGGGGTCGGTGTCAAAGCCAAAAAAGCTATCAAAAATCGAATCGCCTCCACCGCGGCCGCCGCCGAAGGCATTCATGAAGGTGTGGAGGGCCTCTTCCATGGATGAAAATCCGCCGCCACCCATTCCCCCAGGACCACCCATGCCCGCTTTAAAGGCATCGGGACCGTACTGGTCGTACATCTGGCGTTTGCTCTCATCACTCAAGACCTCATAAGCTTCTGAAATTTCCTTAAATTTCTTCTCGGCTTCTTTATCGCCCGGATTTTTGTCTGGGTGATACTTGAGGGCCTGCTTGCGGTAGGCCTTTTTAATCTCGTCTTGGGTTGCTCCTTTGGAGATGCCAAGGGTGCCATAATAATCAGTCATCGAAGATTAGCGACTTTTCTTATTTTTTTGGGCGGCTTTCGCTGCAGCTTTCGCTTTAGCGCGACTTTTCACTGAGGGTTTGTCGTAGAATCGATTGGCTTTCGCCGTTCTCATCACACCTTCGCGGTCTAGTTTTTTCTTGAGAATGCGGAGGGCCTTTTCGATGGATTCTCCGGCGCGAACCTTAACACTTGTCATCTAAATCGAATTCCTTAGGGTTGTGGATCTTATCAAAGTCCCTATCATACCGCCGAGAAGTGTTTTTTTCAACTCCTAACGGATATAGCACAGGGACAGAGATTCGGGATTTAAAGTTTTATTTTGAGAAAGAGCTTCGGAGATCTGCCTAATGACCCATGATAATTGGGGATTGATTGGCTCGAGTCCTAAGATCGTTTTACTCTCTGGGAGAGCTCTTTCGAGAGAAGATTGAGGGATGAGGCGTGGAGAACTGAGATTGCAAATTTTCCCACCAGTGGCTTCCCCTTCAATGAGATAGTGCTCTTTCATTTTGGCATCGCCCACAAAGACAAATGGACCTTTGAGATCTTTGGGAAGGGAGATGAGGACCGAAGAGAACTCAATGAGGGGGATCCCTTTGGTGTATGCGAGCGTTTTTGCAATCGTTGCACCTGTGCGCACTCCCATGTAGGAGCCGGGTCCCACTCCGACGGCGAGGTAGGAGAGACCTTCTACAAGAGGTCTTAGAGCAGGGAAGAGACTGCGAGTCAACCCCTTTCCTCCATCGAGGAGGAGGGTGGAGATGAGCAATCCCTCCTCGACTACACCGAGAATTGCATTTTTTGCGCTCGTATCGAGAATGAGCCCTTTCATAGGGGGGATTCTAACACATTGCGCGATTAAAGCGGAGTTGATAAACTCGGCAAAACGCAAGATAGTCCATCACGATCCCAGGGAATTTCGAGGCATATTTTGAGCAAAGATTTAGAAAAGACCATCGAGAAAACCGTTCGCAAACCGCGTAAGAAAAAATCCGCTAAAAAGCCAGACTTTGCCATGGATCCCCCTGAGCTCTTTATTGTTCCCTTGGCCAAGCGACCTTTCTTCCCAGGGATGGCAGCTCCCCTTGTGATCGAACCGGGCGTTTTTTACGAAATGCTCAAACATGTGGCCAGTACCGATCACAAGACGATGGGGCTTTTTCTCACCAAAAATGAAGATGCCAACATCTACGATCTGACCATCGATGACATTCATCCTGTTGGGGTCTCGGCTAAAATCCTCCGCATTATTCCCATGGAGCAAGGTGGGGCGCAAGTGATCCTCAATATGGAGAAGCGGGTCGAGATAAAGAAGCCAGTCACCGACGAAAAATTTCTCGCTGCCCATGTGGAGTATCACGAAGATCCCCCTTCTGCGAAAATGTCCAAGGTCCTCA
>Ga0307436_1001579_pt1 | contig 9999 bp, 8 predicted proteins | sample SalMarWE160440MG_FD_202513 | JGI IMG/M metagenome (GOLD analysis project Ga0307436, IMG submission 202513) | Salt marsh sediment microbial communities from the Plum Island Ecosystem LTER, Massachusetts, United States - WE1604-40 | ecosystem: Environmental > Aquatic > Marine > Intertidal zone >...
GGGCCGTCGTGCAGGATGAACTTCTCTTTGCCCTTGGCAGCGGCGCGCAATCGCCCGTAGAGCCCGGCCTGCTCCCAGCGCTTGAGGATCTCCGGCTCGCGCTGCGGCAAGCCGGCGCGCATGGGGAAATCCGTCTGCGGCAGGAACAGCGTCTCGGAATAATCGCGCTTTGTTTCGGACTTGGGGCCGGGCATGGGGCGCTTACTAGCAGGCCGATTCGGCAACGCAAAGGCCGCCTTTCGGCCTCATGCCACCTCCCCCAGTGCGGGAAACGCGTTGCCGGCGCGGGCGAGCGCGTCGCGCGCCTGGGCCGCGTCGGCCTGCATGTGACGCATGAGCGTCTCCACCGATTCGAATTTCAGCTCATGGCGAATCCAGCCGATGAAGGCGACGTCGATCAGTTCGCCGTATAGGTCGCCGTCGAAGTCGAACAGGAAGACCTCCAGCAGCGGCGCGCCGTTGTCGAACGTCGGCCGGCGGCCGAAGCTCGCCACGCCGTCGAAACGCTTGTTCCCGACGCCGACGCGCACCGCGTAGATGCCGTGCTTGAGCCCGCAGGCCGGATCGAGCCGCAGATTGGCGGTGGGAAAGCCGAGCGCGCGGCCGCGCTTTTCGCCGTGGATGACCTCGCCCGACGCGAACCAGGGCGCGCCCAAAAGCTCCGTCGCCTCCACCACCTTGCCCCGGCTGAGCGCCGCGCGCACCGCGCCCGAGGACACCGGGCGGCCCTCGTCCTCCAACGGCGGCACGATGTCGACCGCAAAGCCAAGCCGCGCACCCTGCACCGCCAGAAAATCGGGCGAGCCGGTGCGGTTTTTCCCGAAATGGAAATCGAAGCCGATCGCCGCGCCGCCAATGCCGAGCCGTCCAACCAGGATGCGTTCGACGAACTCCTCGGCCGAGGTCCCGGCCAGGGCCGCGTCGAAGGTCATGACGATGGCGCCGTCGAGGCCGGTGGCCGCCAAAAGGCGCAGCTTGTCGCGTTCGCTCGACAACTGGAACAGCTTGTCCTGCGGCCGCAGGAACAGCCGCGGATGCGGCACGAAGGTCAGCGCCGCGGTCTTGCGGGCAAGCGCCGTGGCGCGCTCGCGCGCGGCGGCGATCACGGCGCGGTGGCCGCGGTGCACGCCGTCGAAATTGCCGATCGCGATCACCGCGCCGGCGAGCGCGCCCGGGTCGATGCCCTGCGCGCCCCCGCGCGCCACGTGGAACCTTTTCGCGCCAGGCTTGTTCATGTGACGGCCAGACGGTTGCGGACGGGGTCGCTCACGGGAGATGTGCTCATTTTCGCGGCATGGCGCTTATTCGGGCGGGCATACGGTTAGCGTGCGGTTAATAAATTTTCAAATTAACCGGTTATTCAAAGGCGGTTGCTAGCAGTGCTGCCACTGCTTGCAGGGAGCCCATAGGGGCATTTCGCCATGGCTGTCGACCTCACAATACCGGTTCTGGTGGTGGACGACTACAACACCATGGTCCGCATCATCCGCAACCTGCTCAAGCAGCTCGGCTTCGAGCACATCGACGACGCTGGCAACGGCGAGGCGGCGCTCGCCAAGCTGCGCGCGCGCAAATACGGGCTGGTGATTTCCGACTGGAACATGGAGCCGATGACCGGCTACGACCTGTTGAAGCGAATGCGCGCCGATCCCGAACTGGGGCGCACGCCGTTCATCATGGTGACCGCGGAATCAAAGACCGAGAACGTGATCGCGGCCAAGAAGGCGGGCGTCTCGAACTATATCGTCAAGCCGTTCAACGCGCAGACGCTCAAGACAAAGATTGAAGCGGTGTTCCCGGACGCCGAAGCGCCCGCCGCGTAATCTTCTTTGTCGTCCCCGCGAAGGCGGGGACCCATACTCTGCAGTCGATGGCTTCACCACACCAATTGCCGCATCACCGCCTTCGGCATTTCGCCGGCGGCGGCGAAGGTCGCGCTCAGCGCCGCGGCGTCCGGCCGCTCGCGCCCGCCCAGCTCCTCGGCGTGAATGCCTGACGTCACGAACAGGAAATCGACGCCGAGGGTGCGCGCGCCCTTCAGATCGGTGCGCACGGAATCGCCGACTGCCAGCACCTTGTTGAGCGCGATCTTACGGCCGGCGGCGGCTTCGGCCTTTTTGAGCGCCATGTCGTAAATCGGCCGGTAGGGTTTGCCGGCATAGAGCACCTCGCCACCCATGGTGGCGTAGAGATCGGCGATGGCGCCGGCGCAATAGACCAGGCGGTCGCCGCGCTCCACCACCACGTCGGGATTACCGCAGACCATGAACACTTTTCGTTTCAGCATCGCCTCGAGCCGGTCGCGATAGTCGTCCGGCGTCTCCACGTCGTCGTCGTCGAGCCCCGAGCAGACCACATAGTCGGCGCGCTCCAGCGGCGCGAAACGCACATCGAGCCCGGTGAAGATAGAACGGTCGCGCTCGGGGCCCATATGGAACAGGCTTTGGCCGCGCCGCTCCTTGATCACGCTGCGGGTGATGTCGCCGGAGGAGACGATGGCGTCGTAGGTCTCAGGCGGGATGTGCAGTCTTGCGAGCTGGCGGCCGACCTGTTCGCTCGGGCGCGGCGAATTGGTGATCAGCACGACCGCGCCGCCGCGCGCGCGCATGCGCATGAGCGCGTCGCACGATTCGGGGAACGCGGCGACGCCGTTGTGCACCACGCCCCAGACGTCGCACAGCAGCGCGTCGTAGCTGGGCGCAAGCTGGGCGAAATGCGGAATCAGGGGCGGCAGGACAGCGCTCATGACGATGGAGTATAGCGCGGCCTGACGCGGCTGCTTAGCCACCCGCCGCGGTAACGGCGAGCGGGCTCGGCGCCTCGCCGGCCGGCTTCGCCGCATCGGCCCCGCCCGCGCCCGGCTGCAAGGCCTCGGCCCGCACCGGCCGCGGGGGTGAGAACAGGAAGCCCTGGCCGAAGCGCACGTCGTAGTCGAGCAGGTCGACCACTACGCCCTCGCTCTCGATGCGCTCGGCGATGAGATCGATGCTGGAGCGCGCCATGAGGTCGGCGAGATCTTCCGGGTGGATATCGCTCTGCACGGTGGAGCGGTCGAGCAGAAGGCTGGCCGGCACTTTCAAATAGCGGAACCAATGATCGGCCAGGTCCTTCGGCTCCATGCGCAGGTCGGCGACGTGATCCATGGAGAAGCGGAAGCCGCGCTCGGCGAGCGCCGCCAGGCTTTCCTGCTCGAGCGGCCCGAACAAGCGATAGGCGCTCTGGCTGAATTCGAAGATCAGCGAGGACGCCAGCGCACGATTGGCATCCATGAAATCAAGGAACTGCTTGAAGTACGAGGAATCGGTCAGCGTGGTCGCGCTGATATTGCAAAACAGACTGACGTCGCGGCTTTTCAGCTGCAGGCGGCGCAGCACCTGCACGCAGCGGAAGGCCAGCAGATTGTCGAGCTTCGGCACCAGCCCGACGCTTTCCGCGATCCCGATGAAGTCGACGGCCGGGATGACATCGCCGTCCTCGGTGCGCAGCCGCGACAAGGCCTCATAGGAGCGAACCTTGCGCTGCGGCAGGGTGACGATCGGCTGCAAATAGAGATCGATGCGACCGGCATCGATCGCCTTGGCGACCTGATCGGCGATTTCTTCGCGGCCTATGCCCAGGAAGCGGCGCGCGCCGCCGACGGCATCGCTCTCGCTCAGGTTCAGCGCGCCGTCGGTCTCGGGCGTAGCCGCCGCAGGTATCGGCGCGGCTGCCAGCGCCGGCGCGCCGCCCTGGTTCTGCAAGGCGGTAGCATGGGAGGCGACCGTTTCGGCGATCTGGCGCACCAGCACGCCGAGCTCGCCGATCTCGCGCGACAGCGGCTCGACGGCGCCGCGCGCGCGCTCAACCGCCTTGTCGACGCGCGGTTCAATGGCGTTGAGGCGGCGGGAAATCTCCACCACCTGGCGGGCGAGGTCGGCGGTGCCGCGCGACAGGTCGGCGATCTGGTCGCGGAGCGCGAGGCGGTCACGCCGGCGACTGTTGACGGTGCCGTACAACATCATGGCGGCCAGCACCGCCACCGCCACGATCGCGGCGCTGCGGGCGTCCATCCTGAAGCCGATATAGAGCACGGCGCCGACCGATGCGGCGATGAGCACCATGCAGACCGCAATGAAGATGGCGCTGATGCGGACCATGCGATGATTTCCTGGGCGGCCTGCGCCGGGCAGGCAGGATTTTACGCCAGCGGACCGATTCGCTCCGCCGGGCAACAATGTTCATGAGACGCTGTGTCTGCGCAACCTAGAAGTCCTGCTATGATAATGACAATTCGCCCGCGCGGAACTCGAGGCGCCATGGCACCTGGAAACCCGGCATTATCGGCATCCCGCCGCTTCGGCTGGCTGGCCTGGCTGGCGGCCTATCCGGGGCGGACCATGGCCTGCTTCCTGGCCCTGCATGCCGCGGTCTGGACCGCGCTGCCGGCGCTGCTTTACCCCAACCTGCCGCTCGACCTGATCGAAGCGCTGATGTACGGGCGCGAGTGGCAGCTCGGCTATGACAAGCTGCCGCCCCTGCCCTGGTGGCTGGTGCAGATCGCCTACCAACTGGTCGGCCACGACTTCGCCTATTACCTGCTGGCCGAAATCGCGGTGGTGGCGGCCTTCGCCCTGGTCTATGCGGCGGCGCGGCCGCTGGTCGGCGGCGTCGGCGCGCTCGTTTCGGTGCTGATCATCGACGGTCTGCATTACCTCAACTACACCGCCGCCAAATTTAACCACGACGTCATCCAGCTGCCGTTCTGGGCGCTGGCAGGCTTCGCCTTCCACCGCGCGCTGCGCGGCCGCCAGCTCGCCGACTGGCTGCTGCTCGGGCTGGCACTGGGGCTTTCGCTGTGGGCGAAATATTTCGTGGTGGTGCTGGCGGCGCCGATGGCGCTGTTCGTCCTCGTCGATCGCGACGCGCGCAAGGTGCTCGCCACGCCCGGGCCCTATGTCGCGGCCGCGGTCGCGCTGATCACGGTGGCGCCCCATCTGGTGTGGCTGGTGAAGACCGATTTCCTGCCGCTTGCCTATGCCGAGCACCGCGCGCTGCTGCCGCGCGGCTGGTACGACTATCTCTGGCATCCGCTGCAATTCGCCATCGGCCAACTATTCTTCATGCTCCCGTCGCTGCTGATCGCGGCGCCGCTGTTCGTGCCGCGCCGCAAGGCGGATGAGCCGGAAGCCAAGCCGCCGGCAGACAGCTTCGACTACCGCATCGTCTGTTGGCTCGCCTTCGGGCCGATGGCGACGGTGCTGGCGATGGCGGGGTTAAGCGGTCGCGGCACGATCGGCATGTGGGGCTATCCGCTCTGGCTGTTCCTCGGCCTGTGGCTGGTGCTGACCGGCCGGCGCGTCCTGCAAGGGCTGTTGCTGGCGCGCATCGTCACCACCTGGGCGATCGTGTTCGTGTGCTTGGCACTCGCCTTCTTCATCAATTACGACGTGTTGCCGCGCTTCGACCACCGCTACCGCGCGGTATTCTTCCCGGGCGGAAGTCTGGGCCGCGACATTTCGCAGCGCTACCAAGCGGCGACCGGCGCGCCGCTGCGCTACGTGATCGGCACCATGTGGGACGGCGGCAATCTCGCGCATTATTCGCCGAGTCAGCCGCGCGTGCTGGTCGACGGCGAGCCGAAACGCGCGCCGTGGATCGATCTTGCCGATCTGAAGGCGCGCGGCGCGGTGGTGGTGTGGACGGACGGCGATCCGAACAAACTACCGGCGAAGTTTAAGGCAGTGGCGGACGGCGCCGCGGTGCAGCCGCCGTTCACCCTGCCTTATCGCCGCGGACCGGGCAGCGTCTCGGTCGGCTGGGCAATCCTCAAGCCGCAGCGATGATCGTCTCGTTTAAGCCGCGTCGCGGTTCTCGTCGGTCATGTCGCCGCTTGCGGTCGCCTCGCGCAGCCCCATGGCGCTGAGCAGGTTCTCGATCTCGAAACGCGCGCTGGCGTGCGACAGCGTCGGGCGCGTGCCGAGCGTGCTCTCCTTGAGATCGTCCACGGCGGTCAATCCGTGCGGATAAAATTCGCGGAAAACCACCCGTTCGGCCAGTCCATCGATGCATCGAAAATCCAGCCTTTGCGAAAGTTCCTGCAAGCCCTCGCCTACCAGGCGCTTGTTGCGCGAGCGAACCGCCGTCAGGCGATTGCGCAGGACGATCCAATCAATGGCTGCCTGTTCGAGCTGCTGGCGCTGGCTGCGCGCCTCCTCGACCATCTGAGCGTAGTGACCGGTGCCGTTGACATCGAGGGTGGCGGGATCGACCGTGGCCAGCACATCGAAGTCGACAAAGCTGTCGTTCAGCGGCGTCACCAGCGTATCGGCCATCGCATGCGCCAGCCGTGTCAGATAACTGTCATGACCGGGCGTATCGATGACGATAAAGTCATTGGTCTGCGCCAGCGCATCGACAGCATCGGTGAGAGCCTTAGAGCCCGCGGTCTGATCCTCCGCGGTTGGGAAATTGACCATATCGCCGAAACAAACATGCTCGGGAATTTCGAGGTCGCGCGCAGTCTGCGCAGCCCAGGCGCGCCGGTTCTCGATATAATTGGTGAAGCTCTTTTGCCTCGCGTCGAGATCGATGGTGGCGACGCGTTGGCGCGCCTTCAGCAGCGCGATCGCGATGTGCATTGCGACGGTGGATTTGCCCGATCCGCCCTTTTCGTTGCCGACCACGATTACGCGCGCGGAGCGCGAGCAGGTTGCCGCAGGAATCGCCATGGTTGCCTCGCAAAATTGATTGGGGATACGCACTCCGGCCAGATTGTTTTGCTTGAATTATTTGTCACTGATTCGGAAAGTTCTCGCAACCCGCAATATGCATCCCTTGCGAAAATTCTCTTTGCGCGTGGCAAACATGCCCCGCTCGCGGCCGGCCGGCCGGACGCAGTGCCGCTGAGGCTGTCGTATTAAAATACCGCTGCGCGTCGACGACCTTGTCGATGGCGCCGTCCATCAGCACGATTTCGCGGTCCATGCGGGACGCCATGGCCAGATCGTGGGTGACCGCCACCACCGTCTTGCGGCGCTGGGCGACCAGCTCGCGCAGCACCTCGAACACCTGTTCCGCCTCATCCTGAGGAGCATCGCGAAGCGATGCGTCTCGAAGGATGGGGCGGCCCGCCCGATCTCGGGCTTGCCCGATATCGGCACTATTGTCGCGCAAGTCGGCTATAGCCGACTTGCGGTGTTCGAGACGCCGCGCTTTGCGCGGCTCCTCACCATGAGGCCGAGATAGGCTCGTGGATACGGGTGCCCGCTTTCGCGGGGACGACAGATAATTGTCAGGCGACCGCCTTGATGATCTTGGCGAGCTTGTCGAACATCTCACCGATCTGGCTTTCGGTGACGATGAGCGGCGGACTGAGCGCGAGGGTGTCGCCGACGGCGCGGAACATGACGTCGTGTTCGAAGAAGCCGAGCTCGAGCGCCTCCAGCCCGCGTTTGCCCGCAGCGTCGGGCTTGCTGGCGAGATCGATGCCGGCGGTCAGGCCGACCGTGCGGATGTCGAGCACGTTGGGCAGGCCCTTGAGGCCCATCGCGGCTTCAGCCCACGGCTTCTCCAGCTTGCGCGCGCGCTCGAACAGGCCTTCGGCGCGATAGAGGTCGAGGCTGGCAAGCCCCGCCGCGCAGGCGAGCGGATGCGCCGAATAGGTATAGCCATGGAACAATTCGATGACGTGCTCGGGGCCCTGCATGAAGGCGTCGTAGATGCCCTTGCGCACCACCACCCCGCCCATCGGGACCGAGCCCGAGGTGACGCCCTTGGCGAAAGTGATCATGTCGGGATGCACGCCGTAGCGTTCGGCGGCGAAGGCGTAGCCGAGGCGGCCGTAGCCGGTGATCACCTCGTCGAAGATCAAAAGGATGCCGTGCTTGTCGCAGATCGCCCGCAGCCGCTCGAGATAGCCCTTGGGCGGCGGCAGCACGCCGGTGGAACAAGCAACCGGCTCGACGATCACCGCCGCAATGGTGGAGGCGTCATGCAGCGCGACCAGCCGGTCGAGCTCGTCGGCAAGATGCGCGCCCCATTCCGGCTCGCCGACGCTGAATGCTTGCTTTTCGCGGTTGTAGGTCGTCGACAGATGATCGACGCCGACAAGCAAGGTGCCGAATTGCTTGCGGTTGGAGACAATGCCGCCGACCGCGACGCCGCCGAAGCCGACGCCGTGATAGCCGCGCTCGCGGCCGATCAGCCGTACGCGCGAGCCCTCGCCTCGCACTTTATGAAAAGCGAGCGCGATCTTGAGCGCGGTGTCGACCGCCTCGGAGCCCGAATTGCAGAAGAACACGTGATCGAGCTCGCCGGGGGCGAGCGAAGCGACGCGGGCGGCGAGCTCGAAAGCCTTGGGGTGCGCGAACTGGAAGGTCGGGGCGAAGTCGAGCTCGGCGGCCTGGGCCTGGATCGCGGCCACGATCGGATCGCGGTTGTGCCCGGCATTGGTGCACCAGAGGCCGGCAGAGCCGTCGATCAGCTTGCGCCCCTCCGGCGTGATGTAATGCATGTCCTTGGCGGAGGCGATCAGCCGCGGCCGCCGCTTGAAAGCGCGGTTGGCGGTAAACGGCAGCCAAAAAGGTTCGAGATCGTTGGGAACCGTGGCCGTGACGGGTGTTCTTTGCGCTTGCGCCATGGGCCGCCTCGCTGTTGTCGCCTCGCCCGCTGCACAGTGGATTAGCCGCTTTTGGCGATAATGACAAAGCGGGAATCCACTGCTACCACCCGGCCATTGCAACAAAGTGACCTGGCTTAAAGTTCGATGGCCAACCCGAAATCCGGCAAGCCGCAGAAGCTGAAAGCCCGCCTGCCGCGCGGGCTCGCCGACCGCGGCCCGGCCGAGATCGCCGCTACCCGGCACATGGTGGAACAAATCCGCCTGGTGTTCGAGCGCTACGGCTTCGAGCCGGTGGAGACGCCGGCGATCGAATACACCGACGCGCTCGGCAAGTTCCTGCCCGACCAGGACCGGCCCAACGAGGGCGTGTTCTCCTTCCAGGACGAGGACGAGCAGTGGCTCAGCTTGCGCTACGATTTGACCGCGCCGCTGGCGCGCTACGTGGCGGAGAATTACCAGAACCTGGCGCTGCCCTATCGCTCGTATCGCTACGGCTGGGTGTTCCGCAACGAGAAGCCGGGCCCGGGACGGTTTCGCCAGTTCCTGCAGTTCGACGCCGACACCGTGGGCGCGCCGACCATGGCGGCCGATGCCGAGATGTGCATGCTCGCGGCCGACACCATGGAAGCGCTCGGCATCAAGCGCGGCGACTATGTGGTGAAAGTGAATGATCGCAGGTTGCTAGAGGGCGTAAGAGAAAAAATCGGCGTCAAAGATGACGCGCAGTGGCTCACGGTCCTCCGAGCAATCGACAAACTCGACCGCCTGGGACCTGACGCCGTGCGTGCCTTGCTTGGCGAGGGCAGAAAAGATGAGAGCGGTGACGTCACGAAGGGCGCCGAACTTGCGTCGAAAGATGTTGCTTTAATCTGCGACTTTCTTTTTGCCGAAGCCCACATGCGCGGTTTTGAGTTATCGCCAGACTCAAGCACGGTCGTACAAGGTGACGAACTAGAAAATGAGCGTGGATGGATTTTTTCAAACGTTAATACAGTTCTTGGCTTGTCGCAGTTTGTGGAATCGACCCCGAGCGGGGAGCGGGCGATCACCGACCTGGAAAACATGTTTAAGTTCCTGGCAGCAAGCGGCTACGGCTCGAAGCGGGTTCGTTTTGACCACTCCGTTGTCCGCGGGCTCGAATATTACACCGGCCCCGTCTACGAAGTTGAGCTGACCTTCGAGGTCAAGGACGAGAAAGGCCGCCCGGTGCGCTTCGGCTCGGTCGGCGGCGGCGGGCGTTACGACGGGCTGGTGTCGCGCTTCATGGGCCAGCCGGTGCCGGCGACCGGCTTTTCCATCGGCGTCTCGCGTTTGCAGGCGGCGCTCACCGCGCTCGGCAAGGTGAGCGAGCAGCCAGAAGCAGGCCCGGTGGTGGTGACCGTTTTCGACCGCGACCGCAT
>Ga0307436_1001580_pt1 | contig 9995 bp, 8 predicted proteins | sample SalMarWE160440MG_FD_202513 | JGI IMG/M metagenome (GOLD analysis project Ga0307436, IMG submission 202513) | Salt marsh sediment microbial communities from the Plum Island Ecosystem LTER, Massachusetts, United States - WE1604-40 | ecosystem: Environmental > Aquatic > Marine > Intertidal zone >...
AGGGCGGCGTGCACTCTCTCGAAGCTTTGGTCATGGCCCGCTACTACATGTTCACGCAGGTCTATTTCAACGTCACGGGCAAGGCTCTGGAGCTTCACTTCAACGAATACCTGCGGGAGACCGGCAAGCTCTGGCCGGCCGATCCGGAGGCCTTTCTGCGCGAAGACGACGTGAGCATGCTGTCCGCGATGCGGCGCTCCGAGAGTGAACATGCGCGCGCCGTGGTCTCGCGCCGGCACTACCCGCTGGCCTTCGAGAGCCGTGAGCACCTCTCCGACGATGAACGGCAGCGCATGGAGACCGCCCTCTCAGAGCTCCGTCAGCATCACGGCGAACCCAACATCCTGGTGTCACACTCGGCCAAGGATCCACACCGGCTGGGCCGCGCCCGCGTCCTCGTCCGTCGCTACAGCGGCGAGCTGGAACCCATGCAGGCGGCCAGTCACTTCATCCGGCACCTGTCGCGAATCGATCGCTATCGCATCTATACGCCGGAGGCGCTGAAGGACGAAGTCGCCGACGAGATGAGCCGCCTGATTGGGCCTTAGGGGAGCCTGGCACCAGGATCCTGGTACCGCCAACCGGTCACCCGTCTCCAGTCGGCCGGCCGGAACCAAGAAGCGAGATGCGAGATGCGAGATGCGAGTGGGTTCTGAATTCGAGTGTCGTCCCGTCCCCCCCACCTACCGCCTCCGCAGGGACTGGCAGCTGGCAGCTCACCGGTCACGGTTCACCGCCTCCTGGAGCCGCTGCAACGCCGCCTGCCAACGGCGCCGATAGAACTCCCAGGCGGTCAGCCCGATGGACAGTGGCAAGCGCTCGAACTGTGACTGCAGCACGGAGAGCTCACAACCCTCAGGCCATTGAACGACCGTCAATTCGACCTGCGTCGAGGTCCCCCAGGCTGCGTTCCTGCGCTCCAGTGCGGCCTGAAGCCGCCGGGGCGCCTCCAACGCGAGAAGTTCCAATCGTTCGGCCAGCGGAGCGCCATCCGAGGCCAGCGCCTCGAGCTCCCAGATGGCGCCCACCTGCAGTCCGATCCGGGCCCGATTCGCCAACCAGCGTTCCAGCCGGTCGGCCGAGACCAGCCACTCCCAGGCCTTGCGCGGCGAGATCGGCAACTCGATCCGGCGACGTAGCTGGACTCCGGGTATGTCTCCCTGCCGAATCCGCTCGGTCACCCGGCGCCCCTTCCTCCTCGACCGTAGATTTGGGTCAGCGCACTCTCCAAGGTCGGAAAACGGAAGCGGAAGCCGCTCTCGATCAGCCGTTTTGGTGCCGCTTTCTGCCCGGTGAGCACCGTGTCAGCCAGCTCTCCCAGCGCCAAGCGAAGTACGAAGCCGGGGATGCGCAGGAAGCGGGGCCGATGGAGGGCGCGGGCCAGCAAATCGGCGAAGGTTCGATTGTCGACCGCCATCGGCGCCACGAGATTGTAGGCTCCCCGAGCCGACTCGTCGTTGAGCAGGAAGAGGATGGCGTCCACCTCGTCGGTGATGTGGATCCAGGAGAACGGTTGGCTTCCATCCCCGAAGACCGCTCCCAGCCCGAACCGAAACGGCAGCGCGATGCGCGGGAGTGCCCCGCCTGATCGAGCCAGGACCACCGCGCTGCGCAACAGGACGCGTCGCACAGGGATGGCATCCGCCTCGGCGGATGCGTCCTCCCACGACGTCGCCACACGAGCCAGGAAGTCGTCGCCCGGGCCGTCGTCTTCGGTGACCTCCTCGTCCGGTTCGTGCGGTCCGTAGTAGCTGATTCCCGACGCCTGCAGCAGCACTCGGGGGGGCCGCTCCGATTCCTGCATCGCCCGCACCAGAACCTGCGTCGGCTCCACGCGGCTATGGAGAATCCGTCCCTTGCGGGCCTTCGTCCACAGTCCCGAAGCCAGGTTTTCCCCCGCCAGGTGCACGACCGCATCTGTGCCGTCGACGACGCTCGCCCAAGGGCCTAGCGAGGCGGCGTCCCAGGTGACCAACTCGGCCTCCGGCGGCAGTCCGTGTCGCGACGTGCTGCGACTCAAGACGATCGGATGGAACCCGTCTCCGATGAGACGCTCGACCAATACGCCACCGATCAAGCCGGTGCCGCCCGAGATGACAACGGTGCGAGAAGGTGACTCCCTAGCGATGACACGATCTTAACCCGCGCAAGGCCGCCGCAGCTCTACGGCCCCGGCTCCCGGTCACCCCGCGCCGCCCGCTACCCGCTGCCAGCTGCCAGCTGCCAGAGGGAGAGAAGCAGGAAGCAGAATGCAAGAGTCATTTCCGATTCTCGCCTCTCGCCTCCCGCTTCTCGCCCCTCTCTTCTCGCCTCTCGCTTCTCGCTTCTCCCTTCTGCCCTCGAGACTGGCGACTGGTGACCGGTGAGTCGCTTCCGGCTCCCGGCCTCTCTTTTTATATGCTCCCCGCACCGTGACCCCGTTGATGGCCGCCGCTCCGCCGGTACGCAAGCGCGAGATCTTTGGCTGGGCGATGTTTGACTTCGCCAACTCCAGCTACACCACTCTCATCGTTACGGTCGCGTTCAGCGTCTATTTCACCAAGCTGGTCGCCGCCGGTCCGCGGGCGGACTTTCTCTGGGGCTCCGGCATCTTCCTCAGCAACGTGCTCGTCGTGGCGTTGGCGCCCGTGCTCGGCTCCATCGCCGACGAAGGCGGACGGAAGAAATCGTTTCTGCTCGCCACCTACGTGCTCTGCGTCGGCGGGACGATGAGCCTCTATTGGGTCCTCCCCGGGATGATCGGCCTTGGTCTCGGCCTGTTCGTCGTCTCCAACGTGGGCTACTCCCTGGGTGAGAATCTCTGTGGCGCCTTCCTTCCGGAAATCTCCACCGCCGCGACGATCGGCCGCATATCGGGTTTCGGCTGGGGCCTCGGATATCTCGGCGGGTTGGGGTGCCTCCTGCTCGCCAAGCCGCTGCTCGCGGCAGGCTTCGGCACCGCGAACCTGTCGGGTCTGCGTCAGACCTGGTTGCTGACCGGCGCGTTCTTTCTGCTCGGAGCTCTCCCGACTTTCTTGTTCCTGCGGGAGCGCGCACCCCGTCGGCCGCTCGGAGGGATCCGGTTCGCCGCGGCCGCCGCCTTGCGCCGGCTGCGAACCACCGCCCGATCGATCGCGCACTTCCGCCAGTTGGCCCGCTTCCTGTTCGTGTTCTTCGTCTTCTCGTGCGGCCTCACTGCAGTGATTGCCTATGCCGCGGTGTACGCCGAGAGGACGGTCGGATTCTCCTCCGGCGACCTGATTCTCCTCTTCATCCTGCTTCAGCTGACTTCGGCGGCCGGCGCGGTCGCCTTCGGCTTCATCCAGGATCGGCTCGGGGCGAGCCGGACGATCGTGACGACACTGGTGCTATGGCTGCTGGTCTGCGCGGCGACGGCGAGCATCCAGTCCGCCGCACAGTTCTGGGCCGTCGCGCTGTTCGCCGGCCTCGGGATCGGATCGCTCCAGTCCGCATCGCGTGGCCTGGTCGGGCTTCTCTCCCCGGTCAGCAAGGCCGGTGAGTTCTTCGGCTTCTGGGGCCTGGCCGGGAAGGCCGCCTACGCCGTCGGTCCCCTGACCTTCGGCGTGGTGTCGTCCGTGACCGGTTCGCAGCGCGCCGCGGTTGCCGCGATTGCCGGCTTCTTTCTCGCCGGCCTGGTCGGGATGCGCTGGGTCGATGAGCGGCTCGGGCGGGCCGCCGCTGAGAGCTGGGGCGAAACGGAACCCGCCCGTCACCCTACGAGGTGAGATCGAGTCGCCGGTAGCCGCGATTCCAGTAGATGAGCGGCGCCTGACCGGGCCGCGGCACACCACTCGCCTGCACCTCGCCGACGTAGATCGAGTGGCTGCCTGCCGCGCTGCGCGTGAAGATGGTGCAGTCGAGCCAGGCCAGGGCATCGGTCAGCACCGGCGCGCCGGTCACCGCGGTCTGCCACTCGCCTCCCCGAAACCGGTCCTCGTCCTTGACCCAGGCGAATCGGTTCGACAGCTCCACCTGGTCCTCGCCCAGGATGCTGACCGCGAACACCGCCCCCTCGGTCTCCAGGAGCTCGTAGGCGCGATGACGGTGATCGATCATCACGCTGACCAGCGGCGGCTCTGGCGAGACGGAGGTGAACGCCGACACGGTCAGACCGTGCACGGCGTCGCCCGCCTTGACCGTCACGATGGTCACACCGGCGGGAAAGTGACGTAGGACGTCGCGAAAGGGTTCGGAATCGACACTCACCGCTCGGCCTCGACCGCAACGCCCGGCGCAGGCTCGCGCTCGGGGTACTTGGTCGCCACGTATTCCTCGATCAGTCGCTGAAACGCGGTGGCGAGCTCCTCGTACGTGCCTTGCAACGTGGTGAACTTCTCGCCGTCGACGTACACGGGACAGTGCGGCGCTTCCCCGGTCCCCGGCAGGCTGATGCCGATGTTGGCCGCCTTCGACTCTCCCGGACCGTTCACCACGCATCCCATCACCGCCAGGGTGAGATTCTCGACGCCCTCGCGCTCCCGCTTCCATTCCGGCATGCGCTCGCGCGTGTAGTTTTCGATCCGTTCGGCGAGCTCCTGAAACGTCGTAGAGGTCGTTCGGCCACAACCCGGACAGGCGGTGATCGCCGGCTTGAACTGACGCAGACCGAGCGCCTGAAGCAGCTCGATGCAGGCGTAGACCTCTTCCCTTCGATCGCCGCCGGGGCGTGGAGTCAAGGAGGTTCGGATGGTGTCGCCGATGCCATCGCTCAGCAGGATCGCCATCGCCGAGCTCGACCACACCAATCCCTTGATCCCCATCCCGGCCTCCGTCAAGCCGAGGTGCAAGGGCTGCTCGGTACGCTTCGCCAGCTCGCGATAGACCCAGATGAGATTCGCCGGATTCGAGGTCTTGCAGGAGATGATGATCTGATCGCGGCGCAGCCCATTCTCGAGAGCCAGCTCGGTGGATCGAAGCGCCGACTCGACCATGCACTCGTTGTAAATCTGGTCCGAGTCTTTCCCCAGCTCGCGATCCGTGTTCTCCTGCATTCGCGCCATGACCAGATCCTGATCGAGTGATCCGGCATTGACGCCGATGCGGACCGGCTTGTCGCGTTCCCGCGCGATGCGACAGATGGTGGAGAACTGTTCGTCGCGGCGCTTGCCGAAGCCGACGTTTCCCGGGTTGATTCGGTACTTGTCGAGGGCGGCGGCGCAGTCGGGATAGGTGCTGAGCAACGTGTGGCCGTTGTAGTGGAAATCGCCGATCAGGGGTGCGTTGCAACCAGCCGCCAGAAGCCGCCGCTTGATCTCCGGGACGGCCGCCGCCGCCTCCGGAACGTTGACGGTGACCCGGATCATCTCCGATCCGGCGTCAGCCAACTCGAGGGACTGCTTCACCGTCGCCTCCACGTCGGCCGTGTCCGTGGAGGTCATGGACTGGACGACGACCGGCGCACCGCCTCCCACCTGCACGTTGCCGACCGGCACGCCGACCGTTTTGTGACGCTGTTTCGACGTCATGAGTTCGTCCAGCGCCCTGAGCAGCCTTCCAGGAGCGCCGGAAGTCCAAATGTTAGCACCGTACAGACGGCACCCCGTTCACACCCTGCCGGGCGCCCCATGCTAGATTTCACGCCACAAACCGGCTGCGCCGCGGCGGAGAGCGCCGACTGGCGACACCGACCGCCGATCCAGCCCGACTCCGCATTTCGCCATGACCGAACCCGCAACCACGTCTCCACCCTGGTCCCTCGAAGACGCCGTGGAGCTCTACCAGATCGAAGGCTGGGGCAACGAGTATTTCGGCGTCAACCGCATGGGCCATCTGATCGTGCAGCCGAACCAGCCCGGCGACCGACCGGCACCGGTCATCGACTTGAAGGAGCTGGTCGACGAGATCCAGGAGCGCGGCATCGGGCTACCCATCCTCATCCGCTTCTCCGGTCTCCTCAAGGCTCGCATCGAGGAGCTTCATCAGGCGTTCGATCGCGCCATACAGAACTACAGCTACAACGCCGAATACCGAGGCGTCTATCCGATCAAGGTGAATCAGGACCGCTACGTCGTCTCCAGTCTGCTCGAGGCCGGGGCGCGATGGCACTTCGGCCTGGAGGCCGGCTCCAAACCGGAGCTGCTCGCCGTCATCGCCATGCTGGAGGACCCCGAGGCGCTGATCGTCTGCAACGGTTACAAAGACGAGGAGTACGTCGAGATCGCCTTGCTGGCCTCGCGCCTGGGAAGCAAGGTCGTCATCGTGGTGGAGAAGTTCTCCGAGCTGTCGACGATCTGCGAGGTCTCGGACCGGGTCGGCGTCCGCCCGACCATCGGTCTGCGTGCCCGCTTGAACACCCGTGGAGCCGGCCACTGGCAAGAGTCGGCCGGAGAACGGTCCAAGTTCGGCCTCTCCGGGGGCCGGCTCATCGATGCCTTCCGCTTCCTCGAGCAGCGGCACATGCTGGACTGTCTCGAGCTGCTTCACTTCCACATCGGCAGCCAGGTCTCGGCTATCCGGTCGATCAAGGAGGCGCTCACCGAGGCGTCGCGCATCTACGTGGACCTGAAGGCGATGGGCGCGCCGCTGGGCTATTTCGACGTGGGCGGCGGCCTGGGCGTGGACTACGACGGCTCGCAGAGTGAATCGGTCTCATCGATCAACTACTCGCTGCAGGAGTATGCCAACGACGTTGTCGGCGTCGTGATGGAGGTCTGCGAGCAGACCGGTACACCCCACCCGATCATCGTGAGTGAATCCGGACGGGCGCTCGTCGCCCACCACGCGGCGCTGATCGCCGAGGTGCTGGGTGTCCACAGGTTCACGGTGGGAGAGCTCCCGGACTCGCTGCCGGAAGAGGCCGAACGGCCGCTTCATGGCCTGCTCGAGTCCTATCAGAACCTGAATGCCGACAACTGTGTGGAGATCTACCACGACGCACGCGACTCCCGGGACGAGGCCTTGAGCCTCTTCTCACACGGCTACCTCTCGCTGGAAGATCGGGGCCAGGCGGAGGAATTCTTCTGGGCCATCTGCGAGCGAGTGCTGGAGATCCTGCGCTCGCAAGAGGAGCCGTCCGATGAGCTCGGCGAGCTCGAGCGGCAGCTCGCCGACAGCTACTTTCTGAACTTCTCCATCTTCCAATCCCTGCCCGACTCCTGGGCGATCGATCAACTCTTCCCCGTGCTTCCGATCCATCGTCTCGACGAGCGTCCCACGCGACAAGCCGTGCTCACCGACATCACCTGCGATTCCGATGGCTGCATCGATCGCTTCATCGACCGCCGCGAGGAGAAGCGGGTCCTCGAGGTGCACGAGTACGACGGCTCGCCGTACTACCTGGGAATCTTCCTGGTCGGCGCCTATCAAGAGATCCTGGGCGACCTGCACAATCTGTTCGGAGACACTTATGCGGTCAACGTCGGCACCGATCCGGACGAAGGATACGAGATCGAACACGTGGTCAAGGGCGACACGGTGTCGGAAGTCCTGCAGTACATGCAATACAACCCGGAAGACCTCGAGGCGCGCCTTCGACGCTCCGCAGAACGTGCGGTGCGCAACAAGCGGATGAGCTTGAAGGAGTCGCGCCAACTACTCCGCATCTTCGAGGAAGGCCTGGCCGGTTACACCTACCTCGAAACCTGATTGGTGAGGCCGGGAACCGGTCGCCGGTCACCAGTCTCCAGTCTCCAGTCGCCAGTTGCCGGGCAGAAGCAAGAATCGCGATGCGAGATGCGAGACGGAACCCAACCCCCGCCCCAACTACCCAACCGCCACCTAGGCAAGAGCGCCCTCGCAGTGAGCGAGGGCGCCAGAGAGCAACGGCCAGTTTGTTCGGCGTCCCCCGAATGAGCCGCTGCCCCTCGGCCCCCGGCTCCTTTCATTTGACAGCTTTCGGCCGCCGCAATAGGGTTCAGCAGTCATCATGACGGCGCAGCCTCTGGAATTGACGCTGGAACTCGAGCCGAGTTCACGCTTCGACCTCATTGACGTCCGTCGCCGAGCCCTCGATGAACTCGGAGAGGCGTTTCGTCGCTATCGGCACTCTCTGTATTGCTCCTATCACACCACCGCAGGGTTTCTGGACGAAGCCCTGTCGCACCATCTGGCGGGTGACCAACAGGGTCTCGATCACTTCTTCTCGTTCTTCCAGCGGATCTTCCCGCCCAACGCCGACTATCGCCACGACAGACTGGAGCTGCGTAGCGAATTGTCCGATGCTCAGCGCCTCCTCGAACCGCGCAACGCCGACTCGCATCTCACCTACATCAGCTCGGGGCTCCGCAGCTGTGTCACGCACGCGAATCATTCCGAGCGCCCGGTCTACTTCGTCGACCTGGACGGCGAGTTCGAGGGACGCCGCCGGGTGCGTCGAACCACGGTGTTGAGCTTCAACGACGAACGCCGCGTGGGAAGCCTTCACCTGGAAGTTCCAGTGTCACCCCATCCCGTGGACTCGGTCAATCTGCGTGCCGAAGCGAGCGGCTTCCACCAGCGAATGGAAGAGTTCGTGGCATCGCACGACATCGACCATGGACGGCTGGACATCAGCCTGTGCGAGGACGAGGCGGGAGCGGGACTGACGGTGAACGAGTTCGAGACCCTGCTCATGCGTCATGACCTGGCGGAGGTCCTGCGCAATCCGTTTCATTTCGTCGCCGAACAGGGCCGCCATGTTCTGGCGAACCCGGGCAGCGTGCCGGCCAAGGCCTGGAACTACGCCAAGTACGACTTCATCCAATTGGTCAACGAAGTCCTCGACGTATTCGGGCTGTCGGAGTCGTTCGTCGAGCGCATCGTGGCTCGGACGGCCGCGATTCCAGCCTCTCGAATGCTACGCACGAAGCGTTCGATCAGCCTCCTGGTGGTGCGCGACGAGGCGACGGGTGCGAGTCGTGCGGTGCAGGGCACGTATCAGACCCCGATTCTGTTCCAGTGGCAGAGCACCGGCCGGGGGGCCCGCAAGTTGGAAGTCACTCTATCTAGGTTCGAGTAGCGAGGCCGCCCGCTACCCGCTGCCCGCTGCCCGAGGAAGAGAGACAGGAAGCGAGGGGCGGGAGGCGAGAATCGAGATCCGAAAGGTCTCGCGTCTCGCTTCTCGCCTCTCGCTACTCGCTACTCCGTCACACCAACGTCCTCCCCTGACCGCCGTCGACGCTGATGCACGCTCCGGTCACCCAGCTGGCCCGATCTGAAACCAGAAACGTCGCGACGTCCGCCACCTCCTCGGCATGACCGAAACGGCCCATCGGGATCTCGCGCCGTACGAATTCCCGGATCCCCTCTGGATCGGCCTTGGCGCGGCGATCCCACCCGCCTCCGGGGAATCGGATCGAGCCCGGAGCCAGTGAGTTGACTCGGATGCCCCGCGGCGCCAGTTCGATGGCCAGCGTCTTGGCGAGACCGATTACGGCGGCCTTCGTCGAGGTGTAGATGGAGCGCTCGGGTCCACCCGACTCGCGTCCGAACAACGACGCGGTAAACAGGATCGACCCGCCCTCGCCCATGTGGCCGAGCGCGGCCCGAGTGACCCGCACGTGGGCCATCAGGTCGAGCTCGATTCCCCGGCCCCAGTCGTCGTCGCTACGCTCCGCAAAGGGTCCCTTGGGAGCGCCTCCGACGTTGTTGATCAGGATGTCCATCCGATCGAAGCGATCCAGGGTGGCACGAATCAGCGTGTCGCCTCCGGTCGGCGTGGTCAGATCGATCGCCTGCGTCAGGACTTCGGTCCCTGCCGCAGTCCGAATCTCTTCCCCGGCCTCCTCGAGGGCATCACGGCCACGCGCGCAGAGAACCAGTTTCGCGCCCTCTCGCGCGAGCGCCTCGGCCATCGCCCGGCCCAACCCCCGGCTCGAGCCGGTCACGACCGCCACGCGGTCCTTCAGATGCAGATCCATAGGGCGCAGTCTAACCGGTGTCCGCGACCCGAGACCCGCTACCCGCTACCCGCTACCCGCTACCAGAGGGAGAGATACAGGAACTCAGACGCAAGCGCGCGCTCTCTCTGGTTCTCGCTTCTCGCTTCTCGCTTCTCGCCTCTCGCCTCTCGCCTCTGC
>Ga0307436_1001581_pt1 | contig 9994 bp, 9 predicted proteins | sample SalMarWE160440MG_FD_202513 | JGI IMG/M metagenome (GOLD analysis project Ga0307436, IMG submission 202513) | Salt marsh sediment microbial communities from the Plum Island Ecosystem LTER, Massachusetts, United States - WE1604-40 | ecosystem: Environmental > Aquatic > Marine > Intertidal zone >...
GTCGAGCGGGTCGCTGGTGCGGCGGGGACGTCGCGCCATGTTCCGGCTCCCGTAGCTACCCGCCCGCGACGGATTGCCCGTTCTGGCGGTCGTTAGCACTCTACCCATGCGAGTGCTAACGCAGTGGAGCGATGGTAGCAGTCAGCCCTGCCGAGTGTCAACGGGCGGCCGAGCTGCGCGGGCGGGGAGAGTGGCAGGCGGGAACCGGCGGGCAGCCTATCCCTCGGGGCAGCCCCTATGCGGACTTCAGCGGCGACGATCGCAGTCGGATTGAAGGTCAGTGCAGGTACCTGGTGTCGGAGAAGAACTCCAGCTTGCACTCGACCTTTGCCTCGTCGTACTGGGCCTTCGTCCAGTGGCCGGTGTCCACGCCGTCAATCGGCGACCACAAGTGATCACCGCTCTTGGGGGAGCCATACGCTGCGACGAAGGCTTCCTCTGAGGGCGGAGGGTTGGGCTGGTACCCGAGCCCGATGAGACACTGGTACTCGCCGACCCAGCGCTTGTGGAGTTGGCGGAGCTCGTCGGGCGACAGGGTGGGAATCAAGGGCATGAGGGACTGGCAACCCCGAGATCTCTCCCAGGCCCCGGAGTCCAGCACTCCCGGTTGGGTCCAGCCGTATCCTGTGACCCCTCCCTCGGTTTCCGGCGTCACGATCTCCGTGATGACCCACCCCAAATCGAGCATGCACTGGACATAGCCATTCTGGCCGGTCGGGATGGAGATCACCGCCCACGAACTGCGTGGCGCCTCCGGTGTGCCGCCGCTCGACGAGCCGCACGAGACGGCCACGGCTACCAGCAGAAGCGCCGCAGCGGCAGCGAACAGACGCCGCGCTGTCCTGCCGTGCTGAGCTCCGCCGCCGCTTGGCCTGGAACGTGCACCGAACCGATCCGCCATGGAGCCCCCATCGTTCACTCACGCACACAACGTCGACACGCAGATACTAGAGGCCCCGGTCCGGCCGTCAACGCTACTGAGTTCCGACCGAGCATGTAACCGTGCATCTGCAATATATGGCCTGTTTGTGGCGGATCGACTGAGCCGGACAACGTGTCAGGTCGTTGGGGGGCGGTCACTGGGATCGTCCCCAGGACCGCGCAGGGAGAAGCAGGGATGAGACATCGACTGCTCAGGCGCGCCTTGGCGGCGACTGTCGCGTTCGTCCTGACGGTGGCTATCGTTGCCCCCGCGTTCGCGGGCGGCGGCTGGAGCGGCACCGTCACGTGTCCGTACCCCGTCATGCATATCTACTTCCAGGTTGAAGCCGATGGCCAGGCGCCCGGCGGTCCCAGCTACTACTACAACGTGCCGGGCTACTGGTGGAAGAACGTCAGCGCCAACTACGGCGGTGGCTACTGGACTCTCCACACAGACTACGCCTATCCCTACTACCCCACCTTCACCTGCTAGAACCTCCCCTACCATTCCAGGCGGACAGCGAGAAGAACCCCGCCTTGCCCACACCGGGCCCACCGAGCGGGGTTCTTCCTTTCCTGGCGTGGATCTCAGGGGACTCGCAGCACCCGCAGCGGATCGCGAGTGGCGGCAAAGGCGGCCGGCAGCGCGGACGAGCAGACGAGCGCGATTACCGTCAGCACGCCCACCGAAACCGGGAACCGCGGATCCGGCAAGTATCCGAGCGTTGACGACAGAAAGGCGCTGCCGGCCGCGGTGCCGATGACCGCGCCGATCAGGGAGGGCCAGAGCGTCGTCAGCACCACCAGTATGGTCAGCTGCCTCTGCGACGCGCCCAGGGCTCGTCGCCGGCCGAAGTCGCTCCGGCTTCCGACCGTGCCCGTGAAGACCACGATGGCAGCGAGGCCCATCGCCGCGGCCAGGATGGCCACGACCAGTTGTCGGTTGCGGCTCGCCACCTCGTCCGCGACCGCGCTGCGGGCATCGAGCAGGTTCTGGCTTCGTTGCACGGTGACGTCGGTTCGGAGCCCGAGCCCGGCGATCGTGGCAAGGTTGCTCGCTATCTGATCCACCCAGCCTGCGTCTTGCGCGGCCACGATAATCCGGTCGAGGGACAGTTCGTCGTCTGTGCTCGGCGTCAGGACGAACGAGTTGAGATCGCCCAGCGGATCGTCCGCGCGAAACCAGCCGACGACCGGAACCGCGCCGGGATCCAGGACTGAGTAGGCACCGGCAATGCCGAGTCGGGCCGCGCTGGCCTTCGACACGTACGCCCCTGTCGCCGAGCCCGCGCTGAAGTGCACAGGGGCTCGAACGGCCCGGTAGGCACGAACGGGCGTCGGGCTCCCGACCGCGCTCTGGGTCCGGACGTCGCTGACCGGCCCAAGGCCGACAACCCAGGCGACCCCGCTCATGCGGCCGATCCGCTCGACGGCCGAGGCCTTGATGATGGCTTCGGGGCCCGTGCCGACGAGCGTCATGACCGTCGTTCCGGACTCGTCGATACGGCCCATGATCGCCGTCTGGGACTCGATGCTGCTTCCGGCGACGGCGAGCACGAGAGCTGGGACGACCATCGCCAGGATGAGCACGAGCCCCGACACTATCCGCGTCGCCCACGCGATTCGGGCCGACTCCGGCGCGAGGCGCCACCACCACCGGTTCACAGTCTGTACGTCCGATCGCATCGGGCGGCCAGCGACTCGTCGTGAGTCACGATGACCACCGCCGCTCCCGCCCGGGCCTGCTCGAAGAGCGCCGCGTCTACCACCTCGGCGTTGGCCCGATCAAGGTTGCCCGTCGGCTCATCGGCCAGGATGATCCCGGGGCCGGCCAGCAGCGCCCGGCAGATCGCCACACGCTGGGCCTGCCCGCCGGATAGATCGGTCGCCTTGCGCCTGGCTTCGACGCCGACTTCGAGCTTGTCGAGGAGGGCTTTCGCCCGCTCTATCGAGTCCTGACGTGAGTCTCCGCGGTAGATCGCGCCCTCGAGGACATTGTCCAGGATGGAGCGGCGCGGGTCCAGGATGGCGTCCTGGAACACGAAGCCGATCATCGTCGACCGGATGTCCGAGCGGAAGCCATCGCCCATCCGCTCGACTCTGGCGCCCCCAAGGCTGAGGCTCCCCGACCAGGGGCGGACGAGCGTCCCCAGGATGTACAGAAGCGTCGACTTCCCGCTCCCCGAGGGCCCGACGATCGCGGCGGTCTCGCCCGCAGCCACGGAGGCACTCCAGCCGGTGACCACGGGCTGACCGCGGCGGTACCCGAAGCTGATGTCGGTGGCTTCGATCATCTCTCCGGCGCCACCGGGAGGCGGATGACGGCGCCGGGCTCCAGGCCCTCTACGACGGCGAAGCCGTTCGCCTGGGCGACGACGGTGACCGCGCGAGTCGAGCCGTCCGCCATCGTGACCGCCGACTGACCCGAGGGTTGGACCACCATGGCGGACGTCGGCACGATCGGACCGGAGGTGGTCGGCACCAGGACGATGGTCCCCTCCAGGGCAGTCTCGCCGGAAACCGGCACCAGGCCGCAGTCGGCGCCGCAGAGCGTGCCCGTGATGGTCGCGATGTAGCTGCCGGGGACGCCGCTGAGCGCCGGCTCGAAGGTGCCGAGGGTTCCCGTCCAGACGCCCCCCTCGAGGCCCATGATAGAGATCGTCTGACCGGACGAAAGGCCGGACCGCTGCGTCGCCGTAATGGTCGCAGTGAAGGCGGGGCTCGAAGCGAGAACGTTCACCAGAACGCCGCCGGGCGCGACCAGGTCGGCTACGCCCGGGATGACCGCCATCCGCGCGGGCAACCTGTCGACGAAGAGCAGCGCGCCGGCATCGACCACGCCGGTTTGCGCGGCGCCGATGGAGTTCTGCCACGACTTCGTGGCGATCCTGGTCGACTGTCCGAAGTCTCCGTCGACCTTGCCACTGTAGAAGCCCTTGTTGGTCAGCAGTTGCTGAAGCTGAGCCACGTCCGGGCCGCTCATGCCGGATGCGAGGGTCCGGAACATCGGCACCGAACCCGTCGCCACGACGACCGGCTGGAGATCGATTGTGGCTATGACGGCGCCCTCGGCGGCCTCGTCGCCGGCCTTCAAGGGAACCGACGTGACCGTCCCCCCACCGCGGGCGTGGAGCGTCCGAGTCGTAGTCCAAGCCGCCGTCACCGAGATCCTGGCCGTGCTGCCGACGGTGCCGTTCGCAACCGTGTAACTCTCCGGCTCGTGCGACTGCAGCGGCAGCGCCGGCGGCGCGACGGCATTGGTGCCGGCCCAGTACCCGGCAGCTGCCACACCTCCCAGCACCATCAGCGAGAGCAGCATGCCTCCGACCCGATAGCCCAAGCGGTTGGCATGGCGGCAAGCGCGAACTCGGGCGAGCACGAACACCCCTCTCTCCGGATGACCAGGTGATTCGGCAGACCGGTCTCGGCGCAGACTAGGCAACGTGTCGCCCCTTCGTCAAGTTGCCCCGGCATGGACAGTCAACCTATCGCTAGCCTTCAGCCTGAGGTGTGACGCGCGCTCTTGCAGTCAGTCGTCGGGCACGCCCGGCGAGCCTAGACCAGGCGGCCGAACAGCTCGCTGGCCAACAGGCGGCCGCGCAGTGTCAGGCGGAGGCGAGGCTCGCCATCCAGCTCGAACGGCTCGACGAGACCCTCCCGGGCCGCCCAGTCGAAGGCTTCGCTGTGGGGCTCAGCCCATGACGCCGGGACGCCCGTGTCCAGGCGAAGCGCCAGCATGAGGCGCTCTGTGGCCGCCGTCCGGGCGTCGATGAGCTCGCGACCGCCCGGCGGCAGGGTGGGCTTTTCGGAGCGCAGCAGGGCTCCCATGTAGGGCTCCGGGGCGGCCGCGTTCCAGCGACGCTCCAGGCCGTCGAAGGCGTGAGCTCCGGGGCCCACGGCCTCGTACGGCAGGCGCTGCCAATAGGCCAGGTTGTGCCGGCTCTCGTGCCCCGGGAGCGCCCAGTTCGAGATCTCGTAGCCGCGGTAGCCGAGCCGGGTCAGCAGCTCGGAGGCGAGCGCGTACTGCTCGGCCGCCCGGTCGTCGTCCTGCTCGGCCCGGGCCGCCTCGCGCCAGCGGCGCGCGCCGGGGGGAGTGGGCAGGTGGTCGCCGCCCACACCGGTCAGCCCTTCGGCGTCGGGGTCGTCCAGGGTCAGGGCGTAGAGCGAGAGGTGGTCCGGGGCCAGGGAGAGGGCGGCGTCGAGGCTGCGCCGCCAGCTCTCCAGCGTCTGCCCCGGCACGTCGTAGAGCAGGTCCAGGCTGACGGAGGCCATGCCGGCCGCCCGGGCCCCAGCCACGGCCGCGGCTACGTCCTCCGGGGAGTGGCGCCGTCCGAGGCGCCGCAGCTCCCCGGCGTCCATGCTCTGCGCCCCGAACGAGAGGCGGTTCACGCCCGCGGCAGCGAAGGCGGCCAGGTCGCCGCGCTCCTCCGGGCCCGGGTTCGCTTCCAGCGTGACCTCGGCCCCCGGCGCCAGCCCGTAGCGACGCCGGACGACCGCCACCAGCCGCTCCAGCCACTCCCCGCCGGCGAGGCTCGGGGTGCCGCCACCGAAGTACAGCGTCTGGAGCGGCGGCCGCCCGCCGGCAGCTTCGCCCGCCGCCCCGAATCGCTCGTCCAGCCCGTCCGCCCGCAGCTCCAGCTCGCGCGCCACGGCCGAATACAGCCGATCCGTGATCGCTCGCGGCCCGCGCGCCAGCGCGCCCGCGTACACGACGAAGTCGCAGTACGGGCAGCGGGCCAGGCAGAACGGCAGGTGGACGTACAGCGCCACCGGGGGCAGGGCCCGGGATGCGACCTCGGCGCCGGGCATGGCTACCGGCCCAGGCGGATCGCCCGGCCTCCGCCCGCCCGGCCGCCTCCCGCCGCTCCGCCCGACAGCGCACCCGGCCCGCTTCCCTCCGGTCGGGCGTCGATCCAGCCCGACGGCCGATGGCGCTCGACAATCTCCTCCGGCTCGTCGCCGAAGCGCGGCACCTGGCCCGCGTGGCCGGTGAAGACGAAGACCGCCAGCGTGGTGGCGGCGTGGGCCAGGATGGCCGCCCCGATGCCTCCCGTGAAGTACGTCGCCCAGCCCAGGACGAGGCCCATGCCCGCCGCCAGGGCGGCCGTGTACAGGCTCCGGCCCGGGGCAGCCGCCCGCGTCACCAGGACGTACAGCAGGGCCTGGGCGACGATGGCCGAGCCCCAGGGGAAACCGGCCGCCAGCAGCGTCCCCTGCACCGCACCGCGGAAGACGGACTCGTCCACCAGCGCGGTCGCGACGGAGTTGAGCGCGGCGCCCGGGTAGGCCTCGGGCGGCGGCAGGCGCACGTCGCCGTAGCGGAAACGGGCATAGGCCGCGGCCTGCCCGACTCCCAATGCCCCCAACAGCACGCCGAAGAAGAGGACGTCGAAGTGGCGACCGGCCATGAGCGACAGGACGTCGTGGGGCTGCGGGTGGATGGTGTAGACGAGCAGCAGCAGGCTCAGGGCCAGCCCGTACCAGGCCAGCCGGGACCAGACGCCGCCCCACCCACCCCGGGTAGACCTGCCGCCCCGCCAGGCAGCGGAGGGCTCCATGTATTCGGCCGCCCCGAACTGCTCGGCCTGCAGCCGCAGCAGCAGCAGGATCGCCAGCACGCCCAGGGCGGTGACGATTCGGAGCGGCTCGCCGGTCATGTCTCGTCCATCCTCAGAACCGCCAGGAAGGCCTCCTGCGGTATCTCGACGGACCCGACCCGCTTCATGCGCTGTTTGCCTTCCTTCTGCTTCTCCAGCAGCTTGCGCTTGCGGGTTATGTCGCCGCCGTAGCACTTGGCCAGGACGTTCTTGCGCATGGCCACGACCGTCTCGCGGGCGATGACGTTGGAGCCGACGGCGGCCTGGACGGCGATGTCGAACATCTGGCGCGGGATCAGGCGTCGCAGGCGGTGGACCAGCTCACGGCCGATGGCCTGCGCCCGCTCGCGATGGACGATGACCGAGAGGGCGTCGACAGGCTCGCCGGCGACCAGGACGTCGACCTTGACCAGGTTGGCCGCCCGGTAGCCGATCTCCTCGTAGTCCATCGAGGCGTAGCCCTGGGTTCGGGTCTTGAGCTGGTCGTAGAAGTCGACGATGACCTCGGCCAGGGGCAGCTCGAAGTTGAGCAGCACGCGCTGCGGATCCAGGTACTCCATGTTGACGAAGGTGCCGCGGCGATTGGTGGCCAGATCCATCAGGGTGCCGATGTAGGTCGAAGGGGTGACGATGGCCAGCTTCACCCACGGCTCCTGCACTTCCTCGATCTCGCCAGCGTTGGGCATCTTGGACGGATTGTCCACCTCCACGATCCCCTGCTCGTGCATCAGCACAACCCTGTACTCGACCGAGGGCGCGCTGGCGATCAGCTCCTGGCCGAACTCGCGCTCCAGGCGCTCCTGGACGATCTCCATGTGCAGCAGGCCAAGGAAGCCGCAACGGAAACCGAAGCCCAGGGCAGCCGAGCTTTCGGGCGTGAAGCTGAAGCTGGCGTCGTTCAGATGCAGCTTCTCCATGGCGTCACGCAGGTTCGGGTACTCGGAGCCGATGATGGGGTAGATGCCGGCGAAGACCAGGCTCTTGGCGGGCTGGTAGCCGGGCAGCGGTTCGCGGGCCGGGCTGGCGGCGATGGTGACCGTGTCGCCCACCTGGGCCTCTCGAACGCTCTTGAGGCCCGTGGCGACGTAGCCCACCTCGCCCGCCCGAAGCTCCTCGACAGGCACGAGCTGGGGCCGGAAGACGCCCAGCTCCAGCAGCTCGGCCTCCGCGCCCGAGCCCATGAGACGGATGGTGTCGTGGAGGCGGAGAGTGCCCTGCTCCAGGCGAACGTGGACGACAACCCCTTTGTAGGGATCGTAGAAGCTGTCGAAGATCAGGGCCTGCAGCGGCGCCGCTGGATCGCCCTTGGGCGACGGCACGCGTTGCACGATCGCTTCCAGGATCTCTGGCACGCCCGTCCCGTCCTTGGCCGAGGCCAGCAGCACTTCCTCGCGGGGCATGGCCAGGACGTTCTCCAGCTCCTCGATCACCACCTCGGTCTGGGCCGAAGGCAGGTCGATCTTGTTGAGGACCGGGATGATCGTCAGGTTCTGGCGCAGGGCCAGGTGGACGTTGGCCAGCGTCTGGGCCTCGATACCCTGGGTGGCGTCGATGACCAGGATGGCCCCCTCGCAAGCCTGCAGGCTGCGGCTGACCTCGTAGCTGAAGTCGACATGGCCGGGGGTGTCGATCAGGTTCAGGCCGTAGACCTGGCCGTCGGCGGCCGTGTACTCGAGCCGCACCGCGCGAGCCTTGATGGTGATCCCATGCTCGCGCTCCAGGTCCATCGAGTCGAGGACCTGGCTGGTCATCTGCCGCGCGTCGATGGTGTGGGTCAGCTCCAGCAGCCGATCCGACAGCGTCGTCTTCCCGTGGTCGATGTGGGCAATGATGCTGAAGTTGCGCAGGCGTTCCTGGGGGATTCGCTCGGTCACGGTGGGGAGTGTAGCGGCCTTCTGGACAGGCTAGCCCTGGCGGCGTATCGACGCGGGGAGGAAGGGGGCGACGCGGCGGTAGGACTGCTGGCCTGGCGCTGCCTCAGCCGGCCCGGGCGGAGCCTCGGATGAAGAACCGGCCGGGCTCCTGCACGTCCACCTGCTCGAAGCCTGCCTCGCGCAGGGCTGCCGAGAGCTCGGCTGCCGAGTGGTAGACCTTTCGGACGCGATAGGCCGAGCCATCCTCCAGCTGGCGAACCTGGATCTCGTCCTCCGGGGGACGGTGGTTCGACGCGCCGGACTCCGGGTCGAGCCGGGAGTCGATGAAGGCATAGGTGCCGCCGGGCCCGAGCCAACGACGCGCCAGCCCCAGGAACTCGTCCAGCCTGTCTCGCGCGACATGGCTCAGCCAGAACCCTGTGAACAGCCCGCCGACCGCCCGGTCCGGCTCGTCCCAGGCATCGCGCTCCTCGAAGGTCGCGGCCAGGCCCAGATCTGCCAGCCGAACCCTGGCCAGCGCCAGCGTCTCCGCCGACGCGTCGTAGAGCGAGAGCGGCCCTTTGGCGCGGAGGGCGGGAGACCACCAGCCCGTGCCGGCAGCCAGCTCGACTATCTCCCCGGTCATTGGAACCGCCGCCAGCCAGTCGCGGGCCTTGGTCAGCTCGGCGGCCCATGCGGCGTCGCTCTCCGGGCCGTGCGAATACCGCCCGCGGCGGAGGTACCAGCCGTCGTACTCATCCGCCCGGGCCGCGTAGTAGGCGATCATCTCCGCATTCAGGTCGTCGTCCGAACACATGTCCCGCCTCTGCTGACCGGCCAACGGACCAGTTGGGAAGCCGTTGCCAGTATTGGGTCTGCATGGTGGCAAGTCCAGCGGCCGCCTGGCGCTCCGGCCATACCCGCTCGAGAAACCCACGGTTCGCGCCAAGCCGCGCCACTTGCCCGCGGCCTAACATGTCCGCATGCCCGGAACGACCCCCGCCAGCATTCTTGTTCTCTTCGTGGCATTCCTGGTGGCGATGCCGTTCGTCGCGCTCGCCTGCGGCAAGCTGCGGCTCCCTTACACCCCCGTTCTCGTGCTGGTCGGGCTGGCCATCTCGGCGCTGCCGATCCACGAGACCATCGAGGAACCGCCGGATCTCGTCGTGAAGTTGCTCCTGCCGGGCCTCGTCTTCGAGGCGGCCTATCGACTCGATGCCGATGAGTTGCGCCGAACGTTCGGAGGAGTGGCTCTGCTCGTTGTCCCAGGAGTGCTCGTCACGGCCGTCGTCGTCGCCTTCATCCTCAATATCGCGACCGGACTTCCTCTGAGCGAGGCTCTCCTCGTGGGGGCGATCGTGTCGGCGACCGACCCGGTGGCCGTCGTGAGCACCATGCGCCGGCTGTCGGCGCCAAGGCGGCTCGTCACCCTGGTCGATGCCGAGAGCCTCTTCAACGACGGCACGGCCGCACTAGTGTTCGTGGCTGCCGTCGCGGCGCTCGGGTCTCAGCCACCGACCGCAGCCGAAACCGTTCTGCGATTCGTCGTCGGCCTCTTCGGCAGCGCAGCCATCGGGGCGCTCTCGGGCTTCCTCATCTCACGCACCCTGAAGGCGACGACCG
>Ga0307436_1001584_pt1 | contig 9990 bp, 9 predicted proteins | sample SalMarWE160440MG_FD_202513 | JGI IMG/M metagenome (GOLD analysis project Ga0307436, IMG submission 202513) | Salt marsh sediment microbial communities from the Plum Island Ecosystem LTER, Massachusetts, United States - WE1604-40 | ecosystem: Environmental > Aquatic > Marine > Intertidal zone >...
ATTCTGGCAGGCGTGCGGCAGCAGGGCGAACCCAGCCAGCTCGATGACGCCAGCGGCGGCGCGCCCTATGGCAATGTGGCCATCGACGCGGTGTTCGACTCGGTCTCCGTCGTCACCACCTTCAAGGACGAGCTGGCCAAGGCGGGCGTCATCTTCTGCTCGATCTCGGAAGCGCTGAGGGAACATCCCGAACTGGTGAAGAAATATCTCGGCTCGGTGGTGCCAGCGGGCGACAATTTCTATGCCGCGCTCAATGCGGCTGTCTTTTCCGACGGCTCCTTCGTCTATGTGCCCGAAGGGGTGCGCTGCCCGATGGAGCTTTCCACCTATTTCCGCATCAACGAGCGCAATACCGGGCAGTTCGAGCGCACGCTCATCATCGCCGACAAGGGGGCCTATGTCTCCTATCTCGAAGGCTGCACGGCGCCGACGCGCGACGAGAACCAGTTGCATGCCGCCGTGGTCGAGCTGATCGCGCTGGAAGACGCCGAGATCAAGTATTCCACCGTGCAGAACTGGTATCCGGGCGACAAGGACGGCAAGGGCGGCGTCTACAATTTCGTCACCAAGCGCGGCGACTGCCGGGGCGACAACTCCAAGATCTCGTGGACACAGGTCGAGACCGGATCGGCCATCACGTGGAAATACCCCTCGTGCATCCTGCGCGGCGACAACTCCCGCGGCGAGTTCTATTCCATTGCGATTTCAAACGGTTACCAGCAGGTGGACTCCGGCACCAAGATGTTGCATCTGGGCAAGAACACCTCATCGCGCATCATCTCCAAGGGCATCGCGGCGGGGCATTCCGACAACACCTATCGCGGCCTCGTTACGGCCCACCGCAAGGCATCGAACGTGCGCAACTTCACCCAGTGCGATTCGCTCCTCATCGGAGACAAGTGCGGCGCCCATACCACGCCCTATATCGAGGCAAAGACATCGACGGCGCATTTCGAGCATGAGGCGACCACGTCGAAAATCTCCGACGACATGATGTTCTATTGCCAGCAGCGTGGCCTCAACGCCGAGGAGGCGGTGGCGCTGGTGGTGAACGGCTTCGTGCGCGACGTGCTGCAGCACCTGCCGATGGAATTCATGGCCGAGACGCAAAAGCTCATCGGCATCTCGCTGGAAGGGAGCGTCGGCTGAGGGATGAACGGGTCCGAAACAGGCGGGAACGCCTATGCGAAACAACGAGAACAAGACCGGGGACTACTGGTTCAGGCCGCGACGCTATGGTTATGGCGCCTATCCGGACAACTGGAAGGGCTGGGCCGCCACCATCGTCTTCCTTGTGGTGTTCCTTGCCTGGACGGCGTTCATGCTGCTTCCGATGTGGGCGCACGGGCAAAGGCTCGATTCGGCCCGCTGGATGCTGTGGCTGGGGATCGGGCTCATTGCGACGATCCTGTTCAGCGATTTCTGCCGCAGGCGAACCCGGGGCGGCTGGCACTGGCATTGGGGCGGCAAGCCGATCAGGCGCCAGGTGGACGATTGACGGAAATTGCAATTCAATGAGTGAAGAGAACAAAATGCTTGAAATCAAGAACTTGCATGCAAGAGTTGAGGATGAGCACAGGGAAATCCTGCGTGGCGTGAACCTCACCGTGAAGGCGGGCGAGGTGCATGCCATCATGGGGCCGAACGGCTCGGGCAAGTCGACTCTGTCCTACGTGCTCACCGGCCGCGACGGTTATGAAGTGAGTGAAGGCTCCGTCACCTACAAGGGCGAGGACCTCCTGGAGATGGAGCCGGACGAGCGCGCGGCCAAGGGCATCTTCCTTGCTTTCCAGTATCCGGTGGAGATTCCGGGGGTTGCCACCATGCAATTCCTGAAAGTTGCGCTCAATGCGCAGAGGAAGGCGCGCGGCGAGGCCGAACTCACCACCCCCGACTTCATGCGCCTGGTGCGGGAAAGGGCGGGCAAGCTGGGCGTCGCGCAGGAAATGCTCAAGCGCCCGGTGAACGTGGGCTTTTCGGGCGGCGAGAAGAAACGGGCCGAGATCCTGCAGATGGCGGTGCTGGAGCCGGCCTTGTGCATCCTGGACGAGACCGATTCAGGGCTCGATATCGATGCCCTGAAGGTGGTGGCGGACGGGGTCAATGCCTTGCGCTCGCCCGACCGTGCCATGATCGTCATCACCCATTACCAGCGACTGCTCAATTACATCGTGCCCGATGTCGTGCACGTCCTGTCGAAGGGGCGCATCGTGCGCTCGGGCGACAAGTCGCTGGCGCTGGAACTGGAAGAGCAGGGCTATGCCGCTTATGCCGAAGAGGCCGCCTGATGGATCAGATCGTGCAGAAAACCGCGGCCGAGGCGGCCTGGCTCGAAGCCGGCGGCGGGCTTTCATGGCTCGAAGCCGAACGGGCGAAGGCGGTGGAAAGCTTTGGCCGCACCGGCCTGCCCAACCGGCGGCTGGAGGACTGGAAGTGGACCGACCTGAAGCGCCTGATCGACGGCGCCTATCCGGCGCTGGCGGGCAGCGAGGCGGGTGCTGCCGCGGTCGATGCGCTGATGGCGTCCGCGCCGTTCGGCGATCTGGCCGCCACGCGTCTCGTCTTCGTCAACGGCCGCTTCGACGCCGCGCGCTCGCGCATCGCCGATGAGGCGGACGTCGAGATCGTGCCGCTGGCGGCGGCCGAACGGCCGGGCTGGGTGAAGGTCACAGGCACCGAGGAAGACCCGATCGATGCCCTCAACCTCGCCCATCTGAGCGACGGGGCCGCTATCCGCGTGCCGGCGGGAACGGCGGCCGAAGGCGCCATCGAGCTGTGCTTTATCGCAGCACCAGGCGCGGCAGCCACGCTCACCACCCGCAATGTCGTGGTGGTGGAGGAAGGCGCGGCGCTCAGCCTCATCGAGACCCATCTCGGCAATGATGTGGCGCATGCGGCCAACAGCGTGACCGAGGTACGTGTGGGCAAGGGTGCACGGCTCGACCGGGTGAAGCTGCAGCGTGACGATGCCTCGTCGGTGCATCTCGCCAATCTCGTCGCCGGCCTCGGGGCGGGCTCGACCTTGCATGACTTCACTCTCACTATGGGCGCGCGGGTTGTTCGCCAGCAGGGTTTTGTCCGCTTCGAGGGCGAAGGGGCAACGGCGCGCATCGCCGGGGCCTATCTGCTGGCCGGTCGCCAGCATGCCGATACCCGGTTGCTGGTCGATCACGCGGTGCCGGGCTGCACCAGCCGCGAGCTGTTCAAGTGCGTCATGGACGAGAACGCGCGCGGCATTTTTCAGGGCAAGGTGGTCGTCAGGCCCGATGCCCAGAAGACCGACGGCAAGCAGTCGAGCCACGGCCTCCTGCTCTCGCCCACGGCCGAGTTCGATGCCAAGCCGGAACTGGAGATCTTTGCCGACGATGTCGTCTGCGGCCACGGCGCCACCTCGGGCGAGATCGACGAGGACCAGATGTTTTATCTGCGCGCCCGCGGCATCCCCGAGCCGCAAGCCAGATCGCTGCTGGTGGCAGCCTTCGTGGGCGAAGCGATCGCCGCGGTCGAGGACGAGGCTTTGCGCGATTGCCTGAGCGACATGGCCGCGCGCTGGCTGGCTGGAGAGCGGAGGGCTGCGGCGTGAGTGCCATCATCACGGCGACGGCCGGCACGTCTGCCTGTTTCGATGCCGAAAAGGCGCGGGCCGACTTCCCCATCCTCTCGCGCGAGGTCTACGGCAAGCCGCTCACCTATCTCGACAATGCAGCCTCGGCGCAAAAGCCGCGCGTGGTGATCGAGGCGGTCAAGCACGCCTACGAGATGGAATATGCCAATGTTCACAGGGGGCTGCACTTCCTTTCCAACATTGCGACGCAGAATTACGAGGACGCGCGCCAGGCGGTGCAGCGCTTCCTCAATGCCGGCTCCACCGAGGAGATCATTTTTACCCGCAATGCCACCGAGGCCATAAACCTGGCGGCCTCCAGCTTTGGCCGCATGGTGCTGGACGAGGGCGACGAGGTCATCCTCTCCATCCTCGAGCACCATTCCAACATCGTGCCGTGGCACTTCCACCGCGAGCGCAAGGGTGCCGTCATCAAGTGGGCGCCGGTGGACGATGAGGGCAATTTCCTGCTGGACGAGTTCGAAAAGCTGTTTTCGCCCCGCACCAAAATGGTTGCCATCACCCAGATGTCGAACGCGCTGGGGACCATTGTGCCGGTGAAGGAGGTGGTGCGCATCGCCCATGCCCATGGCGTGCCGGTACTGGTCGACGGCAGCCAGAGCGCGGTGCACATGCCGGTCGATGTGCAAGACATGGACTGCGACTTTTTCGCCTTCACCGGCCACAAGACCTATGGGCCGTCGGGGATCGGCGTGCTCTATGCCAAGAGAGAGCACCTGGAAGCGATGCCGCCTTACCAGGGCGGCGGCGAGATGATCGGCGAAGTGGCGCTCGATCGCATCACCTATGCCGCACCGCCGCACCGCTTCGAGGCGGGAACGCCGGCCATCGTGCAGGCGATCGGGCTCGGCGTGGCGCTGGACTACATGATGGGTTTCGACCGTGAGGCCATCGTGGCGCACGAAAAGATGCTGCTCGACTACGCCATGGAGCGGCTTTCCGCCATCAACACGCTGAAAGTGATCGGCACCGCGCGCGACAAGGGCGCCATCATCTCCTTCACCATGGAAGGCGCCCACCCGCACGACATCTCCACTGTCATCGACCGGCACGGGGTGGCGGTGCGGGCGGGCACGCATTGCACCATGCCGCTGCTTGAGCGTTTCGGCGTCACCGCCACCTGCCGCGCTTCTTTTGCGCTCTACAACACGCGCGAGGACGTGGACCGGCTCGCCGATGCCTTGAAGGCGGCTGCAAGGATATTCATGTAAGGGCTTGAGGATCATGACGGAAAACAGCACATCCTGCGCACCAGAGGCCCCCGAGGGAGCGACGGCACATGCCGCCCCCGAGATGGACGGGCAGGAGTCCGCCATCCCGGCGGACGAGCTCAGGCGCATGACCGACGACATGATCGCCGCGCTCAAGACCGTCTACGACCCGGAGATCCCGGTCGACATTTTCGAACTGGGCCTCATCTACAAGATCGACGTGGACGACGACCGAAACGTCACCATCGACATGACGCTCACCGCCCCCGGCTGCCCGGTGGCGGGCGACATGCCGGGCTGGGTGGAGAATGCCGTCGCCAGCGTCGAGGGGGTGCAGGACGTCAAGGTGAACCTCGTCTTCGACCCGCCGTGGGACCCCTCGCGCATGTCGGACGAGGCGCGCGTTGCGCTCAACATGTGGTAATGTGGCTTTGGCCCTTTAAGGATTTCGACCGATGAACGTAACGACGACATTGCGCCGCCGCCCCAAGGTGATAACCCTCACCGATGCCGCCGCCGAGCACATCAAGGCGCTCATGGCCAAGATGGACGATCCCGACGCCGCCTTGCGTGTCGGCATCAAGAAGGGCGGCTGCGCCGGCATGGAATACACCGTTGAATGGGTGGACGAGCCGGGCAAGTTCGATGAGGTGATCGAGGACAAGGGTGTGCGCCTGCTCATCGACGCCAAGGCGGTGATGTTCCTGCTCGGCGCCGCGATGGACTACAAGGTGGAAAAGCTCAAAAGCGGCTTTACCTTCAACAACCCCAACCAGACGTCCGCCTGCGGCTGCGGCGAGTCGGTGGAGCTTAAGCCGGCCGACGGCGCCGCAAGCGGCTGATTGCACGGACAGGCATCTTGCCAGCGCCAAGCAGGCATCCATTGGCGCCTCCACGGGTGGCAGGGGCCATTGGATTCCTGCTTCCGCAGGAATGACGGTGTTGAACTTGCGGTGTCGGGGTTGGCGACGTGGCGGCCTCCAGTGAACTGATCGAATTCCTGAAAGAGCAGATGGGCGGCTTCGGGCGGGTCCACACGCGGCGGATGTTTTCCGGCGCGGGGTTCTTTCGCGATGGGCTGATGTTCGCGCTGGTGGCAGGCGATGCGCTCTATCTCAAGGCCGACGAGGCCGCGCGCGGCGCCTTCGAGGCGGAGGGGCTCGAACCCTTCAGCTATGCGACAGCCAAGGGCCGCAACACTATCATGTCGTTCATGCGGGCACCTGAAGTGTGCTTCGACGACCCCGACGAGATGGTCCGCTGGTGCCGCATCGCCTTTGATGCGGCCCTGCGCGCCGGTGCGGGCAAACCGAGGAAAAAGAAGAAGAAACCTAGTTCCTGACCGGAGGTCTTGCCAGGAAGGCGGGCATGTTGCCGGCGTGGAAGCCGAGCGCCTCGCCAGCGTCATCGTCGCCGCGGCGGCGCCTGTCGTCCTTGCGCGGCTTGGGCTGGCGCTTTTCCTCGCCATCCTTGCGCGCTTCTGACTTGGCCCCGGCGTCGGCTTCACGCGGCTCGGACTTCGACCTACCCTTGGCCTGGCGCGGCTCGGATTTCGACCTGGCAGGCTTCTGTTCGGGCTTGGCGGTGCTGCGCTTGCCGGGGCCGCGACCACGACGCCTGGCCGCCTTGGCCTCGGCGATGTCGTCCTCGCTGGGCGCATGGTCCTGCCACTCGATCTCTTTCTTGATCAGGGCCTCGATGGCATGGAAGGCGCGTAAATCGTCCGGCGTCACCAGGGTGAAGGAATGGCCTTCGCGTCCCGCGCGGCCGGTGCGCCCAACCCGGTGCACATAGTCCTCCGAGCTCACCGGGACATCGAAGTTGAACACGTGGCTTACCTGCGGGATGTCGAGACCGCGGGCGGCCACGTCGGAGGCGATGAGGTAGGTCACCTCGCCCCTGCGGAAGGCCTCCAGTGTCTTCAGGCGCGAGAACTGGTCCATGTCGCCGTGCAGCGCCGAGGCGTTGAAGCCGTGGCGCTTCAGTGATCTCTCCAGCGTCCCCACCGTGGTCTTGCGGTTGCAGAAGACGATGGCGTTCTTGATGTTGTCGTAGGTCTTGAGCAGCTCGCGCAGTTTGGCGCGCTTATCGGCAGGATCGGATGATGTCCACACGGCGCGCTGGATGAGGCTGGCGGTGGTGGAGGAAGGAGGCTGGGCCTCCACCCTGACCGGATTGTGCAGGAACTGGTTGGTGATGCGTTGGATCTCGGCCGGCATGGTGGCGGAGAAGAACAGCGTCTGACGGGTGATCGGCAGGATGCGGCAGATGCGCTCGACATCGGGGATGAAGCCCATGTCGAGCATGCGATCGGCCTCATCCACCACCAGAATTTCGATGCTGTGCAGCATCAGCTTGCCGCGTTCGAGATGGTCGAGCAGGCGGCCCGGCGTGGCGATCACGATGTCGGCGCCGCGGTCGATCTTGGCGTTCTGCTCATCGAACGAGACCCCGCCCATGAGCAGCGCGATGGTGAGCTTGTGGCCGCGGCCGAGCCGCTCGAAGGCCTCGTGCACCTGCACCGCCAGCTCGCGCGTCGGCTCCAGCACCAGCGAGCGCGGCATCCGGGCGCGGGCACGACCCTTTTCCAGCATGGTGAGCATGGGGAGAGCGAAAGCGGCGGTCTTGCCGGAGCCGGTCTGGGCGAGTCCGAGCACGTCGCGGCGCTCAAGAGCAGGGGGGATGGCCTGGGCCTGGATAGGAGTCGGGGTCTCAAACCCCGCCGCCTTGACGGCTTCGCGCACCTTGTCGCTGAGCCCGAGTTCGTCGAATGTCATATTGGAGAATTAAAAACCTGTGTCTTGCATCGGCCGGAAAAAGCGGCATCCACCTCGATCGGCATCAATGCGGGGGCCTAGGGGCTAAGCTGAAGCACGTTTCCGGTCTAACGAAGCTTGTCCGTCTCTTGGCGGTTGTCATTGCCTCTTAGCGGCAGGAGGACGAGTCGCCAACCCGGAAAATCCGTGATTTGAACGCAACATAGTGGCGCGATAACAAAAGTCAAACCCCCGACGCGCAACTATTCAACCTTGAGTTAATTTTCTTACGCTGCCACGGGCGGACGCTGGGGGGCGACGTGGCTGAGGTCCTCGCGGGTCCAGCGCCGGCGCGGGCTGGAAAAGCGGGTGACGCTGTCGGCGAAGCGCTTCACATAGAGATCGTGCAGCATGTGCACCGACAGGACCGACATGAGCATGGCCCTCAAGCCAGAGCCCTGCCAGGTGGTGCACGGCACCAGGCGCATGGCGGCGCGCGCTAGTGCCACGCGCGGGGCGCTGAAGATGCCGACGTCGGCGGTCACGCGCCCGGACAGGTAATGGCGTGCCTCCCGGCTCGACAGAATGAGGTCGTTGAGGCGCGGCGGGGTGCGGAAGAGGTAGGTGTGGGCGGAAACGGTTTCATCCGGCAGCCGCCCTTTCAGAGCGGCGCGCGGCAGAAGCTTGCCGTGCCGGCGATCGAACAGGAGATGCTGCGGCAGGCCGAAGGCAAACTCGGCCAGTTCGTGATCGAGGAACGGGGTTCGGCCCTCGATGGAGGCGGCCATCTCCGGGCGGTCGTCGAGGGAGGTCATGATGTACCAGGGCAGATCGCAGGCGATCTTCATGTACTGGCTGGCGGCAAGTGGGTTGAGGCCGTTGAGCCGGCCTTCGGGCAGCCATTCGGCCACCTCTTTCAGGGCGGCGGCGGGATCGACGCTTCCCACGCGGTCGCGGTTGAGCATGCGCCCGACAGTGCGGGCGAACAGGAAGGGGCGGATGGCCTGGTAGGGATAGGCGCCGAACAGGGCGCTCACCTGGGCGTGGCGGCGGTAGCCGGTGACGGGTAAGAGGCTCACCACCACGTCCTCGCCGGCGCGCAACGCGTTCATCTCGGCTGCGACATCCTTGCCGGCGCGGGCCTCCTCGATCAGCATCTGGTGCTGGTACATGCCGTAGCCGCCAAAGAGCTCGTCGGCACCGGACCCGGTCATCACAGCTTTCAGATGATCGCGCGCGGTCATCCCGAGCAGCATTTTTGCCGTACCATGACTGTTCATCACCGGGATCTCGGCATGCCACACCGAGCGGGTGAAATGATCGCCGAGCGCATCGCCAGTGATGGTCACGGAGGTGTTTTCGATGCCCAACCGGCGTGCGGCGGCGGCAGCGGCATTGGCCTCGTCGCGCTCATCATCGCCGAAGCGGATGGTGAAGGTTTCGATCTTCTCGCCGTACTGGCGCACCATGGATTCCATCACGGCGGCCGAATCGAGACCGCCCGACAGGAACCCGCCGATGCGCACGTCGGCATCGAGCCGCACCTTCACGGCATCATCGAGCCGGGCGCGGAATTCCTCCACTGCCTCCTCCATGCCGCCCTTGAAGCGGCCGGGTTCCAGTTTCAGACGCCACCAGGGCCGCTCCTGCATGCCCTCTGCGGTGATCTTGAGGACGTGGCCGGGGCGCACCTGCCTGAGCCCCGCAAACACCGAACGGTCAGGCAGCGGCAGGCCGAGGAACAGGAGTTTCAGCGTCTCGGTATCGAGCCGGGGGGTGATGGCGGGATGGGCGAGCACCGCCTTGGCTTCGGAGCCGAAGACGACCGTGCCGCCCGCCTCGGCATAGAACAGCGGCTTGGTGCCGAAGCGGTCGCGCGCGAGGTAGAGGGTGCGCTGCCTGGCATCGTAGAGCGCCAGCGCGAATTCGCCACGCAGGTGCGAGAGGCAATCGATGCCATGGTCCTCGTAGAGATGCGGGACCACCTCGACGTCGCAATGGCTGCGAAAGCGGTGGCCGCGCTGAGTGAGTTCGCGCGACTGGCGGCGGAAATCGTAGATCTCGCCGTTGAGCGAGATCCACACCGACCCGGTCTCGTTCGACATGGGCTGGCCGCCGCCTTCGGGGTCGACCATGGCCATGCGCGCGTGCATGAGCATGACGCAGGCGTCGGCATCGACCCAGTAGCCGACGCTCTCCGGCCCGCGGTGATTGAGGACATCGACCATGGAAAAAAGCGCATCGGTTTCGATGCGCCCGCCCGGCCGGCGGACAAAGGCTCCCGCTATGCCGCACATCGCCGGGAAACCTTCATGCCACTTGCCAGCCGCGCTCGGCCACCAGCGCGCGCTCTCCGTCACTTGCCATGTGAGTGTCCCAGTCGCCGAGCAGCGGATGC
>Ga0307436_1001585_pt1 | contig 9987 bp, 8 predicted proteins | sample SalMarWE160440MG_FD_202513 | JGI IMG/M metagenome (GOLD analysis project Ga0307436, IMG submission 202513) | Salt marsh sediment microbial communities from the Plum Island Ecosystem LTER, Massachusetts, United States - WE1604-40 | ecosystem: Environmental > Aquatic > Marine > Intertidal zone >...
AGAACAGACACGCCGCGGACCATAAAGTCCCGATAAATCCCGTCGTGTCTGCGTATGCGGTATTCCACCTCATAATTGCTCTTTCCCCTTACGGCTTTCTCCCACACCTGCAATGTATGTTCAAGGTCGTCAGGGTGAAGGGCTTTCGACCATCCCCGCCCTTTAATATCCTCATAGGTCTGGCCGGTATACTTCCGCCAGGAAGGCATGTCTTCTACTACCTCTCCTTCCGCATTTGTAGTCCAGCCCAGCTCCCCTGTCACCTCGATATAAGACCGGTAGCGGCTCGAAATCGCCCGCAGCGCCTCCTCATCCTGTCTTCGCTCCAGCTCACCGGCAGCGCGCACTGACACCATTCTCAGCATCTCTTCCGCCAGTCCGGGATCTCCAAGTGGTTTGCGGCCGATGACCGCTATCAAGCCGATCGGCTGCCCCCGGGAACCCCAAAGCGTCGTGCCAACATAACTCTCCGCCCCCATATCCCGAAGTATGACATCTTGAGGAAACAGATCGCTGACACCCTTAGAAAAGGTACAAATCGTCTTCCCTACCACATCGCCGCACGGGGTATCTTTCAGGGTATATCTGACATTGTCTTCGAAGTTGCCGTCAAAGTGGACGGCCACCGTCTGCGCCGTCAGTCCTTCCCCCACCAGGCGATCAATGCAGACGTAATCCATGCCCAGGCTTTCCGCCAGATATCGAGCCAGTGATTCAAAAAAGTCCTCGCCCGAGGCCACCCAGCCGCTCTCAACCAGGAACGCTTGGGCATCTTCAATCTTCTTTCGCGCGGTAATGTCCTCAATCGCAAGAAGTATCATCCCGTCATATTCTTGTTCCCACGAGGATGCAGGAGGCGGATGAGAAACATTCTCTCTGATTTCACGGGCGTTGAGTACCATGGTCCTGCAGCCGATATCCGGGAACTCAGTAGAAACCTCGAAGTCCGAGAATGACTTTTGCCGGGGCAAGACATCCTGAAGCTGCTGCCTTAGTGCCGGAATGTTCCACTGACCGTTTCCCAAGTCGTAGATATGGCGGCCTTCCGTTTCTTCGGGCTTTACCAGGAAGGTTTTATAGAAAGACCTGTTGGCGGTTATCACCTTCAGACCGGCGCCGAGAATGAGCAAGGGCTCCCGCACCGTCTCAACAATATCATTGGCGTAGTCATATGCCTCCTTGACCCGAAAGAGTGTGCGCTTCATCTCGTCGATATCGACGAGCGTCATCAAAGCGCCGTCGATCCTGTTATCAACTGTCATGTAAGGTCTTATCGTCAGTGAATACCAGCGGCCCTCCATATCCTGGACTTCTTTTTCCTTTATGGCAAGGGTGTTGATTGAATCGAGGACCATCTGCTCAAGATCCGGGACATTGATGTTCGTCCTGATATCGCTCAGAGGGCGCCCGACATCCGTGGGGATAAGATTCAGCAGCCTCGTCGCAGCATCATTGAAGCTCCTGATATGGAGCTCGCTTGCAAGAATGATAATCGGTATCTCTATGCCTCTGAGCACGTTGGACAGGTCATTGTTCAACTGCGTTGTTTCCTCGTTGCGGCTTAGAAGTTCGTCGTTGACTGTTGTCAGTTCTTCGTTCGTCGACTGTAGCTCTTCCTTCGCCGTATCCAACTCCTCGTTGACACTCTGCATCTCTTCATTGCTCGACTGCAGTTCCTCATTCAGGGCCCTGAGCTCTTCATTGGCTGCTTCATATTCACCGGCTGCGGATTTCAACTGCTCATTTGACGCGGCAAGCTCCTGCCTCAGCTGCGCCAGTTCTTCATCCTTTACCGCCCCTCTTGCGGTGCTCTTCTTACGGCCCTTCCCGGTTTCGGATAGCGTCCCTGCAGCGGATTCCCCGAACAGGACCAGAAAGCAGGCTTCCCCGGATGACGTCGCCTCGAACGGTTCCACATCGATATTCAGGTATCTCACCATATTATCATGTTTAAACCTTATTCTTTCCCTTCTGACATGAACGCCGTCTTTCTTTGCCTGATGGACCGCAGTGCGAAGATCCGTTACCAGATCTTTGCATATAAGTTTCAAGAGGTTTAGGCTCGCCTCACCCGGCGCCGGCCTAAGATACGGGCCGGTATCTCCCCGGAACTGAAGGACCTTCATGGAATCGTTAACGACAAATCCCGCGGGGCTGAACTTATTGAGTACTATGGCATCGGCATCGTGCTGGATATCGACGATGCCCGATGATTGCGCTGGCGCCTTTCTGGCCGGAGCTTTCTTTTCACCATACTCGACAGCAGTAGTCTCCAGATGCGACACTGCCCGTCCGGCCTTCTTCGCATAAATAGTGTTTTTCTTGTCTGCCGCCACAAAAAAATCGGCAAATTCACCAAGGCTCTCTGAAGGTCCGATCATCAGAAACCCGTCCGGATAGAGAGCATAATAAAGCGTCTGGATCGCTTTTTTCTGCAGTTCCGGACCGAAGTAGATGAGCACATTCCGGCAGCTGATAAGGTCCATTCTTGAAAAAGGCGGATCTTTTACGATGTTGTGCCTCGCAAATATGCACATTTCCCGGACATTCTTGTTTATCGTGTAACCGCCCGCGATTTTTTCAAAGAAACGACCCAGCCTCTCCGGGGAAACATCACGTGATATATTTTCGGGATAGGTGCCTTTTCTTGCCTTCTCGACAGCGGCATCATCAAGGTCAGTCGCAAAGATCTGCACAGGCTGACGGATCCTGTTGTCGTCCATGAACTCAACAAGGGATATTGCTATGGAGTATGCCTCTTCTCCCGTCGAGCACCCCGGGACCCATATCCTGACAGGGATATCGGCTGACGCCTTTCTGGCAATGTGGGGGAACACGTTTTTCTTTAAGGCATCGAAGGCGGCCGGTTCCCTGAAAAAGGAAGTGACGTTGATGAGCAGGTCCTGGCAGAGGGTCTCAACTTCTGAAGGATTCTCCCTTAGATAGGCCACATACTTTTCTATCCCTTCTATCTTTTGAAGCATCATGCGGCGGGTAACCCTGCGCATTATTGTCGAGCCCTTGTAAAAAGAAAAATCGACGCCCCTGGCCGACCTCAATATGATGAATACCTCGCTCAGGTCGTTGTCGTCGGCCGGCAATGACCGCGGGACCTCCATGGGCCCGGTAGGGGCCAGATAAGGATGCCTGCTTATCCTTATCAGTTCAGCGCCGATCCGGTCCGGCGGCATTATAAAATCCACGCAGCCCGTATCAATCGCACTTTTCGGCATGCCGTCATACTGCGCGGTTTCATCCTGGGAAAAGACTATGCCGCCCTCTCCTTTGACAGCCCTTATCCCCATAGAGCCGTCAGACCCTGACCCGGACAGGATTACGGCTATCGCATTGTTCCCGCGGTCCTGAGCAAGAGAACGCAAAAAAGAATCAACAGGCATGTACTGTCCCCTGGTCTTTTCCCGCGGCGTAAGATGAAGGACCCCCTGGGAAATGACCATTTCCGTGTCCGGCGGGATGACGTATACATTATCGGGGGCCACGGTCATTCCGTCTTTTACTTCTTTGACGGGCATGGCGGTTGTCTTGGAGAGAAGTTCGGTCAACATGCTCTCGTGAGCCGGGGCGAGGTGCTGGATAAGCACAAAGGCCATACCCGGATCAGCAGGCAGGTTCCTGAATAATTGCGTAAACGCCTCAAGCCCGCCCGCTGATGCACCGACACCTACTATCGGGAATTGGCCGGACTGTGGCGAGGCGCCTTCGGCTTTAGCGGCAGATGAGGCGAGCTTCCTGATATCGGCACTCTTTTCGGGCGGACTTTTATCGCGCTTCGAGCCTCGCTTCATTTCCATTACCCTCCTCAATTTTTAATTATAACTTAAATCCCCGGCATACACCTCCTTGATAGAGGGGAGCGGTAACTGAAGGGATACACGGAGAGAAGTTTACTATAGGATTGTTGTCTGTTATGCTCTCAGTGTGCCCGTATGTAGTCGCGGCCGACTGAAATACCATCCGGAAGAAGACATGCCCTCGACGCCCTTGCAGAGGCCCTGATAAAGGAAGAGATGCTTGAACGGGCCGATGTGGAGCGGATAATACAGGGTCCGAAAGAATAGAAAAAACATCACCTTCAGCCTTCAGCCTAAACACCCGAACAGTCACAAAAAATCACCGCCGCCAAAAAGCCTGCCGATTTTTTTGACCTTACGAAGATTTGCCTCCTCTGACCTCTGTTTCCCGGGCTGAGAACCCTGATCAGAAACTGTTCTCTTTCCCCCTGAGCCATGATAGGATGGTTGTAAAAAGTAAAACGACTTTTGTATTTGTGTAATTTCTTATTCGATGATGAACAACCAACAAAAATCAGAATGGAGACCGGGCCGGCTCTTCAGCTTCCTGCTGAGGGTATTGCGTGGCTTCAGGCGCAATCAGGGGCTCCTGTTATCCAGTGCTGTTGCCTATAATACCCTCTTGTCAATTGTGCCCATATCAATCCTTGCCCTCATTGTGCTGTCGAATTTTATAGAAGGGGAACGGTTGCTTCACACCCTTACAACGTATCTGGAAATGGTGATACCCGGGTATGCGGCAACTTTGACTGAACAGGTGCGGGTATTTCTTGAGCATCGCAGAGTGATTGGTATCATACACTTCCTTGTCATGCTGTTTTTCAGCTCCATAGCCTTTTCGATGCTTAAAAACGCGATGTCAGTGATCTTTTTTCAGCGTGTCACGATTCAGCGCCGCAACTTTTTCATTTCCGCCATTATTCCTTATGTGTATATCCTGTCCATGGGTCTGGGTATAGCGCTGGTTTCGTTTATTGCGGGAGCCCTGGAGATACTTGAAAAACGCCAATTGCTGCTGTTTGGATGGAGTTTGAGCCTTGAAGGCAGCTCCAGGATAGCACTGTACATACTGGGGATACTGGGTGAGGTGCTCATGCTCACTTCCATATATCTGGTCATGCCCGTAGTACGTATCACCTTTAGGCACGCTCTGATCGGAGGGATGATTGCAACGATTTTATGGGAGATTACCCGCCGTATTCTGGTCTGGTATTACGCACGCCTGTCTTTGGTAAATCTAATTTATGGTTCCATCGCAACGGTAGTGGTCGCCCTTCTCAGTGTGGAAGCTGTAGCAATAATCCTCTTGTTAGGTGCTCAGGTCATTGCAGAACTTGAGCGCAAGAACGGCGCATTGACTGAGTAGAAACTATCCGGTTTTGGGACATGAAGAAACAGTCGCGCTTCTGCGGATGCGAGGGGAATCTTTATCGCGAAGGAGGTTGTTATTTATTGATATAATAGCCTTATGACAACCGTCAGGCCCTTCTATTTGTTCTTTCTGTTCGTATTCATCTTGAGCCTGTGCGGTGGATGTGCGACCTTGCCGAACGTCTCTGAACTGATGGATGAGGCGCCGACGGGACAGCAACCCCGTCAAATCGCGTCGTCCAAAGGACTGTTATCTCCCGAAAAAAGCAAGGCTATCGTGGAACGGCTGAAGCGATCGGTCGACCCGACCGACATTCTGGAACGCTACACTGCCGTGGTAGAATCGGTCACCGAAAGCCCGCTGACGAAGGGGAACAAAGTCACTCTGCTCGCCGACGGTAAGGCCGCCTATGCCGCAATGTTCAAAGCAATACAGAATGCCAAAGACAATATCAACCTCGAAACCTTTATCATTGAAGATGATGAGGTGGGCCGCAAATTTGCCGATCTGCTGCTGCAAAAACAGGCGGAAGGTGTCCAGGTAAATCTTATTTTTGACAGCGTGGGGAGCTTCAATACTCCCGCTTCCTTTTTTAAGCGCCTGCGGGACGGGGGAATTCAGGTGGTCGAATTCAATCCTATAAATCCGTTCAGGGCCCACGGGCACTGGCTCCTGGCTCATCCGGACCACCGCAAGATTTTGATCATCGACGGCAAAGTCGCCATTGCAGGGGGTATCAATATCAGTTCGGTTTATTCAAGCAGTCTTTCCGCAAGGAGAGAAGTCAAAGGGGCGCCACTGCCCTGGCGTGACACCGATGTTCAAATTGAAGGCCCTGCCGTGGCTGAGTTCCAAAAGCTCTTTCTTGACACCTGGCAGAAGCAGAATGGCCCGGAACTCGCCGGGCGAAACTATTTCCCTGAGCTGAAAGAAGCGGGGAATGCACTGGTGCGGGTGGTCGGCAGCACGCCGGGACAGGACAACCGAATCACTTTTATTGTCTATGTGTCCGCCATCACTTTTGCAGAGCATTCGGTTCATCTGACGAATGCCTATTTTATCCCCGACGACCAGATACTGGATGCCTTGACTGATGCTGCCAGACGCGGCGTTGACGTAAAGATTATAGTCCCCGCGAAAACCGATTCCAACATGGCATTACATGCACAGCGGTATAATTATTCCGAGCTTTTGAAAGCGGGGGTGAAGATATACGAACGCCGCAACGCCCTGCTGCATGCGAAAACTGCGGTGATTGATGGAGTCTGGTCCACGGTCGGTTCTACCAACATGGACTACTGGAGCTTTTTAAGCGATGACGAGGTGAATGCGGTTATCCTGAGCCGCGAGTTTGCTTCTGAAATGGAGAAGACGTTTGCCGCGGATCTTGCCGAGTCCGACCAGATTAAATGGGAAGAGTGGAAAAAGAGACCCTTGTTACCAAGGATCAGGGAGTGGTTTGCGCACTTATTTTCCCGTTGGATGTAAAACATCGTCCCGTTAGAGATTTATCTCCAAGCGGGATAAAAGTGAATCATGTGAATCAGATGCATAAGATCAGAAACCTTTCGAAATTCTGCCTGTTCATGGTCGCAGTTGCGATTCTTTTTCCTGCCGCTTCGGCTGCTGAAAAGCCCCGGCGGGGCGCAGACATCCTGCTCGACACCTATCACAGGAACATGGCCAGATTGGAGACAAACAGCTTCGGCCTTCCTCTCTTTCTGGAGTCTTTTGAGCGAGACGACAGAGTGCATGTGGATATCTACGGGATCTTCGATTATCCCTTCAGCAGTATTGTCAACGTGCTCAGGGTGCCGGCAAACTGGTGCGATATCGCGTCCCTCCATCCTAATGTCAAAGCGTGCACCTACAGGGAACTGCCAGGCTCCTGGCTGCTGACCTTTTACATCGGCCGCAAGGTCTATCGGCCTCCGGAAGCCACGCGCCAGGTCATTTACCGTTACCGGAACGTTGATCAGCAGCCGGGGTATCTGGATGTCATTCTCACAGCCGATGCAGGCCCTCTCGGCACGAAGGACCACAGGATGAGGTTCGAGGCCGTGCCCCTCGACAGGGGAAGGACTTTTGTCCACGTAAGTTATGAATACAGCGACAGTGTTATACTCCGCCTCGCTGAAAAGGGCTATTTTGCGACACTCGGCCGGGGCAAGGCAGGGTTCACGGTGACCGGAACAGACAGAAAAGGCAATCCAGTCTATATCGGAGGGCCCCGCGGCGCGATCGAGCGCAACGCTGTCCGGTACTATTTAGCGATCCAATCCTTCATGAATACGCTGCCCTACCCTGAAGGAAAGCGTTTCAGCATGAGGATCAGCGAGTGGTATGATCTTACAACCCGCTACAGGAAGCAGCTCTTCGAGCTGGACAAAAAGGACTACCTCACATTCAAGACAAAAGAGCATAAGAACCAGGTGATACTCCAGCGGCAGATCGGGACGGGTCTTCAGTGAGTGCCCTGGCACTCTAATGCTTAGCGACCAGTTATTCGTCGCCGCGAACTGCTTTCACCGACGACTCAACGTGCTTCACAAAGCCACAATAGTGAAGATTTACGGCAGAAACAAATGCTAGTCCATCAAGAAAAAAATGCAAGGAGCAGGTCTTCGGGATCGGGGATAGACCTGCCCACTGTAAGCTCAACGCGGCATCATTTGGGGGGCTTACCTTCAGCCTTTTCTTTTTTAGCCTGTCTTTTTTCTTTCAGGGTGTGCTGTGCTTTTTTCTTTGCATTTGGCTTTTGTCTGTTGGTTTCTTTGCTCATGCTGTCCTCCTTGATGTGACTTGCTTTCATTCTACTGCATCCCTCCGAATAGTCAACCGCGCCCTTTCTCGTACATTCCGGAAAGCCGCACCTGAAAAGCATGATATAATAGAATACAAAAGATAATGGAGTAACAAATGTCTATAGTGGACAAGCTGTATAATGCCTTGACGAAAAAGGCGCAGACAGCAAACAAGGATATTACAAGAGAAATGATGGAAGATTGGGTGGGGGATGCGGGCCCTGTTGATAAACAAATAGCCTTCATGTCTGCAGCTCTTGTTGAATATACCTCCGAAGAAATGGTAGAGGATATTCTTCAGTCGGCGTATTTGGATAACTGATGAAAAGGAAATCCTCGCATTTCTCGGTTGAGGACATAATCAGAAATGAGTTCAAGAAACCTGTCAGCAGGGGAACTCTCGGCAAGGACGCTAATGGTTTAATGTGGGCTTACGGAGTTGTTCTGAAAGACTCCCTCTACTGTGTTCAAGTTATTACGATAGACCTGGAGACTCATAAGGTGGAACCCATAAAGGACAAAGAAAAATCATTTGAGCAGATGGCAGATGCAAGAGCATACATAACAGGAGTGATAAAGGGAAGCCTTCCCATAAGAATTCCAGCGGCTTAAGACAGGATGAGACCCACCTGATCTTCTGGAGCATGAACGTCTGACTGTAGTTTCCATATGCAACAGGAAATTATCATGTGCGGCAGGGGAAGAAGCAGACACCACTTTAAAAATGCCGGCGAGGCGGGAAGCCCGGAGTATCATTCAAGAAGACTTACACGGACAAAGCAGATCGAAGTTCTCGGTCTGGGAATTGAACCAATAAACGGTTAGCGGTCACAATCTTTGGCCGCCTCTATTTGATCGAAAAGGTTATTAAGAATAGCTGGCTTTCGAGCCGGCTTCGTGTATACTTGTAGAAGCGTCCGTGACGGGAACTCAGAATCCAAATCAGGCAAGAGGAGAGCAACGATGACAGAAACGGGAAAGAAGGTTGCAAAGAGAGCCTCTAATCCGGCATTTATGAAGGCTATGAAGCCGAGCGAGGCGTTGGCAAAGGTAGTGGGTCATGAGCCGCTTCCAAGAACAGAGATAACCAAGAGGCTCTGGGAATATATAAAGAAAAACAATCTCCAAGATTCCCGGAACAAGAGAAATATCAATGCAGATGAGAACCTCTCGGCAGTATTCGACGGGAAGAAGCAGGTCTCGATGTTCGAGATGACCAAATTAGTCAACAAGCACCTTAGCTGACAAGCCATACGCTGAATTCAATAAAGGGCACTGTATTTTCAGTAGTCGCAGACTGCATCGGCGCTGAACGAAGGGTGTATCTCTCAGGCGGGTTGAGACATGACTGATCAAAAATCCAAAGATCCTCTTCACGGGATCACGTTGGAAATGATACTGACCCAACTGGTAGAACGTTATGGCTGGGATGAGATGGGGAGACTCATCCGCATAAGGTGTTTTAATAATGACCCGAGTATCACATCGAGCCTGCAATTTCTGAGAAGAACCGCCTGGGCCAGGAAAAAAGTCGAGGCCTTGTATCTGAGATACAAGAGGCAGACTGCGAAGCGAAGCAACACCGACGCTGGCAGCCTTTAGGCCGCCGTTTCAGGAAACGGGACCTGTATGAAGGATATACCCTAACGTTGCAAAAAAAACATAATTGAGCAAAGTCATATAGTGTGTCATTCCGGCTTGTCCGGAATCTTTCCGTGCGAGAAGAACATACCTCAGGGACGTTGAAGAACATACCTCAGGGACGTTGTGTCCGGAGTGTCCTTTCTCTTGACAGAGGGGTCTGATTCCGATAGGCTGAAAGCATGCCGCGTCAAGCACGGTTAGATATTCCTGGTGCCCTGCATCATATCATGATACGGGGTCTGAACAAATCGAAGATATTCAGGGACAGTCAGGACAAGGGCGGATTTCTTGAGCGGCTGGGAATGCTGGTCGGGGCGGGTAAATGTTCCGTCTATGCCTGGGTGATCATGGACAA
>Ga0307436_1001586_pt1 | contig 9985 bp, 7 predicted proteins | sample SalMarWE160440MG_FD_202513 | JGI IMG/M metagenome (GOLD analysis project Ga0307436, IMG submission 202513) | Salt marsh sediment microbial communities from the Plum Island Ecosystem LTER, Massachusetts, United States - WE1604-40 | ecosystem: Environmental > Aquatic > Marine > Intertidal zone >...
GTCCGCGCTCCCCGCCGCACCATGAACCGGGAGCAGCGCCGGGAGATCTTCGAGCGCCTCAGGCGCGAGAATCCCAGCCCCACCACCGAGCTTCAGTTTCGCTCGCCGTTCGAGCTGCTGGTCGCCGTGATCCTGTCCGCCCAGGCCACCGACCGCTCGGTGAACAGGGCCACCGCCGGGCTGTTCGCGGTCGCCGCTACCCCCGCGGCCATGCTGGCCCTGGGCGAGGCGGGCCTGCGCGAGCACATCCGGACCATCGGGCTGTTCAACACCAAGGCCCGCAACATCATCGAGACCTGCCGTATCCTGGTGGAGCGCCACGGCGGCGCCGTCCCCACAGACCGCAAGGCCCTGGAGACACTGCCCGGGGTTGGGCGCAAGACCGCCAACGTGGTCCTCAACACAGCCTTCGGCGAGCCCACCCTGGCGGTGGACACCCACATCTTGCGTGTCGCCAACCGCACCGGACTGGCGCCGGGCAAAACGCCCCTGGAGGTGGAGCGCAAGCTGCTGCGCAGCATTCCCAAGGCGTTCCTCAAGGACGCCCACCACTGGCTGATCCTGCACGGACGCTATTGCTGTCTGGCCCGCAGGCCTCGCTGCGGGGCCTGCGTGATCGAGGATCTCTGCGAGTACCCCGAAAAGCGGAGCGACTGATGCTGAGCGACGACCGGACCCAGATGCGGCGCACCTTCGCCGAGGCCTGGCGCAAGCGGCTCCAAGGCGATCCGCTGACGCCCCTGGAGGCGCAGATCGCCGACCTGGTGGCCGAGCACCCCGAGTACCACGCGCTGCTGGAAGGACCCGCCGAGCAGCTCCGGCGGGACTATCGGCCCGAGGCAGGCGAGACCAACCCCTTCCTGCATCTGGCCATGCATCTCGGGATCCGAGAGCAGCTGGCGACCGGACGCCCTCCGGGCATCGCCGAGACCCACCGGCGGCTCGCCCGGCGCCTGGGCGACGCCCACGAGGCCGAGCACCGGATGATGGAATGCCTGGCCCACGCCCTCTGGGAGGCCCAGCGCGGGCGGAGCCCCCCGAACGAGGCCAGCTATGCCGAGTGCCTGAAGCGGCTGCTGGGACGCCCGAGGTCGAGCTGAGCACGCAGCAATGCACGGCTTGGGCGGGAACAGCATCCGGGGTCGGACCGCGCTAACGGATTGATTGGCGTGGGAATCGGCCAGGGCGCGGGCCCCCTGCACACCGATCAGCGCAGGTGGCTCCGGAATTTCGGCTTGATATATCGATCCGATATATTGCAAACTGATAGCCGGTTTGAGCCCGAGCCCTGCCCACCATGAACATCCGCCTGCTGTGCCTGGGGGCGCTCTGCCTGCAGCCCGGCACCGGCTACGACATCAAGAAGCTGTTCGAGTCGGCCTTCAGCCATTTCCAGGCCGCGAGCTACGGCTCGATCTATCCGGCCCTGGCGGATCTGGAGCGTGAGCGGCTGGTCGAGCACCACAGCGAGCCGGGCGCCCGTCATCCGGACCGCAAGGTCTACCGGGTCACCGCGGCGGGCCGCGAGTCCTTCGCCGAGGCCTTGATCGCCACCCCGGCGAGCGAGCAGCTCCGGTCCGATCACCTGGTGCTGATGTTCTTCGCGCACCTGCTGCCCACCGCGACGCTGCGGGAGAAGCTCGGCGAGATCGAGCGATTCTACCGGGACAAGCTCGCCTATCTGGAGGGGATCAGGGACTGGCCCAGCCACAGCGCGGGCATCCGATTCACCATCGAGCAGGGCATTGCCACCTATCGGGCCAAGCTCTCCCACCTCCAGGACCGCGGGCCGGAGCTGCTCGCCCATCACCGGGAGCCGCCCGGCCCGCCGCCGGAGGACTTTCCATGAGACGGCCAAATGTCCGATTGGCCGGGGTGCTGATGCTGGCGGCGGGCGCCGCCCAGGGGGCGATGCCGATCACCTCGGCGCCGCTCTCCACCCTGCTCACCCAGCCGGTACGCAGCGCCCCGGCCCAGGTGCAGAGCCTCAACGACAGCCAGATCAGCGCCGAGATCCAGGCCCGGATCGACCAGATCCCGGTGCGGGTCGGCGATGCCGTGAGCAAGGGCGACCTGCTGGTGGAGCTCGACTGCCGCCCGTATCGATCCCGCCTGGCCGCTCAGCAGGCGACCGAGCATCAGACCGAGGCGCGGCGGCAGCTCGCGGTGAGCCAGCTCGCCCGCGCCCGCAGCCTGCGCAAGCAGCGCAACATCAGCGAGGAGCAGCTGGAGCAGCGCCAGACCGATGTCGCCACCCTGAGCGCCGACAGCGCCGCCCAGAAAGAGGCGGTCCGCCAGGCCGAGCTGGCGGTCGATCACTGCGAGATCCGGGCCCCCTTCGACGCGGTGGTTGCGGAGCGCCAGGGTGAGGTCGGGGCGCTCGCCATGCCGGGCACACCCCTGATCCGGGTCGTACAAACCAGTGACCTGGAGGTCTCCGCGCAGCTCACCCCGGCCGAGGCGCGGGAGGTGCAGGGCGCCGAGCGCCTGGAGCTGGTCTTCGACGGCCAGCGCCGGCGGCTTCGCCTGCGCCGGCTGGTGTCCGTGGTCGACCCCCGCAGCCAGACCCAGGACGCGCGCCTGGTGCTCACCGACGGGGATGCCCCGGCCGGCGCGGCGGGGCGCCTGGAATGGCTGGCCCCCGGCGCCTTCGTCCCGGCGGACCTGCTCGTGCGCCGCCAGGGCGTCCTCGGAGTATTCAGCGTCGAGGACGGCCGTGCCCGCTTTCACCCCGTGCCCGACGCCCTCGAGGGGCAGCCCGCCCGAATCGAGCTGCCCGCGGATACGCCGATCGTCGTCGAAGGGCGCCAGGCTCTGCGGGACGGCGAGGCCGTCAGCCCCGCGAGCGCCCAGGGCTCCTGACCCGCACTGAGGCGGGTGCGCCATGCTCGAGACCCTGCTGCGCAACCATGTCTTGGCCAACCTGACGTTCGTCCTGGTGCTGATCATCGGGGCGCTTTCCTATCTGGCGCTGCCCCGCCAGCAGGACCCCACCATCAACTTCAACTGGATCGTCATCACCACCGTACTGCCCGGGGCCTCGGCGCTGGACGTGGAGAAGAAGGTCACGGACCCCCTGGAGGACGCGATCCGCAAGGTGCGCGACATCAAGTTCGTCTCCAGCAACAGCCGGGAGTCGGTGTCCAGCCTGCTGGTACGCTTCGAGAAGATCGACGAGCGTACCTTCGACAAGCGCGTCGCAGATCTGCGCCGGGAGATCCAGAACGAAGAAGACGAGCTGCCGGAGGCCGCCGAGGACTCCGTCATCCTGGAGATCACCAGCGCCAACGCCTTTCCCTCGGCATCCATCGCCGTGGTCGGGCAGGCGGACGACGAGAACCTGCGCGTGCAGGCCCGCAACGTGGAGAAAGACCTGGAGCGGCTCGACGGCGTCGACCGCCTGGAGCCCGTGGGACTGGAGGACCCGGAGCTGCGCGTGACCCTCGAGCCACACAAGCTGGAGGCCCTGGGGCTCAACCCGGGCGAGGTGGCCGACACCGTGAAGGCGTTCTTCCAGGACATCGCCGCGGGCGACCTGCGCCAGGGCGGACAGAGCTGGCTGGTGCGGGTGGTGGGCAGCGACTCGGACCCGCGCTACCTCGCCGGGCGTCCCGTGGTCGGGGCAAAGGGCGAGGTGACCCTCGGGGAAGTCGCCCAGGTGCAGCGAGCCCGCAAAGAGCCCAACGATCTCGCCCGGGTCGACGGCAGACCGGCTGTGCTGCTCGCAGTGATGAAGAAGGCCAACGCCAACACCCTGGAGCTGGTCGACCGTATCCGCCACTACATGGCGGAGCGCAACACGCTGGCCGACCAGACCGGGGTGAAGCTGGTGCTCACCGACGACCAGACCATTCCCACCCGCAGCGCCATCCGCCTGATGCAGAACAACGCCCTGATCGGGCTGTTCCTGGTGCTGGCGGTGGCCTGGGCCTTCCTGGGATCGCGGATCGCCCTGCTCACCTCCATCGGTATCCCTTTCACCCTGGCAGGCACCTTCTGGGTGCTCTCCGCCACAGGCGAGACCCTCAACGTCATGGTGCTGCTCGGCGTGGTGATCGTTCTCGGCATGCTGGTGGACGACGCGGTGGTGGTGGTCGAGGGCATCTATTACCGGCTGCGCCACGGCATGGATGCCATGCGCGCCGCCCGGGAGGCGCTGCGGGAGGTGGCCGCCCCGGTCACCGCCGCGGTACTGACCACCATCGCGGCCTTCGGCCCGTTGATGCTGCTGCCCGGCATCCTTGGAGACTTCATGCGAGTGGTGCCCGAGGTGGTCATCACGGCCCTTTGCATCTCCCTGCTGGAGGCGTTCTGGATGCTGCCCGCCCATGTGATCGCGGCGCGCGTGAGCTTCGAGCGGCCTTCGCGCATCCACCTCTACCGGGTGCGCCTGACCCACTGGATCCAGATCTCCTACGTGCGCCTGCTGATCAAGGCGCTGCGCCACCGCTGGGCCACCCTGGCGGGCGTGCTGTTGCTGTTCATCGCCGCCCTGGGCGCTATGGTCGCGGGCATGGTGCGCATGGACTTCTTCGCCGCGGACACCAAACGGCTTTTCTACGTCAGCGTCGAGATGCCCCCGGACACCCCCCTTGCCGCGACCCTCGCCAAGGTCGAGCAGGTCGAGCGCAAGGTCCGCGCCCACCTGCGTCCGGGGGAGGCGCGCGCCCTGGTCGCCTATGCCGGCCGGATGTTCACTGAGACCGAGCCGCGCCTGGGCGACCATCTGGGCCAAGTGCTGGTGGGCCTCAATCCCCAGGCCCCGGGTCTGCGCAGGGTCGAGGCGATGATCGAGTCGATGCGCAAGGAGGTAAAGGCCACGCCCGGACCGGTGCAGATCTCCTTTCTGCGCCTCACCGGCGGACCGCCCACCGCCAAACCGGTCAGCATCAAGGTGCGGGGCGACACCTACGCACAAGTGCGGGCCGGGGCCGATGCCCTGCGCAAGGTCCTCGCCGGTGTCCCGGGGATCAAGGACATCGGCGACGACGCCAGCCGCGGGCGCTCGGAGCTGGTCCTGCACCTGGACGAGGACGCCGTCAACCGCGCCGGGCTGAATCCGCTGGAGGTCAACCGCAGCCTGCAGCTGCTGGTGGACGGCATGGTGGTGGCCGAGATGCGCGACGCCGGCGAGAAGCTGGAGGTGCGGGTCAAGGCCGATGATCGGCCCTTGGACGCTGTCGGCACCCTGCTGGACTTCCGCCTGGTGCGCCCCGACGGCGGCACCGTGCCCCTGTCCGAGCTGGTCACCCAGACCCGCCAGGAGGGCCTGGGCAACGTCCGCCATTACAACTTCCGGCGCGCCATCACCGTGGAGGCCGACCTGGACGATGCGGTCACCGACACCCTCACCGCCAACCGCCAGATCAAGGAGGCCTGGGCAGCCCAGCAGCAGCGCTTCCCGGACATCGATCTCGATTTCTCCGGCGAGCTCGACGACATCTACGAGAGCCTGGATGCCATCGGGATGCTGTTCGTGCTGGGCGTGGGGCTGATGTACCTGATTCTGGGCACCCAGTTCCGCAGCTACTGGCAGCCGTTCATGATCCTCTCCACCCTGCTCATGGCCTTTACCGGCGTGGTGCTGGGCCTGCTGATCACCGGCAATCCGTTGAGCCTGTACACCCTCTACGGCGTGGTCGCCCTCGCCGGCATCGCAGTGAACTCCGCGATCGTGCTGATCTCGGCGGCCAACCAGCGCCTGGAGGCCGGCATGAGCCTGCTGCACGCCACGCTCTATGCCGCCCGCCGGCGGGTAATCCCCATTCTCATCACCTCGCTCACCACGGTGGCCGGCCTGTTCTCCCTGGCCACCGGCCTGGGCGGGCGCTCCCTGATCTGGGGCCCGGTGGCCACCGCGATCGTCTGGGGGCTGGCCTTTTCCACCGCGCTGACCCTGCTCGTCATCCCCTTGCTGTACCGGATCTCGATGGGCCGCAGCCCGCGCCAAGCCGCCGCACGGGCGGGATGAGGGGGCGCGGCTTTTGCGAGGAGAGGCTCGGTGTACAGCGACCTGAGGGTGGTGCCACGGGGCCATTGGGCGCGCTCTGTGCGAGCGCCCTCCTGGGCGCGATAGTAGGCTTCTGGCGCTAGCCCAACAGCGTCAGCCGCGCCTCGGCGGTGGTCCTGTCGATATCCACCCGGACCTCGCAGTACTCATTGATCTCATCTACCGGCCTGGGATCGTCCGCGCAGCTGCAGCCGGCGGGGCCTGCGGCCGCTCAGGCACCCACGCGCCAGCGCCCGGACCGAGAGGAAAGGGCCCCAAGGGTGCTCCGATCCGGCATAATCCCACTGTATACGAATGAGTACCGAGTCCCGGCCAGCACCCGTCTGTGTTAGCCTTTAACAACTAATCTACGCCTGTCCGCGGCAGCAAGCGGACAATCGCCAACGGCCCAGAGAGCCGATCAGCCGGCTACAAACCCGGCACTATCTTTCGTTTCCGATGATTTCGCGACCCACCACGTCCCGGTGGCCTCGGGCCCGCCGATGCGTCCAACGTGAAGGAGCCCCCGATATGAGCAGCTACACGGCTACACTCCGGAAGCCCCGTGGTGATGCCGCAGCACGATTCGGCACCAGGGATTTTCGCGTCTATACGGCGCGGGACCTCGACCGCATACCCCAGATGAGACGGCTCGATGCCGAGGCGCGCTTTCAGATGCGCGTCGTGGCCAGCGTCCTGCCGTTTCGCGTCAACGCCTACGTGCTCGACGAGCTCATCGACTGGGACGCAGTCCCGGAGGACCCGATCTTCCGACTGACCTTTCCCCAGGCCGGCATGCTCGGCCCGGAGCAGTTCGCCGCAATGGCCGCACTGCTGCGCCGGGGCGCCCCGCCGGAGGAGGTCCAGACCTGCGCCCAGACCATCCGCGCCCAGCTCAACCCGCACCCCGCCGGGCAGCTGCAGCTCAACCGACCGCGGGGCCCCGACGGCGCGTACATGGAGGGCATGCAGCACAAGTACCGGGAGACCCTGCTGTTCTTCCCGAGCCAGGGGCAGACCTGTCACAGCTACTGCACCTTCTGCTTCCGCTGGGCCCAGTTCATCGGCGACAAGGCCCTGCGCATCGCCTCGGCCGAGGCGGGCGCCCTGCACCGCTACCTGCAGCGCCACCCCAGCATCAGCGACCTGCTCGTGACCGGGGGGGACCCCATGGTGATGAAGAGCCGTCACCTGGTCACCTACCTGGAGCCGCTGCTGCGTCCCGAATTCGAGCATGTGCAGAACGTCCGTCTCGGCACCAAGTCCCTGACCTTCTGGCCCCAGCGCTTCGTCACCGATGCCGACGCCGAGGACCTGCTCGGGCTCCTGGAGCGCCTGGCCGCCCAGGGCAAGCACCTGGCCATCATGGCCCATTACAACCACTGGCGTGAGCTGGAGACCCCCATCGCCCGGGAGGCGATCCGCCGCCTGCGCGAGATCGGCGCTGAGATCCGCAGCCAGGGCCCGTTGCTGGCCCACATCAACGACGACCCCGGGGTCTGGGCGCGGCTGTGGCGGACCCAGGTGCACCTCGGCATCATCCCTTATTACATGTTCGTGGAGCGCGACACCGGGGCCCGGCGCTACTTCGAGGTGCCGCTGGTGCAGGCCTGGAAGCTATACCGGGGCGCCATCCAGCAGGTCTCGGGCCTGGCCCGCACCGCTCGCGGCCCCAGCATGAGTGCCGCTCCGGGCAAGGTGGAGATCCAGGGGGTGACCGAGATCCAGGGCGAGAAGGTGCTGGCTTTGCGCTTCATCCAGGGCCGGAATCCGGACTGGGTGCAGCGGCCGTTCTTCGCCCGCTATGATCCCCAGGCCACCTGGCTCGACCAGCTGCGCCCGGCCTTCGGGGAGCAGCGATTCTTCTTCGAGACCGAGGCGGCCTGAGGCGCCGCGCCCGGCTCAGAAGCTCCAGCCCGCGCGCATTCCGACCACCCAGGTACCGTCCTCGGCTGGGCTGAAGCCACTGTGGCGGATGTACTGGACGTCGGGGCTGACAGTCAGTCCCGCACCCAGGGGCACGCGCAGATAGGCCTCGGCCTGGATCAGATCGGCATGGCGCTCAGGCAGGTGGGACGAGGCGTAGGTACGCGCCATACCCATGCCGAGCAGGCTGTCGCCAATGGGTAGGCTGTAGGCGAGCCCCAAAAAGCGCGTCGCAGCCTGTACCCGGGCGTCGGCCTGGCCCAGGCGCAGATTCCACTGCCCGTGCCCCAGGCGTCCTGAGAGGTTGGCATACAGGCCGCGGGCCGGGGCGTCCTTCAGGCGCTCGTCGTCGATCCCGTCGCCGTCGCTGTCGTGCCGCCGGGTATTGCCCCAGGCGCCCAGATTGACCGCCAGCCTGGGGGTCGACCATTGCAGCTCGATGGCGGTAAACACACCGTTGCCCCGCTCGCCGAGGCGGAACGCCTGCTCGTAGTCCGGCTCGATGCCGGTGGCATTGGCCACCAGGGTAGTCAGCCCCCAGGCGCCCCCCAGGTCGCTGGTGTAGACCGCCCCCAGGGTCGCACTGGGCAGATCGATGGTCAGATTGTTCACAAAGCTGGCACCCAGGAACTGCGTGAATTCGTCGTTGGCAACCTCGTTCCCGTCCAGCCAGCCGCTCGCATCGATCAGCCCGAGCGCGAGCGATCCGGGTCCAAGCTCGTGCTGGAAAAAGGCCTGCCAGGCCACAACCCGACCCTGGTCATGGTTGTCCAGGGTCTCGCCCACGGAGGCATTGACCTCGGGCAGCGCGCTCGTCACGCCCATCAGACGCGGGGTGCTGGCACCCCTGATCTCGATCTGGGTGAAGCCTGCATCGACCGGCACCCTGACCAGCAGGTCGAGCGCACCGCTGCCCTCGGAGCGTACCGGAATCCCGTCCACTGGATGATGTTTGGCGGTCTGGTAGGTCGCGATGGTGATGCCCTCGATGCTCGGGGCGTCCGTGCCCCAGCTCGAGCCGGGCAGCGCGGCGCAGAGCGCCAGGCAGACAGACCCCCCGTAGCGACCCCGAGGCGCTAATGGGCGATGGCTAGGCTCTCTCGCACGACAGGGGCCCATGTCAGCTCCCCTCGGACCGGCCGGGGCAATTCGGGCAGCCACGGCCGCAGGAGGCGCCCGGCGGGGCCCCGGTGCTCGGCCAGGGAAGGCTCTTCGGCGGGCTATCCGGGGCCACTCGCGGTGGCCGCTGGGATTCGTTGGTCTTGCTGCAGGACATGCCAGAGTCTCCAGACAGGGCCGTTCCTGCTGGCTGGGCGGCGGTCGCGGCAAGCGCGGCCGGGCCTGGCTGGCTCATGCCCGTCACCCCTGGATCTTCTGATCGCAACGCGCGGCGGGTCTACGGCGGTCGGTGTTACTTGGTCAGGATGAGCTTGCCGTTGCGGGTGCGCCGCAGGCGGTATTCCTCGCCGGCATGCTCGATGATCAGCTCCCCGCGCGGACCGAGCAGTGCGCTGCTGCGGGCGCGCGCCGGAGGGCGCGGGCCCGCAGCCCCGGACGCGCCTTGGGCGGCCCGAGACTGCGGCTGCGAGGATGCGTCGGCTCTCCTGGGCGTGCGTGCCTCCAAGGTCAGTAGCCTCCCTTCTTGCCAACACCCACGTAGGCGAAATCCCAGCTCACATCGAACGGGGCCCACCACTTGGCTACGCCGGTCTCCTTGTCGGTGTGCCGGAAAAATCCCTGGTAGGGCGGCGGTTGTAACCTGTAGGTCAGGCGGTACTTGCCCGGACCGTCTAGCTTCACGTTGGCCCCGTAATGGGGCCCGTCGCTGGCGACCATGGGCATGAAGGGACCCACCTGCTCCCAGTCACTGCCGAGCTTGCGGATGCGGTAGGTGATGCCCAGGTAGGGCACCCAATCGCCCGGCCCGAAGCCGTTTGGATTCTTCGGCAGGGCGTGGATGTCGGCCTCCAGGTGGACGTCGGCCGGGGCGCCCATGCCCGGCAGCATGGGCTCCATCACCACCGACTGCAGGTACACCGCGCCGATATCCATGCCGTTGCGCTGCACCGG
>Ga0307436_1001587_pt1 | contig 9985 bp, 2 predicted proteins | sample SalMarWE160440MG_FD_202513 | JGI IMG/M metagenome (GOLD analysis project Ga0307436, IMG submission 202513) | Salt marsh sediment microbial communities from the Plum Island Ecosystem LTER, Massachusetts, United States - WE1604-40 | ecosystem: Environmental > Aquatic > Marine > Intertidal zone >...
CACCGATCCCAGCGGCGCGGGTGCCCAGAACATCGGGCAGGGCCTGGCCGAGGACGCCGAGGGGGCGGGGGACTATTACGCCTGGGATCTCAGCGCCCTGCCAGGGGGCGACTACTACCTGGGCGCCCGCATCAGCGACGGCAGCTCAAGCACCTCCACCTGGAATGCGGTGCCTATCACCCACCTGACGGACCACTGGAGCGTTGAGGTTGACCGGACCCAGACCAGCGAGGCGGGTGGCAGCGTGACCCTGAGCCTGCACCTGGACAACGCTCCGCAAGATCAGGTGGTGCTCGCGCTCAGCAGCAGCAACCCCGCCGAAGGCCAGGTCTCGCCGACCAGCCTTACGATCACCCCCGAGGATTGGCAGCTCATCCGCAGGGTCAGCGTCACCGGCGTCGATGATCACCGGGTCGACGGCGACCAGCCCTACCAGATCCGGATTTCCGCTGCCGCCAGCGCTGACGTCGGCTATGCGCAGCTGCAGCCGCTGGTGGTGGGGCTCACCAACCTCGACGACGACTATGCGGGGCTTGCCGTCAGCCCCACCCAGGGCGCCACCGACGAGCAGAGTGCAAGCCAGCACTTTGACCTGGTGCTCACCAGCGAGCCCGCCGCCCCGGTCTCCTTCGACCTCAGCGTTTCAGCCCCGCGCGAGGCGCGCGTCGAACCGACCGCGGTCACCTTTACGCCCCAGAGCTGGGATCGGTCCCAGGGAGTCGATGTCACCGGACTGGACGATGCCATCGACGACGGCGATGTGAGCTATACGCTGCAGGTACACCCCGGCGCGAGCACCGACCCCGACTACCAGGGACTCGATCCGGCCGACCCCCCGCTCGTCAACCGCGACGATGACACCGCAGGCCTTCAGGTCTCGGCCCCCAGCGGTCCTACCAGCGAGGCGGGCGGCAGCGCCGGCTTCAGCATTCGGCTCGCCTCCCAGCCCCTCGCCCAGGTGCGCCTGAGCCTTGCCAGCAGCGACCCGGGCGAAGGGCTGGTCAGCCCCGGTGAGGTGGTGATCGATCCCCAGCGATGGGACGTCCCGGTGAGCCTGATGGCCACCGGGGTGGATGACTTCGTCGACGACGGCGATGTGGGCTACAGCATCCAGGGTGGGCCCAGCACCAGCGAGGATGCCAAGTACGCGGGGCTCGTGATGCCCGAGGTGCACCTGAGCAATCTCGATAACGACACCGCCGGCATCCTGGTGAGTCCCCTGCAGGTCGCCACCAGCGAGTCGGGCGACGCCGACGTCTTCGACATCCGTTTGACCAGCCAGCCGCTCGCCCCGGTCAGCATCGGCCTCAGCAGCAGCGACCCCGGCGAGGCCGTGGCGCTGCCTGACACCCTGGTGATCGGCCCCGGGCAGTGGAGCGAGCCCCACCAGGTGATCGTCTACGGCGTAAACGACCAGGAGATTGACGGCTACCAGGACTATGCCATCGTCACCGCGCCAGCCCAGAGCGCCGATCCGCTCTACGCAGGGCGCGATGCTTCCGACGTGCGTGGCAGCAACAGCGACGACGAGCCCGACACCATCGCGCCGCAGATCACCCTGATCGGGGCCCCGGCACTGTATGTCGAGCTCGGGGGCGTCTACGTAGACCCCGGCGCCACCGCCTACGACGTTCCGGAAGGCGACCTCACGGCCGACATCCTGACCACCAACCCGGTGGACACCACGCGCCCGAGCAGCTACCGGGTGAGCTACGAGGTGAGCGACAGCGCCGGCAACGCCGCACAGCCCGTCTACCGGCAGGTGAGCGTCATCGACGAGAACCTGCCGCCAGCGATCACCCTGAGCGCTACCCAGATGGGCATTCCGACGCGCCTGCTTTACCGCTGGGGCGGGCCGGTGCTGGTCCAGGCCCAAATCACCGACGTCAACTGCAGCGACACCCACCGCCTCGACTGGAGCGCCAGCCATCCGGCGCTGCTTGCCGCGGCCGTGGTCGGCACCGATGCGCTCACCCTCGACCTCGCCGGGCTTGTGCCGGGCTTCTACAAGGTGCGGATCAAGGTCACCGACAGCGGCCTGCCTGCCCGCAGCAACCGCGCCGAGCTGCTGCTGCAGGTGATCGACAGCCCGCCCGCGCTGGGTGCCGAGGACCACGATGGCGATGGGCTGCCGGACCAGGCCGAGGGCTACGGCGACAGCGACGCGGACGGCGTGCCCGAGTACCTGGATGCGCGCACCACGCCCGGCTGGCAGCTGATGGTGCCGAGCGTGCGGGCCCCTGCCGGGGCGCTGCTCACCGATGCCTACCTGCACCCGGGGCTCGGCGACATCGCCTTTGCCGCCACCGCCGGCACCGGACCGGTGATCGACGCCGTAGCGATCGCCCAATACGGCAGCGGCGAAGGCGGGGCCCCGGCGGCGAGCAGCACTGATGCCGCCGGCAGTGGCGTGGACACGATCGACGTGCAGGTGCGGGGCGCGGCGGTGCTCGATGACCAGGTCAGCCTGATCTGGCCGCTGCGCCGGCCCGTGCCCGAGAATGCGCTTCTGCGCCTGTTCGATTCCGAGCGCGGCTGGTACGGCTTCGTCGCCGACGGCGACAACCGCTTGGCCAGCGCCCCCGCCCCGGCAGACGCCTGCCCGCCCGCGGGCGATACCCTGTACCGCAACGGCCTCAACCCGGGTGATGGCTGCCTTTCCCTTACTGTTCGGGACGAAGGCCCCGATGATCAGGCCGCCGGGCGCATCTATGAGGTGGCCGTGACCGCCGCCCTCATCGGCCACGCCCCGGGCCAGGTGGTACTGGTGCCCGACCGCGCCCTGCCGGGCGACACCCTGGAGCTGATTGGCACCGGCTTTGGCGCCAAGACCGGCCAGGTCAAGATCGGCGGCAAGGCGGCCAAGGTGCTTGCCTGGAGCGACACCTCGATCCTGCTGGAGACCCCCAACCTCACCGCCGGGACCTACCCCGTGGAGATCAAGCTCGAGAAGAGCGACTGGGTCGAGGGGGCGCAGCTCAGGGTGCCGGCACTGCACATCGAGCAGATCTCCAAGGTCTTCGGCGGCAACCGGGTCGAGATCCTGGGCAGCGGCTTCGGCGCCAAGGCCGGGGGCAGCGTGCGCATCGGCGACACGGATGTCACAAATATTCTGGAGTGGACCGATCGGCACATCCTGATCGAGCTGCCGGCGCTCCTGCCCGGGGTCTACGACGTGCGGGTGAAGGCTTTCAACGGCAGCGACGAGGTTCCGAGTGGGCTGACCCTGCCCTGAGTGCGTGCCGCCATGGGAAAGACGCTCACCCCCCGACACCTGCTGCGCCTGCTCGCCGGCGCCCTGCTATTCCTCGGCGAGCCTGCTCCCGCCGCGCTCGCCGCCGTCGCCCGGGCGCCCGCCAAAGGTCCGAGCACAGCCCCCACCCCTGTGGTGCACCGCGATCCCGCCCTGCTGATCTCCCCCCGGGCGCTGGCCCGGGCGTTGGACAAGCGCAACCCCCCGCTGGTTATCGACCTGCGCCCGGCCGCGGCGTTCGACGCGGTGCACATCCCCGGGGCGATCAACCTTCCGGCCTTCGCGCTCAAGGCAAAGCCCTACCTTGTTCGCCGTGCCCTGGTGCTGATCGGCCAGGGCTACGAGTACGCCAGCGTCCTGCCCGCCCTGGAGGCGTTGCGGGGGGGTGGGGTCCGCTCCGTGCGCCTACTCGATGGTGGCCTCAACGCCTGGGCCCGCCAAGGCAGGCCCCTGCAGGGCACGGTGTTCGCCCGCGAGGCACTGGGTCGGCTGGATCCTGAACAGTATCTCGCCGAGCAGCACAGCGATCAGTGGCTGGTGCTGAAACTCGCCGGCATCCTCCCGGCGAAACTGGGCAAGCGCTTCGACGCCGCCATCGCCGGGTATTGCGGGGCCGGCACACCGGCGGTGTTGCTGGTCGGGCGGGAGCACCAGGACCCCGCGGCACTCGCCCGCCGTTTGGATGCCCAGACCGCGCTTAATCTGTTCGTGCTCGAAGGCGGGGAGAGTGCCCTCGCCCAAGCGCGCGAGCGCCGCCAACGGCTGGTCGGCGGCCCGGGCCAGCCCCACTCCACTGCCGAGGCGCCGCCGGCGTGCCGCTGAGCCGTACTCGCCGGGCCTTGATCGCGCTGGCGCTGGTCGTTGGCCTGCTCGGCATCCTACTGCGCTGGTCCGCCCCGCCGATCGTGCCCGGCCCCAGCGCCCAAACCCAGCTGGCGCGGCCCCTGCTCACCCGGCGCATCGCCTATCGGCTGCGCCTGCGCAACACCCGAGCCAAGCCCTTGGCCGGGGCGCGACTGGAGGTGTTCGCCCCGCTCGCGCGCACCCCCACCCAGCAGACCCGCTCCATCCAGGCCTCTCTGCCCTATACGCTGATCGAGGACTCTGCGGGCAACCGCTCGCTGCGCTTCGAGCTGCCCATCCTCGCCCCCTACGCCACCCGCGTCGTCCGCATCGAGGCGGAGATCGCTGTGGGCCCCCCGTCCCGGGCGGTGCCGGTGCGCGAGGCCGACCGAGCCGCCACCGCACTCGTCCCCTGGCAAGCGCCGGAGATCCAGACGCTCGCCACACGGCTCCATGCCTCTGGCCCCGCCGAGACCGTGCGCAACATCTATCGCTGGGTGAGGACCCACATCGAGGACCCCGGCTACGTGCGGGCCGAGCAGGGGGCGCTTCAGACCCTGCGAGAGCGACGCGGAGACTGCACCGGCCAGGCCTATCTGAGCGCGGCGCTGGCCCGCGCCTCGGGCCTGCCCGCTCGGGTGTTGGGCGGCTACGTCTACGACGGGCACCCTGGGCTGCGCGCTCAGGACTACCACAACTGGACAGAGGTGTGGGTCGCTAAGCGCTGGGTGCTGCTCGATTCCCAGGCCCACCGCCTGGACGAGCAGGCCGAGCGCTATCTGGCGCTGCGCATCCTCGACACCTCCCCAGCTGGTCAGGGGCGGACGTTGCAGGCGCGCTTCGCCTACCGCGGCGCGGGCCTGAAAGTGGCAATGGACTGAGCGCCGGGACAGATCCCAATGAGCACGCGCGCCATCCCTCACAGGTACCGCGGCCCTATTCGACTCGCGGGCATGATGCTGCTGTGCACGCTCTGGGGGCTCGCCCGCGGTGCGGTCACGCTCACCACCCCCACCAGCATCCTGAGCGGCGATCACGGTTACGACGGTACCGATCTGACCGTGGATGCGACGACGGTCACCATCGACGGGGTGCACAGCTTTGCGAGCCTGACGCTGCACAACGGCGCTGTGCTGACCCATTCCACCGGGACGGCGAATCCGCCGCAGCTGCAGGCTGGTACGGTGACGATTGATGCGAGCTCTCGGATTGACGTCAGCGGCCAAGGATTGGATCTCGTCAGCGGCGTGACCGGCCGCGGTGGTGCCACTCATGGGGGCCAGGGCGGGACCTTTGCTTCGACCACCAATGCGGCTTATGGAGACCCACGGAGACCGCTGGACCTGGGCTCAGGCACGAGTGCCGGGGTGCGTGGCGGAGGGGCGATTAAGCTGGTGGCGGAGCGATTGGAGCTTGCGGGTCAGATTCGCGCAAACGGTCAGTCCAGTGACGTCGATTACTCAGGAGGGGGCAGCGGTGGCTCCGTGTGGCTTCAGGTCGGCGTGTTGGCGGGTAACGGAGAGGTGATGGCAAATGGGGGTAACGGCCGCCTCGACGCAACCTATTGGGGGGGCGGGGGTGGTGGAGGACGCATCGCCATCTACTATGCCGCACTGGACGATATCGACTTGCTGGGTGCGACCCATGCACTCGGCGGGACCGGTTATTACATGGTCACGGCGGGAGCGGCCGGCACGATTTACCTGAAGTCGGAAGCGGCGCCTTTGGGGGAGTTTCGGATCGATAACGGCGCACAACTCCCGACACTCTCCTTTTCGGCGATGAGCGGTGTATTCCCTGAGCCGATCTATCTGGCGAACGCCGGATTAGAGCTCACAGGCCAGAGCGCCGTCGACCACATAGTGGGGACCGGTGGAAGCTTCGTTGTATCCATGGACAAGCTTGGCGCGGTGGCTAACGGGACGCTGGATCTGCGAGGAGTGAGATTGGAGATTAATGGGTCCGCGGGCTTGGATGCCGCAAACGTACATCTCGGGGATGGAGCCCAGCTTCAGTTCAACGGGACAAGTGGCGAGCACGATGAGCTGGTAGTCGATGGTGGTCAGGTGCAGATGGATGGCTTGCACCATTTTCGTCGTCTGGAGCTGAGCAGCGGTGCAGTGCTGACGCATTCGACGGACGTGGCCCAAGGGCTGGAAGTCCGGGCTGGACGGGTTGTCGTCGATGCGACATCGCGGATCGACATGAGCGGCTTGGGTCGTTCTAGCGATCCGGCAGGGACAGCAATCCCCTGGCCGGATGGTGCGAGTCACGGGGGCTCCGGGGGAGCTTCGGGAGGCAAGCTCACCAATGAGCCATATGGCGATCCGCGCTCACCGACGGCGTTCGGGTCAGGAACCTACGGCGGTGATGCCAACCACGCGCCAATTCGTGGAGGCGGTGCAATCAAGGTTGTCGCTGATGAGCTGGTCCTGGACGGCAAAATTCTGGCTAATGGAGAGACAAGCAACATCAATTACCGGGGCGGTGCGAGCGGAGGATCGATCTGGCTCGATCTGGGGACCTTGTCGGGACGAGGAAGTATCGCCGCTAATGGGGGAAACGGACGCGATGCCAGCTCCAGCTCATTGCCCTATACACAGTCGGCGTGCGGAGGCGGTGGCGGTCGCATCGCAATCTATTACGGCGTCCTGGATGGGTTCGATATTTCACGCTCGGCGCAAGCCCATGGCGGTCAGGGATACTACGGTTTCGCCGCCGGCGCTGCGGGTACGCGCTTCACCAAAGCGCGCAGTGCGGAAATAGGGCAATTTCGGATCGAGAACACAGGCCTCCCCGCGACGCCAGCGACCACCGAGCTAAGCGGGTCTCTGCCCGAGAGGCTGTATCTAGATAACGCAACCCTGGTGATAGCGGGAGATAGTGCGATTAGTGAAATTTCAGGGTCTAGCGACTCTGAGGTTGCGGTGAGTGGAGCATTGCACGCACTGGGTGAGCAGGTGGTCGTGGAGGGGGTGACGCTTAGTGTTCAAGGAGCACTTGACTGGGGACTGGTCGACCTGAGCGTGGACCATGGTCGTCTTGAGCTGGGAGGTGTCCAGCAGTTTCGAAACCTGATCCTTGCGGATGGATCGGTACTGAGTCACCCGACATCGGCCACCGAAGGTCTCGAGGTGCTAGCAACCGAGGTATCGGTCGATGCTACTTCGCGCATTGATGTCAGCGGGCAGAGTGGCGCGCTGGTGGACTTATCGCACGGATGGCGGATCGGAGCCAGTCACGGTGGCCGTGGCGGAACGGACGTGGCGACGACGGCATATCCCCCTTATGGAGATCCGCGTCTACCGCGATCATTGGGTCAAGGAACCGAAGATCCAGTCCACGGTGGAGGTGCGGTGAGCATTGTGGCGGAGCGCCTCCTGCTCGACGGACAGGTCTTGGCCGATGGGGACTCCAGTGCAGTCGATTATCGCGGCGGCGGTAGCGGTGGCTCAATTTCGCTGGACGTTGGGGAGCTGTCAGGTAGCGGCGCCATTTCTGCCAACGGCGGTGCCGGACGCAACCACACGACCCGTTTTTCGGGTGGCGGCGGAGGCGGGCGGGTCGCTATCCGATATGGAGCACTGGGCGGCTTTGATGTTCGGGCAGGGGTACATGCTCTCGGCGGGATGGGCTATTACGGCTACGCTACCGGCGCCGCTGGAACGATATACCTCAAGGCAGTCGCGGAGCCCCTGGGCGAATTTCGCGTGGACAATGGAAGTCGGCCAACGACGAGTGCGACGACGGACTTGAGCGGGGCCTTGTGGGAACCGATCAACCTGATCAATTCCGGCTTGGAAATCCCTGGCGAGAGTGCTATCGCTCGCATCGTCGGAATCAACAACAGCGTTGTCGCAGCGACAGGAACGCTCGGTGCTGTGGGCGATGCGGTGGATCTGCAGGGGGTTGGACTGACTGTCACTGGAACCCTCGATTGGGGCGGGGCAGATGTTCGCGTCGTTGGGGGCAGTCTCACTTTTGATGGTGCTCAGAGTTTCCAACGGCTCAGGTTACTCAATGGTGCGCTCCTCACACATAGGGTGGGCGCTGCGCCGGGTCTGGAAGTGCGGGCTCAGGAGCTGGTTGTGGATGCCGCTTCCCGAATCGACGTGAGCGCGCGGGGTCAGGCGCTGGTCAGTGGGGTGACAGGTCGTAGCGGGGCGAGCTACGGGGGTCTCGGCGGGGTTGATCCGGGCTACACAACCAATGGCACCTATGGAGACCCGCGGGCGCCGAGTGCGCCGGGCTCGGGAACGTACGATAGCAGTGGGACCACGATACGAGGTGGGGGTGCAGCCAAGGTCGTGGCCGACAGGCTGGAGCTGGCGGGCCAGATCCTGGCCAACGGTCAGTCGAGTGTCACCACGTACAAAGGTGGTGGCAGCGGAGGCTCACTTTGGCTGGAGGTAGGGGTGCTCACGGGAGCAGGGGTAATTCGAGCTGATGGGGGTGCGGGGCGCAACGATGGCTACTTTGCAAGCGGCAGCGGCGGTGGGGGTGGTCGTATCGCAGTTTATTACGACACCCTGGAGGGGTTCGATCCGAGCGTCCAACTCACGGCAAATGGAGGTGCGGGATACTATGATCTTCCTCCCGGCCAGGCCGGCACCATCGTAGTGGAGGATCGCCAGGGCCCGATCCGGGTGCTCTCGACGAGCCTCACTCCCTACATCACCCAGTCGGTCGCCCAGGTCGATGTTGGCTTCAACTTGGCCCCTGACCCGGCGAGCTTCACGGTGGACGATGTGTCGCTGCAGGGCCCCAGCGGCCCGATCGCCCCGGTGGCGATCCAGGCGCTCGGTCCCATCGACTATCGCCTGGTGCTCGATCCGCCGATCGCCACCAACGGCGCCTACCGCCTCTCGATGGGCCCGGATCTCCGGAGCAACGTCGGCCATGGCATGGACCAGGACCGCGACGGGGTGACCGGCGAGGCCCCGGACGATGTCTACACTTTCGACTTCATTTTGGACGGCACAGCCCCGCCCGCCCCACAGGTCACCAACCTGGCGACGGCCCCCGCGGTGAATACCCTGAGCACCCGTAGCGTGGAAGTGCAGGGCAGCCGCGAGATCGAAACTGCCATATGGATCAACGGCAGCCTGGCCGTGGTCCAAGGCAGCGGCGACTGGAGCTATCTGCTGCCGCTGCCCGAGGGGACTTCCCAGGCCGAGGTTCTGGCCCGGGATGCCGCCGGCAACGTCTCCCCGGCCGTGCAGCTGCGCTTTTTCGTCGACAGCATCGCGCCCCGCCTGAGCAGTGTCGCCCCCGCTCCGGGCAGCTTCATCGACGCCGCGCCGGTGAGCATCGACCTCGGCTACGTCGAGACCGGCAGCGGCCTGGATCTCGCTGCCACCAGCCTGGCCATGACCCGTGACGGGGCCTCGGTCGCCGGGGACTGGAGCGACAGCGCCGGGGCGCTGCGCTTCACCCCCCTGGGCGGCTTCACCGACGGACTCTGGCGGGTGCAGGGGCAGTTGCGCGACGGGGTGGGGCTCGCCTCGTCAGTATTCGACGTCGCCTTCACCCTAGATCGCATCCCCCCGCCCGCCCCGGTGCTCGACCCCGCCCCCGGCGCGACCAACGTCAGCACCCTCGGCGTCGTCGGCAGCAAGGAGGCCGAGGCCGCTGTGTTCCTCAATGGTCAGCCGATCATCGCCGCGAGCAGCGCCACCCACTGGACCTACAGCGTCAGCCTCGCCGCCGGCGAGAACACGCTCAGCTTCACCCAGCGCGATCGCGCCGGTAACGAGAGTCCTGCAAGCACCCTGACGGTGCTGTTCGACGACATCGCCCCGGGGCCAGTCAGCCTCAGCGCCGACCCCGACGGCAACGGCACCCAGGTGGCGCTCGACTGGAGCGGCTACGACGAGTATGCCAACGGCA
>Ga0307436_1001588_pt1 | contig 9982 bp, 3 predicted proteins | sample SalMarWE160440MG_FD_202513 | JGI IMG/M metagenome (GOLD analysis project Ga0307436, IMG submission 202513) | Salt marsh sediment microbial communities from the Plum Island Ecosystem LTER, Massachusetts, United States - WE1604-40 | ecosystem: Environmental > Aquatic > Marine > Intertidal zone >...
GCCGGCGCTGGATCGGGTGGTGCAGACCTGCCTGCAGAAAGACCCCGACAAGCGCTGGCAGAGCGCCGCCGACATGGCGAACGAATTGCGCTGGGTGGCAGAAGGCGGCTCGCGCGCCGGGGTGCCGGCCGCGGTCGCCAAGCGCCGCCGCAGCCGCGAGCGGCTGTGGATTGGGGTGGCCGGGGTGTTCGCGGTGCTGGCGATCGCCGCGGGTGTGGCCTGGTGGATGCACGCGCGGGAGGTGCCTCGGGTTACCCGTTTCAGGATCACGCCGCCGGCGGAGCTGGGGACGGTGGGAGCTCCCCGGGTCTCGCCCGACGGTCGCTATGTCGCCTTCAGCGGCACCGGGGACGACGGCACACCGCGCATCTGGATTCGAGCGATGGACGATCTGGACGCGCATCCGCTGGCCGGCACGGACGGGGCGCAGTTTCGCCCCTTCTGGTCGCCCGACAGCCGTTACATCGGCTTCATCGCCGGTGGCAAGCTGAAGAAGGTGCCGGTCTCCGGCGGCCCGCCGCAGGTGGTGACCGATGCACCGACCGGGGCGGACGGTGCGTGGGGCTCGAAGGGAGTGGTCCTCTTCGACGGTCAGTCATCCGACCCCATCCGCAAGGTGTCGGCCTCCGGCGGCGTCAGCACACCGATCGTGGGTCCCGAGAGCGGCGACAACGGCTACAGCGTCGGCTGGCCGGCGTTTCTGCCCGACGGGGAGCATTTCCTGTACTTCAAGTTCGCCGTCGCCGGCGACGCCAAGGAGTTGATGCTCGCGAGCCTGGATGGCAAGCAGGCGCCGACCAAGCTCCTGGACGCCGCCTCGCTAGTGCAGTACGTCTCGCCTGGCTTCCTCATCTACGTGCGGGAGAACTCCTTGCTCGCCCAGCCTTTCGATTTGAAGGGTCTGAAGCCGACGGGCGAACCGGTGCCGCTGGCGGAACAGCTGACTTCGTCGAGCAATGGACTGGCGGACTTTTCGGCCTCGTCGCAAGGCACCCTGGTCTATCGCAGCGGTGAGACGGAACGCCGCCGATTGGTGTGGGTCGACCGGGCCGGCAAGGAGATCGCGGATGAGGGTGACAAAGCGATTTACACTAATCCGGCGGTCTCGCCGGACGGGACGCACGCGGCGTTCGTGATTCAGGATCCACAGAGTGGCAACACGGACGTCTGGGTGCGCAATCTCGAGCGCGGCGTGACGACGCGGCTCACCTTCGATCCCGCCGGCGATGGCAACCCGACCTGGTCCCCCGACGGCAAACAGATCGCCTTCTCGTCGTCGCGCGGCGACAGTCACGGCATCTACCTCAAGGATGCCTCCGGCGCCGGGTCGGTCGAGCAGGTCGTGAAATCCGACACCAACATCTCTCCCCAAGACTGGTCGCGGGACGGTCGCTGGCTGCTCTGCAACCAGCAGAACAAAGACACCGCGTTCGATGTCGTGGCCGTGCAGATGACGGGTGATGAGCGCGGCAAGGTCGTCCCCTTCATCCACTCTAAATTTTTCGACATTCGCCCGAGCTTCTCGCCCGACGGTCGGTGGGTGGTCTATGAGTCCTGGGAATCGGGGCGGCCGGAGGTCTACGTCCAGCCCTTCCCGGGTCCGGGAGGCAAGTGGCAGATCTCCGCCGAGGGTGGATCCGAGCCGTGGTGGAGCGCGGACGGTAAAGAGATCTTCTACCTCTCCGGCGCCTCCAAGCTGATGGCTGTGCCGGTTACGACGAGCCCCACGTTCTCGCTCGGGACATCAAAGCCGCTGTTCGACGCTCGGCTGGTAAATTTGATTTCCCGCAATCGCTGGTTTCCGGCGCCAGACGGGCAGCGCTTCCTGATGCTGGAGCCGGAGAACTCGGCCCAGACGCGGCCGATGACCGTGGTCATGAACTGGCCGGAGACCTTGAAACAGCGATGACACTCGAGGCAGGCACGCGACTCGGGCCGTACGAGATTCTGGAACCCATCGGCGCGGGCGGGATGGGCGAGGTGTACAAGGCGCAGGACACGCGTCTGGGTCGCACGGTGGCGATCAAGGTGCTGCCTGAGGCCCTGGCGGCCGACACCGAGCGCCGCCAGCGTCTCGAACGGGAAGCGAAAGCGATCTCGCAGCTCTCCCATCCGCACATCTGCACGCTGTTCGACATCGGCCACGAGGCGGGCGTGGACTTCCTGGTCATGGAGTTCATCGACGGCGAGAGCCTGGCGACCCGTTTGACCACCGGTGCCTTGCCCATCGATGAGGTCCTGCGCTACGCGGTGCAGATGGCCGAAGCGCTGGCGGCGGCGCACCGTCAGGGGATCGTGCACCGGGATTTAAAGCCCGGCAACGTGATGCTGACCAAAGAAGGCGTCAAGCTGCTCGACTTCGGCCTCGCAAAGGTGGTCGAACCCACCTCAGCCGAAGCGGCGATGACGCAAATGCCGACGTTGACGACGCCGCTGACCCAGGAGGGGTCGATCGTCGGGACCTATCAGTACATGGCGCCGGAGCAGCTGGAGGGGCAGCCGGCGGACGCGCGCACCGACATCTTCGCCTTCGGCTGCGTGCTCTACGAGATGGCGACCGGGCGGCGGGCGTTCACCGGTTCGACCCAGGCCTCGCTGATCGGGTCGATTTTGAAGGAGGAGCCACAGCCGATCTCGGCGATTCAGCCGCTGACGCCGCCGGCTCTGGATCGGGTGGTGCAGACCTGTCTGCGCAAGGACCCGGACAAGCGTTGGCAGAGCGCGGCGGACATGGCGAACGAGCTGCGGTGGGTGGCAGAGGGGGGATCGCGGGCCGGGGTGCCGGCGGCGGTGGCCAGTCGCCGACGGACGCGCGAGCGCATCCTGGCCGGCGCGGTCGCCGTGCTGGCCCTGGGCCTGATCGGTCTGGCCTACGCCTGGTGGCCGCAGGCGCCCACGCCAGCCCCGGTCGTCCGCTTCGAGCTGGCGCCGCCCGCTGAGCTGAGCACGGTTGGCGCGCCGCGCGTCTCACCCGATGGCCGTTACATCGCGTTCAGCGGCACCGGCGACGACGGCATCCCGCGCATCTGGTTGCGGGCGATGGATGATCTGCAGGCTCACCCGATGGCCGGTACGGACGGTGCGCAGTTTCGACCCTTCTGGTCGCCGGACAGCCGCTATATCGGGTTCATTGCCGGTGGCAAGCTGAAGAAGGTGCCGGTCTCGGGCGGCCCGCCGCAAGTGGTGACCGACGCGCCCACCGGCGCGGATGGCTCGTGGAGCTCGAAGGGGATGATCTTGTTCGATGGCCAGGCCGCCGACGGGATTCGCCGGGTGTCCGCCAGCGGCGGTGTCGCCACAGAGGCCATCTCCCCGAAGACCGGGGATGACGCGTACGACGTCGGGTGGCCGGAGTTCCTGCCCGACGGGGATCACTTCCTCTACTATCAATTCGCCGCCTCAGGGAAGTCGAGGAAGCTGATGTTGGCGAACCTCGATGGGAAACAGGCGCCGAGTCCCCTCCTCGATGTCGAGTCCCTGGTTCAATACGTTTCGCCGGGTTTTCTGGTCTACGTGCGGGAGGACTCTCTGCTCGCTCAACCTTTCGACATGGAGACCCTGAAGCCGTCCGGCGAGCCGGTGCCGTTGGCGGAAAACCTGGGGTCGACGAATGTCGGGCTGGCGGATTTTTCGGCCTCCGCTGAGGGAACTCTGGTCTTTCGCAGCGGCGAGAATGAAGGCCGTCGACTGGTGTGGGTGGACCGGACGGGCAAGGAGATCGGAGATGAAGGAGATGAGGCGCTCTACGGCAGCCCGGCGATCTCCCCGGACGGTACGCACGTGGCCTTCAGGATCCAGGATCCACAGACCGGCAACTTCGACGTCTGGGTGCGTGACCTGAAGCGCGCCGTGACCACGCGGCTGACTTTCGATCCAGGCAACGACAACGACCCGGCGTGGTCGCCGGACGGCAAGAAGATCGCTTTTGATTCGACAAGGGGCGATAGTCACGGCATCTACGTCAAGGACGCCTCCGGGGCCGGCGCCGTCGAGCAGGTCGTCAAGTCCGACGTCGGGATCTCTCCGGTGGCCTGGTCGCGAGACGGCCGTTGGCTGATGTGCGATCAGCGAAACAAGGACAACACGCGCGACGTGGTGGCAGTCCCGATGACCGGCGACGAGCGCGGCAAGGTCGTCCCCTTCGTTCAATCGCGCTTCTTCGACGTGCGGCCGAGCTTCTCGCCGGATGGCCGTTGGGTTGCCTATGAATCGTGGGAATCCGGGAGGGCGGAGATCTACGTCCAGCCGTTCCCGGGACCGGGAGGGAAGTGGCAGATCTCCGGCGAAGGCGGCTCCGAGCCCCGTTGGAGCGCGGACGGCAAGGAGATCTTCTACCTGTCCGCTGCTTCGAAGCTGACGGCTGTGCCGGTCGCGACGAGCCCCACATTCTCGGCCGGCACGCCGAAGCCCTTGTTCGATGTCCACCTGGTCCAGGCCGTCATCCGTAATCGTTGGTATCCGGCTCCGGACGGACAGCACTTCCTGATGTTGGAACCGGAGAACGCGACGCAATCGCGGCCGATGACGGTGGTGTTGAATTGGCCGGAGATGTTGAAGCAGCGATGACGCTGGAAGCAGGCACGCGGCTCGGCCCCTACGTGATCGACGCGTCGCTCGGCGCCGGCGGCATGGGCGAGGTCTACCGGGCGGAAGACACGCGACTCGATCGCACGGTCGCCATCAAGGTGCTGCCCGAGGGCTTCGCAGAGGACGAGAAGGCCCTCGCGCGCTTCGAGCGCGAGGCCAAGGCCGTCGCCGCGCTGTCGCACCCGAACATCCTCTCGATCTTCGACTTCGGCACGATCGACGGCACTACCTACGCGGCGATGGAGTTGCTAGAGGGAGAGTCCCTCCGTAGCAAGCTCGCGGGTGGACCGCTTCCAACGCGCAAGACGATGGAGATCGCCGCGCAGATCGCCCGCGGACTGGCGGCGGCGCATGACAAGGGGATCGTGCACCGCGACTTGAAGCCGGAGAACGTCTTCGTCACTGACGATGGCCAGGTCAAGGTCCTGGACTTCGGGCTGGCGAAGCAGACGGTGAGTCACGACGAAAAGACTCTCGCCATGAGCCAGGATCTCGGAGGCGACGTGACTGCCGCCGGGACGGTGCTCGGTACGGTCGGCTACATGTCGCCGGAACAGGTGCGCGGCGACGAAGCCGACAGCCGCTCGGACATCTTCTCCTTCGGCAGCATCCTCTACGAGATGATCTCGGGCCAGCGGGCCTTCCGCGGCGACACCGCGGTGGAGACCATGTCCGCCATCCTCAAGGAGGATCCGCCGGAGCTGTCGACCACCGGCCACGTGGCGCCCCCAGGCGTCGACCGGATCATCCACCACTGCCTGGAAAAGAACCCGGCGGAGCGCTTCCAGTCGGCGCGCGACCTGGCCTTCGACATCGAGTCGCTGACCGGTGTGTCATCGACGGCGAAGCTGGAGCCGCTGCACGACACGCGGAGGACGACGCGAAGTCTCCGGCTCGCCGCCGGCGCAATTTTCGTTGCTTTGCTGGCGGGCGCCATCGGATGGTGGGTGCACGGCAAGACGGCTCCTGTCGCAACGGACCTGAGTCACATTTCGGTGCAGCAGCTCACGTTCGGTCACCGTTGGATCATGAATGCGCGTTTCGCGCCGGAGACCGGCACGGTCGTGTTCAGTCAGCAGGAAACTGGTGGACAGTCCAGAATCGGGGTGCTGCGCGCCAGCGCGCCGGAACCGGACTTCCTGCCTTTCGATCGTGTGCACTTGCTGTCGATCTCGTCCACTGGGGAGCTCGCTGTGCTCACCAACGCGACATATGTTGGCGGGCACCGGCTCTTCGTCGGTACGCTAGCCCGGATGCCACTGGCCGGCGGTGCGCCGAAGGAACTGGTCGGGGGAGTGCGAGAAGCCGATTGGTCACCCGACGGCACGCAACTGGCCATCCTGCGTCCGAACGGGCAGACGGACCAGCTCGAATACCCGATCGGCAAGGTGCTGCACACGTCGACCGGGTATCTCAGCGATCTCCGGGTCTCTCCTGACGGCAAGTCGATTGCCTTCTTCGAGCACCCCATCAAGTGGGACGACCGGGGCGTTGTCAAGATCGTAGATCTCGCCACCGGAGAGACGCGTGCGCTGACCAAGGAGTTCTTCCTGCTCGAAGGGCTGGCCTGGTCGAGAGACGGCCGGGAGATCCTCTTCTCTGGGCTGCAAGAAGGCGAGGGCGTCGGGGCCAAGACCTATGCCGTGACGCCGGACGGGAAATCCACTCGCGCGGTGCTCGTCGGATTCGGGCTCGACCAGCTGATGGATGTCGCTCCCGACGGGAACCTGCTCGTCCTACGTGAGGAGACAGTGAAGTCGATCTTCGCGCACCGCAAGCAGGATACGGAGGACCGTTTGCTGAGAACCGGCGCCAGCTACTACCAGTTGGCGATGACCGCGGACGGCAGCAAACTCTGCTACACGGACGAGCGAGTCGAAGCGGGCCGCTACTACTCGGTGATCCTGCGCAACACGGATGGTTCGCCTGCGATCCGGGTGGGTACGGGGTGGTGCGCGGGCATCTCGGCCGACGGCCATTGGGTCCTCGGGCTGATCATCAAGGATCGACCCGAGATCTGGGTCTATCCCACCGGGCCGGGCCAGCCGGTCCAGCTCGCCCAGGGGGTGTTCTCGGCTCTGTCGGGGGCGGCATTCTACCGGGACAGCGGCCACGCCCTGGTCTGCGGCACGCTCGCCAAGGGCGGGGACGACTGCTTGAAGATGTCATTGGGCGGCGGTAAGCCGGAGTCGCTCGGTCTCGCCAGCAACAACGGGATGGCCGTGGCGCCAGACGGTCAACGATACGTGACCAATCCAGGCGGCGGCCCGGATTCACCGGAACTGGTCTCGAACGGTGATCACAAGCCGATTCCGGGCCTCGATCCGACCAGGGAAGCCGTCATCGGCTGGTCGCCGGACGGCGAAGCCCTGCGCGTCTTCGGCCCGGTGCCGCCGAACGGGTTTTACGTCGATCGTCTATCCCCGGCTGACGGCAGCCGCAAGCGACTGATCGAGCGGACTTGGCCGGGAGCTTCCAGAACCAGCTTCGACGGATCGGTTGCCGTCGGCGACGACCCAGCGAACTTCGCCTATGCCGTTCGTGACTCTCAATCGCAGCTCTATGTGGCCAAGGGGGTTCGATGAGCGAGCTCGTCTCCGGCACCCGTCTGGGACCGTATGAGATCGAAGCGCCGCTCGGCGCCGGGGGCATGGGCGAGGTCTATCGGGCCACCGACATCCGCCTCGGCCGGGCGGTGGCGATCAAGGTGCTGCCGGCCGACCTGACCGCCGACGAGGACCGTGTGCGTCGTTTCGAGCAGGAAGCGCGATCAGCGTCCGGCCTGAGCCACCCCCACATCGTCGCCATCCACGACATCGGGCACGAGAACCTGCCGAGTGGCATCTCGTCGGAAGCCGAAAGCTCTCAGGGGGCCACAACGTCTGTGCGCTTCATCGCCATGGAGCTGGTCGACGGCACGACGCTCAAGGCGAAGATTCACCAGGACAACGCACCACTCAAGGACCTCCTCCGCTGGCTCAGCCAGGCCGCCGACGGTCTCGCCAAAGCGCACGCCGCGGGCATCGTCCATCGCGACCTGAAGCCCGACAACATCATGATCACCCGCGACGGCTACGCCAAGGTGCTGGACTTCGGGCTGGCCAAGCTCACGGAACCGTTGCAGGGAGGAAGCAACGCGCCGACGGCGTTGGCGGACAAGACGGCGAAGGGCGCTGTCCTCGGAACCGTCGGCTACATGGCGCCGGAGCAGGTGCAAGGGCTCGAGGTCGATCCGCGAGCCGACATCTTCGCGCTCGGCTGCATCCTCTACGAGGCGGCGACCCGGCAGCGGCCGTTCCAGGGCGAGACGGTCGTCGACACGATGCACCAGATCCTGCGCCAGCCGCCGACGCCGATCCGGCAGCTCAACCCGGAGGTGCCGACGGCGTTGCGACGGCTCATCCGGCGCTGTCTCATCAAAGACCCGAATCGGCGCCTGCAGTCAATGAAGGACCTGGCACTGGAGCTGGCGGACATCGTTGAGGACTACGACGATCTGACGCTGGGCAGCGGGTCGCAGGCCTGGAGCTCGGCCGGTGGCCTGCAGCCGATCGTCGAGTCCTGGTGGCGACGTCGGGCATGGCTGATGCTGGCCGGGGCCCTGGTGTTGGGCGCCGCAGCGGCGCTTGTGATCCGTGCCCTGCTCCCCGGCAATGCGCCCGCCCCACGGGAAGCCTCGGCCGCACCTTCGAACTTCGAGCGCCTGACGACGCAGTCGGGAGTCGAGAGTCACCCGGCGCTGTCGCCGGACGGGGCGTTCGTGGCCTACGTGGCCGAGGGCCAGGCGAAAGACGCGGACATCTATCTGCTCCGTGTCGGTGGTAGCAAGGCGATCGACCTGACGGAGACCTCCACGGTTGACGACACGGCGCCGGCGTTCTCACCCGATGGACAAACCATCGCGTTCCGTTCGGAGCGCGACGGCGGCGGCCTCTTCGTCATGGGCGCGACGGGAGAATCCGTCCGCCGTCTCACCTCAGGCGGCTACGACCCCGCCTGGTCGCCGGACGGCAAGCAGATCGTCTTCGCGGGAGAGGGCGTGATCGATCCCTACGCCCGACAGACAGTGAGTGCGTTGTCGGTGGTGGCGGCGACGGGCGGCGAGGTGAAGAAGCTCTACGCGGGCGATGCCGTGCAGCCGAAGTGGTCGCCGCACGGCCAACGCATCGCCTTCTGGGGGTTGCTGACTACCGACAGCGGCCAGCGGGATATCGCGACAGTCGCGGCAGACGGCGGCGATCTCGTGCGGGTCACGAACGACACCTCGGTAGATTGGAATCCGGTGTGGTCCGAAGACGGTCGCTACCTCTATTTCGCCAGCGACCGCAGTGGCAGCATGAACCTGTGGCGCGTGCGGATCGACGAGGTCACGGGCAAGATATTGGGCGAACCCGTTCCGGCGACAGCGCCGTCACTCTGGGCGGGATACATCGCCACCTCGTTGTACGCGAAGAAGCTCGCGTTCGTCTCCGATGAATCGAGGTCCAACATCGAAAGTCTCGGCTTCGACGCGGCGAGCCTGCGACTGACGGGTGCCCCGAGCCCGGTGACGCGGGGCTCGAATCAGATCGGAGAGACCCAGATCTCGCCGTCCGGAGACTGGCTGGCGACGCGGCAGACGATCGGGCGACAAGAAGACCTGTGGCTCGTCCGGGCGGATGGCAGTGGAGAGAGCCGTCAGTTGACGAACGACCTCTACAAGGATCGTGGGCCGTCGTGGTCCGCCGACGGCAAGGAGATCTATTTCTATTCGGATCGCAGTGGACGCTACGAGATGTGGAGCATTCGACCGGACGGCAGCGGACTGCGTCAGTTGACCGCGACCCAGGGTCGTCCGTGGTGGTTCCCGGTCGGATCGCCGGACGGAGAGCATCTGGTGGTCAGCAACGAGCTCGGGACCGCGATCGTCCGCCTGGATCCGACGAAGCCGGCCACCGAAATCCAGCCGTTGCCGCCGCTGCCCGGGGGGAAAGTATTCTCCGGGGTCGCATGGTCCCCAGACGGAACTCTCCTCGTGGGCGAAGTGGCGGCTGACCTCAATTCACCGGCGGACGCGATCGCGATTTACAACCTGACTACCAAGTCCTACAAGGTATGGCCGACGAACGGACTGTCCGGATTTCGCGGTGAGAACTGGTTGCCCGACGGGCGCCATGTTCTCTACCAGGACGAGAAGGGATTGGCAGTGCTGGACGTCGAGTCCGGACAGATCGAGCCGGTCTCGGGCTTGCCGGAGGACACACGCCTCGTCGACGTCGCGCGTGACGGGAACACGCTCTATCTCGTGCATCAATCTCCCGAAGCCGACATCTGGATGGCCGATCTGAAGTAGCGGCGCGATGAGCCTCGCTTCCGGCACTCGCCTCGGTCCCTACGAGATCACCGCCAAGCTGGG
>Ga0307436_1001589_pt1 | contig 9979 bp, 10 predicted proteins | sample SalMarWE160440MG_FD_202513 | JGI IMG/M metagenome (GOLD analysis project Ga0307436, IMG submission 202513) | Salt marsh sediment microbial communities from the Plum Island Ecosystem LTER, Massachusetts, United States - WE1604-40 | ecosystem: Environmental > Aquatic > Marine > Intertidal zone >...
AGTGCCGGTATTTATGCCAGCCGAAAAAAACTTAAAACTCTTTTAATAACCGATAAATTCGGCGGGCAGTCCATCATTGCCAAAGACATTCACAACTTTGTTGGTTTCAAATCAATTTCCGGTCTTGAATTAAACAAAGCGCTGGTGGCGCATCTCCATGAACAGACCGGCATTGAAATAAAAGAAAAAGCCGCGCTTTCTAAAATAGAAAAAAAGGACGGTAAATTTACCGTAAAAACGGATAAAGGAGATATTTTTGAAACCAAGACCGTTTTGTTAGCATTGGGCAGCCGCTATCGCAAATTGAACGTGGTCGGCGAAGATAAATTTGAAGGCCGGGGCGTTTTTTATTGCGCCACCTGCGACGCTCCTTTAATGAAGGATAAAACCGCGGCGATTATTGGCGGCGGCAATTCCGGATTTGAATTCGCCATTGACCTTTTGCCCTATGCTTCCAAAATTTACTTATTGGAATATACCGACAAATTGATAGCAGACCCGGCTACCCAGGAAGAAGTTAAAAAAACCGGCAAAGTTGAAACCATTACGTTTGTCGAGGTCAAAGAAATTTTTGGAGAAGAATTCGTCAAAGGCATTAGATACCAGGACCGCCGGAACAAAGAAATGAAGGAGTTGGCGCTTAACGGAGTGTTTATCGCCGTCGGCTACCAGCCCAACAGCGAAGTCCTGAAAGGATTGGTGGAAATGGATAAAGCCGGACAAGTTGTCGTTGATTGTAAAACGCAAAAAACTTCCTGCGAAGGCATTTGGGCCGCCGGCGATATCACCGATTGTCTGTATCGTCAAAACAACATCGCCATCGGCGACGCCATCAAAGCCGTTTTGAACATTTACGAATATCTTAGATAAACGATAAACGATAAACGATAAACCACTTTAGTCATATATGATGCGATCGCATCATATATGACTAAAATATTTGACTGGAGCAGTTAATTCCGACAAAGTTAGTTTTGGTGCCCAGGGAGGGATTCGAACCCTCAAGCCTTGCGGCATACGCCCCTCAAGCGTACGCGTATTCCAGTTCCGCCACCTGGGCTTTAAGCTGCCACGCCGATTTTTTGACGCGATTTTTTCTTGGAGATTTTCCTTAGAAAGTAAAGTTTCGCCCGACGGGCTTTCTTGGGCGAACTTAAAATTTTCACTTTAATGTTTGGTGAGTGAATGGGATAAATTCTTTCCACGCCCACGCCGGCCATGATGGTTCTAACGGTAAAAGTAGCGCCGATTTCTTTGCCGTGTTTTCTGCAAAGGACGACGCCTTTAAACGTACCTATCTTGTCCTGAACTGAGACCATGGCGCCGGGCTTGATTTGTTCTAATATTTCTTTTTTCATATTAGTCCCTAAATATTACTTCTTAGATTCTAAATCGTCAAGAACTTGTTTAAGCTCCTTTGGCAGGCCGGCTTCAATTTTAATGCGGCGGCCTACCCGACTTCGCCCGCGAGCGAACTCGCTGGCGGGCGGGCCGTTTTCCAAATTAAACTCCAGGGATTCGGCATGGAGAAATTGCCTGTCTAAATTAAAGGGATTGGTTTTTTTGCCGTAAAGCGAGTCACCGACAATCGGGTGCCCGATTGAGGCCAGGTGAACGCGAATCTGATGCGTTCGCCCGGTTTTCGGGCTCACTTTTAGCAAACTGAAAATTGCGGATTGGCGCGGATACGAAAAGTATAACAAACGTTCACGATCGTGAACGTTTGTTATACTGGGATATTTTAAGTATTTTGAAACGCGGTATTCGGTAATCGCCTCTTTTTCCATCTTGCCATGCCAAATGGTTCTTTTGATACTGCCCGATTTCAAACGAATTGTTTTTTTAATTACGCCGCTTTTTGGTTCAAGTTTTCCCCAGACCAAAGCTAAATAAGTTTTTTTGATTTGATGGCTCTGGAATAGATTTTTTAAATATTCAAAATATTTCTGATTTCTGGCGATTAAAATAATTCCGGAAGTATTTTTATCCAGACGGTGGACAATGCCGGGTCTAATTTTCGGCTCATCGCCGACGTTTTTAATTTCCGGATAATTTTTTAATAACCAATCAATTAAAGTTCCTGAAGCATGAAGCGTGTAGCGTGCAGCATTTTTTTTATTATTTTTTGCTTCGTGTTTCATGCTACGTGTTTCATGAACTAATACGCCGGCCGGCTTATTAACCGCCAAAAAATTTTTATCTTCGTAAATAACACGAGCTTGTTCATTCATTAAGAAATTATTTAATCCTCGTATATTTTCGTCTTTTTTCTTTTATGATTTTCCCCATAGCTTTTTCCGCAATAACCCTTTTTCTCTTTAAGCAAGGCAAATCGTTTTTGTAATAGATTTGTTGCAATAGTTTAATAGATTCTTTTTTCGCAAATTTTATATCCCGCATCGGAACGCGATTTGGCGTGGCGGGAGGTTTATAAATAACCGCCCCCTTAATCCCCAAAATCGTATTAATTTTCTTATAGAGCCAATTTGTGTGGATTTCGCTTGCCGAAGTAAATCTTACAAAAAGCCTTTTATTAACATAGGTACGACCTCTATAGATATTATAACGGTCTGTATAAGCAGTGATACTTCCATCGCCATCAAGATGTCCGCGAAGAAAATCTCTAAAATATAAATCTGGAATTTTTATCTCGCCGATGGTATGGGTTTTTGCCGGAGTTAACCCGATTTTTAACAGCCAATTATAAAATTGTACATTACCAAATTGAACCCGATACCCTCGCTGGTTATCGGTATGCCCGATTTTATTTTTAAGATTAAGACATTTTTTAAAAGTATTCAGCAAATCTATTTCTGATGAGCGAAAATTAATATGACGTCCATCTTTTGATAAATTACCATCAGTAACCAACAAACCTATGGCGTAAGCAAGCTCGGGCTTCCAAATAAAGTTTTTATGAGGTAATTTTTGTTTCGGCATCAAATTTGGTGTGCCGAGGGAGGGACTCGAACCCTCAAGGCCTTGCGACCACAACATTTTGAGTGTTGCATGGTTACCAATTTCATCACCTCGGCAAAATTTCATTGATAATATCACGGTTTTATCCTATAGTAAAGATAATTTATGGCTAAAGTTATTAGCATTTGCAATGCCAAAGGCGGGGTGGGAAAGACCACAACTGCTGTCAATTTAAGTTCTTATTTGGCGGCGCTTGGCAAAAAAATTTTATTAATTGACTTTGACCCGCAGGCGAATGCCAGTTCTGGTTTGGGGTTCCCGCCGCAACTTGAAGACAACAGCATTTATCACGGCATTGCCGGCTACGCCACGATTGAAGATTTAATTAAAAATACCGTCATTTTCAATCATCACTTGATTCCCGCCAATCAGCATTTAGCCGGCGCCCTGGTTGAGCTGGTGAATTCAGACGAAAGAGAATTTTATCTGCGTCGTTTTATTAATCGCTTGCGCCACCAATACGATTACGTTTTTATTGATTTGGCGCCGAGCCTGAATTTACTAGCAGTCAACGGTTTGGTAGCTTCCGACGAGGTTTTAATCCCGATTCAGTGCGAATATTATTCTCTGGAGGGATTGGGACAGCTTCTGGAAACAATCAAGCTCATTAACGAAAACCTGGGCCAGCGCATAAAAGTTGCCGGTGGTCTTTTGACAATGTATGATAAGAGAGAACATTTATCCCGGGAAGTGGCCAAAAACGTCCGGCTTAATTTTCCTCATCACGTTTACGAAACGGAAATTCCCCGCTGCGTTGCTTTGGCCGAAGCACCCAGTTTTTCCAAGCCGATAATTCTTTACAATCCCAATTCTTCCGGCGCCAAGGCGTATGAAAGATTGGCGCGAGAAGTTTTAGGACGAGAAATTTCTAATATTTAATTATTGTATGTTAGGTAGAGGTCTTGAATCGTTAATTCCCAAAAAAAGACAGAGACAAGATGAACAACAATCTCAGCCAGAGGAAGACTTTTCTTCTCCAAAACCGGTTATAAATAAACCAGTGGTTGTTTCTTGCGAATCAGAAAATCAAGAACCAACTATTGAAAAAGATTTTCGGCCGCCTCATAAAAAACATCAAGATGCCATCTTTTACATTGAGGTGGAAAAAATTAAATCTAACCCTCATCAGCCGCGCTTAGATTTTAACGAAGAGTCTTTAAAGGAACTAGCCGCTTCCATTCAGGAATTTGGCATTCTCCAGCCGTTAATTGTTTTGAAAATAGAAAGAGACGTGGAAACCGGCACTGAGGTGGAATACCAGTTGATTGCCGGCGAACGACGGCTGATGGCCGCCAAAATATTGGGCTGGAAACACGTGCCGGCCATTATTAAGAAATCCGACCGTAAATCAAACCAGCTGGAAATAGCCATTACGGAAAATCTCCAGCGCAGCGATTTGAATCCCATTGAGACGGCCCGCGCTTACGCCAAGCTCCAGGACGAGTTTAATTTGACCCAAAGAGAAATTGCCGCGCGTTTGGGAAAAAGCCGCGAAACAATTGCCAATACTCTACGGCTTTTAAACCTGCCGTCGGAGATTCAAGATGCTTTGGCAAAAAACCAAATTAACGAGAGCCAGGCGCGCTTACTATTAATAGTGGAAGATTTAAGCCAGCAGCAGAATCTTTTCAGGCAATTACTTAATAATAATTTAAGCGTTCGCGAACTGCGGCAGAAAATTAAGAAACCCCAATTATCTAATTCTCCAATTAGCCAATTATCAGAAAAAAATACCAACCCGGAAATTATAAATCTCCAGGAACAACTGGCTGAGCTTTTGGGCGCCAAAGTCAAAATTGATTTGCCCGCTAGCAGTGATAAGGGCGGGAAAATCGTCATCACTTTTTACTCGCCCGAAGAAATCCAGGGAATTATTGAAAAATTATCTGCAGATGGTAAAATAGAAGAATAAACCATACCCAAATAACACTTGACTTTTTGAGTGAATGGGTGTATAATATAAAAAACTAAGGTTGAGATTGGCTTAGCCTTAAAAGCAACTTTAAAAACAACGGGCAAATCCCCGTTCAAAGATTGGAGAGGGAGATGAAAAAGATAACAATTTTAGCGTTGATAGGATTTTTAGGATTAGCGGCTTGTGCCACCACAACCCCCTTGGTTAACATTCCTGCTGAAGTTGAAGGCGTTACACCGGACACTGCGCCGGTTTGCGTCTTTGGCGTGGGAATCGCCAACAACCCAGACGTTGAGGGAAAATATGTGTATGGGGATGTGCCGATAGTTGCAATCAATCCCTATTCTGGCCATCTGCTCAAGGCGGCGAGTGATTATTTAAATTCCTCTCGCCATAATGGTAGAGGGGTAGTTGAAGATTTGGAAAAGATTTATCAGGACAAAGGCCGGGTTGACATGGTTTTCTTTCATAGTGCCGCCGTGGTAGCTTTAAACGGCGCTGCTGAAAAACTTGACGAAAGTCTTTCGGCCGGTAGGCTCCGCCTTACCAAAATTGCTTTAGCCGGAGTTCACGTTCAACCAAAGTTAGCATCGGTTCTTGATAAGCATAAGGAAAAAGGAAATATCGGGGACTGGCTTGCCCTAGAAAACAGGTATGTGCCAGGTAAACAAAGAGGCGATTTAATAGTCCTCTTTACGACTCCTAATCGAGAATTTAGGAGCCGGATAGGAGGGGCTATACTAAAACTGCTGGTTGGCTTTGAGGTTGGGATAATTAAATTCCCCGCCTTGATTAGCGGTGGCAAGTGGGACGTAAAATCGCCCATTTACGACTTTCAGCAACACCTGGTAGAGGTTTATACTCCGGCCGCACGTAACTTCTTCGGCCTGGAGAAAATGGATAGCCAGATTATAGCTCGCTCAGAAAATTAACACGTATATGACCTATGACCTGACTGTAAAAGTAGAAGCTGCTTTCACAGTCAGGTCTTTTTATTTATTTTGACTTTTTTTAAAAATAAGAGCATAATGGAATTAAAAGCTAAAACTGGTTTAGCTAAAAAGCAACTTAAAAAACAATATTTAGGAGGTGCCAGAAATGAAAAAGTTAGGAGTTTTAGTTATTATTGTGGCGATGTTTATTATTGGTCTCTGCAACCACGTAAGTGCTGATGAATATATTTGGGGGAAGTGGAAATACGAATCCCCAGACAGCTCAGTGATTTACACATTTAAGCCGCAAGGGATAGGAAATTTAGATATTCTTTCTACCTCTCCCAGTTTACGCTTCGTCTTCTTTTATGTAATAGAAGCGAAGACGGTCGCAGGCTCGTCTGTTGATTCCTTCTGGGAATATATTATCAAAGTGTGGTTTCCGGATATTGGGGAAGAAGGCGGCAGCGGCAAACTCAGAATTATTTCCGAAAAAGATGGGAAAATTGAAATAACCGACGGCCATGGAAAAAATCTTCAACTTGTCCGGTTTGCGGATTAAGGATATTAAGAAAATGTATTAGTATTGCAAAGGCCCGACTTTTAAAGTCAGGCCTTTTTCATACTGCCAAAAATAAGAGTATAATGGAATTAAAAGCTAAAATTGGTTTAGCTTTAAAAGTGGCTTTAAAAAATAACGGGTAAAACCGTTCAAAATTCAGGAGGTGCAAAAATGAAAAGATTAGTGATTCTGGTCATCGTAGTGTTGATAATGATATTTGTTGTCTATTACGCAAGGGTCGATCAGGCAGACAATAATCAGGCAGACAATTATGACTATCTTCTGAGCGGCTTCTTGGGGGAATGGGTGTTATACCAGAGCGAGAAAGATATCCCAGAAATAACAATAACTTTTGAGGCTCAAGGTATAGGGACGACTGGGTTCAACTTTTTATATCTGGATACAATAGTTGTTCAAAATGAGACGCGGTTCTTTTGGGCGATAGCCGGAGAGGACTTTGTTACTAACGGCAAAGGAGAATTACTGGAATATACGGTTATAAAGATTTGGCTTCCTCCGGAGTCGGAATTAATTAGTATCAATATCCTTTCTCTTGGCGACGGGAAGATTGCCATCTTTGGTGACGGTGATAATGATAAGATGTTTTTCTTCTCTCGGCCAAGAATAGAGGTGTGATTTGTAAGCCTGACTACGGAAGCAAAATTTGCTTTCGCAGTCAGGCCTTTTTTATTTAACGGGTTGAATCTGGTAAAATATATTTTAATGACCAATTATTTCGCTTTTATCAAAAAACTTTTTCAGCGCCAAAAAGACGAGACGGATAATTCTAAAAAATTAAGTTTTTTCCGAGCGGCATTTTTAATCTCCATTGCCGCCATTTTGGAAATACTTGCTTCTCCACCATTAAGCTGGTACTGGCTGATATTTATTTTCGCCGTGCCGCTTTTCATCTTTTTGGAAAAAGAACGCAACTTGTTTCATCTTTTGGTTGGCTTATTGTCTTATCGCTTGCTGGCTTCGTTGGGAATAACCTATTTTGTTTTTGACCCGTTTTTGTTTTTGGCTTCTATTTTGATATTCAGCGGCTTGCCGTTGAGTTTTTATTTTATTAAACGGCTGGCCAATAAAAATTTAGCTTTTTTATCTTTAATAATCCTTTGGCCTTTCTGGGAACTTTTAGAGGCGCGTTACACTGCCTTGCCCAACTTTTCAATGACAACCGGCAGCGCCCTGGGTCCGTCGCCCTTTTTGGGCCTGGCCTCTTTCGGCGGACTGCCGACTTTAACCACCTTTATTATTCTCATCAACTTTTTAGTTTTTGCGGTTTACCGACGAATGAAAGAAAAAAAGCCGGTTAAATTTTCAATCGTCCTCTTGGCAATTGTTTTGGCGAGTGGTTTTATAATTTCTCAATTATCGCTTTGGAAAAACGCAAACGATTATCAATTATTAAAAAATATTAAGAAATTAGCTTTAGTTTCAGACAATGGTTATTTGGATAAAGTTTTCAAAAATAAGGAATTTGAGCCCTCGCAATTAAGCCAAAAAATTGACGAGGCCTTAACGCCGCTCTTTAACGACCTTAAAAACAGAGATTCTGACGTCGTTGTTTTGCCCGAGGCAATGATTGACTTGGATTTGGACAAAACAATTAATCAGGAAGCGTTTGATAAATTTAAGATTTCCAACAACGGGATTCTAATAACCAAATACGCCGAATTGGCAAAAAGATTGAATAAGAGTTTGGTTGCCAACACAGTGTCAATACAAAGCGCCAAAAGATACAACACGCTTTTGTTTTTTAACAACCGAGGAGAATTAGTTGACATTTTTAACAAAAAAAACCTGGTTATTACCGGCGAGTACTGGCCTTTCGGCGACTGGCGGCCCTTCTATTTTGATTTAATTTTGAATTTAGCCCCGGATTTAAAAAAACAATATTTGAACTATCCCATTTATGACGTCAGTAAGAATTTTTCCCGCGGCGAGACAAAGACAGTTCAGCTGGACGATTTGATCTTGGCGCCGGCTGAGTGCTCGGAAATCCATTATTTGAACGAAATTCAGGCCCGGGTTAAATTAGGCGGCAGGGTGATTTTAAACCCATCAAGCAATCTTTGGCTGCCAACTGGAATTCTTCTAAACCAATATCTTAGGTTGGCTGATAATTTGAGAAAAATTGAGTCAGTGTGGTTGGAGGTGCCGATTACCTCCAATGGTCGTCGTACCTGGCCTTCACTGGTCACGCCGGACGGAAAAATCATCAGCGCTGATTATACGTCGGAAAACAAAAATTATAATATTTTAATGGTTGAGGTCAGGTATTAGTTCAAAGGAAAGCCAAAGAAAAAATCGCTTCACCCGGCGATTTTTTCTTTGGCGAGAAAAAGAGTTACACCTGTACCTGTTTTGGTTTTTTTATTGCTTTTACTATGATACCTATTAATCCAACGAGTGCCGTAAGCAGTCCTGCGCAAACTATCAGCGCCCATATGGTTTGGGCGGTGCCGATAACCATGTAATTTTGATTGGACAAGTAACCCGGGACCACGCGTTGTTCGCCGAAAAGCCATGGATAGAGCGGCAACCCAGTTTCTTGATTAACTGCCTCGGATAAAAAGAACACGATTAGCCCTAAGACGAAAATCGCCGCGCCCACAATAAGAACTATTTTCATAAAATTATTTTTATGCTTTAAACGTATTATAGAAATACCGACCTTTTATTTTATTATATTTATTATAACTCATTATAGCAAAAATTAAGCTTTTTGACACTGGATAAATGCGTATTTGACAAATAAATTATTCTGATATATAATTTGAGGACAATATTGGACCTTTAAAACCTATCGCTTGACTTTTTTAGAAATGAGAGTATAATAGAATTAAAAGCTAAAACTGGTTTAGCTAGAAAGCAGTTTTAAAAATAACGGCTATGTGCCGTTTAAAATTCAGGAGGTGAAAGATGAAAGACGAAAAGAATATAAGGGTAATGAAGAAATTCGTAATTTTTGTGTTACTGGCAGGATTCGTAACGATGGCTTCCGGTTGCGCCTCTATGATGAAATACGGTTTTTGGAATACCGGAGCAGATACCGCAGCACGGCGCGAGGTAAAAGTAGAGGTGCTGAAGCTTGACGAGAGCTTATTTAAACTGCCAAAAGAATTGAGTGTTGAGGTTGTGGCATTGCCCGATGCTGACCCAGCATTATCCGAAGCGGTCCTAGAAGCGATGAAAAGAAATGTCATTGCTGAATTTGAACGCGAAGGTTGGGTTATCTGCGAGGGCGCACCACTTGAATTAATTATTACCCTGTCTAAATGCAACCGCAAAGAGATCGCCGGAGAAGTTCTTTTTAAAAAAGAAGAGGATGTGGTTGCAAGCCTATTGGCAACGCTAGTTCGTTTAAAGAAGCTAGCGGCTTGGCATGCGGGGACTACTTATGCCACTGAAAATCAACTGCGAATGGTTTTTGTAGTAGGAATAATTCAGGCAATCACTCAGCCGGTCAAGCCAGTTAGCTGAAAACCACATAATGGCCGTCAGCAATATAAGTTGACGGCCATTTTAATTTTATATTTTACGCTGTGGATAACTGATTTGATTAGAAGTGATTTTAAGATTAAG
>Ga0307436_1001590_pt1 | contig 9976 bp, 10 predicted proteins | sample SalMarWE160440MG_FD_202513 | JGI IMG/M metagenome (GOLD analysis project Ga0307436, IMG submission 202513) | Salt marsh sediment microbial communities from the Plum Island Ecosystem LTER, Massachusetts, United States - WE1604-40 | ecosystem: Environmental > Aquatic > Marine > Intertidal zone >...
TCCGGGAGCCGGATCAGACGCAGGATCTCCGCGGCCGGCGGTTGCATGACCGGAGGATCGAGCAGCACGCGCACCTTTGGACCCGCCGGCTCGGCATCGCCCCAGAGAGCAGCGAGCGCCGCGTCGGTGCCCAGGGTATGCCGTAAGGCGTCCAAGGACGGGCACCGCTCCTCGTCGTGAAGAAACACCAGCCGCGCCGCCAAGCCCTGGGCATCCAGGGTCTCTTCCCCCAGGGCGCGCACGATGCGATTGCGCAGCGCGGCCTTGCTCCAGGGGCCGTCCTTCAGGGACAGGGCGAGCAGGCGAAGCGCGGTATGGCGGCTCGGTATGGTGTTGGCCCGCATTTCTCACCAAGCTTCTGCTGGGTTGCCCGATCTGCCCGCGCCCACTGCAGTGCGCTCGATCCGGGTGCTCCACCGACTCTCAGATACGCCTGCGCGCCCGGCAATCCCGCGCCTTGCGCTCGCGCGCGTCCGGGCTGCCTCGTGGCCAGGCCCGGCGAGGCATGCGGCTCAGGTCTCGAAGGGGCGCGACGCTTCGACCTGTCTCGTGTCGCATGGGCCTGTCTGCGCGCAGCGCAGCGAGGTCCCATGCTGCGTGATGCCCAGGTATTGTCTGTCCGCGGGGTTGCCCCGCGGAGCCCTTCCGCCGTTGCTGCAACGGCATCGGAGCGCCTCGAAGCGCCGGCCCCTTGGGGAATCTAGGAAAGGTTGGGCCGGGCGGTCAAGGGCGGCGATACGGGTTGGCGGTGCTCAGCTGGGCTTTCCGCAGCACAGGGTCGCGAAGAAGAAGACCAGCACGGCCAAAGCGACTGGGACGGCACTCAGTGTGAAGGAGTCGATGACCATGATGTCTTTCCCGCGGGGTGAATTGGACCGTGGGTCGGATGGCGAGGCTGGTGCCGACCGGCCGAGCGGACAGGGAGCGCCAGCTGAAGGCTCCTTGGTACGGCAATCTCTGTGAAGGGAGGGGCACCCATCTGCGCGGGCGCGCTGAAACCAAGTCGAAAGCTCCGCTGCCGCTGCCCGGCACGGAGCAGCGGCCTTGGCTGCCAGGCGGCTGTGCGGCGCCGCAGTCTGTGAGCGGGACAAGACGGTGTTTTTTGGGCATGCTGGTCCGCATGGCCCATCCGCCCCCGATCCGGCACGGCGCGCCGAGGCGTATTGCCCATCTCGACATGGATGCCTTCTATGCCTCGGTGGAGCTGCTGCGCTACCCAGAGCTGCGCGGACGACCGCTGGTCATCGGTGGCAGGGGCAGCCCCCAGCCGGTGCCCCAGGCGGACGGCGGACGGCGCTTTGCCCGGCTGCACGACTACCTGGGACGCGGGGTTGTCACCACCGCCACCTACGAGGCCCGTGCCCTGGGCGTGTCCTCCGGCATGGGCATAATGAAGGCGGCGCGCCGGGTCCCGGATGCGGTGTTGCTGCCGGTGGATTTCGAGGCCTATCGCCACTACTCACGCCGCTTCAAGGCCGCCGTGGCGCGGATCGCACCGGAGATCGAGGACCGCGGGATCGACGAGATCTACGTCGACCTGAGCGAGCTGCCGGACGACAGCCTCTCGCTGGCCCGGCGCATCAAGGAGGCGGTGCTTGAGGCGACCGGCCTGGTCTGCTCCATCGCCGTGGCCCCCAACAAGCTGCTGGCCAAGATCGGCTCGGACCTGGACAAGCCCGACGGGCTTACCCTGCTCGACTGGGCCGATGTTCCCGCTCGGATCTGGCCGCTGGCGGTGCGCAAGATCACCGGTATCGGCCCCAAGGCCGCCGAGCGCCTGGCGGCGCTCGGCATCGAGACCGTCGGCGAGCTGGCCCAGGCCCCGCCGGCGCTGCTGTGCGCCCGGTTCGGTCGCAGCTACGGCCGTTGGCTGCACCGGGCTGCCCAGGGCCTGGACGATCGTCCGATCTCGACCTGCTCGGAGCCCAAGTCGGTGAGCCGGGAGACCACCTTCGAGCACGACCTGGACCCCCGCCGGGACCGAACCGTCCTCTCCGAGGTCTTCACGGCCCTGTGCACCCGCCTCGCCGAGGATCTGCGGCGCAAGGGCTGTCTGGGCCGCACCGTCGGCATCAAGCTGCGCTTCGAGGACTTTCACACCCTGACCCGGGACCTGACCCTCTCCGCGCCGGTCGGCGCAGCCGGCGACATCCGTCGGGCCGGCGGGGAATTGCTCAAGCGGGTGTGCCTCGAGAAGCGGCTTCGCCTCCTGGGTGTGCGGGTGAGCGCGCTTTGCCCGCGCGGCGACGGCGCCGATACGCCCCGCCAGGGAGAGCTACCCTTAGGTCCGCGGGGCGAGTGAGGTCGCGCGCGCCGGCCTGGGCACTGCTTGGCACCGCCCTTGCTCTGTGCAGCTCACCTGATGTTGAAGGCCACACCACCGGAGGAAGAGAGACAATGAACAAAGCGCAGATGAAAGAAGCGATTCTCGAGGCGAAACAGGCTAAAGGCGCGACCTGGACGGCACTGGGTGCCGCGATCGGGCTGTCTGCGGAATTCGCCTGCTCGGCCTGCCTGGGCATGAACAGCCTCAAAGCCCAGCAGGCCGACGCCCTGTGCACCGCCCTAGGGCTGCCGGCGGAGGTCTCCGCCGCGTTGCAGACGTTCCCGATGAAGACCTGGGAGCAGGTGGTGCCCACCGATCCGGTCATCTATCGCTGGTACGAGATCGTCGGCGTCTACGGAGAGACCATCAAGGAGCTCATCCACGAAAAGTTCGGCGACGGCATCATGAGCGCCATCGATTTCAGCCTGAGCGTCGACAAGCAGGCGGATCCCAAGGGCGATCGGGTCGCCGTCACCCTGAACGGCAAGTTCCTGCCTTATAAGTCCTGGTGACGCCGCGGCTGGAGGCGTCCTTGGGCCGCATGCCGCGGCCCTTGCTTCGCCGCAGGGGTATGCTGCGCGGTCAGGATGGACGCGTCTCGTCGACCGCGAAGCACCCTGGAGCCAGCTTGCGTCTCTCACCAGGGCTCGTCGCGTGGCGTCCGAGATGCTCGTGGATACCAGGCGCGCGACAGACCGGGCGCGCAGGCGTACCTGACAATACGTTGAGCACCCGCGGCGGGCGCAACGCCGGAGACGCGGGCAGATCGGGCGCCGCAGCAGGAACTTGGTGAGAAATGTGAGCTAGCCTATTGAAAAATGCCTCTTTTTGAGGTTCAATGCCCCAACTTTTGCTGCGTCGCCGCGCTCCGTGGCGGACGAACCTTGATCTAATTGCGCAACCGAAGGGGACGCATGATGCGGGATTCGACCAGGACCCGGAACACGAATGCCATGAATCGACGCCACTTCCTCGGCCTCTGCGCCGGGGTGGCAGGCACCCTGATCATCACCAAGCCAGCCGCCGCCTCCATCGCGGCGCCCCGCCCCCGCGAGCTGTCCTTCGACCATCTGCACACCGGCGAGAAGCTCAAGCTCACCTACTGGGAGCACGGCTCCTACGTGCGGGATGCGCTCAAGGCAGTCAACCACGTGCTGCGCGATTTTCGCACCGGCGACGTGCACCGGATCGACCCCAAACTGCTCGATCTGCTCTACAACATCCGCAGCCGGCTCGGGACCACCCAGCCCTTCGAGGTCATCTCCGGCTACCGCTCCCCCAAGACCAACGCGATGCTGCGCAGGCACTCGAGCGGTGTCGCCAAGCACAGCATGCATCTGCAGGGCAAGGCCATCGATATCCGCGTCCGCGGCCGCAACCTCAAGCAGGTACACTGTGTCGCCCTCGCCCTCAAAGGCGGTGGTGTCGGCCTCTACACCAAGTCCGATTTCGTCCACGTCGATACCGGGCGCGTGAGATCTTGGTAGTCCGATAGCTGCAGGGGGCTCGCTATTGTGGTGCGCGAGTACATGTCCGCGTGCCGCTGGTGCCCGTCGGGTGCCGACCGACCTCCAGCCCATTGAAGGCGCTCGCCCGTCAACCAGGCCCCCTTGGTTTTGCCGTTTTCACCGGCGCTGGTCGCGAAGCGTCCCAGGTACCCGCGGAGACAAGGCGCGCGAGAGCTGGGGCGCGCAGGATTAGAGCCGTCAGCATGGGAGCGTATCGCGTGGTCTCCTCCAGAGCTCGCAGGGTCGCCGGTCAGTCCCCGATCCGGCCCCGGATGTCGTCCACGTATTCCGGAAAGTAGCGCTCGATCACCGGCAGCTCGAACCGGCTTAGGATGCTGGTGTTGGGCTCGCGCTCGAGCAGGAACTCGAAGGACATCTCTATCAGCTGCTTGTGAGAGACGCGCCCGCCGGTGAGACGCAGGTAGTCGTCGGGCGTGAGCGTCACCCAGTGCACGGTGGTCCTGTGCTCGTCGATGGTGACCTTGAAGCTTGTCTCGTTGATCTGCTCGACGTCAATCATCGGTCTTCTCGCAGGTTGGTGGGCGCTTGGCCTGCCCCGGGACGCCCCGAGGCAGGGCGCCGGCGAACGAAGCTCTTCACTCCGTATTCGGCGGCGGGGGCAGGTCATAGAGAGAGACCTCTCCCGCCTCTTTACCGGGACGTGATTGAGGAAGGCCATGCGCTTGGCCTCGCCGTAGGCCACGCCCCAAGAGTCGCATGTCTCGATGGTGATCCCATGGCCGCTGTGCCAGGCCGTGCTAATCGTACAGCAGCTCCGACCAGCGCCCTTCCGAGACCATCTCTTCCTTCTTCCATCGCCAGCGTCCGGCGGAGCCCGCCAGCTTCACCAGCGTTCTGTCCAGGGTCTCGGCGATCCGGGTCAGGCCTGCCAAGTAGACACAGGTGCCCGGCGCCTGGATCAGGTCCCAGGCCTCCTGAGCGTTGTCTTCCAGGGTGCGCTCCAGCGCCGCATCCTCCTCGGTCAGGGCCCGCGGGGTCAGGGCCGAGAAGGCCCGGAATGTCGCTTTCGTATAATAGCTCTCCAGATCGTTGCGCACCTGGTTCATGTACAACAGCTCCATGCCGACCCGGGCGCCGTAGAACAACCGGACGCGGCCCTTCCAGCCCCCGTGCTGGTCGAAGATGTGCTTGATGACGGCCCGGAAGGGCGCGACGCCGGTGCCGGTGCCGATCATCAGCAGGTTGGCCGACGCGTCGTCGGGGATCTGAAACTGGCTGGCGTAGGGACCGGTGAGGGTGATGGGGTCGCCGGCCCGGGCGTCGCACAGATAGTTGGAGGAGATGCCCGGGTAGCGCTCGCCGCTCACCTCGTCGACGTAGAAGCAACGGCGCACACAGATGGCGATCTCGTTGTAACGGTCGCCGCGCGGCGCCGCGATCGAGTACAGGCGCAGGTGCTGGGTATTGCCGAACGGATGGGGGGCAGGCGTAAGCACACCGATGCTCTGGCCCTTGGTGAACGAGAAACCCGCGGGCACGCCGAGCACAATGTGGCGGACCTCGGTGGCGTCTTCCGGTGTGATCCGCGTGGTCTCCCGGACCACCGCCTGATGGGGGTTGCGGATGTCGTACTCGCGAACTTTCATCTTGTGTCATCCCCGTTGCGTGGGCAGTGAGCCCCGCCGCAGCGGCATCCCAGAATGTAGCCGCCGCCTTCCTCCTTACACGGCCCCGTCTCGGGATGGCGCTCGGCGAACCGCCGGGCGAGCTGCTGGACCCCGGTCCAGCCCCAAAAGCGCCTGCAGAATGACTCCTAAGGAGACGAGTTAATCATACATGGATTGCTTAGCCTCCCAGACCCGCAAGGCCCATGAGCGCCAGCGAGAGTAAACCGGCGAGCATCAGCGACAAGGCGGCACCCTGGCTCACGTCGGGTTCCTGAGCAAGCTCCAGCTTCTCCCTCAGTCCCGCCATCAGTATCAATGCGAGGGTGAATCCTGACCCGGCGCCCAGGCTGTAGACCAGGCTCTGGGCGAAGCCGTATTCCTTGGCGGTCCGGAACAGCGCGAGCCCCAGGATGGTGCAGTTGGTGGTGATCAGGGGCAGGAAGATGCCCAGGCTGCGGAACAGAGCGGGGCTGAGCTTCTTGATCACCATCTCCACCATCTGCACCGCCGAGGCGATCACGGCGATGTAGCAGATCAGCCGCAGGAGCTCGAGGTCCAGGGCGACCAGCACGCAGTTGATCGCGTAGGCGCAGGCGGAGCGGACCATCATCACGAACACCGTGGCCAGCCCCATGTTCCAGCCGGTGTGGAGCTTGCCGGAGACGCCTAGGAACGGGCAGATGCCGAGGAACAGCGCCAGTACGAAGTTGTTGATCAGGAAGGCGTTGAGAAAGATGAAGCCGATGGATTCATGCTCCATGGGCCACCTCCTCGCGCCGCGCCTCGCCTCGCGGCGTCGCCGGACCCAGGCGAACAGTAGCAGCCAGCCCCCCAGGACGAAGAAGCCGCCGGGCGGCAGCACCATCACCACCCAGGGCTGGAAGTGCGCGCCGAATAGGCTACCGTTGCCGAGGAGCTCACGCACTCCCCCCAGGCACAGCAGGGCTAGGGTAAAGCCGGCGCCTATGCCCAAAGCGTTGACCACTGCCCGCGCACTTGCTCGCCGCGGGGCACCCTGTGGGAGCGCCGCCCAGGCGCGAAAGAAATGCCGGCACTGCGGTTAGCCCGCGGCCGGCCGCCCCAGCCGGCCCATTGGGTCCTGCCGGTAGAAGCCACGCAGCTGCTCGTAGACCTCAGGGTACTCATCCAGGAGTAGATCCGGAATCTCGAAAAAGGCCTCGCTGACCACTGCGAAGAACTCTGCCGGGGATTCGCGCGCATAGGGGTCCAGGGCGGTCTCCTGCCCGGCCTTCACCCGTCGCTCCAGATCCGCGAAGGCCCGCCCGAAGGCGCGGCTCCATGCCTCCCGGCTCATCCCGCGGTGCAGCGGGGGCATGCCGTTGAGGCTCCCGCCCAGGGCGTCTAGCTTGTGGGCGATCTCGTGGATCACGACGTTGTAGCCGTCGGCCTCTCGGCCTGCCTCCACGTCCGCCCAGGAAAGGATCAGGGGGCCGCGCTCCCAGGACTCGCCGCCACGCGCTTCGCGGACCCGATGTACCACGCCGGCCTCGTCCTCGGTCTCGAGCTCGCTGATGAAGGTGTCGGGATAGACCACCACCGAGACCCACCCGGCGTGCCAGTCCGGTCCCAGCTCCAGCATCGGCAGGGCGGCCTGCAGGGCCAGCTGCTGACCCATCCATGGCTCGATTCGCATGCCACCGGCGGGCTCCAGGGTTTTCTCCGCGAGAAACAGGGTGGCCAGCTCACGCAGGCGCTGGGATGCGTCGGCGTCCAGGCCCCGGAACAGAGATAGCTGGTCCCAGGCCTGCGCCCAGGCTCCGGCGGATGTATCGGCGGCCGCCAGCACCTGGCGGCGGCGCCAATTACGATAGAGGGACCACATGGAGGCGGCTCGATGACCTGGAGGCGATGCCCGGATTATTGGGACCCTCCCCCTGTAAATCCAGACTCGTATTGGTGCCGCGCCATAGTCCGGGCTGCGAAGCTGCCCGACAGAGTGTGCTACTCCGCCGATCGCACTCGCCGCAGCAATCCCCGGCCGTCCAGCCACAGAACGAGGCCGAGGAACACTGTCATGCATAGGGTGCCCGCCGCCAGCGCGTTCATATGGGTCCGGGCGACGAGCTGCCGGTCTGCTCCGTACAGCACCAGACCCAGCGCCACGTAGCCCAGGGCCCGCCTGAGGTCGTAGGGCACCGGGTAGTAGCGCTGCCCCAGGGCCCAGGACAGCAGCACCATGGCCGCGTAACAGACCAGCGTCGCCCAGGCTGCGCCCATGTAGCCGAACAGGGGCACCCACCAGAGCAGTAGCGCCACGGTGACGGCCGCGCCCGCCAGCGACACCCAGGCCCCCATCAGGGTGCTGTCGGTGAGCTTGTACCAGATCGAGAGATTGACGTAGACGCCGAGCAGCAGGTTCGCCAGCAGCAGCACCGGCACTACTTCCAGACCGACCCGGTAGGGAGCGCCGATGAAGTACTTGAAGACGTCGATATACAGGGTCACCGCCAGGAAGATCAGCACACAGAAAATCACGAAGTAGTTGAGCACCCGGGCATAGGTCTCCCGGGCATCGGTCTGCCGGGCATAGGCGAAGAAGAAGGGCTCGCCGGCGTAGCGGAAGGCCTGGATGAAAAGCGACATCAGGATCGAGAGTTTGTAGCAGGCGCTGTAGATGCCCAGCTGCGCCATATTGGTCTTCAGGTCATAGGGCAGCAGGTACTTGAGCGCCGCCCGGTCCAGCATCTCGTTGATGATGCCCGCGAAGCCGATAATCACCATGGGCAGGGAATAGCGGATCAGCCGGCCGAACAGCGCCCCATCGAAGCCGTCCAGTACCCCGCGCAGCTGGGGAGTGAGCAGCAGCAGCTTGACTGCGCTCCCGGCGAGATTGGCGAGGAAGATATAGCCGACCCCCACCGCCGGATGCCAAAGGACACCGAGGGCCGATTCCGGGTCGGCCTCGAAGGCCCGCCGACAGAGCACGATGAAGAACAGATTGACCCCGATGTTGACGCCGATCTCGCAGACCTTGACGGCGGCGAAGCGCACCGCCTGCTGCTCGGCGCGAAGCCGGGCGAAGGCCACAGCGCCCACCGAGTCCATGGCCAGGATCGCGCCGACCCACCAGATGTACTCCGGGTGGGCATTATGGCGCAGCAGATCCGCTATGGGCTGGCGCAGCAGCAGGGCCGCGAGGAAGAAGGCCCCGTTGGCCACGACCACGAAACGCAGCGCGGTGGAGTAGACCTGCTCGGGGGTGCTCCCGTCGCCCTCGCGGAACCGGAAGTACCCCGTTTCCAGCCCGAACACCAGGAGCACTGCCAGGAATCCCATGTAGGCATAGAACTCGGAGATCACCCCGTACTCCGCCGGTGCGAAGGTGTAGGTGAACAGGGGAACCAGCAGATAGTTCAGGAAGCGTCCGATGACGCTGCTGACGCCGTATACGGCGGTCTGGGAGGCGAGGCGCTTGAGGGGGTTCAAGGTCTTGGCGGCTGCTGACGGAGGCTCGATCGACGCGCCCGGTGCCGGGACTCACCGCGCTATTGTGCCCCAGCCGGGGGGCGATTGGAGTGCGCTGCGGTCTGCTCCCCCGCGCAACCTCTTCGTCAGCGGTTGGTCAAACGCCGGTATACCCGAGAGGTGCGGAGGCGGCCGGGTCCGGTCGCTCGCCCGCCGCCGGCCTGAGTCTGGATACTTCCATGGGTCTCACCCCCCTGGAGGGCCTGGTCATGGGCCGGCGCAGCGCCGATATCGACCCCGCCGTCCCCGGTCACCTGCACAGGGCGCTGGGCATGGGCTGGGAGGGAGTCGAAGACATGCTGCTGCACGAGAGCGGGCTCAAGGGGCTGTGCGGCGTCCACGACATGCGCGAGGTCGGGCGCCTAGCGGTGGGCGGTGATGCCGATGCCCAGCTTGCCCTAGAGATCTTCGCCTATCGGGTCCGCAAGTACGTCGGCGCCTATTTCGCCGTACTCGGCGGACTCGACGCCCTGGTCTTCACCGGCGGCATCGGCGAGCAGGATGCGCAGATGCGCGCAAGCGTTTGCGCTGGACTGGAGGGGCTGGGCATCGCGCTGGATCCCGGCAGGAATCGAGCCGTCGCGGGCGAGGCGGCGTCCGTCCAGGGAGAAGGCACTCCGGTCGCCCTGCCGGCCGTGCCTGCCGATGAGGAACGGCAGATCGCCCGTCAGGCCCTGCAGTGTTTGGCCGCTGGGCCCTGAGCGGTTGCAGGGCGCCCGGAGCACCCATTCATCAGCGGAGAAATCTCGATGAGCGACACGACGAACCAGACCTCTGCCCACGGACCCCTCGGCGCCGAGCAGCTCGCCGCCATGGATGCCTGGTGGCGGGCGGCCAACTATCTCTCGGTGGGACAGATCTATTTGCTCGACAACCCCCTGCTGAGGCAGCCCCTGGAGCTGGCGCACATCAAGCCGCGCCTGCTCGGGCACTGGGGCACCACCCCGGGGCTCAACTTGATCTACGTCCATCTCAACCGGCTGATCCGAGAGCGGGACCTCGACATGATCTATGTCTGCGGTCCGGGC
>Ga0307436_1001591_pt1 | contig 9968 bp, 8 predicted proteins | sample SalMarWE160440MG_FD_202513 | JGI IMG/M metagenome (GOLD analysis project Ga0307436, IMG submission 202513) | Salt marsh sediment microbial communities from the Plum Island Ecosystem LTER, Massachusetts, United States - WE1604-40 | ecosystem: Environmental > Aquatic > Marine > Intertidal zone >...
AGCGCACACGAGTTGAAGCGTTTCTTGGGTGTAGGGCAGGGGCAGGAGATCGGCGAGATAGGCCTCTTCATGCGTCGACCACGCCAGATGCTCGGAAAAGAGCCCCGGCCGGTAGCGCTCGGCGAGCGCTTTCAGGCGCGCCAGATGCGCCTTGTCCAGTGGGCGCACGCCACCGATCGACAGGGCCACCCCGTGCAGCGACAAGGGATAGTGCTCGCGGATGCGGCCGAGGTAGTGATGCGGCGGCCCGCCCGCACCCATGTAGTTCTCGGCATGCACCTCGAAGAAGCCGAGATCGGGGAGATCTTCGAGGATCTCCTCGTAGTGCTGCGGCTTGAGGCCGATACCGGCGCGCGCCGGGATGGTGTCTGATACCATGCTCATGCCGGGCGCTTGATCTCCGTGAGCGAGCCGGGACCGAAGGGCGTCTTGATGCTGGTGCAGGTGCCTTTCGGCACCAGCTTCCAGGCGTTGCCCTGGTAGTCGATGGTGGAGGTTCCGGCGCAGGTGGTGCCTTCGCCGGCCTTGCAGTCGTTCTGGCCCTTGAGCGCCACGCCGTAGCACTTTTCCTGATCGGTGTAGGCCGCCGCCTGCCGGGCCGGGAGGCTGGCGAAGGCCGCTCCAAGCGCGCCGGCAAGGACAAGGGCGTTGACGGCGGTGGCGGCAGGCTTCATCGACAGGCTTCCTCGGTGGAAATTTGCAAACCGGTGGGCGAACGGAGCGGATGCGGCCGCGACGAGCGCGGCCGCATCCGCCTGCTTTGGATTATACTAGCTCTTCATCGGCTCGAGTGAACCCATGCCGTTTGGCGTCTTCATGGAGGTGCAGGTGCCCTTGGGCACCAGCTTGAAGGACGCAGGGTCATAGTTCATGGTCGACATGCCGGCGCAGTCGTGCATGCCAGCCTTGCAGTCGTTCTGGTTTTTCAGCGCCACGCCATAGCACTTCTCCATGTCGGCGGCCCGAGCGGTCTGGGAAAGCCCGGCCGTCAGAGCCGTGCCGAGGGCGCCGGCCAGGGCCAGGGCGGTAACGGCCTTTGCAGTGGTAGACATTGAAAACTCCTCCTCTCGAGATGAATTTACGTATGCGACCGGACGGCGACGGATAGACTTGCGCCGCGTGCTCCGGATGCTTGTGACGCTAGGCTAACACGGCGCTCAACTGGAAATCACGTTGCCGTCAGCGAGAGTTGAAGCCGCGCGATGGTTGGCAAGACGCCCCGCTAAGCCGCTCCACGCCTCGGTCGGCGGCCACCAGGCGACATCACGTCGCCCTTGCGTAAATTCAGCCAGCGCCTCGAGAAATTCCCATGCGCGGGCATCGTGCACCAGGTGATGGGTGAGGATGCCGAGGGGCCGGCCGCCGGTCGCGCGCGCATCCGCCAGGGCCTCGGCGAGGCGGGTGATCAACACATCGTGAGGCAGCCCCCCGCGGTTTCCGCGCCAGTCGATGAGGTCGAGATGGGTGTTGAGCCGCTTAAGCCCCGTGATCGCTTCGCCCGGCTCGGGCCCGAAGGTCGAGAGCACCGCAAAGCCAAGGCGCGGCAACTCCTTTGCGACCGCTCCGTCGATGCGGTTCCACGGTGGCACCAGCACCGGTGCGAGCTTTTCCGCGAACAGGATCTTGAGTCGTTCGCGTCCCTGCGCGATGTCGGCGAGCACCTGATCAAGCGGGCGATGGGCGCCGAGCTCGGCCTTCTTCTCGCCCTCGCTCGCGTGGTTGACATGGGCAAACCCGTGCACCGCCACCTGCCAGTGCGGCTGGCGCATGACGAAATCGGCAAGGCCCGGCTCGGCACGGGCGGGGATGACGGCGATCAGGGCGAAAATGCCGGCATTGCGGGTGAGCGCCGCCAGCCGTTCGAGCGCCGGTGTTGCGGCGACGGCATCGTCGTCCCTCAGCCACAGCCTTGCGGCCCGCCCGGCGCTTTGCCAGCGCGCGAGCTCGGCCTCGAGCGGCGCCCAGTCGACCGCTTCGCTCATGGCACGGTCTCCGGCGTCATGAGCGGCACGAGGTGCCGGTTCAGAAGCCTTGCCACCGCCCGAAGCGAGCGTTCTTCGGCAACGAAGCGGCGCGCTTCTGCCGACAGCCGCTCATAAAGCCCCTTCTCGCGGGCAATGCGCGCGATGGCAGCGGCAAAGGCCTCGGGCACTTCTTCCCTCACCAGGAGCCCGCTTTCGCCGTGCCGGATAACGCTCGGCACCCCGTGCGTGGCGAGCCCCACCGCCGGCAGGCCGGAGCCTTGCGCCTCGAGATAGGAAAGCCCGTAGGCCTCACCAAAGCCCGGCCACACGAACACGTCGCTGTCGTCGATCAGTGCCGCGACGGCCTCATGCGCTAACTCGCCGAGGAATTCGACGCGGCCCTTATCGAAGCCGCAAAAAGCCGCCTTCACCTCCGCCATGTCCGCTCCGTCTCCCGCCACGCGCAAGCACCAGTCCACGGTGGTGAGGCGCGCGAGCGCGGCGGCGAGGAAGCGGTAGGAGCGGACCTTGACCCCCGGGCGCATCATGGCGACCGTCACCAGCCGCAGCGGCGCATGAAGCTTGCGCGTCTTCGCCGCCGCGGGCCGCATCGTCTCGATGAACGGCGCCAGCATGGCGACACGCTCAGGCCCCGCGATGCGCTCAACACCCTCGGCGTCATCGGCGGTGAAGCAGAAGTTGAGTCTGGCCAGGCGCAGGGCATCGGCCACGATCGCCTGGCTGAGGCGCCAGTCGTCGCGGTCGCGCTTGCCGGCGTAGGACGCCTCCGCCGTCACGTAAGGGATGCCGAAGTGGCGGCAGATGATGGGGCCGATGACGTCGGGGGCCTTGTAGTAGGGATGATAGCTGAACCACAGGTTTGCCGGCCGGCCACCTTGACGCTCCCACGCTGTGATGATCGACCGGGCCTCTTGCCGCGCTGTCTCGAAATCGTTGCCCTCATGCGGTATGGGCCGATACATTCTCAGGGCCGAGGCCACCTCCACCCGGTGGCCGCCGGCCTCAAGGGCCGCGACCAGCTGGCGCGCCATCTTGCGGTCGCCCGAGGGCGTCGGGTGATGGGCAGGCTTGAGCGGAGCGTAAAAGGCAATGGTCATGGGCATTCGCGACATTTTCGTTTTCTTTTCCAAAGGGCGCAATCAATTCGTTGACAGTGCCTGGCAGACAGCGGCAGGGAATGGCTCGACAGAGGTTGGCCCGCGATGGTAACTAGTGGACGCGGGAGAGAGGGAGCGGTCTTTGAGTGTCGTGGAGAGTTCCGGCTTTCCGGTCCGGGTTTGATGTTCTTGGGGGATAAGGCACTCATATGACCCGTCCCGACGGTGACCTCCTGCGTGTGGAAGGTCTGCGGATCACCTTCACCCTGCAATCGGGACCGCTTGAGGCGGTCAAGGGCGCGAGCTTTCGCATCCGCCCTGGCAGCGTGGTGGCGCTGGTTGGGGAATCGGGCTCGGGCAAGTCGGTGATCGCGCAAGCAATTATGGGCATCCTGCCCAAGGTAGGGCGAATCTCGGGCGGCTCGATCCTGTTCCAGGATACCGACACCGGTGAGGCCGCCGATATCGCCAGCCTCGATCCCGACGGCGCCGACATGCGAGAAATTCGCGGCGCCCACATCGCCATGATCTTCCAGGAACCGATGACCTCGCTGTCGCCGCTGCACACCGTCGGCAACCAGATCGAGGAGGCGCTGCGCCTGCACCAGAAAGAGGTCCCCTCGCGCGAGCGCCGCAAGCGCACCGAGGAGATGCTCGCCCTCGTCGGCTTTCCCGATCCGCATCGCGCCTATGACATGTATCCGTTCGAATTGTCGGGCGGCCTGCGCCAGCGCGCCATGATCGCCATGGCGCTGATCTGCCGGCCGGCGCTGCTGGTTGCCGACGAGCCCACTACCGCGCTTGATGTCACCATCCAGGCGCAGATCCTGAAACTGCTGAAGGACCTGCAGCAGCGCCTCGGCATGGCGGTGCTGCTCATCACCCACGACCTCGGCGTGGTCGCCAACATCGCCGATGAGGTGGTGGTGATCTATCACGGCGAGATCATGGAGGCAGGCACGGTGGAGGACATCTTCACCGACCCGAAGCACGAATATCTCAAGGCGCTGCTGGCGGCGGTGCCGCACTTCGACATGAAGCCGGGCGAGCGGCTGAGGGCCTTGCGCAATGTGACGGTGGACGCCGCGGCCGTCATGGGCCAAACCAACGGTTTTGAGCCCCGCCCGGCGTCCGCTGTGAGCGCAGCGCCCCTGCTCGAGGCGCGCGGCCTCACCAAGACCTTCGGCAGCCGCAAGGGCGGCTTCTTCTTCTCCACCCCGGAGGAGCATCTGGTCAGGGCCGTCGATGGTGTCAGCTTCGACATCCGGCGCGGCGAGTGCATGGGGCTGGTGGGCGAATCCGGCTGCGGCAAGACCACCGTCTCCAAGCTCCTCATGCGCGCCGTCACCGCCGATTCCGGCGAGATCGTCTTCCACGGCACCGAGGGCGAGCGGGTCGACATCGTCAAGCTGGCGGGTGCTGCGCTGACAAAATTCCGCACCCGCGTGCAGATGGTGTTCCAGGACCCGGTCTCCTCGCTCTCCCCGCGCATGACCGTGGGCAACATCCTGCGCGAGCCGATGGAGATCCACGGCCACGGCAACGATGCCTCGCGCACCCGCATGGCGCGCGACCTGATGCAGCTCGTCGGCCTCGATCCGCGTTTCATGAGTCGCTACCCGCACTCATTTTCCGGTGGCCAGCGCCAGCGCATCGGCATCGCCCGCGCCCTGGCGCTCAACCCGGAGCTGTTGATCTGTGACGAGCCGGTGTCCGCTCTCGATGTCTCGGTGCAGGCCCAGGTGCTGAACCTGCTGAAGGACCTGCAGAAGCAGCTCGGGCTCACTTATCTGTTCATCTCGCACAACCTGGCGGTCATCGACTACATGGCCGACCGCATTGCCGTGATGTGCCGTGGGCGCATCGTCGAGCAGGCGCCGCGCGAAGTGCTGTTCCGCGCGCCGATCCATTCCTATACCCGCTCGCTCCTGGCGGCGGTGCCTTATCCCGACCTCGCACGGCCCCTCGATCTGGGCACGCTGAGGATCGAGGGCGCCTCCGACATGACCGACTGGGATGAAGCCTTCCGCGCCGGACCGGACGGTAGCGGGCTCGACCACGTCGACATAGGCGACGGCCATCTGGTGCTGGCGCGCAAATCCATCAATCCGGCGGAGTTAAGGTCATGAAATATCGCTTGGGCGGACTTCTGTTTGTCGTTCTGTCCTTCCTGTGGGTCGCGGCAGCCGGCGCTGCCGATTATGTCGAGACGCCGTCGCTGGCCGCCGAGGTGGCGGCCGGCAAGCTGCCGCCGGTGGCAAAGCGTCTGCCGGAAACTCCGCGCGTCGTCGATCTCAAGGCGATGGGGCGCGAGCCCGGCAAGCCGGGCGGCACCATCCACATGCTGATGGGATCGCCCAAGGACATCCGCATGATGACGGTCTACGGCTATGCCCGCTTCGTCGTCTTCAACAAGGACTACCGCATCGTCCCCGACATCCTGAAATCCTTCGACGTCAAGGACGGCCGCATCGTCATCTTCCATCTGCGCCCCGGCCACAAATGGTCCGACGGCCACCCGTTCACGGCCGAAGACATCCGCTTCACGTGGGAGGATGTCATGAACAACGAGGAGCTGAGCCCCTTCGGCCTGCCGCGCGAGATGCTGGTGGACGGCAAGCCGCCCATCTTCACCGTCATAGACCCCGAGACGGTTCGCTTCGAGTGGGCAGCCCCCAATCCCGACTTCCTTCCCGCCCTCGCCGGTGCCCGGCCGCTCTATCTCGCCATGCCGGCGCATTATCTCAAGCAGTTCCACGCCAAGTACCAGGGCCCGGCCAAGCTGGCCAAGATGGTTGAGGATGCGCAGGTGAGAAGCTGGACCAACCTGTTCATCCGCATGGCGCGCCAGTACCGCCCGGAAAACCCCGACTTGCCCACGCTCGAGCCGTGGATGAACATATCGCACATGCCCACCGACCGCTTCATATTCAAGCGCAATCCCTATTTCCACCGCGTCGACAAGGAAGGCCACCAGCTTCCCTATGCCGATCAGGTGGTGATGACCGTTGTCTCCAGCAGTCTCATCCCGGCCAAGACCGGCACCGGCGATGCCGATCTGCAGGCGCGCTATCTGCGCTTCGACAACTACACCTTCCTCAAGCAGGCCGAGGATCGCTCGCACTTTGATGTGACTCTGTGGAAGAACGGCGGCGGCTCGGCGGTGGCGCTTGTGCCCAATCTCAACGTCGCCGATCCCGTCTGGCGCAAGCTTTTCCGCGATGCCCGCTTCCGCCGCGCCCTGTCGCTTGCCATCAACCGCGACGAGATTAACCAGGCTGTGTTCTTCGGCCTTGCCAGCCCCAGCGCCAACACGGTGCTGCCGGAAAGCCCGCTCTACACCGACAAGCTGCGCACCGACTGGTCCACCTTCGATCCGGCCAGGGCCAACAAGCTCGTGGACGAGATCGGCCTCACCAAGCGCGGGCCCGAGGGCTATCGCCTCCTGCCCGACGGGCGCAAGATCGAGATCGTGGTCGAGACGGCGGGCGAGAGCACGTTGCAAACCGACGTTTTGCAGCTTGTCACCGATTACTGGAAGAAGATCGGCATCAAGCTGTTCATCAAGACCTCGCAGCGCGACGTGCTGCGCTCGCGCGCCATGTCGGGCGATGCCATGATGACGGTGTGGTCGGGCGTCGACAATGCCCTGTGCACGCCGGACATGAATCCGGCTGAGTTCGTGCCCACCTCGGAAGCGCAGCTGCAATGGCCGCAGTGGGGGCTCTATTACGAGGCCAATGGCGTCAAGGGCCAGAAGCCCGACATGCCGGCGGCAGAAGAGCTGATGAAGCTGTATGGCGACTGGCGCCATTCAGCCACCCCGGAAGGGCGCGAGGCGGCGTGGAAGAAAATCCTCCAGATCAACGCCAGTCAGGTGTTCACCATCGGCACGGTGAACGCCGCCATGCAGCCCGTCGTGGTGTCGAGACGGCTGCACAACGTGCCCAAGCAGGGCATTTATTCCTTTGAGCCGGGGGCTTATTTCGGCATCTACATGCCCGACACGTTCTGGTTCTCGGCCAAGTAGGGGTTGGGTGAAACATGTTTCGTTACATCGTCCGACGCATCCTGGTGATGATCCCCACGCTGCTGATCATCTCGGCGCTGGTATTCACCATCATCGAGTTGCCGCCGGGCGATTATTTCGAGAGCTACGTGGCCGATCTGCAGGCGCAGGGCGAAACGGTCGACATGCAGCAGATCGCCTATCTGCGCAAGGAATACGGCTTCGACAAGCCCCCGGTCGAGCGCTACTTCGTGTGGCTGTGGGGCATGATGCACGGCAATTTCGGTTACTCCTTCGAGTACCAGCTTCCGGTCACCAAGCTCATCGGCGACCGCATCTACCTGTCGATCATCGTCTCCCTGGTCACCATCGTCTTCACCTGGATCATAGCCTTTCCGATAGGTATTTATTCTGCAACACGCCAATATAGCTGGAGTGACTATGGCCTCACCTTCCTCGGCCTCATTGGCCTTGCCACGCCCAACTTCCTCCTGGCGCTGATCTTCATGTATTTTGCCAATCTGTGGTTCGGCACCTCCATCGGCGGGCTGATGGCCGACCAGTTCATCAACCAGCCGATGAGCTGGGCCAAGTTCCTCTCCGTCCTCGACCACTTGTGGATTCCGGTCATCATCATCGGCACCTCGCACACCGCCGGCATGATCCGGCGGCTCAGGGCCAACCTTTTGGACGAGTTGCAAAAGCAGTATGTCGTCACCGCCAAGGCCAAGGGGCTGCCGGCGGGGCGGGCGCTGGTAAAATACCCGTTGCGCATGGCGCTCAACTTCTTCATCTCCGACATCGGCTCGATCCTGCCCAACCTGATCTCCGGCGCTGAGGTGACGGCGATCGTCCTGTCGCTGCAGACCACCGGACCGCTCCTCGTGCAGGCCTTGCGCAGCCAGGACATGTATCTGGCCGGCTCCTTCCTCATGGTGCTCGCCTTCCTCACGGTGATCGGCGTTCTGGTGTCCGACATCGCGCTTGCCTTCCTCGATCCGCGCATCCGCTTGCAGGGGGGCAGCACCAAATGAGCAGCTCGCCGCTCCCGGCGCCGGGAGCGCCATTGCACCACTACGTCTCGAGAGAGCCGTTCAATCCCATGTCGATCGAGGAACTGACCCCGCAGCAGGAGCGGGTCTACATGGCCTCGCAATGGCGTCTGATGTGGTGGAAGTTCAAGCGCCACAAGATAGCCCTGTGGTCGGGGGTGTTTTTGGCGGTGCTTTATACCTCGATCCTGTTCTGCGAGTTCCTCGCGCCCTACAACCTGGAAACGCGCGATATCAGGGCGATCTACGCCCCGCCGCAAGCGGTGCACCTGTTCAACAACGGTGAGTTCATCGGCCCCTTCGTCTACGGCACCAAGAAGACACTCGACATGACGACGCTCAAGCGCGTCTACACCGTGGACTCGAAAAAGGTGGAAAAGTTGCGCTTTTTCTGCCTCGGCGACGAGTACAACTATTTCAGCCTCATCCCCGGCTCCTTCCATATCATGTGCCCGGCCAAAGGCGGCACCGCCTTCCTGCTCGGCACCGACCGGCTCGGGCGCGATGTGCTCTCGCGCATGATCTACGGGGCGCGCATTTCGCTCACCATCGGCCTGTTCGGCATCTTCATCAGCTTCACCCTCGGCATCTCCATCGGCGGGCTTGCCGGCTATTACGGCGGCCTCACCGATCTCATCGTGCAGCGCATCATCGAGGTCTTGCAGTCGCTGCCGTCGATCCCCTTGTGGCTGGCGCTGGCGGCCATCATGCCGGTGACCTGGAGCCCGATCGTGGTCTATTTCGCCATCACCATCATTCTCGGCCTCATCGACTGGACGGGGCTGGCGCGGGCGGTGCGCTCGAAACTTTTGTCGCTGCGCGAGGAGGACTATGTGCTCGCCGCCCAGCTCATGGGCGCGAAACCCAGGCGCATCATCGCCCGCCATCTGGTGCCCGGGTTCATGAGCCACCTGATCGCCACCGCCACCATCTCCATTCCCACCATGATCCTCGGCGAGACGGCGCTGAGCTTTCTCGGGCTGGGCCTGCGCCCGCCCATCACAAGCTGGGGCGTGCTCCTCAACGAGGCGCAGAACATCAACGTGGTGGCTCTTTATCCCTGGCTCTTGATGCCGGTGGTGCCGGTGATCCTCGTCATCCTCACCTTCAACTTCCTCGGCGACGGCCTGCGCGATGCCGCCGACCCCTACAAGTAGCCGGCAAAGTGCGGCCCTTCGACCCCCTTTGTCTCTTTGGCCGCTTGTGGCATAGTCGGCCCCGAGAGGAGCGGGGAGGGTTCAGCAAGCCAGGTGTTTCAGGCCAGAAATCCGGCATAATTCCCGATATTTGAGTGCAGGAAAGCGGCGATGGAGCGGCTCGATCACGCGCGCATTCTGATGTACAGCCATGACACCTTCGGCCTCGGCCACCTGCGCCGTTGCCGCACCATTGCGCATGCGCTGGTCGACCGTTTCAAGGGTCTGCACATCCTCATCGTCTCCGGCTCACCCATCGCCGGGGCCTTCGACTTCAAGGCGCGGGTGGACTTCGTCAAGATTCCCAGCGTCATCAAGCTGCATTCGGGCGACTACATCTCCATCGACCGTCACATTGACATCGAGGAGACGCTTTCGATGCGCGCCGCCATGATCCGCGACACCGCGCGCTCGTTCGATCCAGACATCATCATCGTGGACAAGGAGCCGGTCGGCCTGCGCGGCGAGCTGGAAGAAACGCTGCACGTGCTGAAGGCCCGCGGCTGCACCCTGATCCTCGGCTTGCGCGACGTCATGGACAGCCCCGACCTGCTTAAGAGGGAGTGGCGGCGCAAGGACATGATGCGCAAGATCGCCGGGCTCTATCACCAGATCTGGGTTTATGGGCC